>Ga0315280_10002319_pt1 | contig 31033 bp, 28 predicted proteins | sample YL17G06_40_MG_FD_203697 | JGI IMG/M metagenome (GOLD analysis project Ga0315280, IMG submission 203697) | Sediment microbial communities from Yellowstone Lake, YNP, Wyoming, USA - YL17G06_40 | ecosystem: Environmental > Aquatic > Freshwater > Lake > Sediment | place: USA: Wyoming | collected... | reverse complement strand
GTATTATTCCATCACCGGTGAAGGCAAGAACGAGCTTGCAAGGCAGAAGGCGCAGCTTAAGGAACTGACGGCTGGATTGAATTTTGTCTTCAGCGGAGCACTTGTGCCGGCTTAAAAGTAGAAAATTGGCCACGAAGACGCAAAGCCACAAAGAAGTTAGAAATTGAAACTTAGTCTTGGTGACTTTGTGGCAGGAAAACAGAAGTGGAGGCCTGTATTATGGCAAGTGACAAAAAAAGCGGCGATTTACGGAATCTGCCTGCCTGTGCGGTTGAGTTCATACGGCTGGTAATAAAAAAGATGCGTTACCGCAGAAAGGTCCGGCTGGATGTACAGGCAGAACTGACAGCGCATTTTGACGATGAACTCAAGGAATACACCACCGATAAGGAGAGAGAGCAGAAAGCCCGACAGCTTATCGCCGGATTCGGTGATGTGAAATTGCTTGCTGTTCTATTACGCCGGGCCAAGAAGCGATGCCGACCTCTCTGGCGAACCGTAGTAGCAAGGACTTTTCAGACAATAGGTGTCCTGATTCTGCTGTTTTGCCTTTATACGGTATGGTTTCTTACCGGCAGGCCGACTATAAGCGTTGACTACCTGTCGGTGTGGAATCAGATGAGCAGGCCGCAGATTAAAGATGAAGACAACGCCTGGCCATACTATGAAAAGGCGGTAGCACTATATACCGAGCCAAATCAAGAGTTGAATGATATGCGTGAATTTACTGCACCAGGACGTATAACTCTTGGCAGTCTTACCGATGACCAGCAGCAAAAAATCAAAAAATGGGCCGAACTCAACGAATCTGCCTGGCAGGAATTTGTGAAAGCCAGTTCCAAATCATACTGTTACAGGGAGTATCAGTATGACCCCAATATTAAAGATGAGAATAAGTGGCTGCTTAATGTCTTACTGCCCCATCTGTCTGAGATAAGGGGGCTGGCGAGAATTGGGCGCTGGCAGGCTCGGATACATATAGATGCAAACCAACCGCGTCAGGCCATTGATGATTGTCTATCAATTGCAATGGCCGGCCGTCACTGGAAGGGAAAGGGAACGCTTATCGAGCAGTTGGTGGGACTGGCTATTAGCAATTTTGGCTTTGAGGAAATACTGAATATCGCGGGAACGAAAGAGTTATCATCTATTGAACTAAAACACCTCCAGGAAAATTTGCTACAGATTTACCCACAAGGTTATCCACTTATGAATGTGGAAGGTGAAAGAATATACTTTCTGGATGTGGTTCAGCATTTGTTCACGCAGGGTGGTCCGGGTGGAGGCCACTTAGTCCCCCATAAGTTGACTTATCTCGGAGATATTACAGGATCTGCTGATGAGGTAAGAATAAATATGGTGCGTTTGCCTTTTTATACGGCAGCAGCTATGGTTCACGCGGGCCGCGATAAGACGATAGCTAAAGGTAACGAGATTTATGACTACCAGGCTAAAAGGGCGAAGATGACCCCTTATCAAAGGCACATCAGCGACCCTAATGGAGTCGAAGAGATGATTTCGAATCTGTCGAAATACAGGTATTTTTTAATACATCTCTTAATGCCAGCTATAGACCGCGTATCTGAACTGGCCTATCGTGGCAAGGTGTTCCATCAGGCAACGATAACGATTCTGGCACTTCGGCGGTGGCGATTGGAGAAAAACGAATGTCCGGCAAATCTTGATGAGCTGGTTGCAGGTGGATATTTAAAGGAGCTGCCGGCCGACCCATTCAGCGACAAATCGCTCGTTTACAAAAAAACAGGCGATGATTTCACCCTCTACAGCGTTGGGTCCAACTTCAAAGATGATGGCGGCGAATCGGGTAAGGATTCAAAAGGCCGACCCACTAAATGGAGAGACAATGGAGATACGGTTTTCTGGCCTGTACCCGAATTCAGGCAAGAACATAGTTCAGATTCAGAATAATGAGCCGAAGAAACGGTAGTTGAAGGTTAATCAAATGCTCGGTTCTGTGGAGGGGTCCGGGGGGAAATTCTTGAAGTTTCATCCCATACTGCATATCATATTCCGCACAGTAGCATAGCAAAATAAAAAGTTGGTCGCTTTATTGAAGCGACCAATGTATCAACCGATTTGATTGCTTTAGAGGAGATAATAATGGTTTTCGGAAAATGCCCTCTGTGTTGTAATTGCAATCACGTTTTCAGTCGGCGAGAATTTTTGTGCGGCTCGGCAGGATTACTGGCCGGAACAGCTTTGCTGGACGGATGCTCTTCAGTAATGACAAAACCGATGACCACCACAAATCCGATACGAGCTTGCGGGCCGGCTGCGCAATATGTGCCGACCATTAAGGCAGCATTCATCCGGCGAAAGGAGAAGTATGGTATGTTGTGGCCCGGCGATGTCTATGATGGAGAGGCAGCACGGCGTAAGTATACCACGCAATTGATGGAAGCAGCCAAGGCGCTTAGAGTAAAGCTGGATATCCAGCCGGAACCTATCTATAGTGCCGCTGAGGCCGACACCTGGCTGGCAGAAGCCAGGGCCTCCAGTGTGGACGGACTGATGTTGCTGCTTCTTGACCGCCAGCAGCACGCCTGGCCCACAGCCGGCAAAGCGGTCGATACCGGCATCCCCACCGTTATCTTTTCGCCGGTCGGCACGTCTTTCACCACAAACACTATAGATTTGGCGGATAGACCCGGCTGTGTGATTTATTCCACAGATGATTTTAACCAAGCCATTTATGGATTAAAAATGCTTAAAGGGGGCGCCAAAATACACCGCAGCCGCTGTGTTGTCATTAAGGGCACGGAACGATTCGATTTGACAATGGCAGATTTGGGAATCACGCTGCGGCACGTGCCGGCCAGCACCTTCATCGAGGAGTATAACCGGACAGGCGAAACTAAACAGATACTGGCGATGGCGGACGACTATATCCACAGGGCACGACGCAGGACCGGAGCGACCCGGCAGGATGTCATCAACGGCGTTAAAAGCTATTATGTTGCAGGCAAGATTCTCGAAAGCCAAGGCGGCGATGCAATAACTATGGATTGCCTTGGTGCCCTGGGCGGTATCAAAGTAAGTTTGCCTTGCATTGCCTGGTCGCGTATGAACGATGATGGAATCCCTGCCGCCTGCGAAGCTGATTATGGTGCGGTCGCTTCGCATATTGTTGTGCAGTACCTTTTCGACCGTCCCGGCTTCCAGCAGGACCCTGTGGCCGATACCGCCAACAATGCCATTATTGGGGCGCACTGTTCGTGTCCGACGCGGTTGAATGGTTTTGGCCAGCCGCCTGAACCGTTTGACATAAGGCATCACCACGGTAATAGAGACGCGGTGCCGCGGACATTGTGGCGCGAGGGGCAGCGCGTTACCAGTATTGATGTGCTGCCCGGCGACGAAAAAGAAAATCGTAAGACCAAAATGTTGATCTCCGCCGGCACCGTGATAGATAATGTCAGCGTGCCGCCATCGGGCGGATGTGTGGTCTCCGTCAGAGTGAAGTTCGATGGAGGCCAGAAAGTGCTGAGCTTCCCCGGCTTCCACCAGATATTTTTCTATGGCGACTATAAGCAGCATCTGACAGAGTTCTGCCAGTTGTTCAATCTCCAAGCCCAGGTGGTCTGACCCTATTGTGCTTGGCAGGTGATAATCTGCAAGGGTCTAAAGACCAGCTTTTCCTTGATTTATAGTCGGGTTGAGACTATCCTAATTCTAAAATCCGAAGCACGAAATCCGATTCGTCCGAAGCCGGATGCGCGCAAATTCGAAATCCGCCAGACGTATGGCGGACTGGCAATCACACAAGGAGTGGATATGGTTAAGAATATTTTATTGTCATTTATTCCGATATTTGTTGCGGTTGACGCGGTGGGGGTGCTGCCTATTTTTGTTTCGCTGACTGCAGGGATGGCGGAAAAAGAAAAGACAAAAATTATTGCTCAATCTGTGGTTACTGCTTTGTGTCTGGCGGTCGGATTTATATTTTTAGGCAAGGGAGTGTTTAAGGTTTTAGGCATTACTATGGGGGACTTTATGGTTGCGGGTGGAGCGATACTTTTCTGCCTTGCGATAACGGATATTATAAATCCGGTTAAGGAGCGGCGGATACCGGGCACAGAACTTGGTTCGGTTCCTCTGGGTACGCCGTTAATTGTCGGGCCGGCGGTTCTGACGACGTCGGTAGTTATAATATCGCAATACGGGCTGATTGCTACTTTGATATCGATGCTGGTGAATGTTGTGCTGGCTGGTATAATTTTTGGGTTATCTTCTGTGCTGATAAAGGTGCTTGGCGAGGCGGGGTCGAAGGCACTTTCGAAGATAGCGAGCCTCTTGCTGGCTGCGATTGCGATAATGCTGATGAGGAAAGGACTGGCACAGCTTTTAGGGCAGGGTTGAAAGATTTTACAGAAGTTGGGATAAGGGCGAGAATATGGACAACAGGGGTAGGTGCGAGCTATTTTGCAGACATCCTGGTAATCCTATTTTGTCGGTGAAGGATTGGCCGTATCCTGCGAATTCGGTCTTTAATGCTGCTGCGGCGATAGTGGATGGGAAGACACTGCTATTGGTTCGAGTAGAGGATTTTAGAGGGCTTTCGCATTTGACGGCTGCCCGAAGCGATGACGGAGTGAGCGGGTGGGAGATTGACGCTAAGCCGACGCTGGTGCCTGAGCCGGAAAGACATCCTGAGGAGATTTGGGGCATTGAGGACCCGCGAGTAACATGGCTGGAGGAATTGCACAAGTGGGCGATAGCATATACGGCATTTTCGAGAGGCGGGCCTCTGGTTTCGCTGGCGACGACGACAGATTTTCGAGAATTCACGCGATTGGGGTCTGTTATGCCGCCAGAGGATAAGGATGCGGCGCTTTTTCCGGTTCAGTTTGGCGGGCGGTGGGCAATGTTTCATCGGCCTGTGGCAAAATTGCCTGGTATGCCAGCGAATATCTGGATTTCTTTCTCGCCGGACCTGAAGCACTGGGGCGACCATCAGGAGGTGATTCGTGCGCGGGAAGGAGGATGGTGGGATGCGAATAAGATAGGGCTTTCGGCACCGCCGATGGAAACGCCGGAGGGATGGCTGATTTTATACCACGGGGTGCGAACGACGGCCTCGGGTTCAATTTATAGATTGGGGCTTGTGTTACTTGACCTTGAGGAGCCGACGCGGGTGATACGACGGTCTGAGGAGTGGGTCTTTGGGCCCAAGGCACATTACGAGCGAGAGGGAGATGTGGACGATGTGGTGTTTCCGTGCGGGTGGGTAAGGAAAGGCGAGACGATTTTTATGTACTATGGTGCGGCGGACTCCTGCATTGGTCTTGCGACGGCAAAGGTAAACGAACTGGTTGAGTTTCTGCTCAAAGGTTAGAAAATAATCCCGCAATAACCCCCGATTACACCGTTCGAGGGCAAGCTTGCGGGGCTAAATATTTTTTTGATAAGATATGGCCGAGCAAAAGTCATCCGGGGAAACATTTGACTTTGAGAGTTGTGCTATGATTGTGGCACATCCAGATGACGAGACACTGTGGGCCGGCGGGACTATACTAATGCACCCTGAGGTGCGATGGACAGTAGTTACACTTTGCAGGAAAAGCGACCGAGACAGAGCAGGGAAGTTCTTGCGGGCGATGGAGTATTTGCGGGCCTGCGGAGAAATGGGGAACCTTGACGACGGCCCGGAACAGTTACCGCTTGTTGAAAATGAGGTTGAAGATACTATAATGTCGTTGTTATCTTGCGAAAGGTTTGACCTTATTATTACTCACAGCCCTTATGGAGAATATACGCGGCATAAAAGGCACGAGGAGACCGCAAAAGCGGTCTGCAAATTATGGAAGAGCGGCAGGTTATCGGCTGGAGAGATGTGGATGTTTGCTTATGAGGACAGCAGCGGAAAGAAACTGCCGGGGCCAATCCGGGAAGCGGATTTAAAGATGAAATTATCTGATGACATCTGGCAGAAAAAATATCATATTATTACGGAGATTTATGGTTTTGGGCCTGATAGTTTCGAGGCAAAAGCTGGTGGGCGTGAGGAAGCGTTCTGGTGTTTCGGAGTTGGAGACGAAGTAAAAAGGCGTTTGAGGAACAGGAGTAAGGAAAAATGAAAGTGTTACTGTTATATGATTATCCGCCATCGCCGGCGGGATTGGCCACGCAGGGGAATTTACTTCACAGGGGATTGGAGGAAATGGGGATTGAGGTGTATTCGGTGGACTTTGAATCCGGGCAGGAAAAGGAATGGTATTACCGGTGGTTTGAGCCGGATATTGTGGTTGGGGTCGGGTACTGGGGACATACGCCGGATTTGGTGCTCCATCCGCAGCGATATGGCGTTCAATCTGTTCCCTGGCTGGTGGCAGACGGCTATATGGCAAACTACCATGAGGTGCTCGAAGCTTTACCCCTTATTTTAGTAACTTCGAAGTGGGTCAAGAGCGTTTACGTAAGAGACGGCCTGAGCGGCAATAACATCGAGGTGCTGCCGGTGGGATGCGATACGGATTCATTTATTCCGCGAGACAAAAGCGACCCGAAGGTGGCTGCCGTTCGCGAGGCGCTGGGGGTTGCGCCGGACCAGATAATGATTCTCACTATCGGTGGCGATGCGGCCAGCAAGGGTTCACAGGAGGTTATGCAGGCGCTGGCGATTATCGATACGAGAGCACCCGACTGGAAATACGTCTGCAAGGTCTGGCCTCAGCCCAGAACGGAGCAGCAAAACCTGATGGATCTGCAATTGGCTGCACATTTGGGTATCGATAAGAACGTTGTCTATACTACGAATGTAATCTCGCGGAATTTTATGCCATATTTTCTGGCGGCCTGCGATATATATGCAGCACCATCGCGGCTGGAAGGATTCGGGATGGTTCAGGTTGAGGCCGGAGCGTGCGGCAGGCCGGTCATAGGTATCAAGGCGATGGGGATGCTCGATACGATGGTGCACGGTCAGAATGCGTTTCTGGCCAGCGTTGCTCAAGAGGTTCGATTGAGAGAGGTGACGGTGGCTGACGAATCCGGGGATGAGGCCGGACAGCGAGTTGTCTTCAAGAGGCCGCGAACAGTGGACTATCGAGCAAGCGTGCACGATATCGCAAAGTACCTTATGGATTTGATGCAGAACCCTGAGATGAGGAAGAAGATGGGCGAAGCGGGGAGAAAACGCGCCGTAGAGAATTATGACTATCGTATTATAGCCAAAAAGTTTATTGAACTGGTTTCAAACCGATTGGGTATTTCATAAAAGGAATAGATTCCCGCTCCTCGCTTACGCGGGGACAAGCTTGCCCCTGCGAAGGCAGGGGCGGGAATGACATAGAGTTGAATAGGATGAACAAGCGAGACAGCCGTTTGATTGACCGGGCAAAGGAAGCCGCGATAGAGGTATTACTGCATAATGCTCACGGTCCATATCGAGGATTGCCGAGAACAGCCGGATGGGGATACCCTGAGCCATACACCCGGGATTTGATGATTTCCTCGTTGGGTGTGCTGGTTTCGGGTAACGAGAAGCTGCTTAAATCTCTGCGGCGTGTACTTGAGACTCTGGGCCACAGCCAGAGCAGGCTGGGACATATTCCATCGCTGGTACATGACCCTGAGGACCGGGGTGCGAGCGATTGCACGCCGTTATTTTTGATGGCTGTGGGTATCTTTCGGCTACTTACAGGCGAAGGAGATTTTCTTGAGGATGCGGTGCAGAAGGCGATGAGATGGATGGAGTACCAGAGTCCCACGGCCCGCGTTACTGTTGCGCAGTTGCCGACCAGTGACTGGCGTGACGAGCAGTGGGTGGTGGGATATGGGTTATACGTGAACACCATAGTATATACGTATCTGCGGCTTTTTGGGCAGGAGAGCCGTGCCTGTGAGCTGCGAGAGGCAATGGATAGATTTACAGTGAAAGGTGAAAGGCAGCAGCGGCACGTCCATGAGGGATTGGTTCTGAGGAATAAGCCTTATTATGCGATGTGGTCCTACAAGGTGTACAGGAGCGAGCGGTTCGACCTGTTAGGCAACTCTCTGGCGATTCTTACGGGGATTGCCTCACCTTCGAGAGCGAGGCGGCTTACTTCGTGGATAGAGACGGAGTGTGAGGCGATGAGAAAGAATAAAGACCTGGCTGTGAAATTGCCGCCCAATTTTTTCCCTTACGTAAAACCTGAAGACCCGGACTGGATAGCTCGGTATGAGCGATATAACCAGCCGGGCGAATACCATAATGGTGGGGTCTGGCCTTTTGTCTGTGGGTTTTATGTAGCGGCGTTGGTTGCAGCGGCCAAATATGCGCTTGCTGAGAAAAAACTTGCTGCGCTTACAGAACTTGTTCGTCCGGCCCGTGAGGCGAAGGCGGAATTCGGATTCAACGAATGGCTGCGGGCACAGGATGGAAATCCTGGTGGCGAAGATTGGCAGAGCTGGTCGGCTGCGATGTATTTGTATGCCGCCACGTGCGTAGAGCAGAAAAGGACTCCGTTTTTCGAGGTATTGCGTCGCCGTGCCGGCGACGGCTAAACGACCACTCTATGTCATTCCCGCCCCGTGTCGTTGTACGGGGCAAACTCCGGCGGGAATCTATTCCTTAAAACGTAAAATGGTTAGATGGTAAGGACTTTAGGCGAAGGTTTATGGTTGGGGTTGTTTGCAGGCCGGATACGCATAGGAAATTGGAGATACTCAGCGCAGATGCGCAATACGACCTGGCGTGTGCGTGCGGCAGCACTGAAGATGAGCATCGCAAACGAGGCGGTAAGGGAAAATGGATATACCCTGTGACACTTCCAAACGGGGGAACGAGCACGCTTTTTAAGACGCTGATTTCAAATGTGTGCACTAACGACTGTAAATACTGTCCGCTTCGGGAAAATAGGGATGTCCGCAGATGCAGTCTCGGCGTTGATGAGACGGTGAAGGCGTTTTTGGATTATTATGAGCAGCGGGAAGTTTTCGGGCTGTTTTTGAGTTCGGGGGTGTTAGGGTCGGCTGATGCAACGATGGAAAGACTTAACGCTATAGCAAGGGTATTGCGAAAAAAGCACGGGTTTAAGGGATATATTCACCTGAAGATTATTCCGGGGGCGAGCGATGCGGCGATAGAAGAGGCGGTCTCGCTTGCGGATGCCGTATCGGTGAATATTGAGACGCCGGGTGAGAAAAATCTGGCGAAACTATCGAAAAAGAAGAAGTATATTCAGGATATTATTGAGCCGATGAAGCTGGTCAGAACTCTGACGGCGCCCGGGTCGAGATATGCGGGCGTCAAGCAGATGACACAGTTTATCGTGGGGGCGGCAGGGGAACCGGATGCGGAAATCGTAAAGTATATGTTCGGGCTGTATGAGCGGATGAAGCTAAGCAGGGTGTATTTCAGCGCTTATCAAAAGGAATTGGGGGATGAGTGTATAGCCGGCGAGTCCGCCACGGACAAGAGTGCGACAGATATTTTAATGCGGGAACATCGGCTGTATCAGGTGGATTTTCTGCTTCGTAGATATGGTTTTGCCCAGTCAGATATTGTTTTTGAAAAGGACGGGAATCTATCTTTGGCTGTGGACCCCAAGGAGGCCTGGGCGACGAGGCACCCTGAGATGTACCCTGTTGATGTGAATGCGGCATCGCGGCCGGCACTTTTGCGAGTGCCCGGGATTGGGCCGGTGACGGCAAAGCGGATTGTCGAACAGCGAAAGCAAAGGCGCCTTGTGCGCATCGAGGACATAGGGAAAGCGGGGGTTAGATTGGAGAAGGCGAGGAAATACTTAGTCTTTTGAGTACAAAAGAATTTAGAATTCCGAACGCGGAATGAAGAATGTAGAATGGAGGATTGAGATGAAATTGCCACGCCAGCCCGCAAATATTTTTTGGTACATCCATACAGCAATTTTTTGAAAAATTTTTGTTGCAACCGAACGCCAAGATATATAATTTGTTGCTCAAGTTCGGATTTGCTCTTTGAGAAGTGAAAGGACCTGCGTAAGGCGGGGTCTTACTGCGGAGGAGATGACAGGAGAATGTAGAGTGAGGTAGTCGGAGCCGCGAGGAAGTAAATTAGAAATAAAGGAGATGATATAAATGAATGGACTTCTACCCACAAAGGTATTTCTTACCAAGGGGGTCGGTCGTCACAAGTATCAACTGAAGTCTTTCGAGGAGGCGCTAAGGGATGCAGGGGTGGCGCAGCAAAACCTTGTGCAGGTCTCGTCAATTCTGCCGCCGGGATGCAAGATTATTAGTAGAGAGAAGGGGCTAAAAAGATTAACTCCCGGAGAAATATGCTACTGCGTACTGGCGCGGGCTGACACAGATGAACACCAAAGGTTGGTGGCTTCCTCAGTAGGAATTGCTGTTCCTAAAGACCGGGGTAAGTGGGGTTACCTTAGCGAGGTGCACGGCTACGGGATGAATGAGCAAGAAGCGGCAGATATGTCTGAGGACCTTGCAGCGGGGATGCTGGGGACGACGCTGGGGCTGGAGGTGGATCCTAATAAGGCCTGGAGCGAAAAAGAGCAGGTGTATAAATCCAGCGGGCTGATAATCAGGACCTCCAATATAACCCAGACTGCGCGAGGACAGAAGGACGTGTGGACGACGACGGTGGCGATGGCGATGTTTTTGTTCGACTGAGAGTAACTGTGGAAGCTGATAAAGCGGCCTGATTGCGAAATAGCCGATATTCTTCGATGTACGAGTTCAGGTACATTCCTTGCTATGGCACAAGCAAGTAATTTTGGATATTTGCCGGAAAGATATTCTAATCTGAGCGACGCCCGGATAGTGATAATTCCGGTTCCATACGACCAGACGAGCACATGGATTAAAGGAGCGGACAAAGGACCGGCGGCTATAATAGAGGCCTCGGCAAATATGGAGCTGTATGATATAGAGACAGATTCGGAGGTTTACCTGCGCGGTATATTTACGGATAGGGCCATCGAGGGAGTGTATTTCCCTGAGGCGATGGTCAAGGCGGTTATGGGAAGGGTCGGAAACCATATCGAGAAAGGCAAGTTTACGGTGGTTGTTGGCGGAGAGCATTCGGTTAGTATCGGCTCGATTATGGCGCATGCGGAAAACAATGCCGATATAACCGTTTTGCAACTTGATGCACATTCGGATTTGAGGGATGAGTATAACGGCTCTAAATACAATCATGCCTGTGTGATGGCGAGGGTGAAAGAGGTGTGTCCGATTTTGCAGGTAGGGATAAGAAGCATGGATGCCTGCGAGAAAGGATTTATGGATAGGGGTCGTGTTTTTTTGGGGGAGGATATTCGCAACCGAACGGGCTGGATAGACGAGGCTGTCGGCAAATTATCTGAAAAAGTTTATGTTACAATCGATTTAGATGTTTTTGACCCTTCGATAATGTTCTCTACAGGCACGCCGGAGCCGGGCGGTTTATTATGGTATGATGTGTTGAGATTGCTGAAGGCGGTTTCCGATAAAAAAGATATTGTTGGTTTTGATGTTGTTGAACTATGCCCGGATGAGAGAAACAAGGCACCGGATTTTCTGGCGGCGAAGCTTATCTACAAGCTGCTGAGTTACAAATTCAGAGGTTGAGATGGAAAAGAGGGAATATCTTCGAGAGCCGGTCAAACATATTGATATAAAATCGTTTGACTCGACTGCGATAATCGAGGCGATGAGGGATATGTCTTTTACGGCCAGGGACACGGCCAGAGCCGCAGACATTTTCAATATGATGCTAAACGATGAGGATTGTACGATTATTCTGTGTATCGCCGGCAGCACCAATGCGGCAGGATGTATGCAGATTTACGTGGATATGGTCAGGTATAAGATGGTAGATGTTGTGGTTGCTACGGGAGCGACGATAGTCGATATGGATTTCTTCGAGGCATTGGGCTTCAGGCATTATAAGGGAAGCCCGATGGTCGATGATAAGAAATTGAGGAAATTGTATATCGACAGAATCTATGACACTTTTATCGACGAGGAGCAACTGCAGGTTTGTGACAATACTGTAAAACAAATTGCAGATTCGCTCCAGAGACGCCCCTTTTCATCGAGAGAGTTCATTAACCAGATGGGCAAGTATCTTGTTGGTAACGCCAAGAAGAAGGATTCTCTGGTGCTGGAGGCATACAGGAACAATGTTCCGATATTCTGTCCTGCATTTTCGGATTCGAGTGCGGGTTTTGGTTTAGTAAAGCACCAGGTGGAGAATGAAGAAAACCACATTTCCATTGACAGCGTCAAAGACTTTAGAGAATTGACGGAGATTAAGATAAGGTCGTCGGTTTCGGGGCTGTTTATGGTTGGAGGGGGTGTGCCGAAGAATTTTGCTCAGGATACGGTTATATGTGCCGAGATTCTGGGCAAACGGGTTGAGATGCATAAATATGCTGTGCAGATTACTGTGGCCGATGCGAGGGATGGGGCGTGTTCAAGCTCTACGCTTAAAGAGGCGACATCGTGGGGCAAGGTAAACGGCGGATGTGAGCAAATGGTTTTTGCGGAGGCCAGCAGTGTCCTGCCGTTAATAATCAGTTATGTGTACCATAAGCGAGACTGGGAAAAGAGATGCCAGAGAGAATGGAGCAAGATTTTCGAGTAATCATTTTGCAGGAAAAGGAAAGGAAGACGAAAATGGTAAGAATGGAATCGGCAGTGAAAGTTTTTGCACTAATAGCCTGTGTGTTACTCTTGGTGGGTTGCCAGAATAAGGCAAAGGTCAAAGCCCTTACCGAGAGGGCTGATGCAGCAGAGGCGGCACTATCCGAGGCGAAGACAGCTTTGACGAAATCACAGGGCCAGGCAGCGAGCCTAAAAGAGGAGTTAGAAGCGGCTAAGAATGCTCGCGATGAGTTGGCACAGCAGGTCAAACAACTGACAGGTGAGCGGGACAATGCGATTGCCAAAACGCAGGGTGGTCAGGATGTAATCAAAAAATTGACCGACCAGTTAAACGAGCAGACCAACAAGGCCAATGCGCTTCAAAACCAGATTAACGAGCTACAGAAGGTAATACAAGCGCAGCGACAAAGCATAGAGCAGCAGCAGGCAAAAATTGAGCAGCTACAGAATGTTATCAATGAAATAAAAATTGCACCTGCGGCTGGTGCTGCTGAGCCGAATGCGGTGACGCCCGCACTGCCATAAGTTTAGATACAAACCGATAAGGTGTGTTACATAATAGAGTCGCCATCCCGGCGACTAAACGCTGACCCTACGCAAACTCCCGATAGAAAATATCGGGACGGGTGTTGGGGCCAAATACAAGTCGCAATAAAGGATCTGAACAGGAAACCGAGGTAGATGACGATGAGCAAAGTTACCAAGAAGCGGTCACTAAAGGCCGGGCTGCCGCCGGGGACTCTGGTCTATATAGGAGAAAGAAAAGCCGAAGCTGTGCGGATTACCGTGATTGACTACGACGAGAGCAGCTTCCAGTAAAAGCAGGTAGCTACCGTTGAAGAATGTTTCGAGTTCAAGGCGACGCCGACCATAACGTGGATAAATATCGACGGAATTCAGGAGGTAGAGATAATAGAGAAGATCGGCAGGCACTATGAGCTGCATCCTCTTTTGCTGGAAGATATTCTCAATACGAACCAGCGTCCCAAATTTCAGGATTTCGAGAAATACATATATATCGTGTTCAGGATGCTCATTTACGACAACGAGAAGCAAACAATTGAGTCTGAACAAGTCAGTCTGGTATTTGGCTCAAATTTTGTGATTTCATTTCAGGAGACGATAGGGGACATTTTTGACCAGATACGAGACAGTATCAGAACCAGCAAGGGGCGACACAGGAAGATGGGGTCTGACTATTTAGCTTATTCACTGATAGATGCTATTGTCGATAACTACTTTCTAATCCTCGAGAAACTTGGAGACAAGATTGGGTTAGTAGAAGAAAAGGTTGTTGTTGACCCCACGGCGGAGACCCTTCACCAAATTCAGCTACTCAAACGGGAATTGGTGTCTCTGCGTGGTTCTGTCTGGCCTCTAAGAGAATTAATCAATGGTTTTCAAAGAAGCGAATCTCCACTTATTCATAAATCCACCGGTGTGTACCTGCGGGACGTTTACGACCACACTGTACAGATTATAGACGCTACGGAAAATTTTCGGGATATGTGTGCGGCGATGCTCGAGGTTTATGTTTCAAGCGTGAGCAACAAGTTGAATTCTATTATGAAGGTATTGACCGTTATTGCCACGATATTTATGCCTCTTAGCTTTATAGCGAGTCTTTATGGGATGAATTTCGACTATATGCCGGAGACCCACCGGGTATGGGGTTATCCGGCTGTTCTGATAGTTATGTTCGTAGCTACGGCGGGGATGCTGCTATAGTTCTGGAAAAAGAAATGGTTGTAGTTTTCAAGGGGATGAAAAATGTTTGTGCAGCAATTTTTTGTCAAGGGCCTTGCTCACAGCTCATATCTACTTGGGGGTTCAAAGATTTGCGCTATTGTTGACCCCCGGCGGGATGTTGATATTTATTTGCAAGCGGCAAAGGAGATGGGCCTGAAAATCACGCACGTGCTGGAAACACATCTTCATGCGGATTTTGATTTCCTGCTGGTCGCTGCCGCTTGCAGAAAGGGCGTAGGCGAGAAGTTTTCCATCTTCGCTGACGGCGGTGGTGGTTATGGCGATGGTACCATCGGGACTTAATAAGTTTGGGTTGATGACGATGCGGGGCGGGCTTTCGAGGGTTTCCTGGACGTAAAGGACAAATTGATTTTGCAGGCCTTCGTTTTTCCAGAAAAAGTAGCGTCCGCCTTGCTTGTGTGGGGCGGAATACCTCGGGTAATCCATCAAATGTGTGAGGCGGGTTTTGATTTTATCCCTGGCAGGAACAGCGGCGAGGAAATCGGAGGTTAATTTGTTTTGCTTTTCCACCCACGTAAGCGTTTCGGGCGAGTTGGGGTCTTCGAGCCAGCGATATGGGTCACGGACCTTGATGCCGTGATAAACATCGGCTATGGAATCCTTTCGGGCTGTGGGGTAGATGAGTTTGGTGGTCTGGGTTTCGGTGGTGGAAATTCTTTGACAACCGCCGCACAGAACGGCTGAAATGACGGCGGTAATAAACAAACGAAGATATAAATTTTTCATAATACACTACCCCATTTCTATCAGTCTAAGTATTGACTCTTCGGAAGAGAGGTATAAAAGATGTGCGAATCTTTGTCAAATGCGAATTGGGGGGGGCAGGGAGCGGTGAAACGGCGGACTCGCGGCTCGTTGCTCGTGACTCGTCGTTCATTGTTGATAGTTCGTTATTCGTAGTTTCCGCCACAGGCGGGCAAAATCATCAATCGTCAATCGCCAATCGTAAATCGTCAATCCTATATGCTATCTCTCTTCGAGCCAGTGGAAAGCCATAAAGGCAAAGTCTATAAGATTGACCTTGCAGTCGCCGTTTATGTCACCTGCGACAATAGTTTCGCAAACCGGCTCTCCGAAGTATGATTTACTGGCTTCGGCTGTGCCGCCATAAGCTCCCATATTTATTCTGCCGCCCTTTGGAAATGGCTCAAGACCGATAGGGCTTGCCGGGTCACCTGCATCGATACAGGGGCTTGTAACATCGTCTTTGACCCAGTTACCTTCCGCTAATTTCGGATTTCGGATTTCGGATTTTCAGATGGCTCCCATCTGCCTGCCTGGGATTTCAAATGATAATCGCCATTATTTGGGTCTGCGAAGCATGGGTCCTTGTCAATATTGCCTTCACCCGGCCAGCCACCTTGTATATCTGTATAGGTTGCAAAAGGAATACCGCTTAGTTGTTGCTGGTGTATTTGGTTGGGCGTATTCCCCCAAAGAATAGAATCGTTTACTACTGCAAGGTTACCTGTGCCGTAGCCAAGATACATCCCACCACCGCGTGAGGCCTTATTGCCGTGGAAAGTACATTGACTGACCGTGGTCCTGCTATCTAAATCACTACACACGCCGCCGCCTTTTTCAGCATTATTTGCGATAAACGCACAGTTTGTCAGAGTTGAGAAACCTCTCAAACAGCAGACAGCTCCACCCCAGTATCTCGCCCGGTTCCCAATGAATGTGCAGTTCTTCAAGGTTGGGCTGCTGTCCGGTGGCACGTTACACATCCCCCCACCATTGTCGTGGGTGGCTGAGTTGCATATAAAGATACAGTTGTGAAGAGTTGGGTTGCTTAGCCACCAGTTCGATATCCCGCCGCCGTCGCCAGACACGTTGTTAATGAATATACAATTGCTTAGCGTTGGGCTGCTCTCACGGTTCTGCAGTCCACCGCCTGTCTCGGCTGAGTTAGATATAAACGTGCAGTTAGCAACAAAAGGGTTCCCGATGTAATTGTACATTCCCCCACCACAGTTTGTACAAACCGGTCTTCCTTGGCCGTTAGCATTTCCGGCAGTAATGGTGAAACCATCCAGAGTAGCTGTTGCATCTGTCTTACTGCCGGTAACGACATGATAGCTATTCTCAACTCGTGTTGGCTCAGTTAGCAGGTCACACGGGTCAGAAACTTCAATGTCGTTGCCATCAAGGTCGCCGCTGAGGGTTGTTTTGTATAGGTCGATATTCCAATCATTAGGGTCCGGCTGGCCAAAGCCGGCATAGCCGCCCTTGATAATCACGCCGTTTATGATCTGGAATGTGGCTTCTCGGTCGCCAGTTCCATTTGGGTCAGAAGAGGTTTTATCTGGGCTATAGATGCCCTGTGCCACTCGGATTTCAACTGGCTTGGGTGAAGAATTGGTGTCAGATAAGGCATCCTGCAAGTATTTATAGGCATTTTGCCAGCTTGAGCCGTCATTTAGGCCGTTGGCGTCGTCATCGACGTAGATTATTTTTGCCTGGCAGGGGATGGCCAGCAGTAAGTATACAAGCCCAAGAATCAATTTACTCATCTCAGTAACCTCCTTAAGGGTTCCGGTTCAGGTAATATTTTACTATAAAAATGGGGCGAAGGCAAGTTTAATTTGCGATTTTCGATTTACGATTTGCGATTGAGTGATGAAACGGTCCCTCGACGTTGCTCGGGATGGTGAACCCGTCGAACCATTGGCGGCTTTTGAAATGATAGTAATTGACAGTAGATGGGGGATGGGTTATCTTACAGATAATAAGAATGGATATTGTGGGTTGGCAGAGTAGCTAAACGAAGTTCGTTTATAGAAAGCAGCTTTATAAGGAGTCAGATTGTGAGCGATTTAATGAATCGACGAGAATTTTTGGGGGCAGGTGCGGCTGGAGCGGGAGCAGTGCTGTTAGGCACACGGTTGGTCGGGCTATCCGCAGCGGCGGGCGGGGCTGAAGAATGGCCCCCTAAGTTACCCGTTGTAAAAATCCACCAGGTTTACGTTGGCAGGACCGGTGGGATTTACTTATCCAGGCCGACGGAGGAGATAGGCAAGTTCGAGGAATACCTTGCCAAGCTGGCGGGTAAACTCGGCGACGTCAAGTTTGTAGGCGGCGAGTTAGTGCCGCCGGCCGAAGCAGCCCAGGTGGTGGCCAAGCTGGGCGATGCTGACGGTGTCCTGCTGTTTCATCTTTCCGGTCATGGTGGAGACGCTCCGGAACAGGCGATGAGTCAGATTATTGATGCGGGAGTACCCACGGCGGTGTTCTCGCAGCCATACAGCGGGCACGGCTGGATGTACTTTCCTCGGTGGCAGAAGGAAGGCAAGAAGGTAGTTCTCCTGCCGACCAGTGACTGGGGCGAGATAGACAAGATAGTTGCACTGATGCGTGTGGCGCCACGAATGAGGCAAACGCGCATTATTGTGGTGCACGGACCTCTGGGGACAGATGCGGCATGCTCTGCCGAACAGGTCAAGGAACGTTTGGGGACAGAGATGGTGCCGATTACTGTCGAGGAGACCCTGAAAGCTCACGAAGCGGTCGATATCAAGGCCGCTGAGGCCGAGGCCGAGCAATACTGGCTCAGCCAGGCCAAGAAGATTGTCGAGCCTACCAGAGAAGAAATCATCAACTCGGCACGGTTTTATCTGGCGACAAAGAATATTATGATGAGGGAACGGGCACAGGCCGTCACGAGTTCAAATTGCATGGGTGAGCCGGCGAAGGGGTGCCTGACGTTCAGCAAGCTGAACGACCTGGGATTGGTTGGGACTTGTGAGGGCGATATGGACTCCACGCTGACAATGCTGATATTCAGGTATGCATTTGGTATGCCTGGATTTGTCAGTGACCCGGTGTTCGATACTTCCAGGAATGCGTTAATACATTTCCACTGCACTTGTGCAACGAAGATGGACGGCCCAGCCGGCAAGCGTCTGCCCTTTACTATCCGAACCCAGACCGATAGCGACAGGGGAGTATCGCTGGAGGTGGAGAACAGAGTCGGGCAGGTTGTTACCTGTGCCAAGTTCATTAACCTCGACACGATGCTGATATCCACCGGTAAAATCATTGAGGTCACCCACGACAAGTTAGGCTGCCGTACCCAGTTTGTTACTGAGGTAGCCGATGCCCGCAAGATGTTTCATAACTGGGGCGCCGACGTACTTAAAGGCGGCGTAATGACACTCCTGCACCGAGCTGTCTTCTACGGTGACTATATGCAGAGCATTAAGAATCTGGGCGTTCTGATGGGATTTAAGGTTGTCGAGGAAGGATAACCGCTGAGCCGATTCGAGACTCTTTGAAAACAGTGCAGCAAATAACCTGGGAAATTCCCAGGGAAGGGAGTGAAAACTATGGTCAGTCGCAGCGATCGTAAGGTCGGAGGCGTGCCCACCCTTCAGTTGGGCATCTGTGGATTTCTGCTGGGCCTGCTTACGGTGGCCACCAGCCCGGCGAAGGAAACCGTGCCATTCCCTGAGTTCAAGTATCACGAGGTCGGCAGGGGCGGGAACAACCTGAGCCAGACCTCGCTGGTGGACATTGACCGCGATGGAGACCTGGACTGGGTGCTCGGTCAGCAGAACGGCGACATCTGGTGGTTTGAATACATCGGTCCCGACAATTGGGTCCGCCACAAGCTCGGCGACAAGGCGCCGACCGAGGCCGGCGGCACGGCCTTCGACGTGGACGGAGACGGGTGGATTGACCAGGTCTCCGGCGGGGCCTGGTACCGCAACACCGGCAAACCCCGCGAGCAGGAGTTCATCAAGTACCCCAACGGTGCCATGAACGGTGCCCATGACAACGTCGCCGCCGACATTGACGGCGACAAGAAACTCGAAGTCGTGGCCCTCTGGGACAAGCAGGGCCTTTTCTGGTACAAGATTCCAGCCGACCCAACCAAGGAATGGACCGCCCACAGGATAGCGGATGGCGTGCACGGGGCCATTGGCCCACACGGCATCGCTGACCTCGATGGCGACGGGGACGCCGACATCGTGCGGACCAACGTCTGGTTCGAGAACAAGGATGGCCAGGGGACCGAGTGGGTCGAGCACAAGGCGTTCGATTTCGGCCTGACCGGCGTGCCGCTGCCGCTCACGACGCGGTCGTACGTGGTGGACCTCGACAAGGACGGCGATATGGACGTTGTCATGAGCGAGTGCGACTGCGACCGCGGGCGAATCGCCTGGTTCGAGAACAAGGACGGCAAGGGCCGGGAATGGGTCCGGCACATTATCGCCGAGACGGACCAGGACCTGCATTCGCTGTGCCTGGCAGACTTTGACCTCGACGGCGACCTGGACGTTTTCTCCGGCGGCTCAGGGCCGTTCTCAAAGGCCCCGCCGCGGTGCATCATCTGGGAAAACCTGGACGGCAAGGGCGGTACCTGGAAGGAACACACGATTCTCGAGGGCAGGCGCTGCCACGAGACCGTGGCGGGGGACATGGACGGCGACGGCGACATCGACATCTGCGCGAAGCCCTGGGCGGGCGATTTCCCGTATATTTACATGGAGAATCTTCTGAAGGTCCCGGCAGACCGGACGAAGAAATAACGGCCGCCCCCCTGTGCGGATTAGGATGTGCGTACCCTCCCCGGAGCGACTGGTTTTCGTTGCTTTCGCGATTAAACTGTTCTATAGTCAGGGAGCGCGAGGCCCTCAGTTTTACAGTATCAGGTAACTGGGGTTTATGCTTTTCTATTTGGTTATTTCGAGTTAAGAATAGGTACCACGGCACCAAAGAGTAAAAAGGTGTGATGAAAAACGCTTGTGCACCGGTATAGTATAAAAAGGATTAACGGCTGTTCAGTAATGAATTAATGTAGCCGGTTTACAAGGTTTCGCTTGGCTTAAAGAGTCATACAGAAATTATGACGCCGAAAATCCTGCTGGTAAATCCGCCGATTTATGACTTTGCTGCATACGATTTTTGGCTTAAACCATACGGTATGCTGACTGTGGCAGGGTATCTGCGGGGCAAAGCGGATTTTAAGCTCTTTGATTATCTTGACCGGCTGCATCCTTTCGTGTCGGAGCAAAAGGGACTTGAATCCGACCGATGGGGTCGGGGCAGATTTTACTGTAGGAAAATCACAAAGCCCAATGCACTTAGGGCGATTCCGCGATACTATCGGCGATTCGGGTTACCCCGTGATATTTTCAAAAGTTTCCTGAAGCGAGAAGGGCCTTTCGATTTTGCGTTTATTCAGACGACAATGACTTACTGGTACGAGGGTGTGCAGGAGGTTATTGAGGACATTCGCAGGGTCCGGCCGCAGGCGAAAATTATCTTAGGCGGCAACTATGTGACGCTTTGCAGCGGTCACGCGCAGAAATTGGGGGCAGATTTTTTAGTTGAAGGCACAAATCTTGAGCCGCTCTGGAAATATCTGGGAGTCAGTCCGGACCCCAAACAGCCAGCTTTGTGGGAGGTTTACAATAAGCTAAATGTCGGCGTGCTGAAGCTGTCTGACGGTTGTCCTTTTAACTGCACTTACTGCTCGGTGCCGAAAGTTTATGGCAGATTCAAATCGCGACCGCTGGAACACTCTTTGGCGGAGCTGGAGCTATTGTGTAAGCTCGGGGTCAAGAATATCGCTTTTTATGATGATGCTTTATTGTTCGAGCTGAAAAAGTGTTTTGTGCCTTTTCTGAATGAGGTTTTGAAACGAGATATTAAAGTGAATTTTCATACGCCCAATGCCCTTAATGCCCGCTTTATTACGAGGGAGCTTGCTGAGCTTATGGTGCGGGCTGGCTTTAAGACTTTTTATCTGGGGTTTGAGAGTGTTTCTTTACAATGGCAGAAGCAGACCGGCTCAAAGATCCTCTGCGATGAACTTGCGCAGGCGGCGAGCTACCTTATTTCTGCAGGAGCCGAACCCGCCAACATCACGGTGTATCAAATCATTGGCCATCCACACACGGGCGCCGGCGAGCTTGAGGCGACGATGCGTTTTGTCAATAGTCTGGGGATTCGTGGGATGCTGGCGGATTTTTCGCCGATTCCAGGAACGCCGGACGGCGACTATTGCCGCAGATGGGTGAATATGGATAAGCCGCTCCTGCACAATAAGACTGCCTTTCCGATTATTATGCTTGGCTTTGATGAGACAAATCGGCTCAAGGAGCTCCAACGGCAGTTGAACAGGCAACTTTTATCCGGCCTCTAATACACTTTTAGCTATTGTTACGGTTGACGTTGGCAAATGGTCTTTAATTTTCGCATGCAATTTTTTATATTACTTACTACGTTAACCCGAGTCGGGATAGAAAGAGAGCAAAGATGAAACACGAAAAGGTGTTACCGCCCAGTTACTTATTCGTATCCATTGTGACTATGACAGCGCTGCATTTCCTATTCCCGGTGAAGAATGTCGTGGTTTTTCCTTTGAATTTTTTGGGAGCTATTCCTTTGTCGATTGGTATCGTTTTCAATCTCATTGCTGACAGTGCCTTGAAAAAGCATAAAACGACGGTCAAACCCTTCGAGAAATCAACGGTCTTGATCACCGATGGAATATTTCGCATCAGCAGGCACCCAATGTATCTTGGCTTTGTTTTGATTCTTACTGGTATCGCAATATTCATGGGATCTTTAACGCCATATTTGGTTATTGTTGCTTTTGCTGTATTGATGGACGCAGTTTTCATAAGAACCGAAGAAACAATGCTTGAAGAAACTTTTGATGAGGCTTGGCTGGACTACAAAAGGAGAGTGCGGCGGTGGATATAAGACCGATGTCAACTGAGCCATTCAGCTAAACAGATAGGGGAAATCCTGGGTTTTTCACGCAGAACTTACAGAATGCGATTATGGACGCACGAACCGTACACATAAAGAGTTTCGGGTGTCAGATGAACAAGCTGGATACGGCTTTGGTGCGTTGTGCACTGCTGGATGCAGGGTTCACGCTGACCGAAAGTATCGATGATGCTGATGTCGTTTTGCTGAATACCTGTTCGGTTCGCCAGCACGCGGAACAGCGCGTCCTTTCACATCTTGGGAATCTATCGCACATAAAAGAGATTCGGCCGGATATGGTGGTCTGCGTAATCGGCTGTATGGCACAGCGGCTCGGCGACAAATTGCTTGAACACAAAGTGGTCAACATAGTTTGCGGGCCGGCTTTAAGACCTTCTATCTGGGGTTTGAAAGCGCTTCTTTGCAATGGCAGCAATGCACCGGCTCAAAGGTCCTTTGCGACGAGCTTGCACAGGCAGTTAGCCGTCTTATTTCTGCAGGTGCGGAGCAGGGAAACATTACGGTGTATCAAATCATTGGCCATCCACACACGGGCGCCGGCGAGCTTGAGGCGACGATGCGTTTTGTCAATAGTCTGGGGATTCGTGGGATGCTGGCGGATTTTTCGCCGGTTCCCGGCACGCCTGATGGCGAATACTGCCGGCGATGGGTAAATATAGATGAGCCGCTATTGCACAATAAAACTGCCTTCCCAATATTAAAGTTAGGTTTTGGCGAAGTAAATCGACTCAAGGAGTTCCAGCGGCAGCTCAATAGCACAGTGGTTGGCTGATATTCGGCGGGGTCATATTGATTTTCAGCGGCGAGGCTGTTTTATGCTGAGCCGGCAATTTAAGATTTCAGATTTACGAATTCCAAGCGGTTTTCTCAGTAAAAACCTATAATTGTGGGGATAGTTTTCGGGAAAATACTTTTTGTTTTTGGAGGTGAAAGGTGTATAATATACTTCACCTGTTTTGTTGGCTTTACGATAATCAGGAGGAGTGAGTAAAAAATGCATACTGGAGACTTAATTCGGCAAGGTTTTGTGAGAAGGTATCGGTGCGCGCGGGGCGTGCTTTTGGAATAACGGCCTTTTTTGAAAGGGAAGACCGATGAAATCTATAAAGACTTTAACCATTTTTATTGCCGTTTTGTGTCTCATGCTATGTTCAGCCGGGGTCAGCGAGGCAGTGCCGATGGGGACGGCCTTTACCTATCAGGGTCGGCTGATAGAGGCCAACAATGCAGCGGATGGGCCGTATGATTTGCAGTTCAAGCTCTTTGACGGTGCGATCGACTTCATGCGCATCGCCCGCGGCACGCTGGCCGACGCGAAGACGACGATCTATGAACTCTACGCGTGGGAGTTCAACGGGCCGTTCCTTTGCGACTTCACCGGTCGCGAGCGTCCGGCCGATGGCGGAGAAGCCGGCGCCATTGACGATGTCGCTCTTGGGCATGTTCGGGCGGCCACGTACGTGGTTGACCAGGCGGCCCCCGGCGCGGCCGACACCAACCCGGGAACTGAGGAGAAGCCCTTCAAGACCGTGCAGCACGCCGCCGACGCGGCCAAGCCGGGCGACACCGTCTACGTCATGGCGGGCAAGTATGACGAACGGGTCAAGGTGAAGGCCGGCGGCACGGAGGGCAAGCCTGTCGCCTTCGTGGCGATGCCCCGGCGCTCGGCGACCGTGGGCGGCTTCGACCTGGAGGCGAGTTACATCCGCGTGGAGGGCTTCGAGATCACGTCCGACAAGCCGGCCACCGCGGTCCAACTGCGCGCCAGCCACTGCGAAATCCTGGACAACTACATCCACGATATGATCGCGGCGGTCAACGGGACGGTCGGTAAGCCGAGCGCCGATGGCAATACTCGTGACTACTCCGCGGTGACGCACAACCGAATCGCCTATAACAAGGTCTACCACAGCGAGTACGGCTTCATCCTGGGCGGCGAGGACTGGCTGGTAGAGAACAACGAAGTCAGCCGCCTCTTCATGTATGCCCCCGGCAACAGGAACGACGACTGCGATTACTCGCGGTTCTTCGGCAAGGGCTGCATCCAGCGGTACAACTACTACCATGGCACGCTCATGTCGGAGATCAAGGTCGCCCACGTGGATTGCATCCAGACGTTCATGAACAACGGTGGGATGGCGCAGGACCTGCTCTTCGAGTTCAACACATGCTTTGACTGGGGCCAGGGGGCCATGGTCGAGAGTGCACCGTACATCGGCAGCGTGCGGGGCTGGACCTTCCGGCACAACATCTACTCTTCCAAACTGCCGACCTACAAAGGGGCGTGGGGGCTGGACATCATCCAGACGCCCGACGTGACGATTGAGAACGACACCTTCGCCGGAATCACCTGGTGCGGGGTGGGCCTGCGGGGCAAGGAATCGACCAACGGACAGATCCGCAACAACATTTTCTGCGAGGCGCAGCGGGCCGTTGTCGATGGCGACAGCGACTTCACCCCGGCCAAGCCGGTGGTCGAATACAACCTGACGTTCAAGACCGCGCCGCTCGCGGACGAGAAGAACATCAACGGCAAAGACCCCATGTTTGTGGACGCGGAGAGGCGGGATTTCTGCCTGAAGAAGGGCAGCCCGACCATCGGGGCGGGCAAGGGCGGCGTGACGATCGGAGCCCTGGAGTACCCCAACGTGTATTACGTCGATCCTCGTCACCCGGCCGCCGTGGATGAGCCGGCGTGGGGCTATCCGGCCGTGCCGCTGGCGAGTCTGGCCAAGGCGTGCGCGATCGCCCAGCCGGGAGAGACGATCGTGCTGTGGGGCGGAGTATATCGCGAGGTCTTGGCCCCGAAAAACGATGGCGTGACGGTCCGCGCCATGAAGGGTGAGAAAGTAACGATCAGCGGGGCGGACCTGATCGAAGGCTGGAAGCGCGAGGTGGAAGGCAGTTGGTCGGCGACCCTGGCCGCCGAGCCAAAAAAGCTGCTGCGCGACGGCCAGCCGTGGAGCGAGTTCAGCTATGACAAGGCAGCCAAGCGAATCATGGTGAAATCAGGCGGCGACCCTCGGCTCCACGTCTTCGAGACGGTCCTGCGGGAGCAGGGCATTGACCTGGTCGGCAAGAAGGACGCAAAGATTGAGGAGATCACGGTAGTTGACACACTGAAGGCGGGCGCGGCGAATCCGTGAGGGGGCAGGTGGGATGTCGAATCGGCTGCGCATCGGTTGAGCGGACGATCGCGGCGGCGCCAACATTGGAGCGGTTGAACAAGCGTGTCAACACGTTGGAGGATCGCTTGGCGGAGCTGGAAGCCAAGGTCTCCCCGTGACAATGAAATATTTATTTTGGAGGTATATAGATGAAGACGACAAGAAACATATTGGTGGCAGTGGTGGCCATGACTGTAAAGGTGTGCCTGGCCTGGTCGGCGCCGATGGGGACGGCCTTTACCTATCAGGGTCGGCTGATAGATGCCAACAATCCTGCGGACGGTCTCTATGACTTTCAGTTTAAGCTCTACGATGCCAACATTGTAGGGGCACAAAAAGGAAGTACGCTCAAAGTTGACCAGTTGGATGTCATCGATGGCTACTTTACTATGGCGCTGGACTTCGGGAGTGGGGTTTTCGATGGCAACGACCGCTGGCTGGAGATCGGCGTGCGTGCGGGTGAATTAAATGACCCAAACAAATATACGATTCTTAGGCCGCGGCAGGAAGTTACGCCTACGCCGTATGCTCTACAAACTCGCGGGATATTTGTGGACACTAATGGCAATGTCGGCATAGGGACGACCAGCCCCGTCGCCACTCTTGATGTTATTAATGCCGGCGGACATCCTGCAATCTCAGCAAAAAGCCCCTGGATAGGCGTTTACGGTATTCACAATTCCACCACCGGAACATTCCCCGGTGTTTGGGGAGATACGGACTCGCTATTAAGTCAATCCTCGGGTGTGCGCGGCAAAGTTACCAGCACCAGCCCGGGTTTGCTCTCAGCCGGCGTATGGGGTATGAATGCAGGCACAGGCAGTAACGGTGTTGGTGTGCGCGGCAGCCACGACGGCGACGGTTACGGCGTTTACGGTGACACCGCAAATGACGGCATCGGTGTGTATGGCCTGCACAGTGCTTCCACTGGTAATGAGCCCGGTGTTAAGGGCGAAACCAAATCCACCTCCATGGAATCCAGTGGCGTCTTCGGTCTTGCCTCGGCCACCACTGGCATCACCTATGGCGTGCGGGGCCTGAGCGCCAGCAACAGTGGCTACGGCTTAGTCGGCCGGGCCACGGCTACCTCGGGCAACGCTACGGGAGCGGCTGGCCAAAGTGACAGCACCAGCGGTATCGGTGTTTTGGGGTGGGCCTCCAATGGCTCGGGGACCACCTACGGGGGCTATTTCGTTGCCGCCAGTGCCGTCGGGACCGGTGTCTACGGCGAGGCCAGTAATAGCGGCGATTACTGCAACTACGGCGGCTACTTTGAGGCCGCAGGCGGTTTTGGCAGGGGTGTCTACGGCTGGGCCAGTAATAGCGGCAATGTCGTGAACTACGGAGGATTCTTTATAGCCGATGGCAGTTCCGGAGTCGCCGTCCGCGGCTGGGGCAAGGCGTATGACTTTTATGCTGCAGGGCCGGGGACAGATTACGGCTCTGCTTCATCCATACGCTGGAAGAGGGACATCCGGCCAATAGATGAAGCACTTGGTAAGGTTATGCAGCTTCGCGGCGTATATTTTAACTGGGACGCTGAGCACGGTGGCCGGCACGATGTCGGAATGGTAGCCGAAGAGGTAGGCAAGGTGCTGCCTGAGATAGTGGAGTACGAAGAAAACGGGATAGACGCTACCGGTATGGACTACGGCAAGTTGACGCCGCTTCTCGTTGAGGCGGTCAAGGCATTAAAAGCTGAAAATGATGCGTTGAAGAAAAGAATCGAGGCCCTCGAGGCAAAAATGTAACAGGTATCTATTCTGTTGCTTGAAAAATAAACACGTAACTTTTTGAAAGGGTAAGAAAATGAAAACACAAAAGACTCTAACAATTTTGTTTATGGTGTGGGTGCTGCCGCTTTTTGTTGTTTGCGCTAGTCAGGCAGCGCCAATGGGAACGGCCTGGATCTACCAGGGCCGACTCATAGACGCTAACAAGCCCGCAGATGGCATCTATGACCTTCGATTTAAGCTCTATGATGCCAACGTCGCTGGGACACAGAAGGGCAGCACACTTGACGTAAATGAAATCGATGTTATCGATGGTCTGTTTACAGTTCTATTAGATTTTGGAAGCAATGTATTCGATGGCAACACTGTCTGGCTTCAGATTGGCGTTCGGGCAGGGGAGTTGAAAGACCCCAACGCTTATACAACCCTCAGCCCGAGGCAGGAAATAACGCCGACTCCATACGCACTGCAAACCCGTGGCATATTTGTGAACAACACTGGCAATGTTGGCATCGGCACAACCAGCCCTGTTGCCACTCTTGATGTTACCAATCCCGGCGGACAGACCGCAATATCTGGAAAAAGCCCCTGGATTGGTGTCTATGGTATTCATAATTCCACCGCAGGGTCATTTCCTGGTGTTTTGGGAGAAACGGACTCGCTGAACAGCGCAGCTTCAGGCGTGCGAGGCAGAGTTACCAGCACCAGCCCGGGTTCGCTCTCGGCCGGCGTCTGGGGGATGAATGCCGGCACTGGCAGCAATGGCATCGGTGTGCGCGGCACACACGATGGCAGCGGTAAGGGGGTCTATGGCAGCTCCCTGATGGGCACCGGCGTTTACGGCATAGCCACCGGCACATCAGGGGTCAACTATGGTGTACGGGGTGAGACAGATAGCTCGAGCGGCTACGCAGGTTATTTTACCGGCGGGCAAAATTACTTCGAAGGCAACGTGGGCATTGGCACGACAAATCCACGCACGGAGTTGGAAATTAAGGGGACCACAGGATTACGAGTTACAACGGGAGAACATTCGAATGTTTTCGGTGAGTTTCGACATGCGTATTCAGGCGGATTACAGATAAACGCGAACGCCGGAGGTGGTTGGGCCGACATCAGTCTGCAAACCGACAATACAACCCGAGTGTTTATAGAGAGCGGCGGCAACGTTGGCATCGGAACAACATCTCCGTCACGGAAACTGACGGTGCGGGGAAATCTGTTATTAGAGAGTGAAAGTACAGGCGCAGCCGTGGTGGAACTTGGAGAAGGACTCGACTACGCTGAGGGTTTTAACGTGACGGATAAAAACGCTGTTAAGCCCGGAACCGTTCTTGTAATTGATACGGAGTGCCCTGGCAAGCTAACTGTCAGCAACAAGGCATACGACAGTAGAGTCGCGGGTATAGCTGCTGGTAGCAAAGGCCTTGGGTCCGGTGTGCGCCTTGGAGTAGGTCAGTTTGATTGTGATGTGGCTCTGGCGGGACGAGTGTACTGCAATGTGGATGCGACAGAAGCAGGTGTTGAGCCTGGTGACCTACTTACCACCTCTGCTACGCCGGGCTATGCTATGAAAGCCGTGGAATATATGCGTGCGCAAGGAGCCACCTTAGGAAAAGCCATGGAAAGACTGGGAAAAGGTCAAAAGGGACAAATATTGGTGCTCGTAACCTTGCAATAGAAGAGGAGATGACAATTATGAAAAATTTAATGATAAAAATAGTTACTCTCTGGTTTTTATTGTTGATACCAGCAATACCGATACAGGCAAAAACCGTCAATAAGCAACAAGCTCTCCAGGTGGCAAACAATTGGATTACCTTTATCATTCACAACAAAGGGCATTGGGGTGGCAGTGCTGGCGCCAGGGTCGCAGAAATCCAGGAGTTGAAGCGCGACAAGCGCCTTTTGGGATACTTCTGCCGAGTCGAACCTCAGGGATATATTGTTGTTTCATTGTTGAAGGAGTTGAGCCCTATTACCGATTTCTCGTCCGACAGTGACCTGGACCCAAAATCGGATGAGGGTATGGCTAAGCTAATAAAAGATTGTATAGAACGTGTCCACGAGGGAATCGAAAAACAAGCTGGTCCCATTGAATCAGCAACGACAAAACAGCTTGAGGAAATCCTTTCCGCCAATTATAGGGATAGCTGGTCCCAATTAGAAAAAGATTCGGCAGTATTTACAAGCGGGCTGGAGACCGGTGTGATAATAATGAACTATCAGCAAGGAGAGGAATTGCTCACATCGCGGTGGCATCAGCTTTCGCCGTATTACCTGTATTGTCCCGCGCCGCCTACCGGAAGTGGTTGCACCGAACCTCACTGCGTAGTAGGGTGTGTGGGTCTGTCCGCCTGCGAGATTATGCGCTACTGGGCTTGGCCGCCGTATGGCACAATAGACCCTTATGATAATTTATACCAGTGGAAGAATATGCCTGATATGGCAACGGACAGTTCACCATTGGTGCAGAAGCTGGCGGTAGCTGAATTATGCTACGAAGTAGCTGTGGCTATTTTATCGGATTTCTGCATCGCGGGAGGCTGTGCAACCAGTTCCAATTTCACCAACGTCAAAAACGCGATCGAAAATTATTTCCACTACGCCAACACCAGCGTGGAGCTATTCCGCAAAGACCTTCCACCTGATGGAGTCAACTGGTTCAATATTATCAAACAGGAGCTGAACCTCAACCGGCCGGTCCAGTATTCATACCCCGGCCATGCGATTGTTGCCGATGGCTGGATGGAAATCGACCCCGGCCCAGAGAGATGGCTTCACCTCTGTTACGGCTGGCCAGGCGGCGGCAATACAGACTGGCACAAGCTTGAGGAGATACCGGGAGGCGGTCCAACGACCGACGTAATTCTGGTGCATATATACCCCGCACCGGCATTGGGCTCCTTCGTTTCGGGTGTGTACCCGCTACCGAGCTTTCCATATCGGTATTTCGACCGCGATTGCTCAGCGACCTATGCAGTTTTCCAGGCGGGCCATCAACTTCAGTTTCTTCAAAACATTACGGTCCGAGGCAGCGATTACAGCTCTGAAAGCAGGATTACTTTCTATGGCTCCCCGTCTTTGAATACACGGCTTTTCAGCAGGGGCGACCCCTCCAAGGGAGTTTCTATTTACAAGGGCGCTGTTCTGTTAAAGACGAACGGTGGTATCAAGTTTTACTAAAGCTGACATATGGATAAGTTTGAGTTTGCAAGAAACTATACTTACAAATCAAAGCAGGAGTCGTTATGGGTTATACAAACAAAACCGGAAAGCTGAGTGTCAGTAAAAAATGCCTTGTTCTTGTGACGGCGGCGCTGAACTTTGGCTTATTGGGACAGAGTGTAAGCTTCAGTGGTTATGAGTTGAGCTGGTACACGATTGATGGTGGCGGTGGGACGAGCAGCGGCGGGCAGTATGTGCTTACCGGCACGATTGGTCAGCCGGATGCGGCATATTCAGCAGGTGAGCAGTATGAGCTTTTAGGCGGATTCTGGCCGGGCGGGCCATTGTGTACAATAGTGGATTTCGCCGACTTTGCACGATTCGCCGGCTACTGGCTCACCAGCGACTCCGGCCTCCCCGGTGACCTCGATGGCGATAATGACGTTGACCTTGAGGACCTGAGTCGCTTTGCTGATTACTGGCTTGCTTGTTGTCCATACAAGTGGTCGCTGGATTGAAGAGGCTTCTTCATTAGTTTTGAGTTTTAAGTTTTGAGTTTCGTTAATAATGAATTGGCCTGTGAATACTGTTGTTGGGGGGCTTCAGAAGGGGAGATTCCTCGCCCGCTTTCGGCGGGCTCGGAATGACATAAAAGCGGCTAAATGACATTTTGTGTTTTGTGATAGTCACTTAGTCCTGGACTTCCGGACAGGACATAATGTAGTCTATACAATCGCTTAGATTAGCTGTTGCCACTGCGACGGTGCTGTCAGCGGCGCCATAGTAGAGATTAAGCTGGTCGGTTTCTTTGTAAACGACAGCACCGGTGGGGAATACGACATCGCTGACATCGCCGATGCG
>Ga0315280_10002318_pt1 | contig 31040 bp, 25 predicted proteins | sample YL17G06_40_MG_FD_203697 | JGI IMG/M metagenome (GOLD analysis project Ga0315280, IMG submission 203697) | Sediment microbial communities from Yellowstone Lake, YNP, Wyoming, USA - YL17G06_40 | ecosystem: Environmental > Aquatic > Freshwater > Lake > Sediment | place: USA: Wyoming | collected... | reverse complement strand
CTGTTTCCGCATCAGTAAAGTCGGGCCCTGAAGCTGAGACACGTCAGCGTAGTTCGCAACTGCCCATAGCATCTTTAGGTGGCTGGCGCAGACATCGTTTCTCGATGTCTGCGGAGGTTTGCGTGTTCAAGGGTGGCTCCTTGCGCGGACAAAATGCCCGACTGGTCGGCCATGGCCACGGTGGGTCGCGAGGAGCCTTTTTGGCCGGAACGAGCTATCACGGGATTCCTACTACCGGACTCCGCCTTCGCTTGGGCTGGTGGCCCACTCGCGCTACGCCCCGCACTCGCCGCGGCCAAGCTTGAGCGAGTAGGTTCCGTTGTCGCCCCAATCGACGAAGAGATCGTGTTCGTCATCGGCAGCGGCCACGAACGGTTGGAGCTTGGAGATCACCGCGTCGTCGGGCGTGCGCACGGCCCACTCGCGGAAGGACTCGCCTTCCGCTCGGTTCTGCTTATAGAACTCGAGCAGCGCATGGAGAGCCGCGGGAATGCGCTTGGCTGGAAGTGGCACGACCTGCCGCGCGAACTGCACGCCGTCGGCGGAAACCTTCCCGCCCAGCATGAGCTGGTGCTAGGGCGCCTGCTTCTCGCCCACCCTGCGGGCGTTTCCGTAGAGCCCAATGTCAGCGATGTGGTGCTGGCCACAGGAATTCGGGCAGCCGCTGATCTTGATGCGGGCCCTCAGGACTTCGGGGTCGGTCTCCTCTGCGAATTCCTGAGCGAGCACCTCGGCGAGCGTCAACGATCGCGTGATGCCCAGATTGCAGGTCGTCGCTCCCGGGCAGCCGGTGACATCGGCGATAGTGCGCGCCCCGGGGGTCGCGAGGTCGAGCGCGTCGAGGTCTTTGTGGACCTCCTGCAGGCGGTCGAGCGGCGTCCAAGGAATGACGAGGTCCTGAGAAATCGCGATGCGCACGGCGCTGAGGCCGTGCTTGTCGAGCAACTCGGCTAGCCCGACGAACTGGCGCGTCAGGAGCGTCCCGGCAGGCAGCTTGATCCAGACCACCGCGAAGCCCGGGTGGCGCTGCGCCTGGACGTTGTGCTGCTGCCAGCGCAGGAGGTCGGGCGAGGCGCCGTTGCCCGAAGCGGGCGCGGGTTGAAGCTGCACGAGCGGCGGCTGGACTGGCGTCGGCACGGTCAGCGTCTCCGCCGGAGTCGTGATCTGCTTCCGCTTCTCGGCGACGAGGCGGCGAAATTCCTCAATGCCTTTGTCGCGCAGCACGAACTTCATGCGCGCCTTCAGCTTGTTCTTGTAGTTCCCGTGCTCCTTGAAGACGCGCAGCACCGCTTCCATCGTGGGGATCATTTCTTCTTCCGGGAGGAAGTCGGTGAGCGTGGCCGCTTCGGTGGGCAGGCTGCCGAGGCCGCCTCCCACGAGGACCTTGAGTCCGCGCTTGGCGGTGCCGTTCGAGCCACGCATTTGGGCGATCAGGCCGATATCGTGAATGCCCGCCGCGGCGCAGTTTCCGTCGTCGGCGCAGCCCGAGAATGCGATCTTGAACTTACGCGGCAGGTCGTGGAATTCGGGATGGCGGAGGAAGAAGCGTGTCGTCGCGAGCGCATAGGGCGTCACGTCGAAACTCTCCGTCGGGCAAACGCCCGCCAGCGGGCAGGACGTCACGTTGCGGACGGTATTGCCGCAGGCCTCGCGCGTGGTCAACCCGGCGTCGGCCAGGCGGCGCATGATGGTCGGCACGTTCTCCATTTTCACGAAATGGAACTGAACGTTCTCGCGCGTGGTGACGTGCCCACGGCCGGTCGAGTAAGTCTCCGCGATTTCCGCGAGTGTCCGAAGCTGTTCGGCGCTGAGGATGCCGGAGGGAACCTTGACCCGCACCATCTGGAAGCCCGCCTGCCGCTGCCCGTAAATGCCATGCTTCAGACGGAACGGGCGGAGCTGGTCTTCGGTGATCTCGCCTTGGCGGAGCTGGCCGATGCGTTCCTCGAAGACACGGATTTCGTCCTCCGCGGCCTCCCGGGTGTGCCGGGCCTCAACTTCGGCTGTCGACATGGGTTGCCTCCAAAAACAAAAACCCACCGTCGAACTTGCGTCCGACGGTGGGTTTGGATTAGACCGAAGCTAGTTAGGGAACTACTTCAAACCTCCACACGTCGGCGTGGTTGTGCAACAACACATGGCCATGCCGCGATGGAGGCAGAAACGCATAGACTGTTTGTCAGACTAGCGGCACGAACGCTGAAAGTCAACAGGAATTCCGCTTGTTTTCGGGATTACAGCTCTGGAATGTATCCCCACACGGCCAAGGGCTCCCCCGGTCGCTAATTCCCACGCCGAGAGCATATTAGCCCTGTCACTGGTCCGTCGCGTTGGGCGACTAGGCCGATGGGCCAATCCCGCCGCAGGTTGCGTTCGCGGCGGCCTCCCCTGTGTACCCTGAGAGACATTCAAAAGCGGAAGTGTGTACTTTACGCAAAGAGCCGTGTTGTGTCTTTAGGCCGCTGCAGGAGGGATTACTTCGGTATGATCCCGGCAAAAGAACCGCAACCAAGCCGCTGACCTCGCCAACCTTGCCCCCAATGCCGCGCCTTGGTAAACTGCGCAATCATGCCCACAGCCGCGTTTGAGGAAGCCTTCGAGAAGGTCAGCAAACTTGCCGCGACGTTTCAAGCCAACGAAGACCGCTATCTGTCCCCAGACTACCAAGAGGCCGAAGCGCGCAAGGACTTCATCGACAAGTTCTTCATCGCGTTGGGCTGGGACGTGAACCACGACCAGCAAACCAATCCCTACGAGCAGGAAGTTAAAGTGGAGCCGCCCGTCTCGGCTGGCGGTCAACGCCGCGCCGACTACGCCTTCCACGTCGCCCCGAACTACCGCGACGTGCGCTTCTACGTCGAAGCCAAGAAACCGCACGGTGACGTCGCAACCGTCGACAACTACTTCCAGACCATCCGCTACGGCTGGAACAGCGAGACGCCGTTGGCTGTGCTTACCGACTTCGAGCAACTCCATGTTCTCGACTGCCGCTACAAGCCTGACATCGACACCGCGTTATACCGCCAGGTCGCCAAGTACCACTACAGCGAATACATCGACCGCAAGAAGTTCGCCGAAATCTACTGGCTATTCTCCCGCGAGGCCGTCGCCGACGGCTCATTGGAGAAACGCGCCAAGGAACTGCCCAAGCCGCGCGGGAAAGCCCGCCAGCTGGCGGGTCTGTTCCCCGGCGGCTACCAGAGCATTGACGAATCTTTCCTTAAGGAACTCGACGAATACCGCACCTCGTTGGCCCACACGTTCAAGAACAAAAATCCCAAGCTCGACAGCGAAACGCTCACCGAACTGGCCCAACGCACCCTAGACCGCCTCGTCTTCCTTCGCTTCCTCGAAGACAAAGGCATCGAGCCCCAGCGCCTCGTGGACAAGTTTGGGGATAAAGGCGCAGCGTGGGAGGACTTTATTGCCGCCAGTCGCCGCCTCGACGGCATCTACAACGGCGTCGTCTTCAAGCGCCACGACATCCTCGATGGCGACAAATTCCGCGTGGACGACACCGTCTTTGCCGACATCTGCGAGAGCCTCGCGCACATCAATTCGCCCTACGACTTCAACGCCATCCCCATCCATATCCTCGGCTCGATTTATGAACGCTTCCTCGGCAACGTCATTGTCGCCACGGACAAACGCGTTCGCGTCGAGCCGAAGCCCGAGGTTCGCAAGGCGGGCGGCGTCTACTACACGCCCGAGTACATCGTCCGCTACATCGTTGAGAACACCGTCGGCAAACTCATCGCGGGCAAGACGCCCGGCCAGATCGCTGAGATGCGCTTTGCCGACATCGCGTGCGGCAGCGGCTCGTTCCTGCTTGGCGTCTTCGACCTGCTGCTGACTTATCATGGCCACTATTACAACGACAACCCTAACAAAGCCCGCAAAGGCGATTGCATCAACCGCGACGGCAAGCTCTACCTTTCGCTCCGCAAGAAACGCGAAATCCTGCTTAAGAACATCTACGGCGTGGACATCGACGCCCAAGCCGTCGAAGTCTGCCAACTCTCCCTCTACTTGAAACTCCTCCAGGAAGAGACGGAAGCCAGCACCCATCAATATCTGCTGGACTTCGTGCACATTGCACTGATGAAGAAGCTGCTCCCCGACTTGAGTAAGAACATCGTCTGCGGCAACTCGCTTATCGGCACGGATATCTTGGAAGGCCAGCCCTCCGCCAACGACGACGAACGCAAACTCAACCCGATGAACTTTGAGGATGCCTTCCCCGAAGTGATGAAGCGCGGCGGTTTTGACGCTGTCGTCGGCAACCCGCCGTATGGTGCGCTTCTGAGCGAAGGGCAGATGGATTATCTGCGGTCGAAATACGAGACCGCAACGAGCGAACTGGATACCTACAGCCTCTTTATGGAGAAGGCCATTAAGCTGTGCAGGCCCTCTGGCCGCGTCTCAATGATTGTGCCGACTGGCTGGTACAGTGGCGTGAGGTTTAGTTCTTTCCGCCAGCACTTCGTGTGCAATACCGACCCACAGTTGTTTGTTAACCTACCCTACGACGTGTTCGAAGCCTGGGTTGACACAACAATTTTCGTGTCTGTTAAGCGGCCCAAGACTGTTGCTTGGCCTCGGAAAGCCCCGTGCGCGGTACTGCTGAAGACATTCCCAAAGCGACACAAGATTGAGCAAATCGCGGAGTTCGAGGAAGGCACCGAGACTGCAGAACTTACAAGCTGGTTTGCCGGGGGCTCTGATCAGTTCCTGACTTATGCTGACACCACCGCTGCACAACTCATCACCAAAATACAAAGCCGGAGCAAACCGCTGAAGGATTTCGCCGACGTGCAAAGGGGCGTAACTCCCTTCAACCTCACCGAAAAGCCGGATCATGCCCACAGCCGGCGGGCATTCGAAGGGACGGTCCGTAGATATTCATTCGACCCGGGGAAGAAGAGATTTGTCCGATTCGACGACAGCCTCGCTGAGCCTAAACCGGAACGTTATTTCAAAGGCCATCGCATCCTCTTGCGGGAACTCATTAGTCGACAATTTCGGTTGCAGGCCGTCAAGGTGACGGAGGACTTCGTTACGAACAAGTCCATGCAAAGCATCCTCCCCATCGTCGGCGGGCCGGATCTGAACTATCTGCTTGGGTGTCTCAATAGCGGCCTCATGTCATGGTATTTCTTGCGGCGTTCTAACATCGCTCAACGAGACGATTTCCCCAAAATCGTCCTGAAGGAAACACGCAATCTTCCCATCCGCCCCATCAACTTTTCCGACCCTGCCGACAAAGCGCGCCACGACGAGATGGTGACGAAGGTGGACGCGATGCTGGAGGCAAAGATGCAGTTGGCGAAGGCGAAGACCGACAAGGACAAGACCTACTACGAAAGCAAGTGCGCTGTCCTCGACCGCCAAATCGACCGCCTCTTCTATGACCTGTACGGCCTGACGGAGAAAGAAATCCAAATTGTTGAACAACAGAAGTAAACACGATTCACTACGCACATAAACGGATACGCCAAGGGGTCTATCGTAAGAGAACTTCAGAAGGATACGCTCAGCTCGAAACAGAGCGTCACCGAAACCTCAGGCACGTTGCGTAAAGGACATACATCCGTTCAAAAGCTTGGCAAGATCGAGTCCAACCCCGGCCTGCTGATTGTGTTTGCTGACAAAAGTCCACTTTCTCATTGGAAGGCATTGTGCTATAGGTAAGTCCCACACGGGCGAGAAAATGGCGGTTCCCAAGACCCTAAAAGGGCGGTACGAAATTCGCGAGGTCCTTGGCAAAGGGGGAATGGGTGTCGTTTACAAGGCTTACGACACCGTCCTCAAACGCGACGTGGCCCTCAAGACCATCCTGGACATCGCCGACCAGAAAGGCCTGGAGCTATTCCACAAAGAGTACGAAGTCCTGGGCTCGATCAGCCACCCCAACATCGTCGAAATCTTCGACCTGGGAGAGTTTGAAGAGGAAGGCGAGAAGATGCCGTACTTCGTCATGCCGCTGCTCTCCGGCATGACGCTCGACCGGATCATTCGCACGGCCAGCCACCGGCTGACCGTCGAGCGGTCCGTGGACATCATCGCCCAGACTTGCCGGGGCCTGCAGGCGGCTCACGAGCGCACGCTGGTCCATCGTGACATGAAGCCGAGCAACATCTTCGTGATGGACGATGACGCGGTGAAGATCATCGACTTCGGCGTGGTCCATAAGGCGGATGTCCATTCGACGAAGGGACTGAAAGGCACGCTGCTGTACATGCCCCCCGAGGCGATCGAGCTGAAGGCGCCTTCAGCCCTATCCGACATCTTTTCGCTGGGCGTCGTCGCCTATGAAATGCTCACGCAGCGCAAGCCCTTCGATCGGCCGAACCAGTACGAGATTATCCAGGCGATCCTGCATCAGATCCCGCCGCCGGCTTCCGAGCTCAATTCGGCCGTCAGCCAGACTGTCAGCCGGGTCATCCACAAGGCGATGGCCAAGCAGCCCTACCATCGCTTCGCCAGCGCACGCGAGTTCGCGGACACGCTGCAGAAGGCGCTGCGCGGCGAGCCCATCGAAATCTTTGACACGGCGCGCATCCAGCCCCGGATCGAGCGGGCCACCAAAGCCTTCGAGCAGGGAGATTATCAGTATGCGGAAGAGATCCTGACCGAGCTCGAGGCCGAGGGCCATATCGACCCCGCCATGTCGCTGCTGCGGCGCCAATTGGAACAGGCGGTTCGCCAGAAGCGCGTCCAACAACTGCTCGAAACTGCGCGCACCCGGTACGAGGAAAAGGAATACCCGCTGGCCCTGCAGAAGGTGCAGCAAGTGCTGGAACTCGAGCCTGACCATGCGACCGCCCTGGCGCTCAAGAAGAACATCGAGCAGCAGCGCACCGAGGAAACGATCGAGGACTGGTTCCGTTTGGTCCGCCAGCATATCGACAACCACGCGTACAGCCATGCCCGCCAGGCGCTTGACAACGTCTTGAAACTCCGGCCCCACGAGAGTCGGGCTCGGCAACTGCTGGCGGAAGTGGATCGCCTGGAAGAAGAGTATCTGGCGCGGCGGCAGGAGAAGGAAGAGTTTTACAATGCTGCCCTGGCCGCCTGGCAAAAGGGTGAAGTCAGTTCCGCGCTGCTCAGGCTCGAGCGGGCGATGGAACTCGACCGTGAGGCGCCGGATTCCTCCGCTCCCGAACGCAGCGCCACCTACCAGAATTTCTACAATCAGGTCCGCTCCGAGCACGACGCCATGAACAACTCGTACGCGGAGGCGCGGAAGCACCTGGACGATCACAATTTCGGGCAAGCGCTGGCAGTCTGCGACACGTACCTGGCCAAATATCCCGGCCACGCGCTCTTCCAGGCGCTGAAGTTCGACATCGAGGAGCAGCAGCGGCAGGAGTTCTCCCGCTTCATTGCGGAGGTGGACCGCCAGGTCGACGCCGAGCCCGATCTCGACAAGCGCGTCAGCCTCCTGAAGGATGCGCTCGCCAAACATCCCGGGGAGGCGCATTTCGAGCGCTCGCTGCGCATCATGCGCGAGAAGCGCGATCTGGTCAGTTCGATCGTGGCCAAGGCGCAATTCCACGAGGAGAAGGGGCAGTTCACCGAGGCGCTAGGCCAGTGGGAAATCCTGGAAACCATCTACAGCCAGTATCCCGGCCTGAGCTTTGAGATTGACCGTGTGGTAAAACGGCGCCTGCAGCAGGAGCGCGCGGAGGCCAAAGCCCGCATCGTGGCGCAAATCGATCGCCACTTGCACTCCGGACATTTCGCCAGCGCGTTGAACCTGCTGAAACGGGGCAAAGAGGAATTCCCGGACGACGCGGAGCTGGCCGAGCTCGAGAAGTTGGCCACTCAGGGCATGGAGCGGACGGCGGAAGCCCAGCGGCTGCTCGAGCAGGGCCGGGAGCATTGCGAACGGCGCCGCTTCGCCGAAGGCGTGGAAGTTCTGCGCAAGGCGTGGGAACTGGACGAGGGGAATCCGGAGATTCGCGCCGCGCTGGTGGACACCCTGGTCGAGCACGCCAATGCGCTCCTCGACAAGGACTGGCGCGCCGCGGAGACGCTGATCCTGCAGGCGCTGGAGCTTGATCCCAGCCATGCGCTGGGCAAGAGCCTGCGCATGCTGGCGCTGGACCGCAAGCGCGACGAGTTCGTCGACCAGTGCGCGTCGCAAGCGCGTCAACTCCAGGCCGCAGGTGACCTGGAAGGTGCGCTGAGAGAGGTCAATCAAGGCCTTGAGACCTATCCCCGTCAGGTCCGGCTGACGCAACTGAAGGCCACGCTGGAGCGCGAACTTCAGGAAGCGCGGCGGAAGCAGGCGCGGCGGTCGGCCGTCGAGGAGCTGGGACGGCTGGGCCGTGAACTCGAGGGCGCGCCGGATGCGGCGGCGGTCAAATCGCTTGCTGCACAACTCCGCGCCATCGCCGGCAAGTATCCGGATGACCCGGAGGTTCGGTCTCTGGTGGTGTCGGCCGAGGGACGGCTCGAATCGGCAAAAGAGCGGGTTCAGCCGACACCGACTTCTTCTTCCACGGCTCCACTGCCCTCCCCGCTGAAGCCCTCAGAAGCGCCACCGGCCAAACCCGAAGGCCCGCCGCCAACTGCGGCGGAGGCAGCGGCGGAGGAGAAAACGCTGGTTTTCCGCGGCGCTCGGGTTATTCTCGAGGCGCCCGAAGCGGCTCCCAAACCGCCGGCGCCGGCTCCGCCCGCTCCTCCTGCCGTGGAGCCGGAGGTTGTGGCTGCCCTGCCTCCGTCGCCACCACCCAAAAAGGCGGGACCGCCCAAACCCACGGCACCCCCATCCGTGGCGAAGCCGGGCCCGCCGAGCCCAGCTCCGGCAGCGAAGCAGTCGGCGCCAGCCAAACCGGCCGCCCGTGGACCGGTGGCGGCTTCAGGGGCCACTGCGGCACGACCACAAGAAGTTCCACCGCCATCTCCGGCGGCCCCGTCACCACCCCAGGCTCCGGCGGCCGAGGCGCCGTCTCCACCGTCGGCCGAGCCTGAGTTCATGCGGTCCACGGTCATTCGCAAGCGACCCAAAATAGCCATCCCGCCCCCGCCGCCAGTGCCCGCGCCGACGCCCGCCGAGTCCGCCCCTGCGGCTGTGAAGTCCTCGCGCTCAATTCTCGTGGCCCTGGTTGTGGTGATGGTTCTGGCCTTGCTCGCAGCCGGCGTCTTCGTGGCGTGGCGCCTTAAGAAACGGGTTGTGATGGGACCCAGCGTGGCGGTGACTGTGCGCACGTCACCCACCGGCGCAACCATTATGGTGAATGGGGAGCCCCGGGGTAAGTCTGAGCTCCAGTTGGAACTTCCTCCCGGTACTTATCAGATTGAGGCGCAAGCCGAGGGTTATCAATCGGCCACCACGCAGGCGGATGTGAAGCTTGGTGCTTCACCTGCTTTCGACCTCACGTTGCAGGCCCTGCCTATCGCCGCGCACGTATACACGGACCTGGATGCGGGCGACGTCCGCTTGGATGGGAACTCCTTGGGGCGGTTGCAGGATGGGCAGTTTACTTTAGAGAGTATCGAGCCCGGCAAGCACTCCCTGGAGGTTGCGGGTCGGCGCGGTTCGGCCACCATCGCTTTTGAGGCCAAGCCTGCCTCGAGCCCCGCGGTTATTGCCCCGGTGACGGCTCAAGAGCTTAAGGCCGTCCTGGTCAGCAGTCTGGGAAGCCATGCACGCGTCGTATGCAGTTTTGGCCCCATTAAGGTATTTCTGGATGGCCAGTCCGCCGGGCACGTTGGTCCGGATGGTTTGGATTTGAACAATCTGGCGCGCGGTTCTCACGAACTGGTTTTGGGTGAAGGCGCAGACCAGCGGAAGATCGTCATCGACGTTGGCACGGCTCCTGCCCTGACCGCCTTCCTCAGTTCGGACCGCAATGTGGGCACGCTGGTGGTGGTGACCGGGGAGGACAATGCGCGCGTTTTGATTGATGGCCAGGAACTGCGCCGCAAGACGCAGCACGGGCAACTGCGCATACCCAATCTGGACGTCAATGCGTATTCGGTTCAGGTGATCAAGGACGGTTTCCAGGCCCTGCCCCCACAGCGGGCGGAAGTTCGCAAAGGGGAAGAAACGAAGGTTGAATTCCGGTTCGTTCCTCTGCCCAGGGTAGCGGCGCTGGCGATCCAAGGGGGGATGCCCGGCACGCAGGTCGTCCTCGACCGGAATCCTGTCGGCACAGTCGATTCCAATGGAGCGTTCTCAGCCGCCAACTTGACCCCCGGAGAACATGTCATCGAGTTCTCTAGAGAGGGTTACAAGCCCAAGCGACTCACGAAACAATTCGCGGCGGGTGAGACGCTGCAGCTTTCGGGCGGCGAAATAGCGCTTGAGGCGGTGCAGGGTGTTTTGCACATCAACCGCTTTCCCCTGGACAGCGAAGTGACCATCACGCGTGAGGGAGAAACGCAGGCGCGAACAGTTGGCGTAACGACCCTCAACCTGCCGGAAGGCTCTTACACGCTGAAAGCGACGGCACCGAATTACTCACCGCGCATCTCCGTGGTGCACGTGACGGCCGGAGAGACGAAGACGGTCGACCTGAGGTTGACCGGAGAACAGAAGGCCGGCATGGCCCTGTGGGAAAATCCCGACCGCTGGGTCCCCGGCGGCAACTGGTTCGTCCGGCGCGGAGGCGGATTCGCGCTGTGCAGCATTAGTCCGGCCGCGGGCCGTTTTCTCTTCACGGTCACGCTGCGCAAGGGACATCGCCTGCAGTGGGTCGTCAATCAGACGGATGAGCGTAACTACGTCCTCTTCCAACTGGAGAAGAAAACCTTCACACGCAGCCTGGTCCGCAACGGCGTGGCGACAGAATTGGCCCGCGCCGCGCTTAGTTTCGAGCCTCCGGGCTACTACACCCTGCAAGTCAGGGTCGCGGCCAGTACTATCGCCCATCAAGCATTCGACGGAAGGAATTGGATCTTGCTCGACTCCTGGACAGAGCCCAGCCAGAACTTCACGGGCGGCAAGTTCGGTTTCCTCATTCCCAGCGGTGACGAAGTCGGAATCTCCAACTTCTCTTATTATCCGCAATAACCGCTCGCGGTCGAAACACGGGCGCGCGGTAGGCGCCGGCGGCGGGCAGTATAGATGATTAAGTCAGTAATAAGCGTTCTGTCGTGACACAATACCATTTTGCCGCCGCCCTCGCACACCTGCCAGAGAGCGGCATCGATGCGCCACTCCCGGTTACCCCTCCTGACGCTTGCCAGGCTTCTTGATTTCTGGTATTAAAACCTCATGAATATCGGAGTGCGACTACGCGAACTGCGCCAGGCCAAGACCTTTTCGCAGGGGGAGATCGAGAAACGCACCGGGCTTATTCGGTGTTATATCTCCCGTGTGGAATGCGGGCACACCATCCCCACGCTGGTGACCTTGGAGAAGTGGGCCAAAGCCCTGGAGCTGGAGCTGTACCAGCTCTTCTTTGTAGGGAAGAGCCGACCAAAAGCGCCTAAGCAACCTGGGCTTCCGCCTGTCACGCGCGAGGGGAAAACGCTGCTGGACCTCCTTGAAAAGGTAAATCCCAGGCACAAGCGATTACTGCTTTCCCTGGCTCGTGAAATGGCCAGACGGAATCGTGACTGACTGGAACCCGAGGTGTCGGCCCCGCGGGTGGCACATGCCGGGGTTTCGGGCGTTACGGCTTCTTTCACCCCGCCGTTCGCGGGCGACCCATCAGCCAGCCTGATTCCCTGTGCAGAACCGCCGGCAGCGCTGCGCCGCGGGCGGGGCATTACACATCGCGCCTTCAGTAGTATCTGGGATAACCTCGGATATGCACCACGCCGCGGCAGAGGACTCCCCCCAAAGTTTCCCGGTCAACAACTGCGGTAAACAACAAGCGAGTGTTGCGCTCGAATTCCGGGCAAACATCGCGCGCTTCCTGGTCGAGGCGCTGGTTGGCGAGCGGGGCGGGGGCAACGGGTCGCGATGGGGGATGCGCGCGGGGGGCGATAATCTGAAGCGCGCTCCCCACCGTCACGGCGGAGCGAGTCGCATGGCAGGCTGGGGGCAACATTAACGCCTGTCCTGCAGCAGCAGCCACGCCGACACGACGGATCATTCCGCTTTATAATTGTGCGGATCTACCTATAATGGCCAGGTCCCGTTCCGCTATGCCTCGACCCGTGACGCCGGCTGCTGGGCAGAACAAGCGACGCACTGAGCGCGTGTTGTTGCGGATTCCCATCGAGATTTCGGGCGAGGACTCGGGCGGAAAGGCCTTCCAGGAAAAGACATTCACTTTGATCATTAACCGCCATGGGGCCCGCGTCGCCTTGCGCGCCCACGTCCGACCGGGGACCCTCGTCACGGTCAAGAACCTGCAGAGCACGCTCTCCGCTCGTTTCCGAATCGTCGGCCCGTCGGGACGGTCGCTGGGCGAAGGGCCCGAATGGGGCGTGGAGTGCTTGCAGCAGAGAATCGACTTCTGGGGGATCTCCTTCCCCGAAATAGGCGGCACCTCCCCCAAGCCGGAACTGGTCGATTCTCTTCTGGAGTGCTCGTCGTGCCGTTCGCGGGAACTGGCACAGCTAACACTGCAGCAATACCGGGCAGCGAACCAGGCGTCCGTCCGGCGGGAATGTGCCAAATGCCGCATGTCAACAGAATGGAGATTCGTCTCCGAGGAGGGTCAGAGGGGAATGGGAGCCTCTGCACTGCCGGCAACGGGCGCGCCCGTTTCCGAGGCCGAACAGGGGAAGGATCGTCGCCGCGCCAAGCGCCTTACCGTGAAGCTGCCGGTCCGCATCCGGCTGCAGGATGGGAGCGAAGAAGTGACCAAAACTGAGAATCTGTCTAAGACAGGTGTCTGTTTTGCCTCCGGTCTGAGCATGAGGGCTGGCGACCGGATCTTTGTAACCGTCGGGTATTCTCCGGGCGGAAGTGAGAGCGAGATAGCCGCAGACGTGAGGTGGCGGAAAGAACTTGACGAAGCCGGGAGAGCCTTGTACGGGGTTCACCTCCAGCAATCTTGAATCCAATGCATTAGAGGCTTTCCGGTTCCCGCCCCTTCCGTGACCGCGTAGAAACCCAAAAAGCAAGCCGGGTGTCTTTCTGCCTTCATCCTCCCTCAGCACACGTCATTTTTGCGGTTTTCTCGCCGCCTCGATTCCCACCGCGGGGATTGAAACGCGCTGGACTCGGTCCTGACCGTCCGCCCAGAGGTCGATCCGAGCCAATTCGGTTGCAACCACGAGATGTCGCAGGTTCCGCCTTTCGCCTCCGGCCTCCACCTGTTCCTCCCCGACATCCTCGACATCCAGAGACCCTGGGAGAGCCTCCTGAGGAATGAAGGCGTGAAAGGTCTGCTTGCCGCCTTTGGTCCGGCGGTAGAGCTGGACCACGAGTTCATAATGATGAATCACGTTGTCATCCAGGATCACGACGTCCTTGGGGAGGTCGAACTCGCGCTCGTCGGCTTCGCCGGTGACGGTCCGGTAGTGAGCCCTCGCAGGGGTGGAGCGAAAGTCTACGCTGAGCTCCGATGACTGGGTGCCTTTTTGGCTCCAGGAATACGTCAAGGGCCGCAAGTCGGCGTTCATCATGAGTTTTGGGGACGTCCTGAAATCGTAGGTCTTGCCTTCCTGCTCAGCGCGGAGTTCGATTCTGGCCTCCGCCTCGACCTGGCCCGCGGAGGACTTGATCGTGAATGTCTCCGTGCCAATTTGCCGCCCCGCCTGGGTGAGAACAAAGACGCCTCGGTCGTCTACTTCGCGTGCGGGAAAGCCGGGCAGGGTGGGGTGTGCTGCCCACGCCAGTGCCCAGGCAGCGCTCAGGACGGCGATCCCGGTGCCAACACGTCGGACTCGAACACGTGAATGGAGCAACTTCAGCCTCCCAAATGGCCCAGACTGAGCCGCAGGATCTGCTCGGCCACTTCCTCGGGGGCGCGGCCCTCCGTGGAGACGCGGTGGTCCGCGCGCCGGTAGTACGGAAGCCGCTGCTCGAGCAATTGCGCAAAGCTGGCGGGATCACGGAAAAGGGGCCGGTCGTCTTTTCCCGCACAGCGGCGGCGCAATTCCTCGAGCGAGCAATCCAGCCAGACCGTCGCTCCGCCGGTTTCCTGGATGTACTCGAAATTGAGCGGCTGGACGAACGTCCCCCCGCCGAGAGCAATGATGGCCGGTTCGGCTTTCGAGGCCTCGATAAGGGCCGCGCGCTCGATTTCGCGGAAGAACGTTTCTCCTGCCTGTTCGAACATCTGGCGGATGGTGGTGCCCTGGCCGGCCTCAATCGTGGCGTCGAGATCGATGAAAGGCCAGCGGAGCTTCCGGGCCAGCAGTGCGCCCACGGTGGACTTGCCGACGCCCATGAATCCGAGAAGATAGATCAGTTGTCTCCGTCGTCGAGTCATCAGGAGTGTGCTGCTGCGGCTGCGAGTTCCCGTCACCCATTATAGGGGCGCGCTCGCGATCCACGCAACACGCGTCATGGCGGACCATTGAAGCATGAATGAAAAGGAGGATCGGAACGCGGACGTGACACACGCCGCGCGGTTCTGGAAACTAGGGGAAGCCGGGTGCGGTCAGTTCTGCGGGCGGACGCGGACGCGACCGCTGAAGGAGGTCAGTTCGACCATGGCGTCCCCGGTATTGTGGGTGCCGAGGAGGCTGCTGGCGGACCCCAGCGGGGACGGTGCGCGCCGTTTGGGCTGAAGCCGGAAGGCATTATCGACTTTTCCCTTGACCGTCTTGGCGCTGAGCTCAAAGGATGCCGAAGCTGGGACCACCACCTCGATATCGCCGCTGTAAGTGGAGAGGATGTATTCGCCGGCGGGTTCGAAGTCTCCCTGGTAGAGAATGCGCCCGGAGTTGGTGTTGCCGCGCAAGTTCTTGCAGGCGGGCTCGGTGAAGGTCAGGTTGCCGGTGATGGAGTTTGCTTCCACGCGCCCCGACGGGCGGACAATGTCAATGTCGCCGCCGAGCGAACGCGCCGTCAGGTGGCCGGCCACGTTGGAGGCGGAGATCCGGGCGTCGGCGGATTCAATTGAGGCGTGCTGGCCCTGGACATGCTCGATCTGCACGCTCCCCTGGCGATTGCGGATTTCCAGGCTCGCCCCCACGGGCACGTCGAGGGTGCAGTCGGCGGTTTCCTCGTTGCCGCTCAACAGCGGATCGAGCACGTGGGTGGAGAGGTGAATCCTCTCGGCGCGCCCCGTGGGCGGCATGGCCTCGCTATCTACCTCGACGCGCGGCGAGGCCGTCGTGCACTGGGCGTGCACCTGCGACTTTTCCCATCCGCGGATCACGACCTGCCCTCGCAGGTTCGTCAGGCTAATCTGCGGACCGGGCGTGGTGTCGAAGGTTTTTTCGAGGTGCCCCGGTCCCACCGCTAGCAAGGTCAGGGGAGCGGCGATGAGAAGCGCGACCCGGAACGGGGTGGTTCTAACCATCAGCATCGGTCGGAGCATTTTGGGCGATTTGTTCAACACAGTCAATTCCTTTAGTGATTTTATCGACCACTGAACTCCAACGCCGACGCAAGGACCTCAGCTTTCGTCTGATAAGCACGGACCAGATACTGCCGCGCCAGGGCATTCCCCGGCTCCTTCTGGCAGTGCCGCAGGCATTCCTGAATGCAGTCATCGAGAGAGTCCAGACTTTTTCGATACGTGTCTTTGATGGTGGGTTCCAAGGAGTTCTCTCGGGCCAGATAAGTTTCCTCCATCTGGCTCAGCGTCCGGGCGAGGTTTTCATCTAAGCCGATCGAGACAACGCTGGCCGCCGTGATCTTCCCTCCGGGGGCAGGAGCGTTCAGGCCGTTCGGTTCTTGCATGCCGCGCGGTGGAATCAGCAGCGTTGCGGCGAAAAACGCCAGAGCCGCCAGGGCTCCCAGCGGCGCCGACCTTGGGAAGAACGCCGGACGGGGAAACCAGTGCCGCCAGGCCGGGATCTGCTCCCGGATGATCCCTTCGGCTTCCAGATTGGCGCGAATGTTTGCCCAGACCCTGGCGGGAGGCTCTTCCTGCGGCAAGTGATGGCTCGAGAACCGGATCTGCTCAAGGTCGGCGAGGACTAGGGCGCAGTAAGGGCATTCTTTCGCGTGGGTCAGGACCGCCGGATGAGCTTCGCCTTCGAGATAAGCACGCAGGTCACGGTCGAACTGCCGGCACGATTCACGCCGCGGAGCACTCGGCTCAATTTCCCCGTCTGCCATTTTCTTCACTCTGCCTTTCAGCGTCCGACCCAGAAGGCCGCAACTCCTCCCCGGTCAGTTTCTTTCTGTCCTCGCGGAGAAGCTCACGAAGTTTCAGTCGAGCCTTGTGGAGCTGCGATTTCGAGTTGCCGATGGAGCAGTTCATGATCTGGGCAATCTCGTTGTGCTCGTACCCCTCGATATCGTGCAAGATAAAGACCGACCGGTAGCCGTGGGGAAGCGATTCGATGGCCCGGGCCAGCCGGATGCGGTCCACGGAGCCGAGCAGCCTCCGGTCGTCATCCCCGTAATCGCGCTTGACCGGTTCGTCTTGTGAGGTGTCCGGCTCATCCAGAGAGACCTGCTGGAGACCTTTCTTGCGCAGGTGCATGAGCACGACGTTGACCACCAGGCGGTGCAGCCAGGTGGTGAAAGCGGACTCGCCGCGGAACGTGGAGATCTTTCGGAAGAGCTGTAAGAACGCTTCCTGGGCCAGATCCTCGGCTTCCGCAGTGTCGCCGGTCATGCGCAAGCAGAGCGAGTAGACGCGACGTTTGTGGGTGTTGAAGAGCGTCTCAAACGCTACTTCGTCTCCCTGCTGCGCCCGCGCGATCAGTTGAGTCTCGGAAGCGGCCTTGCTGGCCGTGATCTTGTCGGCGCTCAACGAGTTTCAGTCCGGGCCGCGCCTCGACTCGCTTGGTGAGATGCGGCTCACAATGTGGAAGTTGTATCCAATCCCGGGATTTGGCGCCTCCGGAAGGATTGCCGACCGGTTGGTGGGGGCGCCTCTACCGCCGTGTGGCGGCGACGGTCGGAATGCGAATCACCGCCTTGCCCAACCCTGCGTTCCCGGCGGTATCGAAGGCGCGCAAGGCTACGATATGCTCCCCGGGGTCGAGCCTGTCCAACCTGACGGTAAATGTCTCCTGCCGCGAATCCACAATCCCGTCATCAGGGAGAATGTCCACCCATTCCTGGCCATCGGTTGCCGTCTCTGCCCCGCGCAGAGGCGAGGTCACATCTTCGGCCTGGAACTGAACCAGAACGCCCGAGGGGCCCACCTCCTGCTTCAAGACCCGGACCTGAGGGGGCATATTGTCAACCCAGAACGGTGCGCTGATCAATTCCGCCGAGCGCGATGTTTCGGGCGGATTGGCCTCCCCGTCGGAGGCGACTAGCCTGGCGACGTACTTGCCGTCGGGCAAGGCATTGGGCTCAACGGTGTACGAGGTCGAATGGAGCTTATCTTTCAGGAGGTGCCACTCCTGCTCGTCGGCGGCCTGGACGTAAATCGCATAGACCAACGGGTCTCCGTTGGGATCGTCGGCCTGCCAGCTCAAGGTGGTCTGAGTCTTGGTGGCCGGTCCGGAAGTTGACGGCGGGGCGGGTCCCACGGAGACCGTTACCATGGGTGCCGGCGCGCTGGCTGTGGACGGCGTGCCGGTGGGGCTGGTGCGCTCTCCACTGGTGTTTACGTTCAGCGACCGGACCTGCGGCGGCAGGTTCTGATTCAAATAGGAAGCGGTCACTTCATCCAGCGCCGGCCCGGCTCCGGACCCGGCGCGGAAGACGACCTTCCACTGCAGATAACGCGCGGCAGGGCTCTGAATGACGGAATGTGCGGAGTCCCGGTAGGGGCCTGCCCAGTCACTCCAGGTCTGGTCGGGGCGGTCGGAATTGCCGGAGCGAGTATAGAACTCCAGGCTGGCTGCGGCCGGGAGGTCTGCCCGCCAAGCCAGGACTCCCCACCGTGAGATGAACTTGGTGTCTTTGACCGGCGATTCGTAGGTGCCCTCGCGGCCCCGGTTGGCACCCAGTCGGAAGAGTTTGGCGATGTTGCTCGTGGCGACATAAACGTCGGCCCCTTCGAGCAGGAGTCGGCTGGCGAGTGACTCCCGAGTCTCCGTCAGCAGCGTCAGCTTGTTCCCGGCCTGGGAGGGAACCAGGTCGAAAATGCGGCCCTTGGAGTCCGTGGAGAACACGACGTGGTTATCTCGCACCGCGAGGCCGAAGATGCTTTCGGCATTGGAGCTCCAGATGGTTTCGACGGTATTGTCCGGCCGGATCACAATCAATGAGCCGTGTCCCTGAGGGAGCGGTGGCATGGGATAGAGCGGAGTCTGCGGGGCCGTGCGGTTGAAGCTTGAGGTCTGAGCCTGCTCGGGCGCTGGCGTCTGGCTTTCCTTGCCCTTCGCTGCCTCATCGGTCCCAGCGGTGACGGTCACTGTTGTGACCGCCCCGGGGGCCTGCAGCCCCGGCGGGGGGGGCGTGAAAAGGTATGGCGTGCCCTTTCCGCCTGCTCCCCCGAGTGCCGCCGCATAGATTCGCCCCTGCGAGTCGACGGCCAGGTCGTGGATCTCCGGGAGGCTTGCCTGATAGAGCACGAAAGCTTTGCCCTGCGGATTGATCCGATAGACGAGCCCGTTAGGGACGCTCCCCGCCAGCAGGTTGCCCTCATGGTCCAACGTTAGGCACATGATGTGAGTCTGCTTGCTGTCGTAGAAAACCTCACCCTTTCCCTTCGCGTCAATCTTGAAAATCTTCCCCTGGTCTCCCGTCGCGGCGTAAAGGTTACCCTTAGAGTCGAGGGCGAGCGACCAGATGTATTTGCACTTGGGGTCGAAGAATTCACTCGACTTGCCGTCGAGCGTGACGCGATAGATCTTGCCTTCGGGCGAACTGGCCACAAAGAGCGAACCGTCGGGGGCCGCAACCAGGGCGAAAATTTCAGGCTCGCGCGCGGTGAAGAGAAGCGAGCCTTTCTCGTTCGGATCCACACGGAAGACTTTCCCTTGGTGTCCGGTGCCGACAAAGAGATTTCCTTTGCGGTCCGCGGCGAGAGACAACGCGAGGGTTTCCTCGGGATTGAAAAGCGCTCGGGTCTCGGGCGCGAGGGTCAGTTCACCATCCTTGCTCAGCGAGACGTCGCGAAGAGTCCCTTGCAGGAATTCCTCGAAGGTCCCCACCTGCCAGAAGGTGGTGTCCACGGCGCCCAACGGAGCCGCGACGAGGAATAAGACGAGAAGCAACGCCTTCGGTCGATTCATCCTTCAGCCTTTCTCTAGGTGTCTGCGCCGCTTCCGACCTTCGGAGGGAATCGGCGGGTTAATTGCCCTGGTCCACGACTTTGAGCAGCAGGATCTTCTGGCCGCGAATGGTGTAAGGAATCGCCTTGGTTTCAAAGTCCCCCACAATCGAAGTGCCACTGGAGGTCACGCTGCTGGCAACGGCAGGATCGGCCAGGAAGATCTGCACCAGGGAGGGTGGAGGGGAGGGGAACTCGTCCCCCTGGAATACAAACGACCGCTGTGGGGCCATCAAGAGCGCGTAAAGTCGGTTGCTGCGCCGCGTCTTGTTGAGCGCCTGCACGAGTTGCCGCAAATCCCGGGGCGCTGCAGCCAGCAGAGAATAGCGCGTCTGCAGAAGGTTGATGCTGGAACCACTCCCCACGACGAGGGATAGCATCTTATCCGTAACGCTTTCCGGAATCTCCACGGGGAGTTTCTGCGTAAGGGTTTCTCCGCTGGGGGTGCGGAGGATGGCGGTGACTTCGATCTTGTCGCCCGGCGTAACCTCGGACTTGGAGCTCCACGCCTGCTCGAGATTGGCAACCCGTTTTTCCGTTCGCGCGACGATGGAGAGATCGATCCCTTCAATCTGCAGATCGGGGAAAGCGTTGTTGAGGAGGAGGCTCAAGGATGTCGCAGCGGAGATCGCCGCCCCCATCGGTGTGTTCGTGTCCCCGGAGACCACATCGTCAATCACGACGGGCTCGCTGTTCGCGAGCCGGATCGCGCCTTTTATTTCCAGGGTGGAGGGTCCCACCATCCGCTCGGTCGCACCCAAGGTGGAGACCACGGCGAGGTTTAGGAGCAGCGGGGATAAGAAACTCTCCTGCACCAAATCGAAGTTGTATTCCTCCACGCGGTTGAGCGAAGAGTCCAGACGAATGTGGACGCGGATTTGTGCTGCCTTCTCGCCTACGACCCCGTAAATGGCGCCGAAGCGGTCCTGCGTGATGCTCCCTGCTTGGGGTCCGGCCACGTCTATCTTGAAGGAACTCGCCAGATTAGCCACCGTCGCCAGCACTCGAGAGGGTGCAAAAGGGATTTTGGCGGGACCGGTCAGCAAGAAACGGTGTCCGCAGGCGTACAAGTCATTTCCCTTGCGGTACGTGACCGTGCAGTCCACATTCAGGTTCAGGTCGCCCTGTACAAGGAGCAGGCTGATCATCGAGCCGGGGACGATCTCGACCTTCTTCGACCCAGTGTCCGGACCGCCCGAGAGCGTGCCGCCGCGCATGGGCTGGAAGCCCATCTGCCGGAAGAGCGGAGCGTAGTTCTCGATGACCTCCGCGGAGAACCCGCCGAAGCGGAGGGGCAGGCGCAGAGCCGAGTAATCGTCTCCGGAATCGTCCCTGCCGGCCGGGCGAGTCCATGGGGCAGACGGATTCTCATCGCCGGGGATTAGACGCCCAACCTCAGCGGAGCCGGGGATGCGCGCGATTCGGAGGCTCGCGGTCGGGGCCGTGGGCGCTTCGGGAGGCGGGGATTTGGGCACCACGTCCACCATTTCATCGATAGGAGTGATCCCTGCCAGCGCCTCCTTGGAGAAGGGGAAGGAGAGCGCAACGGCGCCCACGAGTTTGCCGTCGATGTAGACCGGGCTGCCGCTCATCCCAGCAACCACTCCGGTCTTTTCGAGTGGCCCTCCCGAGAGGCGAGCCAGGATGACATCGTGCCGGGGCGCCGTGGCGTTCTTGAGGACGCCGAGGAATTCCACCTGAAACTCCTCCACCTTGTCGCCTACGAAGACCGTCTTGCCGACGCCTTTCAGGCCGGGCTGGATCTGGTCAAGGGGAAAGAATTGAACGTCATCCTGGCCGTGCAGGCCGGAGGCGACAAACAGCGGAATCCAGAGCGCGGCGAGCAAACACTTTGCACGCATACGGATCAGCTTGCCCTCGAGCGGACAGATTTCTAGTGTAGGGGATGCGCGGGCAGGCGTCAAGCTGAGCGCCTCGCCGGGCGCCACGAGTGAGGGACTCGCGCCGGAATCGCACTAGTGCTACCATTGCTGTTATCGCGGCTGTCGCGGCACAGCTTCGCCGACTGGAATGGTGGAGGCGGGAAAGGAGGTGATGACCCGTGAAAAGCGTGTCCGGGCACAAAACCAAACGCGCCCGCTCTCACCCGTGTCTGATGGAGAGAGATAAGCTGGCGTTGCGGTTTTATGAAGCGATCCCGAGCACGCTGGCGGCCCTCGAGGACGTCGTCGAACGTCTGGTCACCCTGGCCCGCGACGTGAAGTGCGATCACCGGCACCTGGAACGTGTCGAACTGGCGTTGCGCGAAGCCCTCGCCAACGCCATCATCCACGGCAATCGGCAGGATCCCGGGAAGAAAGTTGTGGTGCGCTGCTTCTGCCAGCCCGACCGCGGGATGCTGCTAGTGGTCGAAGATGAGGGTTCGGGCTTCGACCCTGCCAAGGTCCCCAACCCCACTCAGGCCGAATGCCTGCTGGAAACCCACGGGCGCGGCCTCTTCCTGATGCGCAGAATGATGGACAGCGTGCGCATCTCCCACCGCGGCAGGCGCGTCACCATGCTCAAGCGGCTGGAGTCGAAATAACGTCTCACGCCGCCTGGCTTGAGGATTCTCCCGCAGCCCTCTCTGAACTTCCGCGTTTCCCAAGGCTGATCGATGCGTTCGAAGATGTGATCTGGTACGCCTGGCAGGATTCGAACCTGCGACCTGTTGCTCCGGAGGCAACCGCTCTATCCATCTGAGCTACAGGCGCACTCGCAGAAGTCTACCGCGCGGCCCGAGCGAGGTCAAGATTGCCGGGATTGATCCGGGGAGACACGCACGGGGACACGGGGAGGTGTCCACTCTGTCCCGCGGTCCCGACCCGTGAGCCTATCCGGAATAGTTGTGCGGCGAGGCTTTCTGAAGTCGGTTCACCAAGGCCGTGGCGCCTGCGGGAACTTTTATTCCCTTTGCTTTGACGATGTCCCGCGCATCAATTCGGCGTTGATAGAGCTCCTCGTTGGCGTCGTTGTCGGGACGCAAGGTCGAGCCCTGGAGCGAGACGCCCGCGAACAAACCCTTCGCGCGCGAATAACTGAGGATTTCGGCGGTCATCCAGGCGTCGGTTTCCGCGCTGGCCGTACGACCTTTGGGCCCTGCGGCCGCGGAGGCGTCCGCGCCCAATTTGACCTTGCTGCTGAGCAGCGAATCGACCCCGCCCGGGTTCATTACCAGGAGAACAAAGTCCGTGGCCTGTCCGCCGAGCTGGAGGCCGAAGCTGCCTCCTTCGAGCGCCACCATCACCGGTGGGCCCCACGGCCCGGTGAAGTTTGCCTCGCTGCGGCACACCATCGCGCCGCGTCCGTAACTGCCTCCGAAACCGATGGCCAGCTTCTTCACCGAGGGAATTATGATGACACACTCGGCCTTGTCGAGGAGTTCCTGGGGAATCCCATCGGGGATGTTCAAAATTTCACCCAGCACCGTGGCGGCATTTTGCAGCCGCTCCTGCGCCTTGCTCGCGGCCCAGAGAGGAGAGGCGAGGGACAAGGCGAGAAATGTCGGGATCAGAATCCGTCGCATGGTTGGCCTCCATTGCAGTCTTGCTTCGCGCGTTCCGCACGTGCGCTCGGGCGCCGATCACGATTGGCGACCTCTCGATTCCGCTCGCAGTTTGTTGGTCACAGAAAAAACGAGGGGACGCCGCTCGCTTGCAGGTTGGCGACGTTGCTTTCCGTTTCCGCCGCTACCACACCCACCAGTGTAACATGCCCGTTCTTCACAATGATATGGAGCGGCGGAACCGCCTGCAGCGCGTAGCGCGTCAGGGTGGGGTGAGAGTACACGGCCTGGTAGACGACGAGGCGCAGCCGGTCGTCATTCGGCGAGAAGGGCAGAACCTCTATGTGGTTGTCGATCCCTTCCGCTCTTTTAATGCGTTTCGCCGCGGCTTTGCCAGGAAGTTATCCCCACCCACCGGATTCGTGCCTTCGGTCTCGCGCTGCGGCAAGAGGTTCGCCCTAGGGATGGCTTGCAAGTGATTGAACAGGCAAGGTGTGGAGGAGGGTATAGGCGTGGAGTCTGTGTGAGAATTTCAGGCGGCGTTCCGCGCGGTCAGGAGGGCGCGGGCGTATTCGTAGCCCTTTTCAAACGCCGCCAGATTGAGCTTCTCGGTGCCTCTGGGGACCGAGTCCGTCACCGACTTGCGGACGGCCTCGGCGGTGGTGAGGGAAGTCATCGCGGTGACGAAACCCACCATGACCATGTTGAGGACGAGCTTGCGCCCGAGTTCTTCGGCCAGGCGTGTGGCGGGAATGCCCAAGGTCTTAACTTCCGGAGCACATTTCTTGCTCAACTGAATCAGATCCTGCTCGTACAGCAGCGCGCCGCCCGGTTTGATGTCGGCGCAAAAGCGTGTGCAGGCTTCCTGGGACATCACCACGAGAATATCCGGACGCGTGATGTAGGGGTAGAGGACGGGCTCGGGAGAGACGATCAACTGCACGCTGCAGGCGCTGCCACGCGCCTCGGGTCCGAAGCTCTGGGTCAACGTGACAAATTTGTTGTCGTAGATCGTCGCGGCGCGGCCAATGACCATCCCGGCCAGAATCACGCCCTGGCCGCCAAAGCCCGCGATGCGGAGTTCCATCATCCCCGGCCTCCCGTGCCTGCGTAGCGGTCTTTCAGCACCTGCCGAAACTGCTGGTCCATGGTCTGATGCAAGGTCGGCCGCTCGATATCCACGAACTTGCCGACGACGATTTCGCCGCCGAAGGCGATATCCACATCACGCGTGCTCGCCCCGTTCTTGATGACGCTCTTCTGCTTGTAGATTTTCATCGTATCCAGGCCGTCGCCGAGCTTGTTGCGGCGTTGGTAAAGCGTGGGGCAGGGCGAGATGATTTCGATAAAGCTGAAGCCCTTCTTGTTGAACGCCTCGACCATCGAGCGCGCGATGTGGCGGACGTGAAACGCCGTCCACCGGGCGACGTAGACCGCACCCGACGACTCCGCGAGGAAGGGCAGATTGAACGGCCGCTCGAAACATCCGTAGGGGGTGGTAGTGGCCGTGGCGCCCACGGGCGTAGTCGGAGCCACCTGGCCGCCCGTCATTCCGTAAATGAAATTGTTGACGCAGATGACCGTCAGATCGATGTTGCGCCGCGCGGCGTGGATGAAGTGGTTGCCGCCGATGGCGATCAGGTCGCCGTCGCCGCTGTAGACCACCACAGTCAGTTCAGGATTGGCGAGCTTGAGGCCGGTGGCAAACGGGATCGCCCTGCCGTGCGTGGTGTGAAACGAATCGAGCCGCAGGTAGCCGGCCACGCGCCCCGTGCAGCCAATGCCGGAGACGATGGCCACCTTGTCGAGGTCGAGCTTCGAATCCACCAGCGCGCGGGCGAAGCAATTCACGGTCGTGCCGATTCCGCAGCCCGGGCACCAAATGTGCGGCATGCGATCGGTGCGCAGGAAGGGCTCGACCGGATTGATCGCTTCTTGAATCACCGGCGCGGTGCTCATCGGGCCGCCTCCCGGATGACCTCGAGTACTTGCTCGGGATCATGCACCGTGCCGCCACCGTGCCCGACCAGTATGGTTCTGGCCTTGTCGCCGGCGCAGCGCTCGACTTCGTACACCATCTGTCCGTAATTCATCTCCACGACGACGAATGCCTTGACTTTCTCCGCCAGCTCGCGCAATCGCTTCTCGGGGAAGGGCCAGACCACAATTGGACGCAACAGACCTGCCCGGATGCCCTCTCCCCGCGCCATCTGCAGCGCGTGCAGTGCCACGCGACTCGTGATGCCGTAGGCCACCACGACCACGTCGGCGTCCTCCATGTCGTGCTCCTCGTAGCGCACGATCTTGTCGGCGTTCTTGCGAACCTTCTCCACCAGGCGTCGCACGAGTTTCTCCTGGGCGCGCCAGGTCATCGCCGGATAGCCTTGCTCGTCGTGCGTCAGGCCCGTGATGTGGAACCGGTAGCCGTCCCCCGCCTTGACCATCTCGGGCACGCCGTCCGGCCCCGGCTTGAACGGCTTGTACTTGGATGGAGGCAAGGAAGTAAAGCGGCGCGGGAAGATCTCAATCTCGTCGGCGGATGGAATGACGACCTTTTCCGTCATATGGCCGACGCACTCGTCCATCATGAACAGCACCGGCACGCGGTACTGTTCGGCCAGATTGAAGGCGTCGATCATCAGGTCGAAGCATTCCTGCGGGGAGTTGGGGCAAAGCGCGATGGTTTCGTAATCACCGTGCGAGCCCCAGCGCGCCTGCATCATGTCGGCTTGGCCGGGAAGCGTGGGCAGTCCGGTTGAGGGCCCGCCGCGCTGCACGTCCACAAAGACGCAGGGGGTCTCCGTCATGGCGGCCAGGCCGATGTGCTCCATCATCAGCGAGAAGCCCGGCCCGGAGGTTACGGTAAAGACCTTCTTGCCTGCCCAGGCGGCGCCGAGGATCGCGATCGAGGAGGCGAGTTCATCCTCCATCTGGATGAAGAGTCCGCCCACGGTGGGGATGCGCGCCGCGAAGCGCTCCACGACTTCCGTCGAGGGCGTGATCGGGTAGCCCGCCGCGAAATCGGCACCCGCGGCAAGCGCGCCCTCGCAGCAAGCCTGGTCGCCGTCCAGGAAGTGCGGACCGGTCAGCACTGCGGCAGCATTAGCCTTCACGGGCGCCCACCTCCGCATCGGTGGTTTCAACCGGAGTTCGCGTGCCGAAGATCGCAAAGTCGGGGCAGTAGAGACCGCACAGGTCGCAACCGGTGCATCCCTGCTCGTTGGCGAGATAGGGGGGATGATAGCCGTGGGCGTTGTAGCTTTCGGAAAAGGCCAGGACCTTGGGCGGGCAGAACTCGATGCAGAACCCGCAGCCTTTACAGCGGTCCCAGTCAATGTGCACGGCGCCGCGAAACTTGCGGGTTCTCGACGGGGTTGCAGGAGAATCGGGCATTCTCGCCTTGGGGGCGGGGATATCGCCCACTCGATTCAGACATTATGTCCGAACTACCCCCCTCCCCGGCCATTCCAGTGCATTTCGGTTACCCATTGAGAGTGAATCTGTCGGTCAGAAACTTGACGTCCGTCAAAGGTCGGAAAGGGGCGCAACAGGGAAAGCGTCTTGGCAAGAGTAAAGCCCAGGCGCGCCTTTCAGGAACGGATGAACCCAGCGATTTCGAAGTAGCGGCTTCCCGGCGGGTCTTCGATCAGCATGGCGAGGTTTTTTCCGCGGCAGGTGGGGCAGCGGAAGAATTTCTGGATGCCGTCGCTCTCGGGCGCGACGGAAGGGTCTTTCATGACTGTGGTGCCGTCGTCGCGGCGGAGTATGCGATAGAGCAATTCGCTGGAATTGCGGCAATAGATGTCGTCTTCAGCCACCGTCATGGTGTCTCCCTCTGGAGTCATCGGGATGCGAGTGCGGTCGGGCGCTCGAATCCCGGAGAGTTTGGCCGAATCTTGCGGTGAACTCAATCCCGGCGCGATGAGGCGGCTGAGCTTGCTATACTGTCCGGTGAGCGCGCCTATTGGAATCGCCGCGGTGGAAGCCGCCGCGCTCGGAGTTCCGAGTTGACTCGGAAGCAGCTTGTCGTCATCGTGGCCGTTGTTCTGGCCGCGTCTATCTTGAGCGCACTGGTCGCCTACCGGCACGGGTTGCGCCGTGGCAAGTCCGCACCGTTGCCTCCGGCGGTGACCACGGGGGCCGAGGATGCTCCGTGCGTGGATTTCACCGCCGCCAGCCCGCTGGTCGGCAAGACAGGCTGCGTCACCGGACGCATCCTGCGCGCATACACCTCGCGGAACGGGAATACCTTCCTTGATTTCTGTGCGGACTACAGGAGCTGTCCTTTCACCAGCGTCGTTTTCTCCGAGGACCGCGCGAAATTCGGTGATCTCGGTGTTCTGAAGGGGCGGAGGGTCGAGCTTCGCGGCTTGGTTACCGAATACCAGGGCCGCGCCGAAATCATCATCCGTGACCAGGAACAGATTCGCATGGCGCCCTGACAGTTGTGGAGCGGACGGCCTCAGCATGCGCATCACGAACGTCCTCGTCTTCCTTTTCCTCCTCCTTTGCGGATTATCGGGCGCCTACGGTCGGGCGCAAACGGGTGGCGTGCCCCAGGCGAGAGGTCAAGCGGCAGTTCTTGCTGCGCGAGGCTTCAAGTTGCTCGACCAGCGCGATGCCGCCGGCGCCGAAGCGGCGTTCCGCGAAGCCATCGAAATCCAGCCGGAGCTTGCCGAGGTGCATCGTGGTCTGGGTATGGCCCTCTGGGCACGCGGGCAGGGAAGCGCCGCGCTGCGCGAACTGAACGTCGCCGCTCGCCTCGCTCCGAACGATGCGGTGTCGCATTTCGCACTGGGCAGGCTCGCCTGGACGCTGAGCCGGCAGTCGGAGCTTGCCGCAGACCCGAACCGCAAGCTCTCTACGGCGGACTATCAGGCCACCGCTCTCGCTGAAGTCAGCAGGGCTGTGGCGCTTCGGCCGGATGATGCGGAGGCCCATCTCACCCTCGCCGAGATCTATCTGGAAACCGGAAACAAGTCGAGCGCGCTCGAGGAGGCCCGAAAGGCGGCGGAACTCGCCCATACGCAGCCCCTGCAGATACAGGCTCGCTTGGCCTTGGGGCATGCATATTTCGCCGTCGGCGAGGAGAATAACGCCGAGCTTGCTTTCATGGCCGCACTCGACGCCGATCCTATGCTTGCCGACGCCCATCGGGGCTTAGGCCAGGTGCGCCTTGCCCAGCGGCGGCTTCCGGAGGCGGAGCAGGAATTGCGGTGGGCGATGGGACTCGCCCCAGACTCCGCCGCGCCCTATGCTCTGCTTGCGGAGCTTCTGGTCAAAACAGGGCGGCCGGGCCAGGCTCGAGGGCTCCTCGAGAAGGCCGCTGCGCTCGACCCAGGCGACGTCGAGAGCCGCTACCGTCTGGCGGTGGTGCTCAGCGATGTGGGTGAAGCGCGTCGCGCCGAAGAATTGTTGGGGTACATAGTGAATCTCCGGCCGGATTTTCATATGGCCCGCGAGCAATTGGGGTTGAGCCTCCTGCGTCACGGCGACCGGGACGGCAGTGCGCAGCAAGCGAACGCGATTCTTGTGCGGAGTCCGCGGGCCGCGGAGGGACACCGGCTGATGGCGCTCCTGCTCTGGAAGCAACGCGACGTGGAAGGCGCGCTGGTCGAGTGCGCGCAGGCGCTCGCGGACGACCCGGATTCGACCGCGATGGCGGCGCTCCTAGCGGTCGGTCTGTGGAAACTCGACCGCAAGAAGGAGGCGCAAGCAGCGCTCGTTCAGGCGGCAAAAGCGCGGCCGGAGATCGCCAGCGGCGAAGTCTTCTGCCGTCTGATCCTTTGTGACAGCCAGGACGTCGCCACCGTCGGTGAGTTTCTGCGCAAGAACCGCTGGGCCATCATCCCGGCTCCGGCGCCGTGAGAGCGCGTTCCGCAAATCGTCTTGAAAACTTTTGCGGGCGTATTGCCCATCTGGTAGAATCCCGCCGCCAGAATGGCCTGCGGGTGATTTCCAAAGAAATTCCGGAGAGGCTCTGACGCCCGGCGCGCCGGCGAATGGTGCGGGGCGATGCTCGATCAGGGGGGAGGATACGCCATGGGATATCTTGACAAGCTCGACCTGGACAAGAAACTGGAGTCGAAGGAGGAGTACGAAGAACTTCTGGAAGAATACCAACTCAAGCTGCTCAAGCTGCAACGCAAGATCATCGAAAAGGGGGTCGCGCTCGCCGTGGCCTATGAGGGCTGTGACGCAGCGGGGAAGGGTGGAAACATCAAACGCCTGACGGAGGCTCTGGATCCGCGCGGCTATGAAGTGCATCCCATCGGAGCGCCTGGGGCCGGGGAGAAGGCCCATCACTGGCTGCGCCGCTTCTGGCTGCGCCTGCCGCCCCGCGGCCGCATCGGGGTTTTCGACCGGACCTGGTACGGCCGGGTGCTGGTCGAGCGCGTCGAAAAGTTCGCCAAGAAGGAAGAGTGGCAGCGCGCCTACCGCGAGATCAACGAATTCGAGCGCACGCTCACCGATGACGGCTTGGTGCTCGTCAAGTTCTGGCTTCACATCTCCAAGAAGGAGCAGCTCGATCGCTTCAAGAAACGTGAGAAGGATCCCTGGAAGAATTGGAAGCTAAGCGAGGAAGACTGGCGCAACCGCGAAAAGTGGGACGCGTACATCGAGGCCCTGGAAGACATGTTCGAGAAGACGGACACCGAGAATGCGCCCTGGACGATCATCGAAGGCAACTGGAAGTGGTGGGCGCGCGTCAAGGCGCTCAAGACGGTGGTGAACGCCATCGAAGCTCGCATGTGATTCTCCGCGGGGAGGCGACCGCGAGTCGGCCGCCCCCTCCGCAGTGTTTGCCGGACTGTGGCGAATCGTGCCCGACGATTGGCCCGTCTTTCTTGCTTTCCCTTGCCACCACCTGGAAGCGACCGCCGCTTTCGCCTCAGAGTTGTCCACCCGGCCCCCCCCGAGACGCGCTCCATCGTAGAAACCCATCACTGAGGGTGTAGCGTGGAATGCGGACGATCGGGTTCGATTGCGATATTTCACCCAACGCGGCTTCCAGGACGTCGTCTGGGAAACTCTGGACACCAACGCGAGCCGAGCCGGAGGAGGGGATACCAGACATACTGTCAGAGACCGGTTTGCGTTGTGTCAGTCTGCAGTGCACAGCCTTTTGGCACGGGGCGTGCCCTTGATAGCTCACGATGGTTATGACGCTGCTTGCTGACGCCTTGTTTCGCCCCGAGGAAATCCGCACGCGCGATGGCCGCAGCCTGCTTGTCCGCGCGTTTGATTTGGACGATCTCGGCGCGCTGGTCGAGATGTACAAGGGCTTCGAGCCGAAGCGGGTCGCACAGGGGCTCCCCCCGCCGGATGTGCCGCGTATCGCGGAATGGCTCGACCACCTGCCGCCGAAATCGCGCTCGCTTTTGGCCTGGGATGGCAAGCGCGTGGTCGGGCATGTGATCCTCTGCCCGATCTCCGACGCCTCCGTCGAATACACCATCTTCGTTCAACAGGACTACCGCTGCTTGGGGCTCGGCACGGCGATGACGCGTCTGGCGTTGGAGTGGGTGACTGAGATGGGGTTTGCCGAAGTTTTCCTCAGCACCGAGCTCTCGAATTTTCCCGCCTTGAGTCTCTATCGCAAGCTGGGTTTTCAAACCCAGAGCGTTTTTGGCGACGAGTGCGAGATGAAGCTCGCTGTCGTCAGGCGCTCCGACACCATGCCGCGCGCGGCATAGTCCTCCTCTGTTCACGGGGTGATTATCCGTCCGACTGTCCTGTGGGGGCTGCGAGCCTTCGCCGGCGGCTCGGGTGTCTCGGGCCGCAGGGTACGTGGGGGTTGGCCGGCTCCGCCCTTGACACGGGACATCGGGTCTCATAGCATGACAATCTCAGTCGCGGCCCATCTCGTCGCCGCGGCGGACCGCGGAAACGGGCCCCGGCCTGCCACCCGTGATCGCGCAGATCCTCGGTCTAAAGCAGGGCGAAGACACTTCCGAGAGTGAGGTCGAGTTGTGAGAATTGAATTGAAGTTCGCCGAGGACGTGGCCATTGTACGGCTGAGTGGAAAATTCCTGGCAGGCAGCGACGGTCCCTTTCTGCGCCAGAAAGTGAGCGATCTGATCGAGGCGGGAAGCAAGAAGCTGATTCTGGACTTTGCGGAAGTCCCCTATATCGATTCGACGGGATTGGGATTCCTGGCGGGCAGCCACAAGGCAGCGCAGGGTGCCGGCATCAAGGTGGTCTTGTCGACCCTGAACCAGCACGTTCGAAAGGTTCTGGACAACGTCCAGCTCTCGCAGTTTTTCGTGATTGCAGCGAGCGAGGCCGAGGCGCTTGCCAAGCTCAAGGAAGCCGTCCAGCCC
>Ga0315280_10002317_pt1 | contig 31047 bp, 34 predicted proteins | sample YL17G06_40_MG_FD_203697 | JGI IMG/M metagenome (GOLD analysis project Ga0315280, IMG submission 203697) | Sediment microbial communities from Yellowstone Lake, YNP, Wyoming, USA - YL17G06_40 | ecosystem: Environmental > Aquatic > Freshwater > Lake > Sediment | place: USA: Wyoming | collected... | reverse complement strand
GATTGGTTGCTTCTGTCCCGAAAGAGCAAAGCGATCGCAAGCCGCTCGCCAACGATCCTTCCATACAACCCCTCTTCGGGTTCGTCTGCGCTTCTGCCCAGGACATCTGTTGCGTCCTCGAAGAGTCTAACAAAGTCCTAGATTCGCTCGTTAATGAATTATGACCATGCCAGAAACAAAAAACCTTTTCGGCAAAGAGGACGAGATCTTCAATTTCCTGAGCCTGGAAGATACGGAGATAACGGAAGAGATCTCAAAACTTCAGGAGAATATCGGGAAAAAGAACGACAAGATCAATATCCTGGGACAGAAACAAGTCAAGGTGAGATCGCTGATGGGGCAGTTCAAGAAGGCGGAGAAGAAGGCGAAGAAGTAGTTATTTCTTTTTCTCTGCTTCGGGGCTGTGTGCGTATCTCGCCCTCATGGCAGCGACAGCCCCTTTCTCTGTATCGGAACATATCCTCTGACCAGTCTCCTTATTCTTGAAACAAAATTTAACCTCTCCCTTTACCTCGGTTTTCTCAATCGGAGTATAAGGCATTTTATTTCCTCCATCGAATCATTTTTAATATTCCCCATCCCATGTGTAGAAAATTGCTGGCCCGGTGAATCACTATCGGCACAAGGATTATCTGCCATCCCACTGAGACGATCCCGAATACGGCGACGGCAACCCACAGAGACAAGCACCATCCGCACGACAGAAGCTTTTGAAAGAGCCAGTATCTTCCCATGAGATATTGTCTCGGCTTGTCCAAAAGCTCCGAGTGTATGAGAACCTCAACGATCCCCTCGGTAGCGACAATACCCAAAATCCATTTCATCATTTTTTAATCGGCGTGAGGATACTCTGCTTCTCCCACTTGTCCGTCCCCTTGATCCGACAGACACGGATCTCAGTTCCGTCCTTTTGAGTAATCGTCCTACAGGTGTCATACTTCCCCGGGCTGGTCGCTCGATGATGCACGAACGCTCCCCCCGGTGCCTTAACCGCGCTGCCGACTGGACCCTTCCCACCCTTTGCGATTGTTACACTCATAACAGAATCTCCTTAAACCCACATTTTGGACATTTCTTTACGAGTTCATGCCCCTTACTTTTATCCGAGCAGCACGCGGGAACGATCTCCAACTTCGCCGCCCTGCAGTTCGGACAAGTTTCGTTCGTCTTCATTTCTTCTTGAGCCTTTCAATCTCAAGGGCTTGTTCTTTGTTTTCCCACAAAATAAAATTGAAGTAGAGGACAAACGCTTTAGTAACGACGAAGTAATCCCCGTTGACATCGAATCCAGGATCGAAGAAGACGAGTCCCTTCTGTACTTTGCCGACTACCTTGACGTCGCCCTGCGGCGGCGTAGTCGCTGGAGCTTTGTACTTATGGCAGGAGCTCGTCGATAAGAAGATTAATAGCGGTATCGTCCATATCAGCGACAGCCTTTTTAAATTTCGCACGTTTCTCCTCCCTTTGTTTCCGAAGATCCATAATCGCGGAATCGACCTGATCGCTCATGTCCGGGAACAGAAGCTTTAGAAGCTTCGAGATAATTTCAGGGTTTGTTAAAAGCCCCGCTATCTCTGCGATTGTTATCGGCATATTCGGGCCTCCTTCCCTTTTTAAATTTTCTCTTGGGCCTTCGCCTTGTGTTCTTGATGAAGTCCTTAAGTTCCCTGATCATATGATCTTTCACCACTCTACTCCTTTCACTAAGTCTTTACTCCACCTCGGTATAATCATCCAGCCAACGTCGAGATGTATATGTGGAGTGGGATGCGGAAGATAATCATGCCAGCCGATCCTGGGCGTCGGCGTCACTATCCGGGCGATCTTGACGACCTTCTCGATGTCTTCCTTCGGCGGCACGATGTCCAGAGCAAGGCCGAAGATGTGGACCGATACGGGCGATTGAATCTCATGCCGAGCGAACAGTTCGAGTTCATGGCTGACACAGCGGAAGCCGCTTGAGATCGGGATCGGCTTCCCGTAAATCTGCCGGATCTCCTCGAAACAGTTGAAGAGAAGGATATATTCAATGCTCGGCTCGTTCTCTTCATTGTAGAAGTCGGGCGGCAGTTGGCCGCAGCATTTGCAGCAATATTCTTCTCGGGAAATGTGGATCCCCGGAAACTGCTTACTCATTCTTTTTCCCCGACTTGCTCATTAAGGAATTAAATCGATTAACGAATCGGTCCGTCCAAATTCCCGGGACAATGTGTGCAAGCCTCATGAGTTCGTGCCTTTTCTCCTCATTTGATTCAAGGTACTTCGTCCAAAATACAGTCGCCCTTGCTTCCGGGTTCATGCCGTCCAGTTCAAGCCACCATCGTTTTTCGGGAATTTTATAGACAATGCCATAGTTCTTAAATCTTGTTATTAAGGCCTTGCGATCCGGCGCCGGTTGTTCACCAATAAATTTCTTGATCTCCGTGAAAAGCTCCGTGTCCTCCTGCCCTTCGTCTTTTAATTTCCTATAATAGCCAGAAGCCATCCTGTCCAGTTCTCTTGTTTGCTTATATTTTATTGTTGACTGCTCTACTTGGGCCTTCTCCGCCTCCTTAATTTCTTTCATGGAATAAGGCGGAGTCACATTAAAGACCCTCTTAACATCCGGGATGCTCGTTATAATCTCAGCCGAGACCCTCCTTTTGTCGGCCTCGGTAAGATCCTGCATTAAAAGATTCAAGCCGCCGGAGACAAGCGACGTATAAATATTCCCCCGCGTAAACATTTCTTTTATCGCATAGCCGAGTCTTTCCGGGGAGAGGTGAGTTATCTCGCCGGCCTTAATCAAAGTCGGGTCGGTGTAAACCGTGTATTCCTCCCGTGGTGTAACCTTGGGGCCTTTCCAAACATCTTCGTTTCTCCAGAAGTCTTTGTTTGACGTGTATCCCAAAAATGCGGACAAGGAAGGCGGAAGGTTCTGGTCTGGAATTATAGGGAAAGAATCCTGAACAGCCTGAGCGATCTGGTCCGGATCTACTTTGTCCCCCAGGACTTTCGCCATCAACCCTTCAAAGACAGAGCAAAGCATCCTGGTCGTCTGGTCTTTGGCTATCTTGAAATATAGATATCGGATATTTCCATTTTTATCCTTGAAACTAAACGGGGTTGTGATGATAAAATTGGCCTCCTTGTCTCTCGTGGAAATTGAGTCGTAGCAATCTTTATTTACTCGGCTGTTTGCAACATAAAGTCCCGCGGCCAAAGTTCCGAGCTGGGCAAACTTCCAAATGGTTTCGCTTGGATGCTCCCCGAAAGCCCTGAAGATGCCCCTCGTTGCCTGGACCGATGCGTTAAGATAGGGGATCCCCGTATCAAATGCCTTGGTGACGTTCCCGCCCTGGCTGAAGTCAATGTAATTTCTCGCGGTCCAAGTCGCCTCGTCGGGCGTGGCCCCATTCTTTAAAGCCCTGTTTCTAAGGGCGAGTCTTGTCCAGATCTCGGAGGTTTCTCCGATATATCCCAAGACTTCCTGAAGATTCCTTAATTTCGCACTGGCATTTGGGAAGGTCCTTCCTTGCAAGGTAAGGAAGTTCATGAGGCCGCCTTCATCGACATAATCTTTAAACGCCCCCTTTCTTGAAAACGCATCCTTGGCCGTCTCGAAATAATCCTTCGCAATTTGGAAGGGATACTTAACGAGTGATTTTGAATATTCCTGAGTTGTGAACCAAACATGAAGAATGTCCCTGGGCATATTCGTCAATGCGAATCCGGGGTTTATTCCCGTGGCTAAGGGTTTGAGAATCTTACTTCCCGAGACCCAACCTATGATGTTTGCCTGGGTATGATCGACAAGCGGGTCCCTGAGAATCCACTCCCTCGCATATTCGTAGGGCATGGTCATTTCCTTGGGCTTGCCTTCAACCATGACCTTGATTTTCGTAAAGCCGCCCTTGGCCGATTCATATACCGGCTCCCCTTCTTTTGTTAAGTGGCCGACCTTAGCCAAGCTAACTATTCCATTGTCGGGAATCTCTTTCGCTAAATTATAAAGCGCTACATTCGCCTTGTTTCTAAATATTCTGCTCTCGGTCCTACCAAGGACATTTGAAAGAAAAAGCCTTGAGTTCGTTTCCATGACCTGAATGCTTCCCTCGTCCAACCGCTTTAGTCCGCTATCTCCAACGGTTATCGTCCTTCCCGAAATGTTATATTTTACTTCCGGGTCAATGTATTGAATGAAGCGGCGGGGAGAATAGTCGCCTTTTTCTTTTAGGTTTTCATAATCTTGCTTGCTTAAAAGGCCCTCCCCCTTGAGCCTATCGAGAACCTTTTCCATCTCCTTAAAATAGACATCGGCCCTTTTCTGAATTTCCGGCGGGATCCCTTTAAGATATTGCCCATGTTCCTTTTCGGTTAAGCCCATCGGATGTTTAACGTCCGGCCTGTATTTCGATATGGCTATGGTTCGCCTGGATTGGATTGCCCGATTCAAAAGCATTTCTTCTTCTTTTGAAATTCCTTTATAGATGCCCTTCTCCGCCTCCTCATACATTCTCTGAGCCTTCGCACTTGCCCCGGCTAATAGGTCGTGTTGGACAACCGCCTCTTTGCCAAGTGGCCCAAGGTCTTTAATTAAGGCTTTTTTTATATTCCCGCTCGTATCAACAAAGGCCCTCTTTGACCAAGCAAAGGCCTTCTTAAAAGTAGGTTTCGTTTTTTCTTTTATTGCGCGATCCGTCTCATGGTACATCCATTCGACTTTCCCGGCATCCGTCTTTTGAAGTTCATTCCTCAACTCTTCATTGGCAACAAACCTTCTCTTCTCTGACCTATCCTTAATCGCCAGAACCGCTCGCTTGATTTCTTTTGTAAAAGGATAACCGGCATAAAGCTCCCAAGTTTCTTTCGGGATATTTTTAACATCACGAATAATATCCTTCATAAACTTTTCAATTTGTTCGGGTGATATAGACTCCTTCCATCTTCCAATAAATTCTTGTCCAATTTTTAAATTATCCTCGACACCAAATTTCTTAGCATATTGCCTAATTTCATCTATTTTATCGGGGGAAATTTCACCCAAGTTCTCATATTCTCCGGTAGGGGTTTTTATTGAAACCCTAACAAGCTTCATTTGCCCCTCTGGAATCGTCCCCTCGTAAAGACCTTCTTCGGATACTGCTATTTCTTCTTCCCCCCGCGGGATTGTAGTTGCGGCTGGGACTTCTTTATAAATTCCCTGCTTCTCCAGCAAATCTTTCTGCTCCGGCGTGAGTTCCTTCCCCTTCTTGATTGCCTCATCAATCTCCGTGAGGATCCTCTCTTCCCTGGCCCTATCCTCGGGCGTTCGCTCCGGGCCGAATGAATCCTTAAGATCCTGCTTCGTTTCTATCGGCTTTTCGGGTGGGCGACTTTCAACTTGTTCCCTTTCTGACTTAATCTTAATTCCTACGTTAGCCCCCATACGATCAGAGGAAAAATTAATAAGATAAGGATTGTTTTGTTTTTGAGCTTTTAGCTCAGCCCCGATTTCTTGGACGGGAAGATTCGTATCTTTGGAAATTTTGTCATAACTGACATAGCCTATTTCATCCTTTAGGTTTTTCCATGATTCTTGAATTTTCTCAAATCTACCAGGAATAATCTCGGGGTTTATTGAGGACAAATTTATTGCCGTAGCCTCAATAATTTTTCCGCCAATTGGTTGTCTCGATACAAAAACACCTACATTTTCTTTCTTAGCGGTATCCGGGTTCATCGTTGGAATATTCCCCCGGTAAAGAACCTTCTCTTCCTTTACGGGCGCGGCCTTCTCCGCTTGCTCCGCATTGTAGCGTTCGGCTTCTGCGGCTATGGCGGCTTCTTCCTGCTTCGCCCTGGCTTGCTGGAAATACTCGTAACTCGTTGCCGCTGGCGGCTGAGGTTTTCCAGCGACCTCTTGGTCTATCGCGGCTAAAACATCCTCTGGACCAGCGGCTTTGATATATCCTTCATCTCGCGCTTTCTCCGCAAGAAGAGTTATCTTCATCCCGCCGCCCTTCTTCTTAAAAACACTCTTGGCGCTGGACTGCATAATATTCTGAACCTCACCAGCACCAAGGCCTGTGCCTAGATAGGAGTTGTAGTCAATCCCGCCCTGCTTCCGGATCCAGGAGATAAAAGGTGTTTCGGAAAGTTTCGGTTGTTTTAATGACGGTATTTTTTTTGGGGCGACAATCTCAGCCTTTGGGGTTACGGTCGGCAAGGGAGCCATTCTAATAGGCGGTGCGTATTTCGCCGGTTCTATTCTCGGAGGAATTTCTTCTGTCGGCTTTATGACCTCTTCTGCCGTTCGCTTTATCGGGGTTATCTCAATCGTCCCGTCCGGGAGAGTCCTAATCTGAATCGTGGTCAGCGGTCTTTCTTCCGGCGGGATCTCGGCCGCTCTCGCCGCGACCTGAATTCTCTGCGCTTCCGGGATCGTCTTCGGAATTACTGTTCCACCAGGGGCTACTTCATAGGTTGCCGGCGCCGTGATCCTTCGAGGTGCTACTTCAGGAGGCGGGGGTTGTCGCCATGTCTCCGGCTTTCCTACGGTTCCGACGAGATCCGCCATCGGTTGCCCCGGGGCGAGTCCCTTGTTCAATTCGTTGATCGTCTCATCGACCAGCGCCTTTGCCGACATCGTTATCTTCGGCTTCTCCTGACCCGTCAAATCACGATAGACCATATCGGCATCATGCTCGGTCATCTGCGGAGCATGAGCTTTATAGGCGTCGAAAAATTCCCCCCAAGTCGGTGCTTGCCTTCCCCCGGTGAGCGTGAGGACTGATCCGATCGTAAAAGCTTCCGCCTTCTCCTTCAGACCACCGGGAACCGTGAGTCCGAAAGCTACTCCACCGGCTAACGGTTGCACTACTGCCGGGATCCTAGAAGTCGCAGCTAAAAAACCCTTCATCAACCTTCCCTGTGCCGCACCAATAAGCGCACCTTCAAGCCCCTTTTCAGCACCACCCATAATCGCGCCATGAATCGCTAGCCCTTCGGGTCCCAAAGCATAGATCATTGGAATATCGAATCCCGCGGCTCCGACGCCCCCAAGGAATCCAGTAAACGTCTTTTCCGTTGGACTAACCCTTTCTCCTTCGGCTTTAAATCCCCGCCCCTGCAGTTCCTTTGCGTAATAATCCCAGTTGTCGGAAAGTTGCTTGAAGATTCCGCCCGGCTGGACGCCTATCAACTTGCCGAGTTTTTGAGCGTAGGTATTCAACACTCCGGCTGTCTTCGACGCCGCACTTAAAAAACCTCCGCCGAGAGTCTTAACTGCGGCCGGAATGATTTCCCCCGGTAGAGTCGGCTCTACGAGTTTCTCCGGGGGGATCGCCGTCACATTCCTCAATGCTTCAAGCTCCGCCGCCGTCTTCTCTACCGGATTCATGGCCCTCATTGAAGGTTGATATTCAGGAGGCTCCCTTTGTTCTCCCGGCCCGGCAAATGGACTTTTGCCCGATTGAATTCTGGACAACGCATATTCCTTCGCCTTTGCGACTATTTCATCGGTAGGTTTATTTCCAGCGAGAAGATAATCAATCTCACTTCTACTTAATGTCGGGACAAGAAGCGGGACAAGCGTTTCCTTTCCCCCAAATTCCGGGCCACTTATACCAGCCGACAATTCCGTTGAAACCATTCCGTCCGGTCTTTTCAATGGGCCGAAAAATCCTGCTCCCTTTGGAGTTCCATCAACTCGTAAATCCGGCGGCTTGGCTGAGGAAATTCCCTGCGTTACGAGAGCCTGCAGACCAAGCTTCTTGGCTAAATTCATAGCCCTTTCTGCTACCCCCGGAGGTTTCGGCACGGCCTTTACTTGCATAGTTTCGGGCTTTTTCCCCGCAGGAAGACCATCCAACCATGAAAATTGATCATCGGTCGGAAATTCTGGTTTTGGGAGAATGACCTGTTGGATATTTGCGCCTAATGGTTCAACGTTGGCTAATGGCTTCTTTTTTGAAGGACCATCCAGCCAATCAAATTGATCTTTTTCCTGATCGAATAAATTCATTTTTACCAGTATTCTATTAGATAAAGCGGATTTATACCCCGATCCGTGAGAGCCTTGATAAGTTCCTCATCATCGAAAAGACTTTTAATGTTATATTTTTGTGCCTTAATTCTTTTCACTCGCTCAACGAGATCAGCGTCGGGTTTTATGCCCAATTTACTTTTAAGTTCCTTGACTTCCCTACTAATTCTTATAAGGTCAGCTACAAAAATACCCTTTTTCTTTTCGTCAAGAACAACCGTTTTGTTTTTTTCGTCGGTATATTGAAAGTCTAAACTTCCCTTAAAACCATAATACATATTCGCCATTTCTTGACGCTCTGCTTCCTTCTCCTTGAGTTCGGCCTTGAGGTCTTTGGTTGTTTGCTTTCCCGCCGTTCCCGCCATGCCAGCCTCTGCTTCCCTGACCCCGATTTCCCGGCCGCGAAGTACGTTGCCTTTCTCCGTCTCCGTCAATTCCCTTCCTCTCAATGCCATCTCGTCTCTCGCCTGTTTCTCTTTCTGGATCTCCTGAACAGTTTCGAGGACGGGCTTGTAGCCGATTGTCCTTACGAGGGTGGCGAGTTGGTCGGCCGGGATATTATCAAGCGTCTGCCGAGCGTTCAAAGCTCCTCTCCCGGCAAGAATAGAATCCGCCAAAGATGTCTCCGCTGCCGGAGGAATATTTATTCCGAGTTCCGAAACTACATTTGCGGGAAAATAATCCCTTATCGTTTTGGCCGTCTGGAGTTCGGGCATCGGCCGCTCTTTGAAGTATTCGGGATTGATCAACTTCCCCAAAGTTTCCCTGATAAACGCTTCCTTCCCCTGCTTCGATTGAATATCCCCGTATGCCTGATACTCCTTGAGTTGATTCTGGAGCCAGATCTCCGATTGTTTTTTCACCTGCTCGAGTTGCATCTGCTGCTTGAGCAGTTCCGGCAGGTAGAACGCCAGGAAGTCGTTCATGTTTTGTTTCGGCCTTGTTTGAAGTAATTCAGTCAGTCCTGCCATGTCCGCCTCCTAGTATTTCGACCCGAGCATCGCCAAAAGGTAAGGCAGCCAAGAGGAAGAAGACGTCCCAGTCTGGTTCGGCGTATTGTATCTCTGAGCGAGCGCTTGGTAATAAGGGCTCCAGGCGGCGTTCTGTGCGTTCATCATGTTCGAGAGATAAGTGAGCAGCATCTGCGTCCAGTCCTTGCTCTCGCCGCGCCGGGCCGCGTTCAATGCCTCAACGAGTTGATCGGCGGTCATCCCCCCGGTTGTCAGCTGGCTTGCCATTCCCGTTGTTCCAAGAAGATCCTGAACCCTTCGGGCCGCTTCCTCTATGGCGATGTCTCTCTGCGATGCGGCTACGGCCTGACCCGTTGCCCTTCTTATTCTCCCTTCCTCACTTATCTGCTGTCCCGAGCCCAATAGCCCGAGCCTTGCAAGCGTATCCCTTGAAGATTGAAGGGTTCCGCGCTCCGCTCCTTTTATTTGCTCCGTGGCGCGGTTTGAGATCATCGCCCTTTCCTCGGCTGTCATTCCACCGGGGTTATCGAGCAACCAGTTTGCCCTCTGCAAAAGCCGGGCCATGAGAGCCTTGACATCAGGAGAAAACTCGAATGTCCCACCCTGTTTCGTCTCTTCCGTCCCGACCTCTGCATCGTACTTATCGCACTCGCAACGGGCATCCGTCCCGGTTCCCACCGGGCTGTATCCGGCTTGGCACTCTCCCGGGTTCGTCGGATAATATGCGGCGCTGCAAGGGCATCCAGTCCAGTCCCGGCCTTTCGGGTATGCGTCGCTTGTGACCTTGCCTTTCCCGCAATCCGCCCCCGTATCGTCAACGCACTTTCCATCGACACAATGTTTCCCCGTCCCGCAGTCTGCGTCCTCATTACAGGTCCCCGACTTTACACAAGACCCGCTTTTGCAAACTTCGCCCGACCCACAATCGCTATCTGTTTGACACCCGGCCCCTCTCTGCCTACACTCCTCAAGGCAATCCTTATATTCTTGCGATCCCTTGTCTAAATCAATGCACTCGTTCTCGCAATTTTTCCCGCCTCCCGCATCTGTACCCCCGCCCCACTCCTCGGTTCCTCCGCATGGATTAGTTAAACTACTGCACGGAAGCCACGGATATTTGCAGGGATTGACGGACATCCCCTTTTTTACAACTCCGTTCACACATTGTTTACAGCAATAAATATTTGAGGCGGAATTTGACATGGTTCACCTCACCTTATGACGTCTCGAAGCGTTGGGGCTTGGCTCTGGCCTAGCCTTCTGATCGGCGATCCGCCGGCGCTTCCGATTCCCCCGGCCAGTATCGACTGGAGAAAGGGAAGGTTGATATTATTGCCCTGCGGCCATCCCCAGTTCTGTGTCTGGCCGAGTCGGGCCAGTAGCGTTTCGAGTACGCTCTTGTCTGCCGTAGCAAGGAACGGGCTTTGATAAAGCGGCTGCCTCGGCTTGAGTTCCCTTAGAAGTGCCTCTTGATCTTGGCGTTGCTGTTCTTCATCGTCGCCATCCCCGAAGATACCAAGGCTTTTCAGCAAGGAATAAACGGCAAAAATCCCCATTAACGGTGACCCGCCGGCACCTCCGAGTAGAGCTCCCAAGCCTCCAGCGGCTAAAGAACCCCAAGGAGAATCATCCCTACTTAAGCCCAAAGGCCCGGCTTGCCCCGCCGCCCAGGAAGATGTATTCCTTCCGAGTCCTGGATTTGTCAGTCCTAGTGGCATATCACACCTCCATCTCACGCTTTATCGAAAGACCCCAAAGCGCTTGCGCGAGATCATCATATATTTTCAAGCTTTCCTCCGAGATGTTATTGGGATCGCCCTCCCAGGAGATCTCCCTCGGAAGAAACTCGATGTGGTCCATCCGGTTGTCGATATTCCTGAGCGAATCCCAAGCTGCCCGGACGACATCGATTCTCTGCTGAATAGTCCCTTGACAGAAAACATTGGCGGGAGTGCATGGGCCGTGTTCTGATGCTACGCTTTCCATTGTGAGGCCATCATCGGAATAGGCATAGCAACGAACAGAAGAGCCCTGGTCAAGAAATTCCAAAATCTTTGCTGGAGTTCCGCACCAATGACGGACAAGACAGGAATCCCGGATCCCGAATATTCCGGAGACGTCGGGCGATAGTGCGCCGTGAAGATGGTGGGCGGTCATGTCGTCGCCGGAAAAACAGATCGGCTTCTGTGCCTTGCCGTGGATATGCTCCGCGAGAGGCAGCATACAGTTTTGGATCCAGTCAACATTGTCACCCTGAAACTCATTGCCGAGTCCATATTTCGCTTCCGCACCGAGAACGGCGAAAACGCGGTCAAAGAATTTGATGTAGCGCGTGACAAGTCCCTGTTCGTAAATGCTCAAGAATCCATTCACGTTCCAGGCCCAAGGCCCCTTGTCTGAATCACAGTTATCTATAAGGTCGAAATAAATCTTTATGAAGTAGGGATCGAAAATATCCCTGAGTCTTTTGAGCGCCTTGTCCCATTCGGGATTTTCTTGGTCCAGATCGAATCTGTCGCTCGCCGTCCTCATGAATGCGGAGACACCCGAACCCGGCGTGAAATAGGATTCCCAGTCTCCCATGATTCGGATGTAATCAACCCCGGCAAGACTGATCTTCTCAGCGAAGGATTTGAGTTGTTCATCTGTCAGGCCCGGAGAATCATAGTGAAGCCTCAGCGCGGCCACTACCATTCTCGGCATCCATCCCGGCTTCGGATTGTCAACGATATGGGGCTTCGGTGCTTCGTGCGAAAGATCGCAGATCGAGGTCGGCCGGCTCACCTTATAGTACTCCGCTTCGTGAGTCGCCGGGCATTTGGCCGTGGCGATCCGGGCGACCTCGGGCGGAAGATCCGGCCAGCTATTACAAACCTTCACCCTGACCTTTTCTTTCTTCTTCTTAAAAATGCACATATTTAACTTCCTTAAATATTAATTAAACGCACCGTAAGAAAAGTCGAGCAATATGGCCCGGAAATTACGCCACAAGTATTAACTCCGGAGTCGTTATAGCCCTTCAAGTAAAGTTCATCTCCGGCAGTTAAATAAATAATATCTCGACACGATACGGTAATATTATCGGCATGAGAGGCGTGAGTTAACCCACCAGCAATATGAGTAACCCCCTTAAATACACCGGCGCCATATCTTTTATCGGCTATTACACTTCCCCAAAAAACTTGCCCCATAATGTCATAATAGCCAGTCACTGGAACGATGAATTTATAGAGGCTAACATCAAAATTAGCCCCAATATCATAATCTTCAGTATTGAGTTGAATCGTCGTCCACGCCCCCGATGTAAAATTAAGTTGATCGGCGGATAAATATACCCTTGCTCCTAGAAAAATGGGCATCCATTCTCTATCGCCTCTCAAAAATTTCGTGACGTCTGCGACCCCTTCCCCAAGATCATCCGTTGGAACCAGGGCAGATTCATCGAGCGAAGGATAGCCGCCCGGAATATCTTTATTTGTAGTTCGCTCGTAGGGAATGCTATGTTGGCCCGTTTCAAGGTTGTGTTCCCGCTTGAGCTTTTCGATAATGGTAGGCAGGGCGATCTTCTTTAGCGCGGCCTCTATTTCCCTCCGCGCTATTTCCGTCGCCTTGGCTTCATCAATCGGTATCATCTTAGGTTGCCTCGATAGACCTTCTTAATCCCTTTGATCTTACATAAAGAGTCATTTTGAAAACCTTCGCTTCCGTAACATTGTCGGGGCATAGAAACCGGAAAGAGAAAAACTCGCCCCTGGCGGCAGCGTCTATCCTTCTCCTTTGAACGTCCCTTTTATCCAGATCGTCGAGAGTCGCAAGGGAAGGAAGATAAACCTCAAGGACCGGAGACTGCCTGAAATTCGAATAAATCTTGAAGTAGATTTTCTTCGATGCCTCCGGACCTAAAATATATTCAATGTAGATACGCCTTATTACCGTATGCTCCGGAAAGGCCAGCCACCCGCTTTGAACGTCCATCATGATTGACCTTCCGTTGTCGTCAAGCTCGGCTTCATCGAGGAGTGAAAGGTTGCCATACTGGCTGCCAACGGCCAGGAACGACTTTGAAAGTTCAGGATTTATCATTCCTAGAAAACCCATATTCCCACCATATTGGTCAACGGCAATCTTCCCGGTCACATAGTTGAAGGAAATTAGCTTTCCGTTTTCGGCGCTTCCGTCGGCGGGAATCGCTATAAGATACTCTGTATTTTTGGCATAATGGGCGGCTGTTGAAAGCCCGATATATTTATAGTCAATGGAGCTGAGCGTGCTTTTAACCTTATCAGACGGCCTCGGATATAGGAAAGTATTGCTCTTGAGAAGCGCCTCGATTCCCTTGTGGTTCGAAAGAAAGAGAAGCATTTCCCCGGTGTCGATCACGGATGCCGGAGCGTCCGTACCCGTCCCCGCCATGATGTCATTTATTCTATAAGTATCCTCTCCGTACCGAGAGATGGACTTGATACAATTCGACTTCAATACATAAAGTTCATTATTAAAGTTTTTTATTTTCCTGACCGGAGAAACCTCTTTCGTTGAGCTCGCGTCTTTGAACGGATAGAAGTTATAGTCTGGAAAGTTTTCCGGATAATCGGCCTTGCAGCAATAGACATACTCCGCCCATTCGCCTTTGCCGACATACCAAACTCTTCCATCGAAAATCTCAAGTTCATCCGAAGGCGGCGGGGGATCGTTGTCATATTCGACCTCATCCCCCAGCTCCGAATCAAGGTGCTGGTCTAAGTATGAAGTAGTCGCATTGTCGATCTCTTCAAGGAAATAAAAAATCGCACCGCCGGCCGTCGTCCTATAAAGTCTTTTCTTGTCGACGGAAGGCTCCGAAGAAACGGGAATGTTTGTTATAGATATTTCTTGCCCGGCGGCAGCCGGAACCGTAAGACTTTCCTCGGACGGGTTTCCTTCACACGGATAATTCCCTGACCTTAAAAATGTCACGACATATTTAAAGACGCCCGGGCTGGCCGCCCCAAGATAATAAGCCTCAAAGCAAATATCTATATAATCTTGCTTCGTCCAGGCCAAGGACGCATTGATATACCAACATTCTCCATCCCCATAATTAGACCCTATTGTACTCATGGCTGTAAAAATTAAGGCGCTTGCGCTTATCGTATAGCTCGCATAGACCACGAGGAAATATTGATAGTCACCTGCGAGAGACGGCTTTGTCCCGGAAAAAGAGAGAGTGTATTCCGTGTACGTCGGGAAGGCTGAGATCGTGCTTACATCAAGATCGTCCGAACCTTGGCCGACGATATTTGTTGAGGCGTTCTTTGTTAGCGAAGTTCCTCCCTGGGCCTTGTGAATCTCTACCCAAATATTCCCCGTCGGCGCTCCCACCTTTGCCAGTTTTAGCTTTATACTTGAGAGACTTCCGCTTCTTGATAATTTAAAGCTCTGCGCCATAATCGTTCGGGCCGCCGCATCCCGAAGTTCCCCCGGATCATCAAGATTCGCCAGCGCATATTGCATAAGAGTCGTGGTTGTTACATAAGTCCCGATGATCTTAAATGAAAGATCCACGGCCTGGCCCGACCATTCCAAATAAGCGTTTATCTTCCAGGCTTGCCCGTCGTCATATCCTATGAGATAAGTCCAATCAATATAGTGGTCTTCCGTCCAGTTGAAATCTCCAAAAAGGACAAGATAATAAGTCGTCGCCGCCGCCAGAGCGGGCTTCATTCCTGAGAAAATAAATTCCACCCAGGCGAATCCTTCTGAAATATTCGCCACCGATATACTGTCTGAGGCGCCCCCGACAATGCTCGCTGAAATGCCCTTCGTGAAATCCGTCCCGGTTTGAGAGCTGTGGATCTCCGCCCAAACATTTCCGAAGAACGCCTCATCCCCGATCACTTTCCTTAATGCAATCTTTACGCTTGAAACATCAGTTGCGGCATCGACCTTGAAGCTCTGCGCCAGTAAAGCGCTGTACCCATCTTTCCTCAATCCTTCCGCCCATCCGGATTCAAGCGGCCCAAATTCCTCTACGGTTCCCGTTGCGGTCCCTGTACCTAAAATTTCAAAAACAACGTCCAGGTCTTCCTCTGCCGTCCAGGCGAACGAGCTGTTTATTGTCCAGCCCTTTCCTACCGAGAAATTCGATGAGCTCATGTCCGCGCCGACAAGAACATAGGCCGATGCCGATACGGAGAAATCTCCATAGACGACGATATAATAAATCGTGTCTTTGGCAAGGCTTGGCTTCGTCCCGGAGAAAGAGAAAGTCTGCGTCGAATAGCTCCCGGAGAGCGTCGAACAGGCGATATTGTCGCTTCCCTGACCGACGATATTTGTTGAGGCATTTTTCGTGGCCGACGTCCCGACCTGCGAAGAATGGATCTCAACCCAAACATTCCCGCTCGGGGATCCTATTTTCTTGAGGCTTAGCTTGACCCCGGAAATCTCAATAGCCGAAGCCGGCATGAAAGATTGAGCAAACAGCACGTTATCATTTGTCGCCCTGAGCCTCGGCCCGTAGTCCTGATTCGTGAAGGCGTGTTCTCCGACCTTTACCGTGGTAGTGGCCGCCTGAGCCGTTAAGGTAGGAGCGCTCGCCGGTTTCCCGACCCCGGCATAATAAGCCAGGTTTCCAATGACGACGATGGGCTTCTCATAGCCCGCGATATAGAGAAGATCCCTATACTTGGCAAGGCTGAGCGGCTTTGTCGCGGCCTGGGTCGGCGTGAAGATGGTCGTCCAGGCCCCCGCCGTCTTGAGCCAGATCTTGTCTTCCGTACAAACGACAAGCCTTACTTCGGTTGCGCCGCCGAGGCTTTCAAACCCCAGGATTTTCTTTCCACCGAAGTTATAAAGGGCGTCAATTTTTTCGAGTCCGCCCTTCCGCTTCTCAAAGAAGCTTCCGTCAATGGAAACCCTAGCGTTCTCAAACCTTATCGCCTCTGCTATGCCTACCTCGGTTACCGGCTTCATTTCATTCAGCCCAAGGGCGAACGCACCGATCTCGATCTTCTTCTTTCCCTTGGCCGAGTGTCTAATCATGTTCTTGCCTACTCGATGTAGATACGGCCTCCGAAAATTGTCGTGGCTGGATTCGTCGCCCAGGTAGGATTGATACACTTGATCTCGATGTAGTCTCCTTGGGCAACGGCGATGCTCAACCCCGTATTGCTGAATCTTCTCTCGCCGGCAGAAACGGAAAGCGTCGCTATCAGCGTATCCACGCTGTTGTTCTTTCTAATATACATCGACCATCCTTCTGCACTTCCCGCTGTTCCCGAGTAGCAATAAATCTCCGCTACCTTGATCGTCCCCGCCTTGGGGATATATACCTTGCTGATATTCGCCGTCGTAGTCGGAGCCTTTGGAAGAGCGCCAAAATAGATCGTTTGAGAATCCGTTGGGCTTGAGGTCAAGGCTTGAACGTGGAGAGTATATCCTAAGCCTCCCCCTGCGTGAGAGTGCAGAGCTGTCTCCGCTCCGCCTACTAGGGCGGCATGTCCAACGGCCTCAGATTGATTAGCCATTAAACAGCCTGATCGTCGTAGTCCGTCTTGAGCTTTCCGTCCGCCTGTCTTTCGATGGAGATAACCTTGAATTGGCCAGAGGTCGGGGAAGTCTTGACATAACCCCGGTTCACATCCGTCAGGGCATCAAGATTTGCCTTTGCCAGACCCGCTGCGACCTGGGCGTTGGCAATGCCGGCTGCGGCTGCCAACTCAGAAGTCGTGAGTTTGTTGCCGTCCTCCTCTCCGGCCAACTTTGCCTTAATCGCTCCAGCTGCCATCTTCGCGGCAGCAACCTCTCCGTCGGCAAGCGGTCGAGCGGCCGCGGCTACTGACCCGGCTCGTGTGATCTGGGCCGAAGCGCTGTTGACCTTACCGACGATCTGATCGTCCGTATAGGACGCGGCGTTAGGGTCTAAAGTCATGCTTGCTAGTGCCATGTCACCCTCCTAAACCGGGGTATCGTCATAGACAACTACAAATTTCCCGGATTCATTTACATAAAGATTTTTCACTTTCTTGCATCCCGGAGGCGGGTCCGAAATAATATCGCCAGCCAATCCCGGAGCCCCCTGATCTCCGGGATCTCCCTTGGGGCCATCATGTCCGCGTTGGCCCCTTGGCCCGCGGGCCTTCGGAGGGACTTCGCTTGCCATTTTCTATCTTCCCCCGATAATATTATGATCTATGCTTCTTCGATGTCGGCTTGTCGTTCCCTGTGCCTGAGTCATCGTAGAGACAATCTCCGATAATAAATCATTGAACTCTTCCCTGATGTCCAACCCCTCTTCTTCGTCTGCGATGTGCCATTTCTTCAAAACATCGAGGGCTATGAGCGGGTGGGCCGGATAGAGACTTTTAATGTCCATCCAGGGGATCGCATAAAGCCCAGAATTTGCAAATTCAACCGTGTCAAAAAGCATCGTCCCCCAGGTCGAGGTATTTTTTACGAGACTTAATACGCCCGATGCGGCAGTAGCTACGAAGCTTAATTCGTATTTTGTCCATACATCGTTGGTCGTAAAATTAACCTCGGGGTCGCTGCCGGATCCCATGTAGAAATGTACTTTGCCGATCTCATTGCCGGTCGTCCCGGATTTTACATAAAATGAAATTAGGTAGTTTAATCCAATGGTTAACCCGCTAATTGTTTGATATGCGGATTGCCAAGCATTGGGCGGCGCCAAGCTATTCGTAATACAAAGGCAATTTCCAGACTGCCCTCCGCGAATGCTCGTCAGCACACAGTACGCTCCGTCCCATCCCGTAACGGTCGCGTCGAATCCGCCATTCGCCACAAGGTTTGTGCCGGCCCCGGCGAGCGGATAATGAACCGTATCATGGTTAAGGTCGGGGAAGATCGGGATATAGTATCCGACATACTTACCGGCAACGCTCTCTGCCGGGAGATGGCTGAGCATGATATTCCCGGCATCGTCATACGTCCAGGCCAGGGCTTCCCCGCCTTCGTCAACGTGCCAAAGCGATCCGATTTGGTCCTTCTCTAAAAAGACGAGTTCCTTAGCCTTCCTGCCGGCCACGTTCCGGTAGATCCCGTTCATCATGAAGAAGTCCGTCACGGCCAAGTCCGTTCCGATTGAGTATGTTTTTTTATTTATGACCGTCGAGAAATTGAATTTCTTTTGAAAGGCCCAGGGAATGAACCTCGCCAACTTCAAGGCGACCCTCTGCTGAGATAGGTTTATGAGGGCATTGAGCTTAACGTTCGTGAACAGCCCTTCCGGATATTCGTCCGGCTCGTCTCCCAAGTCCCTGATGTATGTTCTCAGCTCTAGTCTGTTCATGATTGCTCCTTAAAAGATTTTTGCCAGAATCCCGATGATCCCCTTTAGCGTCTCGGGGCTCTGGAAGAGAATGCCCAGGAGGATAGCGAATCCGAAAATGGCCCCGTACTTTGCGTACTTCGATAACTTGACCTCCAACTTCTCCTGCCGCTTCTCAATCATTTCCAGGTCGTTTGTCGCCATCAGGAAGACCATCTGAGAGAGCAAAGAGAATTTTTCCTGAAGAAACCGATGTTCGTTTTCCCGGACCAAGGGTGCCTTCTGGATCGCCTTGATAAGTTCTTTGTATTTATCGCTGTTCATGCTAGCCTCCTCTGATAACCGAGAAATTGCGGGTTAAAACATAGCCCTTGTAAATTACTGCTGCACCTATAATTATCCAGGCCAGAGTTTTATTCCGATTATAAACCGCGTCGGTTAAAATCCAGAACGCCGCCTGCTTCAAGACCGAAACCGTCACGGCCAACGCCGGTCTCGGCAAGAGACGGCCGCCGATTAAATTTCGTTCCTCCGCCCATCCGCCCTTGACCGCAATATAACTCATCGTCAGGTCCGCCCAATCCATCGCGGAAAACGAGACCTGGAGCGATGTCTTGAACGTCTTCGTCTCCTCGCCGAATACTTCAACGGCCAGAAAGATAGCAATGAGAAAAAAAAGGACGGCGAGTAGGAGCGAAATTTTTCTTTTCATTCCTACCTCGATGTCGCCAGGTCGACATGAATCCAGACCCAGTCAATATCAATGGTTCTGCTAGTCGTTCCAGCGGATTTAATGACGGATAAAATGGCCTCCGTTCCCCTCCCTTCTCCGGTCGGGATATTGGTCGTATTGACGTTAACGGATACGCCGTTTATGAAAAATTCAACTGAGGTTCCATTGGCATTGACGACAACCTTAAGTCGTGTCCAAGTTCCGGCTGCGGCTGCTACCCCCGTATCGGTCTTGGTTCTTGTGCTGTTCGAGGCCGTACACCTGTACCAGTTGGGGGTAGAGCCGGTGTTGGTGTATTCAAAATAGGCGCCATCTACCATGTCGCCCGAGATATTATCTCCAAATCCAAATCGAAGAGTATAGGTCTCTGTGACGGTAGATAAATTAGAAATATAAATATCCGTTTCGAGAGTATAAACTCCGGCACCAAACAAAAAATTATAATAATAAATATTCAGATGCAATACGGCATAACCGGATATGGTCGTTCCAGTATCAAGTCTTTGTATTCCCGGCCTTAGGGCTGTTGAAGGATAGGGCGACACAATCGCGCCGGTTCCACTGTAATAGCCGATCCAAAGTCCTGTCCCCGTATTCGTAACATTTCCAAGAATAAAATCATCAAAATGCCACCACGTCTTAAGGTTGCGCCCTACCGGCCCGACCTCAAACGGCCCCGTGGCCCTCATGCCTTTCAGGAAGTCCACGAATTCCGTGACCGGCGAGACCGGCAGGATCGTCGGGATCTGCGAGCCTATCCCGATCCAGGCGGCCAGCAAGATTCCGAGAATGAGAAGAATATTTTTTGTTTTCATGGTGTACCTCAATAGCTGAGCGTCGCGTTTACGGCGGTTAGAGCGTTTGCGGCATCAGTATTAACGATTTTCCAAAGCCGGATATGGCTCACCCCGTAAAAATAAACAGGCTGAGAAACACGGCAAGTCGTTCCGCTTATAATCGGTTCATTCGTGGGGATGGAGATCGTCGAGCGGTAATTCGCCCAAGTCGTCCCGTTGTCGTAGCTGACCCGGAAGTAGAAATCAACCGTGGGCGTTGAACCCGCCGCCCTCGTAAAAGTCACGGTCACGAGAGCAACCTGAATGTTCCACGGAATAGAAATCTTTGCCGAAGTAAAGCCCGTCTCATCGACGAGCGTAACGCCCGCCCCGCAGTCCACGGCTGTTGCCAGGAAAACTTTCTTGTCTCTCCAGGCCCCGGAGGCCACGGAGATCAAGAGGACGAAAACCATCAGTCCGATAAAATATTTCTTCATGTCTCCCTCCATAAAGGGATTAAGGGGCGGCTCGGGCCGCCCCATTTTTTCCTCACGGAAAGAATCCCTATTTCGTCTTGAGGACGGCGTAAATAGAGAACGTCACCGTGGTAGCGGTCATGTCCCAAAAGGCGGCGATCTTGCTTCCCAGGTTGGCGGCAACGTGCTTCGCCTCTGCGGTCGCCCCCGTCGCGGTTGTGAACGTGGTGATGGTGGACCAGTTGGCGCTTCCGGGATCCTTGGTTTTGATGGTGACGATGATGTTCGTCCCGGTCAAGGCCGTCACGGCAAGGAAGAAGCTCCCTTCCTTGAACCGACTGACATCAAAAGGAGTTAAGGAAGTGTCGCCGTCCACCGTCTCCGCCCCCAGCGCGTGAAAAACGACCTCTACTGCGCCGAGCTTTTCGAGCTCGCGCATAGTTAGAGCTTTTATCTGCTCATTCATGATGTTCCTCCAAATACAAAAGTTTTCTTTGTGTCCAGCCCGTAGATTTTCCTACCCATATCCCTCTTCCGGAGAAGATAATCCTTCCCGGCCGCCCTTAATCTCCGCTGCTCTTCTTCATCGACTTCCCTGAAACAGTCATCGAGCTTCCGGCCTCTGTCCTGAGCGGCAATTCGGACGGCCCGGAGAGTCCTTCCGGACAAGGGAACGGGATGATTCTCGAATTCAAGAACCATTTCAACGACCATGATTTTCCCTCGGATGGGATCGTATTCCATGATCCCGGGTACGACCTTAAAGCCGGGATGGTCTCTGACGATCATCCACTTTTTATATCGGTCGCTAAACCAGGGATAACAATGGGGAAGGAATGTTTTCAATTCCTCCGTGAACCATCTTTCGGGATTCCTCACGGCGTCTCCTTTTCAAAGCAGGGGAGACCCGGAAGGATCTCCCCGCTTAAAAATCATCAGGCTGTCGGCTCGTCAAGATCCGAAATCTTGAAGTTGGCCCTTCTGGTCCTCACGCCCAGGTTGGCGAAGATGTGCGCTTCTGCTTGGTACTGGTTGGCTCCGGCGACTTTCTGGAGATAACCGCCCGCCCTCCCCTCTTCCCAAGTGACAATCTTGCCCTTATTGGTGAGGTAAAGAGTGAACTGGCTTTCGTCCAGGCCCAGGATCGTCCCGTCCGGCATGAACCGGTCCACGACCATCGGGATATTCTTCCCGTCATAATAGAAGGGAAGCCCGACCCAGCCGCCCCACATTTCCTTGGCGTCGGTGATCTTGTATTCCCGGAGAATCGAGGCCCAAACCCGGCGAAGTTTCGCCGTGTAGAGCATGACCGTGATGTTGCCCATTTCGATGTCGTCGAAAGCAGACAAGATCAGGTCTTCGGTAAGGGCCCGCTTCACCCCGCCGTTGGACTTGACGACGGCCTTCCAGCTCGGATAGCTCGCCACGAGCAACCCCTGGAGTCCGAGAGTCGCATTGGGCTCCGGGGGATCTGCGTTGGATACGATTCCCAGCAACCCCATCATTTCGCCGGTACCCGCGGCCTCGGCTACTCCGCCGTAGGTGTCCTCGTCTCGGATATTGGAATTGTCCGTCCAGGTTGAGGAGGGGATGGTAGCGGTCTGCGTTGCCGTGTCAAAGTCGCTGATCGCCTTCGAGTCGATCTCTTGGCTTGCCGCCAAGTAAGAGTCGATCACCTGCCCCTTCTTCAAGAACCTCGTGAGGTCTGCGTAGTAGGGGCTGTCAACGATCAGGGCCGTGGCTCCGGACCCCGCTCCCTTGGCTTGGCAGATGATTCCGGAGCCGTCTCCGATCACCTGCCGGCTCATCTTGTCGATGACGGTTTCCAGGATTCCCTCTTCCTCAAATTTTTCAGGGTCCATAGCGGTCCCGGCGTTCTGCGCGGTTTCCAGGGCGAACCCGTCGAATTTCATGGTGAACATCATCGCCCTTTTCAGATAGACGAGCGTTTGGGCGGGTGTGGATTCTTGCGCGACCGGGTAGATGGAGCTATTGGAGGCCCTTGCAGCCTGGGAGTTTCCGACCCGGACAGTCTGCTTGGCTAGTTTTCCGCCGAGCTGGAGCTTATCCGATTTCTGGAAACGGTCCCAAAGCTTCGAGGAGGCGATTATCTGGTTATCGACACCGGGCTGAATGTACTCGCGGAAGAGCTTAGCTTCCGTTACGATGTCAAACATATTTCCTCCGTACTAAAATTTTGTTTTAGCCCGGAGTGCTTTGTCCTGGTCCTCCATGAAAAACGCCAGTCCTTGGCGGAGATTCTTTGGAACCCTGTTCTCGACCTTCGGAGACGGAGCGGATTCGGGGGACGGAGAGGCCACGGGGGCCTTTTCCTTGTCGCCCTTCTCCCTGAGATAGTTGGCGATGATTTCATCCTTGCCGACAAACTCGGGATGCTCAGTCTTGAACTTGTTGAAGTGGGTATATTCCTCTTCGTGCGCTATTCGCAAAGCGTCTTCAACCGAGTATTTCGGCTGGTCGTTCTCCGTCAATTTGAGAAGATTCCAAATGTCTTTCTCTCTCGCAAGCGGATATTTAGGCCTAAACTTCGAGATCTCGTCGTCAAGCTTCGCCTTTTCCTTCTTGAAAAAATCGTCGGCAGCCATCATGGCTAAAGCCTCGTTGTTTTTCTTGAGGGTCGCAAGATCGGTTTCCAGCGCCTTGATCCTTTTGTTCGCTTCCCGAACCTCGGGCGACAGGTAGTCCTCATTCCCCGCCTCGGCCTCCGACTCTTCCTCGGCTTTCGCCTCAGAAGCCTTCGCCTTACTCGGGGGAGTCGCTATGAGCTTACCGTCCTTGATCTCGACCCGGCCTTGCTGAATGGCATCCATGATCTGCTGAAGCATACCCTCGGCCTTCTTGATTTCCTCCAGGCGCGTGTTGGAGTGGATCCCGAGTGAAGCCCAGTTCATGAGCTTTTCGGGAGTTTCCCAGTCATACTCCTTCCCGTCTGCCTTGATCGGACCGAAGGGGATTTTCTTTTCCCCCTTTTCGTCCGTTAGGAACCAAGAAGGCTTCGCGGCTGCCGCCGCCTTCTCCGCCTCTGCTGCCTTTGCGCGTTTCTCTTTTTCGCACTCCGGACATTCTTCTTCGTTCACTTGGGTTTCCCCCGGTTTTCCTTCCGGTTGGGCTTTGACGGCTTCCTCGGACGGCTTTGCAGCTTGATCTTTGGCGAACCGATCAAGCCCTTCGTGCAGACTTTTCGGTATGAACTCGGAGGGCGCTTTCGCCTTTTCTGTTTCAACCGCTTGCTCGGGCATAATTACCTCGCTTTCTTTGAAGCCTTCGGCTTCCCTTCGCGCTTCGTGGGATGCGGCTTCTCGTCCTGTTGCTCGGCAACCTTGGCCTTCGGCTCTTCCTTCTTTGCGGAAACCGGCCCGGGCTGCCTCACAGCGAGCACATCTTCGAGCGTGAACATATAGACCCCCTCGGGTGTTTTATTGTAGGGGATCGTCCTCATCTCGCACTCCTTAACGATGATCTCGGGGGATTCGTTCAGGACTGCGGCGATTTCTTTGACCGATAAAAACTTCGGCATTACCGCGCTCCTTGATTCGCCAGGGCTTCCATGAGGGCCTTACCCTCGGGCGAGTTTAGAATTTCGGGCGGGAGCGTATCGAAAGGCGCCGGCTCCTCGGGCATGGTTGTCGGCGCGGCCGGTCCGCCCGGAGCACCGCCAAGCGCGGCTTCCGCTCCGGCCCCCGGCCGTACTGCCGGTCCCTTCGGCTTCTGCTCCGCCTTTGCCATATACCCCTTGTGCGCCGCCTTCATCTGCTCAAGCCATCGTTTCGATTCATCCGGCCAGGATGCATACTCCTCGGACTTTCGCGGTTCGTCGTGGATCTTGAAATGCACTTGATGGTTGTCATCCTGATGGGCAACGGGCTTGACTCGGCCCTCTCTAATCATGTCGTTCTCTCGCTGCGCTTGGCGCTGGTCGATAAATTCCTCTTCCAGATATTCCTCGACCCCCTTTCCCTCCATCAGCTCAAACGCTTGCTTCGGATCGGTGATCGCGCCTTTGTCAACGAATGACATAACGATGTCCTGGCGAAATTCGCGGTTGGTGAAGATGTCGATTCCGGAGCGAACCTTGATGTCCGTATTGTCTCTCAGGTCCGCCCCCTTGATGGCGACAATGTAGCGGCGCTTATCCTTCCCGGTTATCTTGAGAAGCCGGGGCTGCGAGTAGTGCATCTTCGCCAACTTCAATAGGAATTTCGCGCCTTCTTGAAGATTGACGTCCAGGTCCTCGACGGCCGGGAGCATGACTTTCTCATCCTGGCCTTTAAGGCCCTTCCAAAGAATACCCGAAGCCCGGCTGCTGTATTTGGGAAGCCGGCCCATTGTGACCTCGCGGAGCGACATTTCGGTTTCAATTTCCCTCTCGGCCTGAACGAACCTATCATTCAAGATCGGCGGAGGGTCGGGGGGCTTCTGCCAAAAAGGAGTCCCGCCGCTCAGGGCGTTATAAAAAACAAAATCAACGCCCGCCCGCGTGTACATCTTGAGTTCTTCCGGGAACATCGAGCCTTGGGGGATCATCGCCTTGAGCCGAAGATTTTCCCAAAACTCGTCTATCTTCGAGGCGATCCGGTTTAGCCGTTGCTGGCCGGGCTTGCCTACTGAAACCATCGACCGGTAATACTGGTCGCCTAAAATCGGGATGGATCCAGGAACGATGAAGTAGGGGATCTCCCTGTCCGGCATCGGATTCGGGCCGTACCAAAGCGCATAGTTCGAGGCGCAGACAAAGAACCGCCCCTCCGGATATTTCTTACTTTTGCCCTCATAATATTCCTGGCGGATTACGGTTTTCTCGTCGGACTTTTTTAAATCCCATCGGTCAAAAATCCCGTTGGCCTTCTCCTTGGATTCTTCGTCAAGCGTCCCCCGCGGAAGATCAAACTCGTCTTCGACAAGTTCCTTGGCAACGCTCTTGCCCTCGCTAAAATACCGCCAACCGGAGCGATCGCTGGCCTCCGGATCCGGGCGGACGTTGAACGGGATGACTAAATCCATGTCGATGTCGCCCTTCTCCTCAGCCGTCGTCCCTTTCTCGGACCGGACGATTCCCGAAAGCTCTTTGTTCCACCATATCTTCCAGTAGCATTGTCCGACGATCAGAGCCCAAAGCTTGGCCCGGCTGATCTTGTAGTTAAATTTGCGCCTATCATGGACGGATTCGATAAGAATGCTCGCAAGGTGAGCGGCCTTGACGTCCTCGGCCTCGCTCGTCCCCGCCTCGCCGTAAAATTTGTGGTCGTACCGCATTTCGCCCCACATCTGGCGGATCATGGGAAGGATACGGTTCATGACAACGAAAATGTCCCGGCCCTCAAGCTTGAGAATCGGCGTAACGTCTTGAAGGTCTTCGGCAACTTCATTCCAAAAAACATACTGATCGCCCTCGAACCACCTGATGTCCTCTCGCCAACTGCCGTGATAGTTCTCGATGACGGGGTTCTTAACCCAGTTATGCTCGGCTTGCTCGTAAACTTCCTTTATCTCGGAGTCGAAGTCCTTGCGCGGGATGGGCTTGAATTTCTCAGCCATTAGAAACCCCTGGCCGCTTCCCTGGCCCTGAGCACCTCGGGCGTGACCTTCTCTTCAAGTTTTTTCTCAAGAATCTTTTCCTGCTGCTTCATCTGCTCGGGCAGAACTTTCTCGAAATGGTTGTAAGTCTTGTAGTCGCCGGCCATGAAGCGGTTAAAGAGATCGCGCTTCTCGCGGTAGTGGAGTACATTCTGAGCGAGGATAACGGCCAACGCCGCGATTAATGACGCCCCGAGTATAATAGTCGCCGCCATCATCCCTCCTAAAAAGACCTCGAGATAAATTGGCCGGACGGATAGATGCCCCTCATCCGGTCCCGCTTTATCTGCCGGACAAAATCTTCCTCGGCCGTCTTCACGGCCGGCCTCGCCATTTCCGCTTTCTTCGGGATCATCTTGATTTTGGAGTGAAGATAAATCGTCTCCAAAATATCAACGCCCATGACCTTATCCCGGTAGTAAGACCGAACCTCTTTTTCATAGTCCTCAAGTCCCGGTTTGGATAGAATCTTTCCCAGTTCATACTCGCTCTGCATACTTGCAAGCCGATCCGGCCTTGATTTCTCAATCGGAACAAGATTCAGAACGAATTTATACTTTTCATCTATCTTGAAAGCCCTTAGCATGCTGTCCATAGCATCCCCGTATTTTTCTTTCTCAATTCCGACACCCATAACCGGCCGTTTCTCTTCAAAACAAGATTCCAGTAAGTTCAAAAACCAGTAGTAACGCTCCATGTGGCTGACCTTGCGCTTCTCGGCATAGACAATATGAAGCCGCCCATCCGGATCCCAATCTCCAATCGAAATAGCACTCGGACTTGATTCCCGGCCTTTCGTGCCGGCGCAGTCGATGGTCAGGGTCCGGTAGAAAGGATAGGGAAGTTCCGTGTAGTGGCGGATCCAAGAAGGCCGATAAACCGCTTCCTGCTCGGAGACGGGCTGGAGGTCATACATGGCCCCGTAGATGGCCGGGCCCTGCTTCCGGCGTTTTCTCTCCAGGTATTCCGCATCCACCTTTTCCGGGAAGACTGGAATTCCTATCCTACCCTCGCCCTTCGCCGCCGGGCATGAGAATACGGCATATCCGGTTTCGGATATGAAACGATGGCAGGGCCGGCGCCAAAGTTTGCGATAATCAAAAAGCGCGTCCGGGTCGAGGATGATCCCGGAAACGTCGTCCGGGAACCAGGGCGTCTCAAAGACGACTTCCTCCGCCCTCTCTGCGAGCATGGATTCCTGGTGCTGCCAGTCCTTGACGATGGTCTTCCGCATTTTATCGCTGCGGGTGTTGACCTCGTTCATCAAATTGTCGTTTATCCCCAGGTCGTAGTGATGGCCGGCCAGGGCCTTGTCCGGTGATCCGATGTCGATCTCGGCTTTGTGGAATCGGATCTTGCCTTCGGTCACGGCGCAGTAATCGAAATCCGATTTCTTTCGCGGGATAACGTCCTTGAAAAGCGCCTGAAGCAAATCGTTCTCCACGATCTCCTTGACGATGCGCCCGAGCTGATCTTGGGCCAGCTCGAAAACGCCGGAGTAATAGAACGCCTTGCCCTCTTCCTCCGCGGCAAGCTTTCGGAGGAACCATTGAATGACCTTTGCCCGAGCCATCGAACTCTTTAACCCGTCGCGGAACATGAGGACAAGCTTCTGGAGAAAGCGCTTATCGTCCAGAAAATCGCAAAGCTCGAGATGGATTTGATTGAGATCTCGATACTCGCGCTTTTTCCCGTGATGAAAGACAAACGAGCAGAGAAAAAAAAGATCATCGAGACAGGACTGCCGCCATTCGGAAGCGGTCTTGGCGTCAATCTGCCCCGTCTTCGTTTCCGCCATTCCCCGCCCTCATCGCTCGATATTTTTGAAACTTGGCCGCGTCGTCCGATGTGAGATTGATGACAACGGCTTGCTCCCGGACCTGCACTTTCGTCGGTGCGTAGTTGCCCAGGATCCGGTTCACCTCACGGACATACGGAGCCCGGGCCGTGTGATCCGGGAATTTATGATCGTCCGGCCTCATGGCCTTAAGTCCCCCTTCGATGACCTCGGCTACCGTGTCGTTTGTGATCTTCCGCTTCTCAAGCGCCTTTACAATGGGACGCTTCTCAAGCGCGGCATTGATACCCGCCGTGTTGTGCGGAGTCATACTGTAACCGGCCTTCTCCATCGCCTCAGTTTTGTTCATGCCCTTGAAAAGATGATTCTCAAGCGCTCGCTTCTGCATCGGCGTTGCTCTCTCAACCCCGGACTCCGATTTCTTTTTCATTCTGTGGGTACGCGGATACTTCGCTCTCGTGATCAGAACCGGAGTTCCGTCCACAATATCCGGAAGTAGAAATTTATCCCTCTTCGGAGAAGCCCTCCCGCCGGCTTTTCGTAAGTTCATTGGCCTACATGATAACCCTACATATTGTGATAACGACTTAACCAATACTAAAGATAGGGCGAAGACTAGAGATTTGTCAAGAGGTTTATTTTGAGTGTGCTAATTTATGGCAAGAAGAACATAGCCAACCGGGGTAGTTGACTTCCCGAAATCCCATGCTAAAATTAAGGCGTGGAACAGGCCCAAGAAGAACCCAAAGAATCCCGGCTTCGCCTCGCCTTCAAAATTATCTCCCGGCAAATAGATCAAAATGCCAAAGAGACCCAACACCTCAAACACCGCCAGCGCCGCGTCGAGAGATTGATCCTCAAGGCTCTCCGGGATTTCAAGAAATTCTTTACGGTAAACCAAAACTAGGATATGCGGAAGTGACGCACTGGATGATTCAGGAATCTGAAAAAGAAGTCCATGTCCTCCCGCTACAGAAAGGCCACGTCTTGAATAAAAACTGCTTCTGTTTCCCGAAAATTGAAAATAGACCCGATTGTCGGAACCTCTTCATCCACGAAGAAGTTCGTGGCGACGGAAAGGAGAAATAAAATGCCGCTGCTTATCTACTTGAAGCGCCTTCCGGGAATGATGATGACCGTCAAGGGCGATGCCGTCGACAAGAAGTTTTTTAAGAAAGGCCCGAAGATCTTCTACTCTCAACTGGAGAACCACCTGACGGTTCTTCGTGGAGAAGAAATCCTGGGCATCGAGCATGAGCCGTATGACGAATGGAAGGCCCGGAAGTTCCCCCCGCCGATAAAAACAAAAGACGAAGACGGGGATGGAAAGAAAGAGGCGGTGCTGGAGATCCCGGGAAGAGGAAGAAGATGAAAAACACCGCGATTAAAACCCCCTTAACCAAAGATCGGGAGCACCTTAACAAAGAAATCGACGCTCTCCGTTACCACTATATAGCCCTTATATCAGAACTAGATATTCGCAGAAAAAATCTGCGTGAACAAATAGGAAAGTTTGAAGAGGAAAAAAATTCTTACAAAAATATTCCGGGTTTTGATATAAGAATTTATGATGAAACAATGAAACATAATCTTCGTCAAATGCAGGTTTTAACATTTACCATTATGGCTCTCACCGAAAGGCTATATAAATCAGAGACAAGGAAATGACTGACTGGCCGGAGGCCCCCCAGAACATGAGAAAAGAAGAGCCGTGACCCGATTCTTCTCCCGCAACCCCTCCATCGTCCACCTCGCTAAACTCAACCCATCGCTCTCTCTTAATACTACCCCCAGTGATTTCTTTATAATAATAGAGAAAGTATATTCTAGATTACTGAAGAAAGATAATATATATAAAACCAGTTAGGGGAAAATAGAAAATTACTTAGAGGGGGATAGGCTTATGGAGGGGGGGGCAGAAAGGAAAGTTCCCATAGGGGCCTCGGCGTTTCGGCTCCGGCTGTGCGCGGGGCCTCTCTCTTAAAATTCAGGGGGTTCTTGGGCATAGTTGACATAATACTTATTATGCGACCCGGTCCTTCCCCCTATACTGACCTAAAAATGGTTTACATAATCTTTTTAGGGTTCATTCTATTCTGATTCTATCACACAATCTCTTTTTGTCAATCTAATTCGATAGGTTACTGTACACCCCCCTATATTACTTATATTCTTATAAGAGTACTCTTATTATATTCTTTAATAGTACTTTTATATAATCCTATATGGTTATTAGGGGGGGCGGGGGCGGCTGCCGGCCGGGCTCCAGGCCGGCTTCTACTCTTATTAATATTACTATATATCTTTCCTATGGTAGTTGACTACTTACAATCTCATGATATAATTAAGCTGTAGGAAAGTTACTTATCATTGTGAGGAGGTCATAAAAGATGGCGGATCGTAAAGCGGAGTTAAGCGCTAAGCTAAAGGAGCTCGGGTCCGAGTTGGTGACCGATCCCGAGCGGATTAAGGCTTTCGCTTCGGTTTGGCGTTCGGGGTTTCATTCTTATTCTTTCCATAATCTGCTGCTGATTTGGTCCACCAAACCGGATGCGTCTTTGTGCGCGGGGTTCAATCAATGGAAAAAGGTTGGGCGCTATGTTCGGGCGGGGGAAAAGGCTATCTGGATTTTGGCGCCGTCATTCCAGCGCTGGATTGAGACGGACGAAGAGACGGGTCTTGAGATCGAGTCAAAGGAAAAGTATCTCGCCTATTTCCTGGGCGTCCCGGTGTTCGACGTGAACCAGACAGACGGAGAGCCCTTGGACTTGGGCATGAATAAAGTCAAGGGCAATCCGGCCTTGAGCCTTGAGGATTGCGTCAAAGCATATCCTGAATTTCAATTCAAGATTGTCCTGGGCGTGGCGGACGGGTGGACGAACGGCGAATTTATTGCCGTTTCCGAGCGGAAAAATAAGGGACAAATGGTTTGCTCTTATTTCCATGAGCTCGGTCACGTTCTTCTCGGCCATTTCGGTGAGCGCTTCAAGGGCGTTGGGCGTGACATTATGGAAGTTGAGGCGGAAGCGGTGGCTTACTTGGTTTCAAGCTGCTTGGGCTTGGATAATCAGGAGTCGAATCTTTATATCTCGAATTGGCATGGTGACAAGAGCAAGCTTGAAGGGCAGGCGTTGAAGATTATCTCGACGGCGGAAAAGATTCTCAAGCGCTTGGTTCCTGATCAGTTCGGCAAGCCGGCGGGGCTTCTCTTGGGGCTTCCGGTTCGGGCTCGTCGCGTTGTCAAGATCGAGGATCGTCAAGGCGTTTTATTCCGATAGGAGGTATGTAATATATCATGCGCAATCTTTATTCCGTCTGGCGTTGCCGGCTTCGGGGTCGCGTGATCTGGAAGGTCCAGTTGTTGAGCGGGATTATCGTCTTTGATTCCAAATCTTATGCGGATCACGCAGCCGTTACTCTGA
>Ga0315280_10002316_pt1 | contig 31049 bp, 23 predicted proteins | sample YL17G06_40_MG_FD_203697 | JGI IMG/M metagenome (GOLD analysis project Ga0315280, IMG submission 203697) | Sediment microbial communities from Yellowstone Lake, YNP, Wyoming, USA - YL17G06_40 | ecosystem: Environmental > Aquatic > Freshwater > Lake > Sediment | place: USA: Wyoming | collected... | reverse complement strand
AATGTAATCCTTGAGGCGCAGAGCTTTGATGACGCCCAAAATAGAACTGTCGCCAACACAGAGGTTTGGGTGGCGGGAAAGGGCGAATGGTGGTTTGAAGTGGGTGACCATGACCGAATCGATCTCCTCCCCGAGAAGAAGCGATATGAACCCGGTGAGATAGCCACCTTTCAGGTCCGCATGCCTTTCCGGAGCGCAATGGCTCTGATCACCGTGGAAAGAGAAGGGGTCATGGAGTCCTGGGTCAAGAGGATCTCCGGGCAGAAACCGATCATTGAAGTGCCCGTCAAAGGAACGTATGCTCCGAACGTCTTTGTTTCTGTTCTGGTTGTGAGGGGCCGTTTGCCCTGGATAAAACCAACTGCCATGGTCGATCTCGGGAAGCCCGCCTACAAACTTGGAATCGCTGAGATCAACGTGGGCTGGAAGGCCCATGAACTGAAGGTAAGTGTTTCCACAGATCGCAAGGTCTACAAAGTTCGAGAGAAGGCAAGAGTTAAGGTCAAAGTTCAGACTTCGGGCGGGAAGAATCCTCCTCAAGGGACTGAAGCGGCTCTTGCTGCGGTGGATGAAGGACTGCTTGAATTGATGGGTAACAAGAGTTGGGAAATCCTTCTGGCGATGATGGGACGAAGAGGTTATGAGGTCCGGACTTCAACGGCCCAGATGCAAGTGATTGGGAAACGCCACTTTGGATTAAAGGCACTGCCTCCGGGCGGCGGAGGAGGAAGACAGACTACAAGGGAGTTATTTGACACCCTTCTGCTCTGGAAGGGACGTCTCTTATTGGATGCAAATGGGGAGGGATCAGCAGAGGTTCCGCTCAATGATTCCATCACCAGTTTCAGAATTGTCGCTGTGGTTAACGGGGGGGCAGGCTTCTTTGGAACGGGATCCACATCGATTCAATCGACACAGAATTTGATGGTCTTGTCCGGTCTGCCTCCTCTGGTGAGAGAGGGTGACCGTTTTAAAGCTGAGTTTACAATCCGAAATACAACCAAACAGACCACGGAGGTCAATGTATCTCCAAAGGTGCTGGGTATCTCAGAACCTTTGAGATCCGTGGCCACTTCTCTTGCCCCTGGGGAGGCGAAAGAGATCGGTTGGGATGTGAATGTACCGATTGGTTTAGAAAGACTCGGATGGGAAGTGGAGGTAAGAGATAAAGGTTCCACCGAAGTGGACCGTCTTAGGATCACACAGCGGGTTATTTCTGCCATTGCGGTGAGGACATTTCAAGCGACCGTTACTCAAATTGAAAGGGAGGCTAAACTCTCGATTGAGCGGCCGAAGGATGCATTACCTGGGCGAGGCGGCATAAGGTTGAATATGAGGCCCAGGATTACAGAAGGATTGAATGGTGTCATCGATTATATGAAATATTATCCCTATTCGTGCATGGAACAGAAAATCTCAGTGGCTGTGGCGTTGCGAGATGCAAATTTGTGGAAAAGAGTGATGGCACAACTCCCCTCACATCTCGACTCCGATGGATTGGTTAAATATTTCCCATCCTGTGAATATGGGAGTCCAACATTAACCTCCTACATCATTGCCATTGCTCACGAAGCAGAATGGGAGATTCCATCTGATTCAAGTGAGAAGATGGAAAGCGGTCTTAAGAAGTTTATTGAAGGTTCCATTAGAAGGGGCTCGCCCATTCCCACAGCAGATCTTAACATCAGGAAATTATCGGCTTTTGAAGCTCTATCCAGAGGTGGAAAGGTGTCGGCAAATTTATTAGGTTCAATCCCCATCGAACCCAATCTCTGGCCTACCTCTGCTGTGATCGATTGGTTGAGCATCCTTCAGAATATGAGAGAGATCCCGAATCGTGAAGGCCGAATGGAGGAAGCTGAGCAGATCATCAGATCTCGCCTCAATTTCCAAGGGACCGTCATGGGATTTTCGACCGAAGGCTCAGATTGCTTATGGTGGTTGATGGTATCGAACGATGTGAATGCTGTTCGTGTTATATTGGCCATGCTTAAATCAGAAAAATGGAAGGAGGATATGCCAAGGCTGGTCTTGGGAGCCCTGGCCCGGCAGAAAAAGGGAACGTGGGATTTAACACTTGCCAATGCTTGGGGTGTTTTGGCCACGGAAAAATTCTCAAAGACTTTTGAGACGGTTCCGGTTTCGGGTGCAACTCAGGCTACTTTGGCGGTACAGTCTCATATCACAGACTGGAGCGCCACACCCAAGGGAAAGACTTCTTTATTCGCATGGCCTTCAAATAAGGAAGACCTTTCCCTTTCTCATCAAGGAAAAGGCAAACCATGGGCCACGATCCAGAGCCTTGCTGCCATTCCTCTTAAAGAACCTTTTTCCAGTGGATACAGAATTAAGAAGACGATCATTCCGATCGAGCAAAAGAATTCGCGACAACGGACCCGGGGAGATATCCTTCGCATCCGATTGGAGGTTGAGGCTCAAGCGGATCAGACCTGGGTCGTGGTGAATGATCCTGTCCCTTCAGGATCGACCATTCTCGGAAAGGGACTGGCAAGAGATTCAGAGCTCTTAACCAAAGGGGAAGAGTCGAAGGGCTGGGTTTGGCCTGCTTATGAAGAACGATCTTTCGAGGCATTCAGAGCCTATTATGAATATGTGCCCAAAGGGAGGTGGACGGTCGAGTACACTGTTCGACTCAATCAGAGCGGTGTCTTCCAATTGCCCACAACCAGAGTGGAGGCCCTTTATTTCCCAGAGATGTTTGGAGAGATTCCGAATAAAACGGTTGAGGTCCATCCATGATGAGGTAAAAAGAATGTGTCATGATCCTTGAAAGTGTCATCCTGAACCTTGTGCTGAACTTGTTTCAGTATTGATTCAGGATCTCGGGGTATATAATGAACCAGTATTTTGTTTACATTCTCACAAACAAGTCCAATAGAGTTTTATATATAGGTGTTACCAATAACCTTGAGCGCAGAATGTATGAACATAAAAACAAAATGATAAACGGTTTTACAAAAAGATATAACCTTACCAAACTTGTCTATTTTGAGGAAACCTCTGACGTAAGAAGTGCGATAGAAAGGGAGAAAAAATTAAAAAATTGGCATCGGGATTGGAAAATAAAATTAGTAGACGATTTCAATCCGGGATGGAAGGATTTGAGTGTAGGGGATGTAAAGTGAGATGCTGAAAATCATAAACCGAGATGCTGAAATAAATTCAGCATGACAAATCACTCCTTTTTTGCTTAAGAAAATGCTCAGAATCCAATGAAAAGATTTCTTTCTACACTTTTTGTATTATTTTCTTTTTCTTCTTTGGCCCATGCCCTGCCCTCCTTTCAAGAGGTCCAGCAGGCTTATGTCAAATCGGACTCTCTTTTACTGGACCGAAACGGGGAAGTCCTCCATGAATTGAGGATCGATAAAAACTGGAGAAGGCTCGACTGGACTCCCCTAAAAAATATATCGTCTGCATTGCAGGAGGCTGTGATACAGGTAGAGGATAAACGATTCTATGATCATAGGGGTGTGGACTACAGGGCGATGAGTGGCGCTTTGATCCAAGGACTGACACAAGAAAGCCTCCGCGGAGCCAGTACAATCACCATGCAATTGGTTTCCATCTTAGATCGGGGAATCCAACCTAAAAAAGGTAGAAGATCCGTCTGGCAGAAAGGGAAACAAATTCTGGAAGCCTGGGAGATTGAAAGGAGCTGGTCCAAGCATGAAACCTTGGAGGCCTATCTCAATCTGGTTACATTTCGTGGGGAACTTCAGGGGATTGCTGCAGCATCAAGGGGGCTATTCGGGAAGGACCCTCACGGGCTCGAACGATCAGAATCCCTCATCCTTGCCTCTTTGATTCGGTCACCCAATGCTTCATTTGAGGAGGTATCCCAAAGAGCTTCGCGCCTCAATCGGTCTATGAACTGGCAGATCAATGGTAGCGAGATTCATTCTAAGGCGAGGCAGGTCTTTCTTGGATCAAGTTTTGTTCGGCCGCGAACTGATCTCGCTCCACATGTTTCAAGGCAATTGTTAAGAGGTAAAGCGCCTGGGTCAAAGTTTGTTTCCACCTTAGATCATCGAATCCAGCGTTTTGCCCTTGATCGTCTGAGGCACCATCTCATTTCTTTGAAACCACAGAATGTAAAAGATGGTGCAATTCTCATTGTAGAGAATCAAACAGGAAATGTCTTAGCTTATGTGAGTTACACTGGAGAGCCTTTCCATCGCCGGTTTGTCGATGGTGTACAGGCGAAAAGACAGGCTGGTTCTGCCTTAAAGCCTTTTCTTTATGCCCTTGCCTATGACAGTCGAATCCTAACGCCCGCTTCCATATTGGATGATTCTCCTCTGGACATTGCTGTCTCAGGCGGAATCTATCAACCAAGGGACTACGATACCGAGTTCAGAGGTTTGGTTACTTCACGGATCGCCCTGGCTTCGTCTTTGAATGTGCCTGCGGTGAGAACCCTTTCCTTGGTCGGCATCGAACCTTTTTTGAGTAAACTGCGTCAATTGGGAATTAAGGATCTGAATGAATCAGGCGATTTCTACGGTCCATCCCTCGCCCTTGGATCAGCCGATGTGAGCCTCTGGGAGTTGGTCAACGCCTATCGAACTCTATCAAATGAAGGTGTCTGGAGTGAACTTCATCTAAGCGCCGAAGAGAATACCTCCTCGAAGCCCAAAAGAGCATTTTCGAAAGAGGGAGCGTTCCTCATCTCGGATATCCTTTCCGATAGAGAAGCCAGAAGCTCTACGTTCGGCCTTGAAAATCCATTGGCAACTCGTTTCTGGACGGCTGTCAAAACAGGAACGAGCAAAGATATGAGGGACAACTGGTGCATTGGATATTCAAGGAGGTACACGGTTGGGGTCTGGGTAGGGAATTTTACTGGAGAACCCATGTGGAATGTAAGCGGTATTACAGGGGCAGCTCCCGCCTGGATTGAGATGATGAATTGGCTCCATCGTGATTATGTGAATGCGAAGAAAGAACCTCCCGCATACCTGGTCAGAAAGGAGATTCAATTTCCACATGGCGTGGGTTCTCCCAAAGAGGGATTATTTATTCAGGGAACAGAGCCCAATTCAAAGGATCAAAGAATAGGTCAGTTCAATCAACGGATCGTCTATCCTCCTTCGGGGACTGTGATTGGTTGGGATCCAGATATCCCGCCAGAGCTTCAAAAAATATTTTTCGTCTCTCAACCTAAGAGAAATAGCTTGCGATGGGTCTTGAATGATCATACAATAAGTGAGGTGAACAGTTATTTCCCGTGGTCCCCAAGAGCAGGGGCTTATACCCTCACTCTCATTGACGAAAATGATCAGATGATTGATTCTGTTCATTTTGAAGTAAGAGGGCCTTCGGAGGATGAGAAAGGAACTTTTAGCAATTGATCAAGATCTACATTGCGCGGCATGGAGAGACAACCTGGAATGTGGAAGGTCGGATACAGGGCCGAAGCGACCCCGAACTTAGCCCGAAGGGTTATGCCCAGAGCTTAGCTCTACTCGAACAAATTAAAGAAAGGTCCGTCTCTGCCATTTACACCAGCACCTTACAGAGATCAATTCTCACTGCTCAACCGATCGCAAATCACTTAGATCTTTCCATTCAAAAACAACCGGAGTTAGATGAGATCGCCTTTGGGATATTCGAGGGGAGACTTCTTTCCAGATTTGATGAGGAGTTGAAGAGCGAATGGGAACAGTTCAAGGATCACCGGTTTACATATCGTATTCCAGGCGCTGAAAATTATACGGATGTCGCGAACCGGATTAAACCCTTCATGGAAAGGGTCCTTCGAAATCATGAAGGACAGGAGGTTCTGATTGTCGGTCATCGGGTTGTCAACCGATTGCTAATGGGGATGCTTTTGAAGTTTCCATTGGAGAAAGTCCTGGAGATCGAGCAGACCAATGATTGCCTTTATTTGATCCAGAAAAATGGTGACACCAAGGTCTTCCACTACATTGACGGGGAGATCAAGGAAGGTCTCATCTTTGTTGGTCAGGGAATCATCCTTTAGTTACCTGTATTGAGGAATCAGAAACGTATGGAGATTCAGCCCGGGAAATGGAAGGTTCACTGTGTCATCTACGACTGTGATGGCGTTCTCTTCGATTCCCTCGAAGCCAATACAAAATTGTATAACGATCTCTGTGCCCTGGTGGGGAGAGGTCCTTTGAGGGAAGATGAGATGCGATATGTTCACACCCACACGGTCTATGAAGCCCTCCATTTTATTTTTGGGAAAGAAAACGATTTGGAAAGGAAGGCGTTAGAAATTTTGAAACAGAAACAGGTCGATTTAAAAAATTACGTCGGCTACTTGAAGATGGAGCCCCATCTGCTTCAAACGTTGGAGAGGCTGAAAGAGAAAGGAATACTTCGGGTCATTAACACCAACCGGACGACCTCGATGAAATATATCATGGAGAGGTACAATCTCTGGCCTTTTTTTGATATGGTGGTGACGGCCCTCGATGTCAAAAACCCAAAACCTCACCCTGAATCCATCGAGAAGATTGTCCAAGCATTCAACTTAAACAAAGAACAGGCCGTTTTTGTGGGAGACTCCGACGTAGACCAACAAACCGCCAGGTCATCGGGCGTCAGATTTATCGCTTATAAGAATAAAGAGATCGCAAATGACGCCTATATCGATGATCATCTTGCCTTGTTAAATATTATTTCGAACGAGAAAAACCTCCGTGAAGAGCATGATCATGGAAAATGAAGACCTTTCAAAACTGAAGATTGATAAATCGGTCAGAACCTTTCGGCCGGTCAGGCGTAAGAAATATGTTTATTTTGGTTTGTTTATCGTACTCATCGTCGTTGCAGGTCTCCTCTACTTGAACGGGTTCATTTCGCCAGCCGTTCTTGTCGAAGTCGCAAGCGTCTCCCAGGTCTATCCCTCCCAGACAGTTTCCCAGCTGAATGCGAGTGGCTATGTGGTGGCCCAGCGAAAAGCTGCCGTGGCCTCCAAGATCACGAGCCAACTCGTTTCACTCATGGTGGAAGAAGGAAGCCGCGTCAAGGAAGGGCAGGTGATGGCCCTTTTGGAGAACAAGGACGCCATGGCAGCCCGCGATCAAGCAGAGGCCAACCTGAGGGTGGCCCGTGCCAATTTGGAAGGGGCTAAGGCAGAGTTGGAGGATGCCACCCTTGCTTTCAATCGATATAAAGAGTTGTTGACAAGAGGGATCATTGCAAAGGCGACCTATGATGTCTCGGAAGCCCGTTTTCTGAGGGAACAGGCGGCGGTGGCTGCAGCGGAGGCAGCCATAAAGGCCGGCTCTGCGGCCCTTCAAGGGGCCAATGTTGCCCTGGAGTATTCCCAAATCAAGGCACCTTTCGATGGGGTGGTCTTGACAAAGAACGCTGACATCGGCGACATCATAACGCCTCTGGGTGCCGCTGCCAATGCTAAAGCTGCTGTGGTCACCATTGCCGATATGAGTTCTCTCGAGGTGGAGGCCGATGTTTCCGAATCGAATCTGAGCAAGATTAGGCGTGGCCAGCCATGCGAGATTCAGCTGGATGCTTTACCGGAACTGCGTCTCCGTGGTGAGATTCATATTATTGTACCGACTGCCGACCGGAGCAAGGCAACGGTCATGGTTAAGGTCCGCTTCATCGATAAAGACAGCCGCATATTGCCAGAGATGAGCGCGAAGGTCGCTTTTCTCTCCCGTCCGGTAACAGGAGAGGAGAAAAGACCACGAACGGCTCTCAATCAGGTGGCCTTGGTTAACCGAGGAGGCAGGAAGGCAGTCTTTCTCGTCAAAGGGAACAGGGTATTCGAAACCCCTGTAAGCCTCGGGGACCCCGTGGGTGACCTGGTAGAAGTCCTTGAAGGCGTGAAGGCGGGAGACCAGGTCGTGCTGAACCCTTCAGATCGATTGAAAAATGGGTCAAAAATAAAGGTTGAAGAAAAGTAAACCCCGTTAGAAAGTCTTCTACTTTCTAACGGGAAGGCGAGCGCAGGGCATTGAACCCCGTGTTCGCCCCGTTCAGAGATAAATCTCTAATGGGATTCGCTGAAGAAGGAATACTTTTCGTCCCCGCTTCAAGCAGCGGGGCTTTCTAACGGGGTAAATGGAGAGCAAAACACCGATTGTCGAGATAGAGCACGTGAACAAATCCTACCGCAGGGGTACCCACATTATCCCTGTACTGCTGGATATCACGCTGGATATTGTGGGAGGGGAATTCCTGGCGTTGATGGGACCATCGGGTTCAGGAAAGAGCACCCTTCTCAACCTCGTCGCTGCTCTTGACAAGGTTGATAACGGCAGGATCAGGGTAGGTGGCATCGATATCACAGGACTCACCGAGAGCGAATTGGCTGTGTGGCGATCGGTCAATGTCGGTTTCATCTTCCAGTTCTATAATCTCATCCCGGTTCTGACGGCCTTCGAAAACGTCGAGCTTCCCCTGTTGCTCACCAGTCTATCTCGCAGAAAACGGCACGAGCACGTGGAACTGGCGCTCCAAGTTGTGAACCTTGAGAGTCGAATGGATCATTATCCTGCCCAGCTCTCTGGAGGAGAGCAGCAGCGGGTGGCCATTGCCCGCGCCATTGTCACCGACCCGACGATACTGGTTGCAGATGAGCCGACCGGAGACCTCGACCGGGTTTCGGCTGAGGAGATCCTCGATCTGATGGATCGGCTCAATCGTGAATCGCATAAGACCATTATTATGGTGACCCACGACCCTCGGGCAGCAAAAAAGGCGCATACCATCCGGTATCTCGATAAAGGTATCTTGAACAATGTACATCCTGAAGCTGCTCCTTAGAAATGCCTTTCGCCACAAGCTCCGCACCGCTCTGACCATTCTAAGCATCACCATCGCCATTCTTGCCTTCGGATTGCTTAGGACCTTCATCGGCGCCTGGTATGCGGGGGTCAAGGCCTCCTCGGCAAACCGCCTCATTACCCGAAACGCCATATCCCTCATTTTTCCACTTCCCCTCTCCTATAAGGATAAGATTCGTCAAATCGATGGGGTGAAGCAGGTCGCTTACGGGAACTGGTTTGCAGGTATCTATAAAGACGAAAAGAATTTTTTTGCCAATTACGCCATCGAAGCAAAAAACTACATGGAATTATACCCGGAATTCGTTGTCCCTGCTGATCAAAAAGAGGCCTTTCTTCGCGATCGAAAAGGATGTGTCGCAGGACGGAAGCTTGTGGACCAATACCATTGGAGGATCGGAGACATTGTACCATTGAAAAGTATGGTCTTTCCTGGCAACTGGGAGTTTGTACTCCGAGGCATCTACCACGGAAGAGACGAAAGCACGGATGAAAGGGTCTTCTTTTTCCACTGGGACTACATGAATGAGGCGCTGAAAAAGACGCTCTCTCGCCGTGCCGATCAGGTAGGTTGGTACGTCGTCGAGGTGAAAGATCCGAATCGTGCGGCCGAAGTGGCTCAGGCCATAGATATGACCTTTAAGAATTCACTGGCTGAGACCCTCACCGAAACCGAGAGGGCCTTCTTTCTCTCCTTTATCTCCATGGCAGATGCCATCATTATAGCCATCCAACTGGTCTCCTTCGTAGTGATCATCATCATTATCGCAGTGGCTGCCAACACCATGGCGATGACGGCTCGGGAACGGATTGGAGAATATGCCATCTTCAAAACTCTGGGTTTTAGAGGGTGGCGTATTGCCGGTATGATTGTCGGAGAATCTCTGCTCATTACCATGATCGGCTGCCTCGTCGGCATCGTCCTTACCCCTCCTGCCGCAAAGGTTTTCAGCAAGTATGTGGGCACTTATTTTCCTATATTCAGGGTGGAGATCGAAACGATTTACATGGACATTGGAGCCTCCATTCTGGTCGGTCTTTTTGCGGCCATCATTCCAACCTGGCGTGCTGTAAAAATCCGCATCGCCGATGGGCTGAGGAGGATAGGGTAAGTGGGAGTTCCCTTCTCATATAGCTTCCGGAACCTCTGGACGCGCCGATTAACCACTGTGCTCACTGCATCGGGCATGGCCCTTGTCGTGTTCGTCTTTGCTGCCATTCTCATGCTGGCCGAAGGGCTTCGGAAGACACTTGTTGAGACCGGTTCGTATGACAACCTCGTGGTGGTCCGAAAAGGTTCTACCTCCGAAATGATGAGCTGGGTGACTCGACTACAGGCTTCCATTGTGGAAAGTCAGGCTGAAGTAGCGATTGGGGGAGATGGCCAACCGCTCCTTGCGAAAGAGATGGTCGTGCTCATCGCTCTTCCCAAACGGGGGACGAACGCACTATCCAATGTGGTAATCAGAGGAATGGGTGCAAGCTCACTCGCACTGCGACCACAGGTGAGATTGGTAGAGGGGCGCGCGCCCAAATCCGGATTATCGGAGATCATCGCCGGCCGAAGCATTGCAGAGCGATTCAAAGGAGGGGGCATTGGTGAAACCCTCCGCTTCGGGATGCGGGACTGGAGGATTGTGGGGATCTTCGACGCGGGCAACACCGGGTTCAGTTCAGAAATCTGGGGGGATGCGGATCAACTCATGCAGGCCTTTCGTCGGATGGTCTACTCATCCGTCATCTTCAAACTGCGTGATCCTTCGGAATTTGAAAGAGTGCAGAGATGGATCGAAAGTGATCCGCGCCTGACGTTGGACGCGAAGCGTGAGAACCGCTACTACGCGGAACAGTCGGAAAGAATGGCTCAATTCCTTCGCATTCTCGGGACGGCGTTAACCCTCATCTTCTCTCTCGGCGCCATCATCGGTGCCATGATTACCATGTATTCGGCAGTGGCCACCCGAACAAGCGAAATCGGAACCATGCGCGCTCTGGGCTTCAAGGGGATCAGCATCCTGGGAGCTTTCATTCTCGAAGCCCTGCTCCTGGGGCTGATCGGTGGGTGCCTGGGTCTCTTTTTGGCCTCTTTTTTACAACTTCTCACGATCTCCACGATGAATTTTCAGACCTTTTCCGAACTCGCCTTTAGCTTCGCCCTCACCTTTGGCATTGTTTGGAAGGGGCTCGGTTTTTCCTTGGTCATGGGCTTCGTCGGGGGTGTGCTGCCGGCGTTCAGAGCATCGCGAATGAATATCGTGGACGCCTTGCGAGCAAGTTGATGCTTGAAGATCGTCAATAGAACGGATTTAGTGTCCGCATCGAGGATGGTGGAACTCCTCGGCTTGAGGCAAAGGGCAAATAGGCGAAATGTGAACAATGTGAAGTGAACACATATTCCATGTTATCCAATTCATCTCTATCCGAGAGAGAGGGATGGCGAAGATGGAACTGGGATTGAGATGGAGTAAAGAAGATTCTTTTTAAGGGATCAGGGAGATGCGGCCTTTCAGGCCGGGAGAGAATTTGATTTTTCCCTCTTTGTCTACGATGAGGCATTCCACTCCTTCAAGCCTTTGACATAGAGAGTAACCTTTTTCAGGACCCAGGACGAAAACGGCTGTGGCCAGCGCGTCTGCCGTTATTCCATCTTTGCAGACAACCGTCACGCTCTGGCTTCCCTCTGTAGGGAAACCGTCTCTCGGGTTGAAGATATGGTGGTACCGTTTGTCCTGATGTATAAAGAATTTTTCGTAATCTCCCGAGGTTGCGACGGCGGTATCCGATACAAGAAGCTTAGCCATGATTTTCTGGGAGATCCTTGGATCTTGGATTCCGATCGACCAGGACCGATCATTCTTTGTGCCTCCCACTCTTAAATCCCCACCTGCATTGACAATCAAATTTTTGTATCCGAGGGATCTCAGAAGTTCGAATGCTCTGTCAACTGCATATCCTTTGGCGATTCCTCCAAGATCAACCGCCATTCCTTTCTTTTTCAGAAAGACTTTTCCTTCATGATGGATCGATACATCCCTGAAATTCACCAGATCCAATTTTTCTTTCACATCCTTGGTGGAAGGAGGAATTTCCTTTTCCCTCGCCCTTCTCCAGAGTTGAGTGAGCGGGCCGACGGTCATATCAAAACTGCCTTCTGAAAGTTCGGATATCTCTTGTGCCTTTTTGATCACCTCCATGGTTTCTGAAGAGACCTTTACCCAGCCTTCTCCTGCCGATCGGTTGATTCGAGTCACATCACTCGAATCAAGCCGTGGGCTCATTAACGTTTCGATTCTTTTAATCTCCTGAAAGGCTTGAAGTACGGCTTTATTGGCAGCCCCCTCATCATCGCCAATGAGGGTGATTTCAATGACTGTCCCCATGGCGACCTGACGGTACTTAAAGAGATCGGACGAATTTGTAGAAAACGGGTGAGCTATGAAAAGGACAAAAAAAACGAGAGGGAAATAGATCAATCCCCTTTTTTTGAGGTCAATCAAGATACCCTTCCTTCTTCAATTTGTCGTAAATTTCTTTGCCTTTATACAGACTATCGAAGACGAGGACGGCTGTGATGGTCGCCCCAGAGACAGAATCGACACCGGGATCAAAGATAAATGGGCTGAGGATGGATCTTCCCATGGTTCTGGCTTTTAATTTTTTTATGTCTCCCTCGGTCCAGTTGAGGTTTCCAACTTTTGTAAGCTGGATGGGGACAATATCGGTCACCTTTCCTTCACGGTCAAAGGTATATATAAAAAACGTATCATGGCAGATGTCACAGATGGCTCGCCGGCTCGCCAGTTTCGAAAAAAGATTCTTCTGGTATGCTCCGAAATTGACCTTTGCAAAATAAATCCAATCCCCATCCTTCAAGGTTATCTTTTGGATTTGGAGGACTTTTCCTCCTCCGGATTCCATCCCTTCTTTTGCCTTGGCCATCAGTTCTTCTTCTGTGAGAGGAGGCTTCAGGGCATCGCCTTCATAAATAGCCCCTTTCTTTGGTCTCAGCAGGGCGAGGTCATATTGGAGAACAGCCCTGGTTTCATCCAGGGCATTCTCGACTGAATCGATCAGGCCAAGATGGGTGCTCACTACAATGCTCTTCTCCTTGGTCTCTTTTCTCACCCAAATCATGAAGGGGGTTCGAGGACTTCCAATGGCTGTATGGGCATCGAATCTGGAATCCGGAATAATAGGGTAGGGGACATGATATGTTTTTTTAAAAATATTCACCTCATTGAGGTTGTTCCCGGCAGCGATCGCAATGATCTTAACCTTTCCCTTCAATTTTGGATCCTTTTCGATTGATGAATATAACTCGTTGAAGATGGGGGCTTGTCTCTGACAACTCGCACAATAGGTGCTAATGAATTCGATTAAGATTAGGGAACCACGGATCTCTTTAAAGGAGAATGTCGTCTTTTTCGGTATCCCCAGGTAGGTCTGTTCTTCTTTGGAAGGAAGCTGTTTAAAGGTTAGGTCTGGAAAAGAGATGGCAAAACCCACTGGTTTTGTTTCTCCCCGAACGAGTCCATAGAAAAAAAGTGTGGATAAGGAAACAAGCCAGACAGCATAAATGGTTTTTCTCTTAATCATAGATTCGGTTCTTGAAGTCTAAATAAGAGGGTTGTGAAGTAAGGATACAGCAAAATGCTCACTTATATTGCATTACTCCCAGCCTTCGGCTGCCAGGGCTTCATGGAGTTCCTCGGGATGATGGCGACAGCGATACTCGAGCCGGCTGGATTCGGCATGGGCCTTGTTGTAGGACCAACCACCGGCCATTCGATTGCGTTCGTGCAGTTCATGCAACAGCACATAGGCGCGCTCTTTTTCCTCGATGGCATCATCAATCCAGACTTCGTTTTCTGGTACGAATTCATAAACATAATCGTGACCGCCTTCTGTGAAGTCGATGTCAAACACACTACGAACGAGGCGGCCGTTGACGATCCAGACGCTGACCCCCTTTTCGAGTTTTTTCCACAGCCGCTGGTGAACCTCTCGGCCGTCAGGGAGTTCCTTGCCATGATGGGTTAATCGGCTCACATCTCCAGCGCGGCGGCGTTCCCTCCGTTCCACCCGATCAGCCTCCTCCAAGGCCTTATCATAGGGCACGCCCTTAGACATCAGTCGATGTTCTACCAGAAGATGATCGATGAAAAACCGCTGCTCGTCGTCTTTTGTTTCCTTTTCAATCCAGAGTTCGTTTTTGGGGATGTAGGGGAAACTATAATGTTGGCCGAAATTGGTAAATTCTTCGTCGATATGGCTCCGAATGTAACTGCCGTCAACGATCCACACCTGCAGATTTCCCCGTTCATCTATCTTTTTGAGATAAGGCAATTTGAGTTTTGCTGCCATAACCCTACCCCATCCCGCTTTCTCACTCTTTATCCTAACGATACATATCGGCGAGCCATTTATAGCTCCAAAGCTTTTGTAGAACCGCCTCTCCTATCCCTTTAGAGCCAAGCTTTCGAGGCTGAACCTCCTGGGCGGGGCGCGGCCCACTGCCACTGCGCCTGGACGCAGTGTTGGCGGTGGACTTTTTCATATCGTCACTTTTTCCGAATGACCGCAGCGTAAACCAGACAAAATAACGACGGAACCTTACCCACATCTGAGTAGCCACCCATAGACAAATACTTCTCATTCATTTCAGCCGCCGTGAGCTGTTCTATAACTTCAAAGCCCCTCTCCGCTAAAAACGCTTCGATCTTGCCAGCTCGTATTCCAAACTTTGTCGGCTCGTTAGAATGTTGGGACCGCATATGCTTCCTGAGTTCCTTCGCTCCATCTTCATTCAAGGCTTCATCCGATAATGATGCATAGTCGAAACTTATCGAGCTACCTGAAGGAGAATTTGACCTTACAAAGGCTAACATATTATCTACGACTTCGGCACTCAGGTAATAGGTAACGCCTTCCCAAATAAATAGTGTCTTTTTCTCCCGACTAAAGCCCGCCCCCATCAACGCATCTCTCAGATCATCTGTTTCAAAGTTGATTGGCACAAAACTTATTTGTTCGGATATTGAAATCTCAGCTTGCTGCAGACATTCCTTCTTACGTTGTTGTGTCGGTTTAGCATCTAATTCAAATATCTTTGTATCTTGATTGAACCCCCCGAAACGATAGGGTCGGCTATCATAGCCTGCCCCAAGCAACACCACTTGCTCCATATTTTCTTTCAAGGCTTGCTCTACTATTCGGTCAAAGAATACCGTGCGCGCTATCATAAACTCATAAGCGCCAGGTGCAATCTTGTTCTTCATCACCCATGCTCTGATCGCAGGGTCCTTTAGTGGTTTCTTTTGTCTTTCTTCAAGAAATATCTCAGCAAGGTAATCCTTCCCCCTCATCTCTTCCCTCGGATCATTTGCAGCCAAAGCCCTCATAAAGGCCGTAGCCATTGCTGTACCCGAAGCTTTATTCTCAATCGAATTATTTTTGGTCACTTCATCTCCCTTTTTTGTTTTTCGCCGCCCAATGCCTGAAATCAGGGAAATATAGAGGGGACGATATAAAGGGGACCCCTTTATCTTTTTCTATCTGGGAGCCAATAGCCGGTCCAACTTCGACCTGACCTGCATGCGCACCATCTTGCCGATGCCCAGTTTGCCGCGGGCCTTCCCCAGTTTGATAGTGGTATCGATGATGTCCTTGGGCACATAGGGCTGTTTGGCCTTCGGCTTGCGCACGAGAGAGAGGGAGTCAGTTGGACACGTGCTGACACACAACCCGCAGCCGATGCACCGGTTCAGATCCAGGGCCGCTTTTTTGTCGGCCAGAGAAATGGCTTCCATCTGACAGCGCTTGACGCAGGTACCACACCCCTTACATGTGTCAACATTGAGGTTCGCCAAAAAAGGGCTCGCCACTACACTGGCTGGTTCAGGGTGGCGTTTAAGACTCCGGAGCACGCCGCAGCAGCAACCGCAGCAGGTGCAGATGAAAAGGGCGTCCTTAGCGTTGGCCGGTTGCAGCACGAGCCCGACCTCCTCGGCTCGGTGGAGGATCGCCAACGCCTCCTCCTGGCTGATGGCACGACCCCGGCCGGCGCGCACAATCGTCTCTGCAGCCATGCCAAAGCTCATGCAGCTCTCCTCAGGCTTGTCGCAACCCTCACCGAGAATGCGCTTTTCCTGCCGGCAGATGCAATTGCCCACGGCAAAAGTCTTCTGTCCACGCACCAACTCCTCTGCGCGCTCGTAAAGCATCACCTCAGTTTGCGTGCTGATGCTCTTCCCCACAGGGATCGTGCGCATTTGGGGCAAACCCCGCCAAAAGCTGTGCTCGAGGTAGGTAGACGAATACTCCTGGGCGTTTTGGATAAGCTCCCGGTCCAGCTTGTTCACTTGGGCCTCCCAGAAACCAACGGCGAATGGTGAGGACATATACACGGGCGGTTTATCCTCCTGATGGCGGCTGAAGATGAGGCCCTTCTCGACCATCTCTTCCAATCGCCGGGAAGCCTGCTCAACCGGGATCTTGGCGCGTCGGGCAATCACACGAGCTTCCTCTGGGATCAGTGTCAGGTGCAGGGCGAGTTTGGCATCATCAGGGGTGAAGAGTCGGCGAAGAATACGAATTTCCACACCGCTCTCAGTGCGGGGAAATCCCGCTGGCAGGTCGTCCAGATGCTGAGCCAGTCTTTCGTAAACGTCTATTGCCATCCTAACCTCCTGTCTACATAACAAACAACGCCTTTAGCTCTTCGCTGCCGTTGTCCGCTTTGTGAAAATATTTGACCCCAAAATACCATGAATACAATATTTGTCAATCCCCCCAATACGATTTTTAAAATTATCTTATGAACGATTACCACTCGAAACCTTGGATGGGAGTAGGGAGTTCCGAAATCAAGGCTTCAGGAAGGAAGAAAGTAACTCTGAGTTATTCTGATTCTATTTGAGAGAGAAGGTTTTTGAAGCTTATGTCCAACAAAGGACGCCTTCCGCCTATCGAATCTTCTGGTATTATGGTCTTGGAAGAAAAGAGACCACTATTGTTGCTATCACTCCCCGCCCATAAAATGGGCCATAAATTTATTACGATTGCCCCAATTTTGACAAAATACTTATGAATGTAACTGAAGGACTAAAAAAGAATTGTTCGGCTTTACTCAAGAACCCTGATGGGGGTGAATTGCTCACCAGAGAGTACACCTACAAAGAGTGAGGATAGGTCTACATCAAGGGTTGATGATTTCCGTTAAAAATGTACATAAGAAAGGCAGAGCCATTTCTGACTCTGCCTTTGTTTTCCGGATATTGATTTATCTCCTACCTCTCTACAAATTATCTCAATCCTTCATAGAATTGGCCCATAGGTAATGATATTATTGGTTTCATTGATCTCGGCGACTGAATTATCTTTATCAATTACTGCAATGATATATTTACCTGTGACAATTTGCCCCAGAGGAAAGCTGTAACTGAATTTGATCGACTTACCTCTCCCCCCCTTGATCTTGCCTGTTGATGAACGCTTTAATAAAACATCTCCCTCCTCATAGATATTATTATCTGAAAGGTAAAACTCAACATAAGTGGATGAGGCATCTCTATTGCCAATGTTACTAACAGTAAAAGTGCCCTTTATCGTGCACTTTTGACCAGCCCTTGTACTCTTGCACGTCTGCGTCAAAGAATCCCACTCTCCAGTAAGATCAGGGCCAACCCCAGATTGTGTCACCGTAAACGTCTGCCCTGCTATCGTCAGATACCCAGACCGTGAGTCCGTCCCATTGTTAGCAAATGCATACCAATTCACAGTCCCATCCCCTGTTCCACTCCATCCTGAACTTATGCCTAACCAGTCCCAACTCCCACTGTTCGTAGATGCCGTCCAAGGACAGTTAGGCCCAGCCGTCACACTTACACTACCTGATTCACCCTCCCATCCAATGGTCACGCTGTTGGGCGCAATAGAATAAGTGCATTCGAGTGCTGAAAATTTGAGCAAAACCCCTCGATAAATTGGAGAGATATTCTCAGTCCCGACAGCCCATCCTTCGTCAGACGAAGTGAAATGAACACCGTTTAGTACCCAGCACACGTGAGAACTGACATCAGGGGGGGTAACTGCTTCCCAATCACCATACCAGTATTGGAGCAAGACTCCTTGGCCGGTTGCAGAACTTATTCCACCTACAACCCATCCCTCATTGAGAGAAGTGAAATAAACACCGTTAAGCTCACCACGATTGTTGCGTATGTCACTGCCCTCCCAAGAACCGTTTGAATAATGGAACGCCTCCCCATAAATGCCTCCAAAAAAGAGAGTCCCTACAACCCATCCTTGATCAGGGGAGATGAAGTAAACGGAATTCAGATCTTCATAGGAAAATGCCATCGGAATTGGGGATACGGCATCTTCTTTCACAGCCCATCCCTGATTGGAGGAACCAAAGTGATCATGTGTCCAGGAACCCTTGAGGTAATGGAGCAAGACTCCAATTCTATTTGGACCTTGCCAACCTTCTCCCACCGCCCATCCCTCATCGGCTGAAGTGAAGTGGACACTGTTTAGTTCCCAAAGCGAACCCAAATTGGGTGGAGTTACACTTGTCCAGACGCCATTCAGGTAGTGGAGCAAAACCCCTCGATGAATTGAAGAGATATACTCACTCCCGACAGCCCATCCTTCGTCAGGCAAAGTGAAATGGACACTGTTTAGTTCCCAAGATGGACTAAAATCGGGCGGGTTGATAGATGTCCAGGTGCCGTTCAAATAATGCAGTAAGACACCTCGATTATTTTGATCATCGGTTCCCACGGCCCATCCTTCGTCAGACGAAGTGAAATGAACACTGTTTAGTTCCCAAGATGGACTAAAATCGGGCGGGTTGATAGATGTCCAGGTGCCGTTCAAATAATGCAGTAAGACACCCCGATTATTTTGATTATCGGTTCCCACCGCCCATCCCTCATCGGCTGAGGTGAAGTGGACACTATTAAGGGACCAATCCGAACTCACATAGGGAGTCTCGACCCAAGTCCAGTTGGAAGAGGAATATGGATTAGTAGGGGCAGTCGAAAAAGACCAGACCGGTCCCGAAACAGAATACCCACCACAATTGCTCAGGGCTACAATTCTCCAATAATAAGAAGTATTGGGACTTAAACCAGTAACCGTATACTTGAGGTTTGCGCTATTACCCAGAAGAGGAGGATTTGAGGATGTTCCGAAGTAAACATCGTAAGAATCCGCATACGAAGAAGTCCAACCCAGAGATAGACTGTTTCCAACGACCATTGCACTATCTTTAGGCACTGAGGTTGAGGGCGTCGTGGGTGACAGACAAGCGGTCTTAAAACTCCATACACGCCCAACAGTAGCATTACCACAGCTATTAATGGCTACAATTCTCCAATAATAAGTAGTATTGGAGGCTAAATTTGTAAGAGGATAATTAACATTGTAGGTATCCCCCAAATAAGAAGGATTAGAAGAAGTCCCAAAATAAACGGTGTATGAGTCTGAATTTGAACATGCGGACCAGCTCAGTGCAGGGCTGACAGAAATATTCGTGGAACCATCAGAAGGCGAAAGGTTTGACGGTGTTCCAGGGGTGGGGCAGGTACCTTGAGCATAGACCATTGAATAGAGTAGAAGCATTGCCAATACAAAACACCCTGTCAAATAAGCTACTCTTATAAATGTCTTCATGTTATTTGCCTCCTGAGGACTATCGGCCACCGGATACTTCCTCCCATGACAGCCGCAAGTCTTCCTCCGACCAAGGCTTGGATAAATGAGGTAACCGTAAACTATTCCTATTTTGTGGTCTCCAGAACTTCAAAGACTTTGATAAACACTCGGATTGGGTGAGTTGAGTGTATTAAAAGGAGAGAGATAAGTCAAGACCAAAAAGAGCACCTGATGATTACCGATTCAAATCAAGCATGCTTCGCTAAAATGTCATGTTGCGAAGTACAGGAAGAAAGAAAGTGGGCTTGAGTTATTCTGATGGCAGCTGAGATGGGATACTTTTGGATGTTAGGGAGCCGCCGGGACAAACCTCAATCACATTTGCAGCCAGGAATCGGAGTAGAGGATTTGGCCCATCAAGACTTTGGTGGTCTTTACATAATCGGCCTCTTCCTTGGCCAGAGACTTGAGATCGATCTGCTCTTTGTCGAGGACGCGATAGATTAATTTTTTCAAATCTTCTCGTTTTCCTCTTGCCAGTTCTTTGAGACCCTCATCGAAGGCATCGATGATGGCCGATGACATCCCGTATCGTTCGAGCATGATCAGATAGGTCTGGTTGAGAATAGGCCTGAGGTGATTCGGGGCTCCGTTGGAAACATTGGAGAGTCCACAGGTCGATTTCATCCCGGGAGCCAATTCTTGAAGATCTTTGAACATCTTCATAAATTCGACACAACTGGGGACTTGAACCTGGCTCTGAGGACTGGTGATAGGAGTAACGATAGGATCAATCCAGATATCTTCGTTCGGGATACCGAACTCCATGGCCTTTTGCATCAGTTCTGCTGCGAGTACTCCCCTTTCGTTAGCGTCTCGTGGAAGACCGGAAGGACCCCAGAGGAGGGCGACCACTCCTGCGCCATATTTTTGAGCAAGAGGGAATTTGGTTTCCATGCTTTCCGGACGAGCCATGATGGAATTAATTAAAGCCTTTCCTTTTCTATTTTTGTAGACCCGAAGTCCTGCCTCAATGGCTTCTGCATTGATGGTATCGAGGGATAAAGGAGTGTCGACGACCTCTTGAACGGTTTTGACGACCCACTCCATCAACTCCCCTCCACCCCTTCTTGCAGGACCGAGATTGATATCGATGTAGTCGACACCGGCATTGGCTTCGGCAATGGCCAACCCTTGGATTGGCTTAGGATCCCTCTCATTCATTGCCGTTCCAATCTTTTTGACCATCACATTGAGATTCTCTCCGATCAGGATCATGGTCTCCTCTTAGTAATAGTTCGGAGCAATTAGTTCGGAGTTCGGAGTGTCCCATTTTTAAATCTCCGAACTCTAAACTCCGAACTCATAACTTCTTTTATAAGACTCCCATCTTTAGATAGGCGGGTATATGAGCAGCTTCTCTCGGCCCGATCTTGACCTCCCAGTCCTTACCCAATTCTTCTTCAAGATCTCCGCTCACCGCTGCAACAGCTCCCGGGATGATCACCCGGCGATGTTTGACCTTCTCGGTAATCCCGCTCCTTTTGATGAAGGCTCCTATTGCATCACCCCCAAATTTTCCGGCAGCCCAGGCAGTAAGAACGGAGAGTCCTTCCGTATCCATCACCAAAAGCCAGCTTGGCACCCGACTCGATTCGACCTCACCGGAGACGATGAAGTAAGTCAGTGAGAAGTTAACAGTAATCAATACAGGAGAATCTTCACCGGGATTGCCGATTGGATAAATACCCTCCTCCATCGTCATGGGCCGTTGAGGGTCAGTGTAAATGTTCAGACGTTCCACGAGAAGCGGGAAGAGGCTTTCCCCCTGAAAATCTGACAATACAATGATCCCCGCATACTTTGCCACAAAGGTTGCGGCGATCAAGGTTTCCTTCATCGGATCTTTTGTCATTTCAGATGGGAAGGTAATGGTTGGAAATCCGAGGGAACGGTTTTTCTGGACGAGGGCTGCCCGACGGACAAAAATTTGATCTTCAAAGGCCCTGCGAACTGTCCTCGACCCGGAGTCAAGGACGAGATCCTTGAGACCCGAAGCGGTCAGCTTGTCGGAGAGCTGGGAGAGGGTTTCTAAGTTATCCGCTTTGATCGCCAGAGGGCAGTGATGCTCCTTGGCGAGATTGGCTAAGGCTTCGCTGTTGTCACGGGTGGCAGCATAGATTAAAGGAACACGATCCGCACAAGCCTTCACCCCTGCTGCCAGGGCCTCTGTCTTATCGCTCATTAAGATGATAGCAGCATCTGTTTCAGCCTTCACCTTCTTAATCAGGGCCTCAAATCTTCCGGGATCTCCTGATTCATTCTTCACGGCGACCATCTCCGGTTGAAGGACAAGGCCCACTCTTTCATATCTCAGCTCCTTGAATCGGTTTAAACGGGCATTGACTTCAGCCTCTGGCATCGTATCGCTGATAAGAATGGCAAAACCGGGTTTGTTGACAAAGGTCTTTTCATGGCGGAAGAGAACCGTTTCTCCACCGATCTTCACCGCATTGTCCCCAGAACCAATGGTGAGAGGTCGAATGGGTGGGGCAGCCGCCTCAGCAAGCAATGCCTTCGCCTCCTCTGACACATAAGGGCAGGCAGACAAATCTGCTTTTCCTGCCGCTAAGTTCATGGCAAAGGCGAGACAGGTTGGGACGCCACACTCCTTGCAATTGGTTTTGGGTAGCAATTTGAAGATCTGGATTCCTGTCAGTCCCATGGACACTCTCCTTTCACATGCCGCATAGATCAATAAAGTGTCTAAAGTGATAAGTGCCTAAAGTGCCTAAAATTATTTCACTAAACTTTAGTTCACTCGTAACTTTAGCTCACTTTAGTCACTTCTATCCAAGAATTGGGTCCATCGAAAGGGCTGGATGATTCTTCTCCGTCAGAAAGGGAAGAATCTCCTCTTCGGTTTCCCCGATGGTTTCGTCTGCAATCATATCGATGAAATCGGGTATGCCGATTTCTTCGCAGCGTTTTCTCAGCCGTTCCGAAATCTCCTCTTTCAGCATTTTAGGCATCCAGACCAATCGTTTGATTCCACCATCTCCTACGAGCCACTTTCGCTGGGTGATATTGTATTTACTGTGGCCTACAAATCCAGGCGTGACCGCACCCCCTCCTACAGAGCCAGCCAAGGTAGTGAACTTCATCCCGCAGGGGGTCATGCGGGGATAGTCCCGATTCACGGTCATCACCCCATTGCACATCGGAAGGACAGCAGCAATGCATTCGCAACAGCCGCAAGTCGTCATTGGATCATAGACCAGGCTATAGAAATTGTAGTGATCGATCTTCTGTCGGGAGGCCTTGAAGACAAATTCGTTGACTCCCTTCCATTGACCCAGTTTCGTATCAATCATTTCCCCCTTTGGAACAGGTTGGTTCGGTCCAGTGGGATTAATCTCGAAAGAGGCCTTGCAATCCATCCAGTTGTAAGCACCGCAAAGACCTGTCCTTTCCGGACTGATGACACAGACATGGTTCGGTGCAAAGGATTGACAAAGGGTACAGGAGTAGAAAATGTCTGTGGTCTCATCCGTCATTCCCTCGATTCGGGCATCCCTTTTACCGTAAACTTCCCTGGCCTGCGCAAGAATCCGATCGACCTTTTCTGTATCGGTATATACCTTTACCTGGACTTTATCAAAGATAGCGCCAAAGTCCTGATGGAACTTTGCATGGAGGATCTTACCGAGATGGGAAAGTCGGAATCCCTTATCCACAGCCCCTTTACTAATTCGCACCCAGGCAATATCCCTCTGACCGATATGCATCACTCCTTGAGCATAGTTGATGAGATGATGAATCTGTCGTTCCAAGATGGGCTCGAAATCCTCCTGCATCTGTCGTCCCGCGACCTCAGCGACAACAGCAAGGGGGAGCCGTCCTGGAGGCTGTATCTGATCCAAGTCAGGGCCGATGAGTTCAACCTTACCATCCTCTACTTCGTTCATGGGTTTGGAGGTGACCCATTCTACTGCATGGGTTCTTCCTCCGCCACACTCCAAGTAGATATCCTCACCCCTCACCCTCTCCCCTTCAAAAGCAGGGCCATAGGAGACAGGGATAGGGACTTCGGCCACTGCTACTTTAAGTCCCCTTACTTCCACAGCCCTTTGGACGATCTGCTGGTGAGGAATATTGGAGACCACATGTTCGTAGGTGCATACTCCGGTAGGTAGAATTTCGGGAATGGGCGTATCGGCAATGGTGGGAAATCCCCAATTGATGGCCCCTGCGGCATTGGCATACCATTCATCCGTGACAAATCCCAGGGGCATCACAAAGGCAAAAGTTCGATCCTTGTTATAGATCAAATTTTTCCGAAAATCTCCGGGCTTGATTCCACCAAAGGCCATGGCAACCCGACAGGCAAAACCGATGGCAAAGACCGCCGCTGAGATATCAGGCCCAAAAGAGACGAGACGGGTTGGCCACCCAATCTGAACGCCTGCCTCCACCAACTGTTCGGCAAAACGTTTCCCTTCATTTTCGGCACACATAAAGACATAGAGATTCTTTTCTTGAAGTTCAGTGGCGATCTTTTTGGCAATCTCCGGCGAGGGTGCAGCGCCAGCAATGGCAGCAAATCCTGGTGCTGTCCCGTCCACAAACTCAATTCCTCTTTTCCGGAAGATGACATCATCGGCTGCTCCAAGCCAGATATTGTTGGGCAAGGGATCCTCCATTTTCGTATAGAAATTTGGGTTCTCTAAGTAGCGTATCGCTTCAATGATCTCTTCAGCAAAAAAGGTTGCCATCCCTGCATCGAGCGCTGGACCCAGATAAGGAAGATTCACCTTTTCTTTCACCAATGGGGGCAAGAGGGATCGGCATCTCTCCAATACCGGCTTCATATCCCCCAGCTTCTGGATGGGAACTCCCAAAATGGCATAAGTGATCGGGAGATAATAAGCCGTGTTAGGGAATCCCACATCTTGATTGGGTCCCCACTTCTTGAGAGCTTCCTCATATTTCCTTTCAGCCTTCTCCACAACCTTATGAGATCCTCTTATCGCAGCAGATGCGATGATCTTAGACACGCATTACTCCTTCCCAAATCGTCCATCGCTAATCGTTCATCGTTCTTCATATTCATTCCTCCTCTATGAAAGGGGGGATGAATCTACGCGGCCTCTAATTCTCGACGTTTGGCCATGTCGAAGAGAACCCGATCTCTGGCTTTGTCGATGCCTAAGGCTTTTCGTTTTTTGTCGATATGTTCAATCATCAATTTTGCAGCCTTCATGGGATCGGGTTCAAAGGCCCATTTCCCTTTAAATGTATTTTCAAACTCCTCGAAGAGAAGTTTAGTGACCTCCTCACTTCCGGTCGTTGGCCAAGTGACGCCAAATACTGTAAAGACGCCTGAGGCAACAAAATATTGGCCGATCGCAATCGCCTTCTCGCTCATCCACTCCAGGGCAGCACCCGCTGCAGGAAGATCACTGATGTCATCGCCGAGACCTCCGTCCTTTACCACAGCGGTAGCCGCCATCAGTATTCGGCTATTATCTACACAGGCGCCCATGTGAAGGACGGGAGGAATGCCGACGGTCTCACAGACAGAGGCAAGCCCTGCCCCAGCGTATTGGCTGGCTGCCTCTGGAGTGAGGAGACCTGCCTTTCCGCACGTCATGGCACTGCAACCTGTGGCGAGCACGATGACATCGTTTTTTATCAATTCCTTAATTAAAGTGAGATTGGGATCATCATGGGTGACACGAGCGTTGTTGCAACCCACGACACCAGCAATACCTCGAATCCGGCCATTGATAATATTGTCGTTGAGAGGCCGGTAAGATGCACGGAAGATTCCGCCCAAGAGATAGTTGATCGTTTCATGGCTGAACCCTACTACAGTATCCGTAGATTCGGAGGGGATTTCTACATTGGGCTTACGATTCTTGAAGTTCTGAATGGCCTCCATCAAAATCTTCTTTGCGACATCGTGGGCATGCTGCTCGGCAAACTCAATGTGTATCGCCCCATCGATCTTGGCCTTGGGCGAGGTGGTGATGAGCTTGGTGTGATAACATCTGGCTACTTGAGCCAATGACTGCATTTCACACTGGACATCCACCACCATGGCATCGACTGCTCCAGTCACAATAGCCAGTTCCTGCTGGAGAAAATTCCCGGCTACAGGAATGCCATGTCGCATTAAAATCTCATTGGCGGAACAGCACATCCCTGCTAAATTGATCCCCTTTGCTCCCACCTGTTGGGCTGCTTTCTGAATATCAGGATCTTGGACCACCTGAACCAGGATCTCGGGGAGCAGAGGTTCGTGGCCATGGACAACGACATTGACTTCGTCCTTTTTCAACACCCCCAGATTGATTTGACCTAAGACAGGGACCGGGGTTCCAAAAAGGACATCCTGAAGCTCAGTGGAGATCATCGAGCCTCCCCATCCGTCAGATAGAGAACAGCGGGCGGCTGCGACCAAGAGGTCTCTATAATCCTGATCGACACCCATATGTGTGCGATGCATCAATTCCACAACCTCCCGATCAATTCCCCGAGGGATGACTCCCAGACTTCTCCAGATCTCCTGTCTTTTGAGAGGAGCCCTCTTAATAAAGAGGAGTTCTCCCTCCTGACGTCCAAATTCAGCAAGGGCCTTATGACCCACATCGATAGCGATTTCCCGTATGGATCGATCTCCAATCTCAACCCCGAAGTCCATTGCGAGCTGGTAAAGTTTTTGCTCATCCTGGATTCGAAATCCTTCGATTTCACCTTTGGCAGCTGCCAGAAAGACCTCCGTCACGCCGCGGGCATGGTCGGAGTGGGCAGAAGTCCCTGCGGCCACCATCCGTGCAAAGTTGCGGGCTGAGATCGTTTCTGCTGTGGCACCGCAAAGGCCCATTCGTCTGGCTTTTTCTGCAGTCCCCTCTTTCTTCTTAGGAGCAGGCACCCGACAGGGTCCCATCGCACATTGCTTACAGCAACTGCCTTCTGCTCCGATGGGGCAAGGTTTCATGGCATCGGCCCGGTCAAAAATCGTCTCGCATCCATCGGCCTCTGCCTTCTTTAGCATCTTGATCGTTGCTGGATCGATACTCTTCTTTTCTAAGTCAGACATATATTCCCCCTTTAATTCTTCCCCCTCTAATTTATTGTCTCCCGCCTTTATTTCGAATTTTTTACAACGGAAAGGGTTCCAGGGGCCAAGGATTCGAGGGTTCAAGAATTACTAATCAGTCCATAATTGTATGGACACCACAGACTAAATCCCTCCTTCCCTCCCTTTACGAAAGGGAGGAATTCCCCTCTTTGGAAAAGAGGGGTCAGGGGAGATTTTCAGAAGATGTGTCTAATCAATTATGGACTCCTTAGTATAAAGAAAAAGAGCTTACTTGAACCCTTATCCCCTTGAATCCTTGGACCCTTAGCAGTTGGCTTCATTTCCCCATAAAATCTTCAATCATCTCCCGAACCAATTTAATGGCTTCGGGATGTCGCATGATCAACACATCTGCCCCTGCCATCAGAAGGACAATCCCGGTGATGGCCTCCATCAGGATCCCTCTCTTTTTGGCATCGCCAAGGGAAGGCATCTCTTCAATCTTTGCCTCCTTTGTCTTCCAAACCTCTCTGGCCATATTACAGAGGATAGGGAATTGAAGCTTCTCATCCTGCTGAGTAAGAGCGGCCATCCGATCCCGTTCCATCACCGAATAGGTGTACTCAATTCCATATCCCAGCCCACCCGTAGTAGGATCGACGATGATCTGTCCGTCCGGGACGCCCAGATTCCCAAGAAGGATATTGAGCTGTTTGGCCAGGTTGATGTCAATGGGAGAGGAAGCAACAGCTGTATGTTTATATCCAATGGCCCCTGCACCCACCTGTTTATAGTTACCCTCAACCACTGGTCCGATGACGAGATCCATTCCATCACAGACCTCGGCAACCTTTCGTAGGACATCCGCATCCTTATCTGCATTTCCACTTCCCCATACGATCACAGGGACATCAACGGCACTGGCCACCTTTTTGGCTGTCTGAGCCGCCTCATCACCCGAACGGTTAAGGCCATTGGGATCGGTGCCTACGAGTTGCAAGGCGATGAGATCGGCACCGTAAGTCTCTATGCATTTTTTAGCCCAGGCTACTGGATCATCGACCACATCCCTGAATGGCTCCAGGGCTGCCTCCGGCCAATCATCAGGAACGACATCATAAACCTCCATTGCAATCCGCGGAGGATGGGGCATCTCCCCTTCGAAGAGGTAAAACGGATGAGCCGTCTCTCCACCTACGGTGACAGCTTTGGGTCCTTTTCCCAACGTGACTTCTTTAATCTTCCCAGTATAAATAATTTTTGGTATCTCAAACGCCACGGGACTTACCTCCTTCTGCAATTCAGACACTGGACTTCAGACGTTAGACATCAGACTTCTCTAATATACGGAATTAACTCTGTTTCCCTCTTTTGAAACTCTTTCGCATATACCAAGAGTACCAGTTCCTCTGCTTGCTGCCAGACCCTTCGGCTGAATTCACGTCGAAGCCTTTATCTTTGTGTAATTTCTGTCCATTTCTCCTCTTCAGTCTGATGTCTGAGGTCTATAGTCTTACTGTCTGAATCACAGTTACCTCCTTCTGATGATTACTTTAGGCCTTGGTCTTTCGTTTTTCGCTCCCGTACCATTCTTCGCTGAACCAGTAACGCTCCCCGGTTTTAAGATAGGCGAGCATCTCCTCCCGACTCCTTATCTTTTGCCTCCAGTTGATGGGAGTCTCCGGCTTTCCCTCTTCAAAAGTAGAACTCAGTACCCTCACCTTCTTACCATCAAAAGCAACCTTTTCTTCGATCTGATCATCAGACACTTGAAAAGCCTCCTTTCGATTTCACTTAATTTTTCAAATATCTCCTCTTTGTTTAATGATAACACCCACCCTTTCTTCTGTCCACAAAGCAGCGGATCTGCCCAGCTATCAAGAATATTAGGACAGCCGAAGAGAGAAGGGGAGTAAAGCTATCGGAGGCAAATACAGAGACTTCTAAGTCGCATTAGGCAAAGTATTTAAAGGTTTTTGACTTTGGCAAGGACGGTTAGAAAGCCCCGTGTTTTAACACGGGGTACGGGGTTGACTAAAGGGAGGTGGGGAGGGATTTTATGGGGGATTAGACGATGTTGGATTTGACTCTTTTGGCAAGAGGACGGTGAAGGTAGCTCCGCCCCCCTCCTCGCTTTCGACCGAGATCGAGCCGAGATGGGCATCCACAATGCTTTTAACAATAGAAAGTCCAAGACCTGTCCCGACGACCTGACGGGTCTCTATGGTTTTCACCCGGTAGAATTTATCAAAGATCCGTGAAAGGTCCTCCTTTTTAATACCGATGCCTGTATCCGAAACAGCGGCCTTCAGAAACCCACCCTCCTCACACAGAGTAACCCAGACCGTTCCTCCCTCCGGCGTATATTTAATCGCATTGGAGATAAGGTTGGTGAAGATACCCTCCATACTGTTTCGGTCAGCACTGATCAGTGGGGTTTCGGAAGGAGCCGAGAATTGAAGATCGATTTTTTTGGCTTCGGCTTCAGCCCTCATCAGGTCCACGACCCTTTGGATTACTTCTTGAAGGGAGAGGGGCTCTTTGTATTGGACCATCTTTCCTGCTTCAATTTTGGAAAGATCGAGGAGATCCTTGATCAAGGTGAGAAGCCCCCTGGTCCTCTCTTTAGCCCGGGAAAGAAGTTGTTCCTGTTTGGCCGTCAAGTCGCCTGCTATCCGATTCAGAATAACGGTTAACTGCTGTTCCACAGCGGCGATGGGCGCCCGAAGCTCATGAGCGACCATGGCGATAAACTCTGATTTCATCTTATCGAGTTCCTTCAGGTGACTGATATCCTGAAGTACGGTGACTGAACCCATGGTCTCTCCGATATCGTTTCGGACCGGTGCCGTGTGGGCCCGGAGATAGACTTCCCCGGATTCGCCGATGCTTAACTCTTGGGAAACAGAGGTATAACCCACATCCTTCGTATTCAGACTTTCTTCGATGATCTTCGAGAGTTCTGGATGGAGGTTACACTGGGGAAGGAGGTTTCCCAAAAGGGAGGTCTCAGGAACCTTGAGCATTCGGCTTGCCGCTGGATTGGAGAGGACGATGCAACTATCGCGGTCACATACCAGGACACCGTCGCCCATGCAATTGATGATCGTTTTGATCTTAGACTTCTCTGTTGCAATGTCCCGGAGAGATCTCTCCCGTTCCCTTCTCAGGAACTCGGCCTCTTTCTGGAGGGCTCTCCTCTCCAAGGCCCTTCTGACAACAATACGGAGTTGGTCCGGGGTGAAGGGTTTAGGGATGAAATCGTAGGCACCCTTCTTCATTGCCTCCACTGCCGACTCCACTGTGGCATAGCCGGTGATGACGATAACGAGCAGATTCGGGTCAATGGTTCGGACGTGATCCAGAACTTCCATGCCGCTCATCCCCGGCATCATCAGATCGAGGAGAATCACGTCGATCTTCTCTGGACAGGCTTGAATCTCGTTCAGCCCCTGTTTTCCATTCTCAGCGGTGATGACAGCCCAACCGTCTTTGCAGAGAATTCGTGAGCAACCCTCCCGCATGATCTGCTCATCATCGATGACAAGGATACTGACTTGATCGGGCATCTATACCTCTGTACCAAATTCCAAATGCCAAATTCCAAATGCCAAATGAATGACAAATGCCCAAATTTCAAAATACTTCTAATTTGAACTTTGAAATTCGGACTTGATTTGAACTTTGAGCTTCGACATTTGACATTTCTATTTTGTAAGTAGGGCCTCGATCCGTTTGACCAGCACTTCAGGTTCCACAGGTTTGTCAATGTAATCGTCCGCTTCGGTCTCAAGTCCCATCTGTTGTGTGTAGCGGGTCGTGGCAATCTTGGAAACCACTGCAGTCAGAAGGAGGATGGGGATCTTACTCAAATTAGGATCGGCCTTCAACTCCTTGCACACTGCATAACCATTCTTATCCGGCATCATCACATCGAGGACAATGAGGTCCGGATTTTCAGTTTTCGCCTTTTGTAGCCCTTCAATTCCGCCGTACGCGGCGGCCACGTCATAATTCTTGGACTCCAAAATCATCGTCACCGCCTCCACCAGATCCGGATCGTCATCAACGATTAAAATCTTCTTTGGCATCTTCCTCCCCCTCCTTTTAGTTCGGAGTCTGTTTAGTAGTTTAGTTCGGAGAAGTTTAGTTCGGAGACTCCGAACCCCGAACTCAGTTACTAAATGACTAAGCTCTCCGAACTCTGAACTCCGAACCCATCATTCTATGTTGTTCGTTTACGTCAGTTGTGGTCTGGGCAGGAGGCCTGCGGCCTTGGTAATCTCCACCACCTTCTCCTCCCACTCGATCGCCATAATGTGTATCCCCCTCACCCCAGGTATCTCCCTCAACCGCTCAATCGTCTCCACACAAATCTTGATCCCTTCTTCTGACTGTTTCTCCTTTGGGACTGACTTCATCCTCTCGATCATCCCATCCGGCACATCCATCCCAGGCACCGAATTCTTCATATACCGAGCCATCCCCACCGACTT
>Ga0315280_10002314_pt1 | contig 31071 bp, 25 predicted proteins | sample YL17G06_40_MG_FD_203697 | JGI IMG/M metagenome (GOLD analysis project Ga0315280, IMG submission 203697) | Sediment microbial communities from Yellowstone Lake, YNP, Wyoming, USA - YL17G06_40 | ecosystem: Environmental > Aquatic > Freshwater > Lake > Sediment | place: USA: Wyoming | collected... | reverse complement strand
AGCAACTACCTGTCTACTTCCAAAAAGAGATGAACATTGCCAAAAACGCTGTTGATTGCAACGAACTCATAAAAGGATTCTGGAAAAAAACCGCGTGCACTAAGACCTAATTAGAAAAGAAAGTGAGTTTGCGGGAGATGTCGCCACATGATTACGATGCAAACCTGGTCCCAGCGCCATCACTAACCTGAGAGTTTGAAGCTATCCCGGGCTACCATGAAACCCAAGTCAGGGCGGCGTTCAAAGCGCGCTATTCTAAGGCTGTTGAAGAAATTGTTAAAGATATAGCACCTACAGATTTCCGATGCCTATTTGTCTCGACAAAAGAATATTTCTCTGTCAGGACAAATCAGAGAGGGTCAAACATGCAAGGGGGCACTCGAACGGTGGCTGGTGCGGTCGCCGGGATTAGAACCCAAACGGGTTCAAGTCCCACAGCCAAGTTGTCAAAAGTACGCTTGCAAAAGCCGAGAGTTCGAAACTCTCCCGGGCTACCATTTCCCAGGCAAGACTTTATACTTTTTTCAGGTTGGTTTTCACGGATTTCTTTGAGCATCGCGCGCGCTACACTTTCTCTTTCTTTTTCAAAGACAATCCACTGTTTTCCATAAAGGATAATTTACTGAAGCTGCTATGGAAATTGCGGGTTGATGCGTTGTCTCTTTCACTGAGGGATGGTTGGGATAGAATTTCTGAGAACTACCAACAGAAAAGCAGGATTCCCACTGATGATGTTTATTGGGGGATTTTGTGGCTACGGAAAGCCAGCTTAGGATCTTAGGCGACGTTAGGGGAAAGCGAATTCTTGAAATCGCATGTGGCGGCGCTCAGAACTCTATTGCTCTGTCGAACTGGGGAGCTAAAGCGTTTGGAGTTGATTTGTCGCGAAAACAGATACTGTATGGGAGGAAACTTGTGCGAAATGAGAATGCAGAAGTGAGCTTGTTGGTCTGCAATATAGAGAAACTTCCTTTCAAGGATGAGCACGTATTCTGAAAGTGATTGCTGGTCCACACTTAACATCGTACTATGCAATTCCCGTTTCTCGCGGTATCAACTAGAATGTTCCAAGATAAATCTCTAAAATATTCACATCTCGGTTTGGTGCTCTCTTTCCTAGAGATTACTAACACTTGCGTAGAGACGTTATCGAAGGCGGTGCCGTGGTAGCTCCCGTGATGAGGGGCTTCAACTAGCAGGTAGTGGTAATCGCCAAAAAGCAAGTGTTTGTTCAGAATTGTATCGTCTACATCTCCAGTAAAGAGGAAACTAATCAGTGTGTCTCTAACAACGAGGGAGGTCCTATTGGCAAGGTCTATGAATATATCTTCAACTGATTCCAATGATTTTTGTACATCTGAATTCATAGTAATGTCTCTTGCGGTTTCTGTGGATGGAATTTCAGGTCTCTGCTGACCGGAGAAAGCCGTACTCAAGGCATGATACCATTTCTCAAATTCATGAGTCTGTTCATCATTCAACTTCTCTTTTGAGCTGTTTATCGCTTCGAAGATTTTCTGAATTTTTCGTCTGTTATTTCTGTCGATAATGTTATAGTCTGGCCATAAAACATCCCAATCTCTGTTTAGAGCATTGAATTGTTCGCCTTTGACTTTGGGATGAACACTCTTTCCGCGTGTTGTAATCATTGGTATTAGATGATAGTCTTGATATTGTGCAACTATCGCTAAAGCTACAAATTCTAATATCGCCTGTGCTGTGGAACTTTGTTTTGGTAGAGATGGCAAATAGATATTATCGAAATAGTTGGGTGGGAATTTGCGTAAAAGGCTATGATGGTCAGAATGATAGTGCGTTATTATCAAGCCTCTTCTTTTTGCTTTATCGAGTTCGCCCCTGATGAGATTGTCGAAATTAGATTCCTTCCCAATGCTTTTGGTTCCACAGTCTATTAGAAGTGGCTCTGAATTCTCTTCAAAAAGACATATGGAATTTCCATGTCCCATATCTGGAATGATTATCTTCATTGTTCCGGTGCCTCCAAGCATGTACTCCCAAACCATTCATCAACACCTGAGCTAACTCAACATCCTAACTTTCGTCAAGTCTTAGTTGTAGACGGATTCCATCGTTTCCCTCTACGTTTGTGTATTTTATCTGGCACTTAATTTAAATGAATAGGTATACGGCTTATTTTGGGGAAAAAGACACTGCGTTTCCCTTACACCCTTCCACTAAGTCAGCACGCTCATTCTTCTCTTCCCTCTCCGAGGTCACTCGGCTAAGAGCAGATGGCGTGCTTCCCGTAAGTATCGAACAGAGGTGGTTTGTATGAAAGTAATTTGGAATGGGAAAGCGGTCGTTGAGATGCTAAGAGACTTTGGTTTAAGCGAGTATGAGGCAAGGATGTATTTTGTTTTGCTAACTCTAGGTGAGTCCAAGGTTACAGCATTAACGAAAAGGGCTTATGTGCCACAGAGCAAGGGATATGAAGTTTTAGACAGGTTAATCGACAAGGGTTTTGTTGAGCAAATCAGCACAGAAAGGCCGAAAATGCCGTGCGAAAACGCTTAACAGAGTGATGTCAAGCTTAATATCCAAGTCGGAGAGATTCATAAAGAAACTCGACAACAACTTTGAGTCTCTTCAAAACATACTACATGCTATCAGTCCCATTTACGAGGAATATGGCACATTCAGACTTTTTTCGCCAAATTTCCCACGAAGGGAAGAAGCATGGATAAGAGCATGTCTGTAAACAACTTCAGTGTGTCCAAAAATGAGACTTGCAGAGCGACGAAAAATCCCGCGAGCGGACATTTGACTTTCCCAAGGGGATTGAATCCCCTCGCTCTTGATGGATGTTAACTAATGTGAAAAGGCAACATATATTAATAGCTTGAAGTATAGAATATCCGACGAAATATGCCGATAGACAAAAACAAAAAAGAAACGACGTCTGTAACCCTATCCAAAGAGGTCATGCAGGAGCTTAATAAAGTCAGCGAGGCCACGGGCATCTCAAAAAGCAAATTGGTTGAACTGGCGATCCGTTGTCAACCGTGTTATGAGGGGTTAAAAAAAGGTATTGACCAGATGAGGGAGCAGACTCCAAATGACAGATGAGACTGTGAATGAAAGAATAGAAGATTGTGTCAAAATCTGCGGCATGAATGCTTGCAGAGACCTAAAGGCACTGATTGATTCTGGTGCAGATAGGACAATCATTTCGAAAAGGGTTGCTGACGATGTCCGTGTGCAGTATACAGGCAATGAAGTCCACATGGAAGATGCATCGGGCAACGAGATAGTGGCGGATGAAGCGATAGTGCACATCTCAATTCCTGGAACCACGTGTGAGAAAGAAAGAACAAAAGTAGCAGTTGCAAGAAATTCTTTGCCCGGAGAAGAAATCATAATAGGCAACGATTTCATGAAAGAGACACAGATGCAAATTGGTTATCAAGGTGGCCCAAACATTACATGCCCCAAAAATCTTCGGAAAGAAGGATGAACATTACAATTCTTCTTCCGTTCGCCTGATATTGCCGAGCTGGGCAGATTTCAAATCCTGTTCTGTTGTTTTTCGTTGAAGATTCTAATCGCTTCTATGATAAGAAAGACATCAACGTGATCAGAGTGTTGTTACTGATTTGCTTCCCGATTCCCAAGAACTTTCTCAACGATAACAGAGTTTGCAATGAATTTCGGATATCGTTCATAGACATATCTTAGCAGCTCAAGAAGGGGCATTCTGCTAAAGACATGCATTTTCTCCATTTTCTGCATCGAATTTGGAGGGCATTCTGCTAAAAGCTCTGGAGCCAAAGCTTTTCCTTTGGATGTCAGAGTATATGTGTACAAAACCTTTTCATCTTCGGAGAATTCATATTCTTCAATTCTTGTTTTTCTCACTGTGATGTAGTCGTTGCGTTCAAGTTCTTTGATATCCTCCTCGACTTCCCAAGAGTATGGTCCGTAGTCATAAGGCCGAAACTTGAAGAAGCTTCCTCTCCAAAAACCGGTTTCACGCCTTAGCAGAAACAACAGTTTCATGAAACGCGTTTTGCCTACTACAGTGTTCAAAGAATGAAGCATCAAGATAATCCATTTCTGCCTATCTTTTTTCAAAGTTGGTATTTTGAGAAAATTCGAACTCAATAGTGACTGGATAAGTCTAGTTCCTTCAGGAGTTATCTGAATCCATCGCTTGTTTTTCGGTATTTCACCATATTCTTCACCGCTCAACTGCTCTTCAGTTATTAAGCCTGATTTCTGAAGTTCGTTGAGACATTTGTCTATAGTAGTGTAGCTTCCTCCAACCGCTACTTGAATTTCTTGTATTCCCCTAGCTCCGTTGGACAAAGTCAGAAGAATCTGTATCGTTTTCGTTCTCCACGGTACATTGAATGCCAACTTTGATCCCAATAGAAAATATTTATATGCTCGGCGCCTAATTTATGTTATGCATTACATAAAGTGTAAAGCACTCTTGAGAGGCGCTCTGTCGGGTTCGTGGCATCGAAACACTTATAAGAAATACTCCAATTCCTTTATGTCCCTTTTCGAAATGGTGTGCTCTAACGGGATGATGACACAATGACCATTACAAAAAGCGAGGGAGACCGAATAATAAAGAACACAAAACTTCCTTTTGGCTGCGACGTGGGCAATCCAACTGATGGATATAAGCACATAAGCTTTTGTTCAGAAGATGCTCTTCCTATAGCTACGGTCAAAGAATACGAAATAGCCGAAAGAATAGCGCAAAAGTACGACTTAAAAGTGGTCAACGAGGATTTTGGTAAGGGCGAGGGAATGCATCCCGATTACAAAACTGTCTTTGTGGCTGTCGCTCATGATATCCAAAAAGCAAACACCGCACAAGAAAGGATCACAAAGGCTGAGAAAGAACTGGAACAAGAATTAGCGAGGATGTAAATCGCCGGCTAGATGTCTTGCTTAATGTTACCTCTGTCTTTCGTGTAAGTATTGTACGCTATATGTCATCATGCCGATTAGGTTCACTATCTGCTTAACCTTAACAGTCTCATCTTGATGGCATCGAGCGAACCTGTTGCCGACTCTTCCGTTGGACCAATCAACGAAGGCCACGAGAGGAAAGTCGTTCATGATCTTTGGATCAAAGCTTCTGCTCACATAATCCGTCGTTGTCTTGACTTCAAAATGCCCCTGGGACTCGGCCCTAGGAATCACTTCATCCTTCAACAAGGAGAAAAGACCGTAATCACCTGCGCCCTTGCCATCACTCGTATAAGGGACTAACAACGCTTCTGATAACACCTCATTTTTCCTGTTTTCCAAGAATTCATCTAAATTCTTTCCGTCAATTCCATCGCACAGAATAGTGACAACATCACCCTCGCAGAATTTTTCGTACGTCGGCTTCACAAGTCTAGCCCAGGAAACGTCTAATCCCACACCTTCCTCATCTCCGGTTAGAATGGCTTTTGCTGGAATTGGTGGATTAGCACAAGCCAAGTATTTGAGAGCGTAGATGGCAACAATTGATCCTACGCGGTCATCCAAGGCCTTTGCATTTATCTCCGACTCGACATCGCAATCCTTCTTCATCGACGTCGTCCCATAATCCTGAATAGCAACATCACCTTCATGGATTTTCCTAAACTCCTCATCAACTTTTAGAAGATATGTCCAGTCTCCGTATTTTTCCTCATGAGTTCTTTTATCTTCCTCTTTTTTGCGGGTTGCATGGAACTTTCCGCGCCCCAACGGGACGAATTCCTTTTCTCTAAAACCGTGTATTGTTGCTTCCTCATGCTTGAAAGGATGATCCTTTTCATCGTACTGCCTTGTGGGCGCGGAGCATAGAGGAATTAGCCTATATGAATCTCCAATCTTAGCTTTCTTGGAAATGAGGTATGTTACTTCGTCCAGATGTGCTCCTATAACCGTCGGTATGCTCTTTATCTCGCTTTGTGTTGGTTCATGTTGCAGTCCCCCAACAAGAACAATGTTGCCATGATCTTCTCTGACATCGATATTGATTTTGTCTTGCTTATTTATCGCCGCTACCAATCCTCTCACGGTCTCAGCCATCGGGAAACCTTTGCTGATTCTCGGGTCACTCTCCGAGATTCTCGCGACTGCCTGTGATGGTCCAGGGGTCTTGATGAGCGTCTTCAAATCAATACATATATTATTTAGATCTTTTTGAATGTCTTCAAATGTTATCATTTGCGTTTTTCCTTTCTTGAACTAGGTATTGAAGACATCCCAAATCATATAAACATTGTTAGAACAATCTATCGATTTTCATCGTATCTGGAATTGCAAAGTTGTGAATACTTCAAGTCTTGTTCAATCACTCTTTCATTGAAAGTCCTTAAGGCTTGTATGATTGCGTCGGTGTAGCTGGTAACGAGTCCTCTCCGCTTCCACTCGTTCAGCCACTTAGCGTGCGCTACTACTTTTCCATATTTTTCACAATTCTAATCAATTCTTTTGGTTCTGCTACAATCTTACCGCAGTTCTCACATTTCGAGGTTTCTAGTGGTTCATACATCAGTATTAACACCTTGACTTTAGGCTCTGGACTACCTGGTTCAAAGAACACCTTGTTAACTGAAACACGATTCCAATGACCACAATTAGAACACTTCATTCTTAGGTTTGTTTTCATTATAGTATTCCCTAAATTGTTTATGCTAGGTATTCGTATTCAATGAAAACAGTCAGTTTGCATATCCCACGTATAAGACTCGATTTCTCTTAATTCTTTCTTGCTAGTGACTGACAGTGAAAGATGTTTCGAACGAAGACATCTTGAAGGTCTTGAAGTAGATGCTGCAATAACCCACAATAGCGATTTCTGTCTGATATAATATCAACACAGTCGAAAGAGAATTTGCTATGATTTTATGAAAATGTATTGGATGCGTCAATTCCTAAACAAGCCTTTCGAAAGTCTGTTTGTGACACAGGTGACGACGAAAGAAGATGAAGGGTCTACCACCTTCAAAAGATTTAACCAAAACATGGACCATATCACACCCTGTCATTCTGATCTTCTGCGATGGTTGAAACTCATGCTATTTCTTGGAATAGCTCCTCTGACGTCTTCTCCAGACCATGTATTTCAGTCTTGTACTTCTTGAGAATTTTTTCCAACGTCTTAGGGTTCTGAAGATATGTGTTGTAGTATTCTGCTCCGTCCCATGTCTTGTAAGCATAAGCGAAGTATTTGTTGACAACTTTCTCTATTTTCCTGACAAACCCCCAATACTCTGCTGGAGTGCTGTTCTCACAAAATGACACAAACTTTTTTTCTTGAATCTCATTTTTGCTTAGTGATTTGTGTAGACAATGTACTACATAGAACAACGCTCTATTCTTGAATATCCAGTCTTTGTCAAAGACATAGTATTTCTTTGTTCTTCCGCTATATGTTGCTTTGACAATATCGTACAGATGAACCAAGGCTAGGCAATCGAATGAAGAAAGATTAGAGGTGAAGATTCTGTCATAGTAATCACCAAAGAACTTGTCACTGCCACTAGACAGAGCTGTGGATGGGCTTATCCTTACTGTTGCAAGTAGTTTTGCCAATACTTCATTGTTAACCAGATTGCCGCCAAACTCACTTTTCAACGCAGGATATTTCTTCACCATTTTTTCATATTCTTCGCCGCGTTTGATTTCGTAGTAGTATCCATGTCTCCGAAGCTCATGTTTCAATCTTATTTGAACAGGATCGTTTGATTTCAGATCTCGATTCCGCACGGGGTTGGAAGAGTTCTGATATAGAGTCAGGAGGTTGACAAATTCGTGATCTGTACTTTCAATTACCCGTATCATCACTTCGCCCTTGAGTTCTCCGCCAAATTTGGCAATGCTAATCACGGTTTGACAGCCATTTACTACTTGGGGATTTTCTAAGCGAATGTATCCTTTTTCCATGATTATGCTTGCCTTGTCGCAGAGAATTGTGATGCCATTATTGTAATACCAGAAATTTGTCGGATCCTTGTTCAATGTTTCAATGATTTTCTTATTAGTTCTAGATTTTCCCAGAAAATTCCGGACATTCCTTCTGAACAGCCTGTCTTCATACTTGTTGTGTAAGCTGTGGATATCTTCCACGGAGACTGTCAGAACCCATGACTTATAGCCGCCAGGTTTGATTATTTCTTTGTCAGCACTATTGTAAGGAAGATTATAAACTCCCAAGCTGGGTGTGAAGTCGCGCAGTTTGTCATAGTAATACTGCATAATCCTGTCGAAGTCATAGACTTTGAACTCGTCTTCTGTGAAACTGAGTGTTTTGCAAACCAAATCGTCATGATGAGGTGCCTTTTTATGTGTTGATATAAGTATCAGTTCTAACGAGAATTTATTTTTTCTCACTGCGTCAAAGGCTTCGTTCATTAGTCTTTTAGTAACCTGATTCCCTTTGTTGATTGCTGCGTTCAATGAGCTCCTGGAAGAAAAGTAGTTTCTGACTGTAGAGAGTAGTTTGATCTCATTATCGTTAATCTGAGTCTGACCGCCTGCTCGCTCATACTTGGACTGGATTATTGTTACTTTCAGTTCTATTGGATCTATGATAATAGCATCAACTCCCTTGTCGTGAGTGCCGTCACACATTGCATTCAGAATCTTGTCTTTTGACCATCCGAAAGTTGTCTCAACAAACCAATAGATGAAGGCATGATAGTCTTTCAGCTCGTTATCCAGCTCTATATTCTCGATCTCGTCCTGTAACTTCCCATAGTCTTGGCTTGTCAATTTTACTACGTCTTTTGGAGATAGATTGTCAAGTTCAAGACTGAGTAGGTATAATGCGGTTATATGTCTTGCCGGGGATCTTGTGAAACGTATCTAGCGCGCGCTTTTCTGGGGGGCCATTTGCGGCGTGCTGAAAAGTTTTCACGTGTCTCCAGCGAGCGCTTGATTCTTAGATTTCGATATGCTCCTAATATTCGAACAGTCTAGAGGTTGTCCATCTTTTCCATGAACTGGCGCAAAGGTTCTTTTATGTTCTTGGCAACTTGTTTCGAGTTCACACCCCGGAAGTCGAACTCGCCAATGAGTACGTCGCCAGTGAATGTCTCGGAAGGATGAATTTTGCCTTCTTCGTCGAAATCAATGTACGGGTATCCTAGTTCTTTGAGCTTCTGCTCTTCCCGTGACGTATCATCAAGTCCAGCTCGAACTACGAGTTTGTTTTCTTTGCCCATCATGTCAAAAATAAGTACGTATCCTTCATAGAAAGCAAAAGCTCCTGGCATCCCAATTTCGTTTACTACATAAGGAACCCCCTTTTCAACGGTGTTCTTTAAGACATCGGCAGCGAACATAAAATCAGGAACGACATTGGATTTCGGGATAGAATGCGTCAAAATCCTTACCTCGTATTGCGTCAGTGGTGGTTTTTCGATGGGTTGTTTCTGAATTTCCTCGCATTGTTGAGGGGTTCCTATGGCGAGGAAATATCCATAGTGCCAGCCCGTGATAAAGTACTTGTTAAGTTTATCCAGGTCCTTCTTCCAGTTTTTTGTTTGTCCATAAAACTTCATTTCAAAGACAACTCTTTTAGTGTCATTATTTACGATGACATCTGCAATGATGTCAGGCTTGTAATCGTCGTTTCCGAGATGGAAAGGTGTTTCAGCCAAGATTCTGCCCAGTTCAGCAGCCTTACTAAGGTGGCGAATGAAGCTAAGTCTAAGAGTAGCTTCTGTCCAAAGCCCTACCTCTCCGCTTTTCTCAGCATTCTTAAAATCCTGGATTGTTTTGAACCAGGCATCCTCAACGATTTTCTGGACTTCCATAAACTTTCCTCGCTCTGTGTTCTTTCGTTTGTTTATATAAATTAGCGCGCGCTAAGTATCAGATTCTTCGATTATCGGATTTCGCTCATTACTCTCGCGAAATGGTGACGCCTTCTTTTATAATACTCTCCAAGTCAAGAATATCTTTGTTCATACGATAGATATGCTGTGTCTTCAAACATTCATTCATCTTTTCTGCGTTTTTTGGGTCAGGCGCCTTAAGTATAGTCATCCCTCTTATATCTGCCATGACATAAGCTGTGACTTTGTCGGAGATTTTCCGAAGATTTTCCTTATAGTTTTCATCTTCAACGAATAGCTGCCTAGGAATAAAGTCTTTCTCTTCGTTGGCAAGGAAGAGCAGAGTGTTTTGCAGCAGAAATTGAAGCAGAGTCCATACGTTTCTTGCGATATCATCAAAGTATTCAAATGTATCAAAATCCACGGGAATCACATAGGTACAATACTCGGGTTTTACTGTTCCTGTTGACTTTTTGCTAAATTCTTTATGTCTAACGAAAACATGTGACTGCACTAAACGTTTTTCCTTGTCTATCCCAAATATGCCGGTAGTTTCGGAAAGCGTGTGTTTATATTTGTTGTATACAGTCAGGAAATTCTGTCTGAATTGACAGATTTTCCTAAATCTTTCAAGTGTAATCTTTGCCGACTTTGTGAGTATATCTTTAAGAATAGTCTGCTCTTTGGAACTCAACTCATTAAAACTTGTTGAATCCGGATATTTGAAGTTTTGAAAAATATCATTCACATCCTGTTTTGAGAAATAGTCGAACTCTTCACGAAGTTCTTTAGGGGTTATATCACCTGCACCTATAGCCTTGGGAAGCGCTCTAAGGTTCTTTCTCATGAAATGATAGTACACTGCTAAAAGTTCCATCAGAATATTGATCCTCTGAATAACCTCCAGTTCCACATAATGAAGATCTTTGAACAATTGACTTATATCTAGATTCTCTGGCACTGCAGCATCAGGATTTTCTGTAATTTTATCGCATAATTCTTTTAGGTCTCTTTTCAAGTTATCCAAGTCTTCTCTAAGAAGTCTTCCGCGATTTCTCAAGGCATCCAAAGACGTTATGAGAAAAAGCCCCACTTCTAAATAGTCGTTCTTGATCAAGTAATTCAACACTCTTTTGGGATCAGATTTAGACACCAATGTCCTCACCAATTAGTATTTTCGAGTTTCCGTCTAAAAAGAACTTGCGCCTTTATGTATGAGAACACAAAGAAAGAATTCTCTGAATTACTAGTCCCTTGCTCATATTTGGGTCCTAAAGAAAAGTCTGGACTACTGTACGAACACCGCTGTTTGGCGCGCGCGCGTTGACAGCGCGAGGTTTTCAATTTGTGAAGAGGCACCCACCTATAGCACGTATTCTTTGCCGTATTCAATTGTCTGAACGTTTCGGCATTGCTCCTTGAAGAGTTCTTGATTCTCCGTGTGGACTGGAAAGACCTTTTTCGGTTGAATATAGCTGATTAGGTCTTTCAGTTGTTTTCTGTCCATGTGTCCGGAAGCGTGTAATTGATGAAAATGCATTTTGAAATGGTTTATCCAGTTGTGCATAACTTGATCTTCAATGTCTTCTTCGCTGAAGGGTTCACTCATACTGTGGATAAAATGACTGCCGGGACTTGGTTTGATGTCAATCAATTCTGCAAACTGGTAAAAATCCAAATCCATAACGAGATTCTTTTGGTTCTTGTGGATGAACTCGTGTGTCACCATTTTATCCATGAAGTCTCGCTCCCAAGAATAATAGTCCTTTTCGTCAAATTGACCAGACTTTTTTCGTTTATAGTAAACAAGAATGTTATCGTCTTTTAATGGATCCGGCAGATTAAGACGCTCGTCACTCAAGAGTTTGCTTAGCAAGTAAGCGGTTTTTGGAGAAACGACAACTTGTCGACCATTCTTCTTTGCTACCTCATAGAAGCTTCTAAACCTATCCATGTCTCGACTGTAATGTGTAACAAAGACCAGTTTGTCTGTTAAGGAAACAATACCATTGCCCAGGTCCTTCACCTTCGCTTCAGAATAGTTCTTTCGCGTCTCTTTCTCAACCATTCTTGTTCCTTCACAGATCATGGCAATAGGCTCGCAACTCTTTGCTTTCTCCATAAAGTCTTCCGTGAGATCCTTTCTTGGACCGTGCATTCTTAGATCGCCAGTGTAGACGATCGCTCCTGCAGAAGTGTGGATGATGAAACCGTACGCGGCTGGAATAGAATGGTCCACGTGAACAGGCTCAACTTTGATGTTATCTATCTTCTTCTCGTGTCCAGTGCGAAACTTGTGGCACTTGTGTTCTCCATACTTGCAGAAACTGCTAGTTTCCTCCATCGATTCCATAAGCAATTTAGTGCCGACACCAAGGTGAATGGGAATTTCTGGGTCCAAGAACTGAATATGAGTTATGTGGTCAAAATGTGCATGTGACAAGAACACAGCGTTGATCTGAGGTTCAGTGTACGAGAGGTCGGTAGACGCCAACTGTTCCTTAGAATAGAGTCCGCTTATTCTGGGCAACAGGTCGAACGCGAAATAATCTCCCAAACCATTTATTGCTCTTGGTGCAAGCCAGCCTGTAAAGTAATCGGCACCGAAAGTGAAAGACTGCCCAAAATCAAAAAACAGCTTAGTCTTCTTGTCCTCAACGAGAATCTTGTTGCCGCCTATCTCGTTTACCCCACCATAAAAAGTTAGCTTAGTCATCTCATCCACGAGTACAAGTCTGCTGATACTTGCTTTTCTATTTACCGCAGCACTCGACCGCTCCTGCCTAGATTGACTAGCACGCGACGCCTCAAAGAGCGCTTTTTCGGTCAGCAAAAATGGATGGATTTGCCTAGCTTTCGGTTTTGACCTCTACGAACTAGCACCCAAACGGGTTGAGTCTAAAAATCAAATAACCAAGTGCATTCAGAAAGTGGAGACGAGACAACAATAAAAAGAAGAGATGTGCTTTTTTACTGTCTCAAATTTGATAAGGAGACGGACTTAAAGCCTCAATGCTGCCAGCTATTCAAATTTCTGGTCTAGACGCATGTGCTATTCCGATACAGTAATCTTGACTTGGGGATACTCTGGGTCCATCTTGTGTAGTTCGTCTCTGACTCTTTGCCTAAGCTCAACAGCGGGTTTCACACAGTATGTCACAAAATCCTGTGGGCTGGGCTGTAGGTTTGGAAACAGCAGCTTCATGAAGCCTGTCGCTAGGCGTGTTATTGCCTTTCTGTCTCTCAGGTCTTGGCAATTTTCCAGACGCATATTTACGGAGACGTAATCTGCGAATCGTATGTCTTTCCTTAGCAGGTGCAGTATTTCAGAAAAGAAGTCGCCTTTGAGACCCAAGCACTGCGAGGGTGTATCCTTCGTTACTCTCGGCAGATCCCATCCCGAAATGAGTCCATGTATTCTGTCGATGAATGCTGTCTCCCTAAGGAAATTTGGAATCTCGTTGAATATTCCGTCTTCATAATGTATTGGGTTTCTGTTTTCATCCAAACTGATGTTGCCCATCATCACAAACCCGCATTCAGAAGTTCCCATAGTTTTGCCGCGGCTGAATCTGCCTGACTCGAGGTAGACCCTTAGTCCAGCAATGACCTCCCCAGCGCTATCTCCTCTTATGCTTTGCACTTCATCAAGTACTATCGAATCGTACCTTGTGACGATGCCTGGCGTGCCAGTTGCGACATTGTGGAAAAGCACTGCGGGGCTAACTTTTCCTCCTCCTATGACTCTTGCGTATCTGGATAAGTTGTCGTAAACGAAGGATTTGCCTGTACCTTTTGGTGCAAGCTCAACCATATTCACTCTCGGTTCAATCAATGGAATGATTCTGGTTAAGAGAACGATCTTTTGTCTATTAGTCAGCACTAACGGGTTGAAACCTATGCTTGATACCATCAGATCGATCCATTCCTGTGTCTCAAAATAGCGTCTGCAATCCGCAAAGTATGCAACGTCAATTTTATGAATCTGGAATGGTTTGAATGACCGCATCCACACTTGACCTTTCTCACCATATATCGACGGTGGAACGTAGGATAGCTCACCTATTCCCCATACTCCGCTGGTTAGCATCAGTTCGTTTTCTTCCACGATAGAATCTACGATAAAGGCATCGTTCATGTCGAGAAGCGGTATTCTGAGTCTTCGCTGACCGAGTTTCAAGTTGATCTCGACGCTATAATCGTCAAGAAGATGGACTGTCTCCATGTTATAGAGCTTGTTTTTGATTTCCTCTTTCTGCCCCTTGCTGGGTAGGTATTTTGCCAAGAATTCAGCGATTTCGCCCCGGCTTTTCTCTGTTAGTGTTCCTTCCTCTGCAAAATTTGAAAGAATCCATTCTCCAACATATGTAGGAATAGATCTTGCTCCAAATCCTGCTCTGTATATTAAGCTTTTGTCGATTGACACTTCTCCGTAATAATCCAATGTTTTTTGTTCGAAAGTCTCCATCATCTCACCTTAAAGTTCGTCTAGTTTGAATGATGTCTCCATCATCGACCGCATCTGAACACTGAATCTTTCTTTCTTAGTATAGACTTTTCCAAGAAATCTGAATTCGAATGCTATTTCCAAGCCCTTAGTTTCATCAAAGTCTTTCTTATAGAATCTACAGTTAAATTTTGCTATGTGCACGTTGGTAGGGGCAATTCTTTCTATTGGTGCAATTGGTTCAACAAGCACTACTCCATTTGACACGGGGGTTATCTTTATGTCTTCAAGAGGGGCAGAATTCTCGTTTACTATTTCAATCTCAACACTGGCTCTTGTCAAGTATCGAAATTCATTTTGCAGGAGTCTAAAGCTTGGGTTCTTGAAGGCTGCGGCACCGCCTTCAAAAACGAGGAGGGGCACTACTGCCTCTTCGGGAGACAGACCACCGTGAACGAAGAAATGCTCGTCTGTTCTCTTGAAGCGATAGTAGCCTTTTGCTATGAGGGCATTTTCCGAAAGTCCGAAGGATTTTGCGTCAAGAAAATAACATTGAAACTTCACATTCTCAGGCAATTTCTCAAATTCCTCTTGTGAGATCGATATGAACCTGTGATGGGTTTCAAGGCATTTTCCAGCAAAGAAGGCTGGCTCTATTTCGTTGTGGATACTACTTGGTATCATGGTTGATCCGTGATCGGAGCACACTATGATCTGGGCGTTATTGATGAGCATGTTTCGGTTGAGAAAGTTTGTTGCTAAATTCACCAGGTTTTCTAGTTCATCTTCAACTGCGACAGAATGTCTCTTTCCCAGTCTTCTTTCATCCTGATGTAATACGGTGTCAATCTGCGTGCAATTCACGAATATGATGTCTTTAGAGGATGCGTTGGTCGTCTCAAGTTCAAGGCTGTTTCTAAGGTATATGAAGTGCTTGTCGGGAAAGTATCTTGGCCATTCGTTAATTATTAGAGAGTCATAATCCAGAGTTATTTCTGACATTTTGGGCTGTCCTGCAAACAAACAGCGTTTTGAAACTTCAGTATCAGATGGTATCATGGAAAGATACGGTGTTTTTTGGCCTAGGACAAGTCCTCGGCTTTGGAGTAGACTGACCAGAATGTCTGCAAATTTGTAGTTGAAGTTGTCGATGACCAATATGAGAACGCACTTGTCACTTGAACATAAGTGCATGACATTCGGGAGAATCTTGTAGATCACGTTCGGGAAGTTGCTTCTGATGTTGACGAAATTGGAGTACAGCCAATCTCCGAATAGGCTTGATTGGTCAGTAACTTTGGCATCTTCGTTATCAGTTTCTTCAAGCCAAAAGTGGTAAGGTAGATACTTATCGGTTACCCATTCAAGCATTTGCGTTGCGTTCCAAGAAGCATCTGGTGAAGGTGGAGCACTTGGTTTCGAAAGTAAGGCCAGTTTTCGCAGTTCAGGTTGAATTGTGCTTAGGATGGTGGAGAATTTTCTTTGTAAGGAATCAATTACTCGGTTGGTCACAGCAGAAGGAAATCGTTCAAGCATTGTTGTTAGCACCATGAATTCGGCAGGAACCAGACCACTTGTCCATTCAATAATCTTCAATGCATCAGGCTCAGAGATTCCATTCTTGAATTCGGAGTTTAGAAATATCTTGATGTTGTTTATGCCTGTGTCGATTTCTGCAGGATCTATGATAATGTCTAGGGGGTTCAAACCAAGTTGTTTGAGTGTGTGAAAATTGTTGCCAGCTGCGCGTTCTCCAACTTCTCTTGGGTAGTTTGCCAGAACAGCATATAGGCTCAATGCTTTCTTGAGTGCTTTTGGGTTCTGGCATAGGAGTTCAACGAGTTCGCTTTCATATTCGCTCTTTGCGTTCTTAAGCCATGTTTCGATTTTTCTTTCGAATTCTTTTTGAACTAATGGTCTCTGTAAGTTTGTTTGAAATTCGCCCTTACAAATGCTTGAAGTTAGTTGGGAAATGGTTTCTACAGGTATGGTCTCTTGGCACATAAGCGATGAGACGAATTTTGAGAGTATGAAGTCTGTGAAGGTTAAATTTGGGATTTTCTCTACAGCAAAGTTTAGGAGGTTTAGTTCGATAATTTCCTCATCTGTTACGTCGGCAGGAATAGAGAATCCCCACTTTTCAGCTAGAATAGTGCACGGTGTTACTTCCTTGATTTTCACAGATTCTTCGCCATACTTGTCACTAAGCTTTCTGAACCAAGCAAAAACCGTCGGATTTCTTATAACGACTTTCATGCTGCCTTGGGATTTCAAACAATCTGTAATTGCTTTGTAAGTTCTTACGTAATCTGATGTATCGCTGATTATTGTAGTAGATGCGTCTTGAATTTCCTCGATTCCCTGCGGGTCATAATATATGCATATTGTTCTGTCGCTCATTTCTCGTTCTCTCTTACGAGTTCTGTAAGAAACCGTTTTAACCCTTTTTTGTCAATGACTTGCTTTTCCAAACTTCCTTTGATCAGGGATCGTATGCTTGTCTTGAAACTTTGTTCATCGACAGGGAAGACAAACTGGACCATTGTTTCACCTTTTCCGAATCCTTCTTCTGGACGGATTTCATGTTTCTTCTCTTGATCAATGAAGTTGATCTCGATTTCCCTGCTCCAATTGCCCTCTTCGTCTCTGCTGATCAAACGGAATCTCTTGTTGCCTCCATCGATTTGCAGGGTTGTTTCGGCCTTTATTTCAATTCTCTGGGACTTGCTGTCTCGCGGGTCTTCACCGTTGCTTGTGCCGAAAACTGTCGTGTTTTTTGCTGAGGTTTTCACCTCAAGTCCTGCAGATAATCTATAACTCACTATTGCGCCTCTCTTGTTTTCTTCAATCTTTGCCTTGCTTGAGGGGGTCACTTGCCAGATAGGTGAGTCTACCTTGATCTTGTTGTTCTCAATTTGCTCTTTTCCCATTCTCATCTTTTGAATATAGTCTTGTGATTTGTCGATGGTCCAATCCTTGATTGCTTTTAGTCCAAATCCTGGGTCCTCGGGAATTGAGACGAACAATGTATCTCTAATGTCAAGCACTTGACTAAATTTCATGATGAGTGTTTTGCTTTCGTTGGTGTGCCATGTGCCGTCAGGGTCTCTTTGATTGGAATCCAGGTTGTTGAACCATTTTTGGATTCCGATTCGTAAGTCTTCGATAGTATTTCCTTCTATAGAGAAGAGTTCCTTTACTTCACTCTGTATTTTACTCTTGATATGGTCGAGTCCTTCTTCAATGCATTTCTTATCTGATTTTAGTCTTGTAAGGATATCTGTTGCTTTTTGTTTTGTTATGAGTTCATCTTCGTCATATCCGTAGATTGTTTGCAGTTTGCCAAACACGAAATCATGAGGAACTGCTTCTGAGATCTTGTTGAATGTCTCGAGGAGCTTGGGTATCGTTAGTGAAAGTTTGGCTTCATATATGGGTGATTTCGAGATAGTGGGGAGTGAGTCCCACCACGACTTGATACTGTCGTGTGTTTCAAAAACGGATCTTTCGCCTATTTTTTGTCGGGATTCAGGGGTGAACACGTCAAAGAGGTGGTTGAGGAATTCTCTTTCATCGTTGGATATCTGTCTGTAGACCAGAACTGCGTTGGGATAGTCGCCTTGGACAAGAGAATATATGACCTCAAAGGCGTTGATCGCAATGTCGCCTATTTCAGTTTCTTCTTTTTTCAGCCTTACACTGTCTCCATACATTTTTAGTACTATGCTCAGAAATAGTGAAAGGGATATGGGTCCTAATCCGTATGGAGGTTTTGCGTATTTTTCGATTATGTCTTCCTTTATCTTGATCTTCGCAGATTCCTTGATTCTGATTTGGCTCATCATATCAGCAAGAGCGGGGAATACTGAGGAAAACTTTGAAGAGTTGGATTCGATTTGATATCGGTAGATCAGGCCTTCAGGTTTTACGGTCTGTCTGAGGACTCCTTGAGTTGCTAGCATGTTTTTGAGGTATCTTATTTCTCCTTTGTCATTTGAATAGGAGGAGTCCACTTCTATGTCCCATTTTGCAGTAAGAATCTTGCTTACTGCGTCTTTTAACGCAATGTTCTTGTTAGGCTGATACTTTGCTGCATGCGACAGGTTAAGATCGATATGCTTGAATCGTGTCCTTTTTTCGAAGAGTGTTTCTAGGCTTTTATCAATGGCATCCGATGGATTTGGCAGCTTGTCTAGTACGATTCTCCCTTGTTCTGCATACCATGTTGAATTCCGTCCTTCTATTGTTTCTGACTTGAACGATGCAAGACGCTCATACGCACCTGTAACTAGTTCACTTAGGCGGGACTTGTCTTGAGTCGAAAATGTTTCGTAATCTCTTGAGTCCTGGATGCTTTTGACCGCATTGTAGTTAAGCAACAAGTCTGTCCAATCTGTAGTGGACTTGGGAACAACTACCATTATTCTCCTTGACCGGTTCTTTGCAGCGATTTTCCTAGCGCGATTTATGTCATCCGGTTTCTCACACAGGACGTACAGAACCCAGCCTTCGAACGATTCTTTCCAGTCCATTGTAGCTTCAAGCTGATGTCCGAGTGAGGTGAAGAAATCAGTCTTCTCACCGTTCACGATCTCCGTGTGGTCCAAGTCTGCGAGCGTTACTAGCTTCCTCTTGAACCGTTTGTCTTCATTGTAAGTCGCATTATACCCCCTTGCTTCTAGAAAAACATCGTCTCTTCCGAACGGAGCTGCTGTCTCTACTGCCGTAGCTATGTTTGATGGATAGTTCGTTGTGTCTTTTTTGTAGTTTTCAATTGAAGTGTCGAAGTCCTGTGCTTCGCTTCTTCTAAACTCATAAGCCTCAGAAATTCCGTTATAGAAAAGAACTTTTGCTTTGTGAAGTTTTTCGACTATTGTCTTGATTATGCCCTTTTCTCTTGTCGACTTTGGATATAGGGCAAAACTGATGTTGTCTACGTCATTCTTTATGCCAGTGATTTCAAGTATTAGCATTGCTTTCAAGATTCGTTCGGCTGTCTTGTCGCCTTCGATGTCTATGGTCTTCGCAACTTTGTTCAGTTCTCGCACTGTAGCCTCGTAGTCCATGAGGATTTTTCTGGTGGAATCTTTTAGCTCCCTATTGGTTGATGTGAGATTGTCCTTGAAATATGTGAAAAGCAAATCGGTTGTGTAGAGGTTGAGGCATTTTTCGTCATCTATAATGTCAGTGGCGTTCACATAGTATGGGTATGATTGGTCTTCTGCCGTGAATTCGCCAGAGAAGAATGTGAACACTGTTCGGTTGTTGGAGCCAACTTCGCTTGCTAGTTTTAGAAGGCAATATGTTGCCATCGGATGCATTGGGTAGATCTTTTCCAATATTTCTTCGCGCATTGTGATTGCATCAAGTTTTTCAAAAATACCTATTCTCTTGCACTCAGGTATCAAGGTGTTGAAAATATCGCTGCTTGGAGCTACTTCGTTCTTCCAGGCCTCAGATTTTCTGTTCGGAACTACAATGGCTCCGATGATTTTTTCCATGCCCTCTGGTGTGAGACCGACTTCCTCTACTCTGTCTGCGACAACATCGAAGTCTGCTTTGTCTTCAGGCCGGGAATAATCCTTGATGGGTCGGTGTCCTGTAGAGAGGAATGCGACTGGGGCGGTTGATTTGCCAGCCTGTCTCCATCCTTGTGCGCACAGTTGAGCGAAGCTTTGACATATTTGTAGGCTGATTCTTCTGTCTTTTAGTGTGTAGCCGAATTCGTCAAATATGACAATGAGCCCTGCATATTTTTCTTTGAATTTTGGATTTGACAACAGATCTTTGAGGATTTCAACTAGATTGCTTCTTTCGTATGTGAATTCAGTGTCTAGGATGGTCTTGTAGATTTCCTTGAATATTGTCATGGCTTCTTCGCGGTAGTCTTTGAGTCCTTCAGTGAGTTTCTTCAGCGTATATTCTGGGTGTTTCTCCTGTAGTTCTTGAGTGAATGCTTGAAGCTTAGGTAGGCGTTTCTGTTGTTTGTCTCCTTTTTGCCAGATCTCTATTTTTCTTAAGGCTTCATTGTAGTGAGTGTCCATGAAGTAGCCGACTTCCTCTCTTTCACAAGCGTGAGCTATTGCTTGAAGAACGACTTCTTCGAAGTCATCCTTGTTTCCGAAGTCGCAGAGGGCTACAAGGTATCTGCCTTCTTTTCGCAGGGCTTTCAGTTCTTTTGCTTTCGTTTCGTCTACCTTTGCGTAGTTGTTGAAGAACCCTTCAAGTTCTGAGCTGTTTGACTTGTTGCTGAATAAGTTAGCGATCATGAGGCAGAGATGGGACTTTCCTGTGCCATAATTTCCTGTAAGGAAGTAGAATCTCTTGTCTTTGGGTAGAAGCGCCCGCATTATTTTCTCGATAGCATCGCGGTGAGACTTTATTGGGACGTATCTGGTTATTCTTTCATAGTTCTTTTCTTGATCAAGAAATTCGGTTCTGACGTCAACTGCAGAGGCGTATCCTGAATGGATTTCGACGATTTCTTTAATTTTCGTCATGAAGTTGTCTCCTTTATATAGGCTATCTGGTTAAGATGCATAATTCTACTTTCATTTCTTGAATTGAAAATTGCTTTTGAGTCAAATATATCTTCCCCTTGAACGAAAAAACAGAAAACCTTCTTGGTTTCGTTGCTTCTGAGTTTATCAACAAGATTTAAAAACTCGCCTTTTTCACGATCCGACCATGTGTTTACGAGGAAATCGATGTTGTCAACTATCGCGACTGGTTCGTTAACAGTCAGGTGGAGAAGGTATTTTTTGAGGCTTGAGACATCAAATGTGTCGATTGATTTTGACAAGTTTTCATTGTTGGCGAATATGTCCAGCAGGTCAATATACTTGGCTTTAATTTTTTGTGCCAGAAGTTGGGCGAATCTTGTTTTGCCCGAGTTTGCTGGACCTAGAATCATTATGGCTCTGTATTGTTCTTTCATCTGAAAATCGATCAGCTCTGCTAGGTCTATCAGGTTATCTTGTTTCATTTCTCAGACCCTCGTAATACATTTTGAGCATGGTTTCGGTTGTCGACCCCTCTTTGAAGCGTATCTGGTCGAGGTCTGCTTTTCGTTCTATGTATAGTAATCCCTTATGGTGTGCCTGCTCAAGTATCTTCCGCATTGTATTCTCTTCCAGATTGAGTATTCTTCCTGGCGAGTTTGGCGCGCGTGTCAATGCTTCCATCGAGATTCCGCTGGCGTTTGAGTTGTATCTTTGTCTGAAAATCAGCGTTATGGCTGCTAAGATTTCGGGTGGAACATGCTCTGTTTTGTGGAAGGTGTATGTGTTGTCCTTTTTCTGGATAATTGCAAGTTTGCTGAATGCTTTTGTTATGTACGTATCTAGAACTATTGCGATTTCGCGTTGAATTTTTTTGGTCATTGTGGACTTTGAGAGTCTTTCTCGGAGATGATCGAAGGCTGCTTTTGTGTCTTCAGAGGTTATTTGCTGTTTTGATGGGAATACTTCGTTCATTAGGGTGTTCCATATTAGCCATTTCTTGTTTGAGGATATGATGTAATGGAGTGTCCATAGGGTGCCTGTGTATTCTAGGTATGGGTCTCCTTCTGTTATGGTTTTGCCGATTTGTGTGATTGTCAGTTTCTGAGGAGTGACTAGGTTGAATGCTATGGCAACAGAGCATAATGCTTCTGTATGTCTTTTTGTCAATCCAAGATAGACCACATACTCTGATCGGGATATTTTGGACCTATCGGCATTTTTGGCGGCATATTGAAGAAATTGAGAAAGATAGGAAAACTGAATGGCAAAACTATTCGTAACTTGGATCTTAACCTCTTGTCGCGAATTTCCAAGAAGTGGCGTACGTAAACCTGAAATCTGATGCTCCTTGGAGTCATGCTCCATAGTTTCGAAATCTGTTATCTTAGTTGGTCGATAGGTCATGTACGCGATCCCATTCACATTTTACCCTAATTCACACTTAACATTTACTTTAGTTTACCTCCAAAAGCCCAGTTTCATGAAACCTCAGTGTGGATGCTGATAAGAGCTGCCATCAATAGATTGATGATTTGATCAAGCGCCTAAGCGTAAGTGCCTCAGTCAGTAAAGCTAGACGTTTAAATGTGAACCATCAATCTAGTGAATTACGTGAGAAATTGTCGAAATATTGGCTCTGCGTAACCAACGAAGACAACTGGAATGTGATCAAAATCAAGAGAATATGGGGCGTTCCTGAAAAACGGGGGAGACGTCAGATCAAAGATGTGAGGCCAGGTGACCAACTTGTTTTCTATGTGGCTCCTAAGCGGATTGGTGGAATTTTCGAGGCAATATCTGAACCATTTGAAAGCAACGAAAAACTATTCAGTTGGGCTGATTTCGGCAGGGAGGAGCACTTTCCGTATCGTGTTAGACTCAAGCCTATTGCAGTGACTAAAGAACCAATACCTGTGGGTGAATTGATCAGGAAATTGAGTTTCTCGAAGGGACAGAAACGCTGGTCCGTTTTCCTACGAAGAGCAATTCTAAGAATAACAAAATCTGACTACGATTCTCTCCGCGCATTCTTATCTGAGTAGTATACTGCAGCACTTGAGAGCTACGGTCATTTGAGACTCTCTTCAATGATCTTTCTCTCTGCCTCCGCCATCCCAAAGAAGCTGTATACAACTGCATTGATCCTTTCCTCCAGTTCTCTGGTTAGCTTTGGGTTTTTCAGGAGTTCAATAGTCAGACTGGATAATTCGCTGGATAGTTTTTCGTCCAATGGTATTAGAATCTTAGAGGTGAGTCCTACATCTAATGAAATGTACCCACCTCTTTTTGCAGGGGCTTTTGACTTTAAAAGGAAGTAGGCCAAGTTGGAATTCAGATACGCAAGCAGAAAATATGCATCTACATCTTTGTTTGGGACTATGCCCAAAACGCCCCCAGTAGGGTAAAAGTAACCCTTCGTCTCAATGCAGAAGCTTGGCTGCCGTATTATTGATTGAGTTAAGATTTTGGTTTCGGAATAGTTCTTCGGTACGCCAATTCGATGCAAAGAATACCACGGTCTTCCATGTTCTCTCCAAGTTTTCCTTGAATCCTTTCTTTCCAATAGAATGTCCTTGAATTTTAGCATTAACTCGAAAGTCAGAGGGAATTTTTCCCTAAATTCCGTTTCGTCGATCAGCTCAAATTTGCCATTATCTTCTTTGTAAGGAAAGAACACTATCGTATTTGGTTCTCCACAGGTCCATTTGTCAAGAAGACGAGGCCTCAATATCCTCTTCCATATAGGTTTCTCTAGTCTGGTTGTTTCTCCTTCACGTTCAACGTAGAAGTATTCTGCATCCTCATTTTTCAACACGTAATAAAGAACAGCGTCCCTACCAGTCTTCAGTGGGCTTCCTATCAATGAAATCGTGCTCAGTTTCTTGACCTTTTTGGATTTGATCTTCTCCAGTATTTTTGCTTCATAGTCCCCTTTAAGGCTCCATTCGCCTTTTCTTAAATGCTCCACGCTTATTTCGGACTTCATTATTCCCGGATGTTTGATATCATCGCTCAAGCCTTCTTGTGTCATGAATTCCATGGCGCTTTCAGATTCAAAAGCTATACATCTCACATTTTCCTGAGGCCTCTTAGAACCAATCAGGATGGACGAATAAACTGAAACTCCTGGGAAAACAGAGTAATGAGTGAAGTTGACTATTTTCAGTATGCCATACCTAGAAACCAGCAATTCTCTTATCTTAAGACCATATTCGGCAACCATATACTGATTGCCGGTAATAAGACCGACGATTCCACAGTTGTTGATCTTCTCGAAACTAGTCTGCATGAATGCAACATAGATGTCACATCTTTGATGAAGAGACTCATATAGTCTCTTGTAAATGTCTGCAAGTTGGCGGTTCAACGATTCAATCCTTATATATGGTGGATTTCCAATGACGACATCAAAACCAACTGGACCATTTTTCTTTGAGAACCCAAATACTTCTGGAAACTCGAGCCACCAATGAAAGAACATATTCCCTTGTGTGCAAGCGATCTCCTGCACTTTTTCATCAATTCGAACATCCTTGCCATCCATTGCTTCATTTAGCATTGATTCGTAACGATCTTCTTCGATTTGATAGCCAAAAAAAGTCGCAAGCCAAGTGTCAGCAACGCCCTGCAGACTTCTCTTCAACGCTTCCCATTCTTTGAATCTTCTTTTCTTCCTTTCGATATCTTCTATTTCCTCGCTTGAATCTTCCATTTCTCTGAATGCCTGCAGAACTTTGGGAATAAACTCCTTTTCAAAGATAGGATAGTTTAAAGTAGTCTGGACGCTCCTTGCACTTCTTGGCTCATTTTTGCTAGGCAATGCTCCTAAATTATCCAATTCAGTGCCAAGAAGTGAATTACCGGTCCTTAAATGGTGGTCTAGAAATGTAAGCGGCTTTCTAATATCAGCGGTGACAAGCCAAAGCGAGAGCTTCGCCAATTCCGTCGCCAACTGGTTCAAATCAACACCAAAGATACATTTCTCCACAACCCGCCTTCTCCACAACAAGGGGCTCGTATCAACAGAGTCATTTTCCCACTCGGTTAAGGACAAGGATTCCACAATATAGTTCGCAAGAAAATGCGAGGCATTAACGAGGAAATGCCCGCTTCCCATAGCAGGATCCAGAATTTTGATTGACAGTACTTTCTTTTCTAAGAAGGATAGGACCTCTTTGTCGATGAATCTTTCAACACTTCGCCTTTCTCTATCATCAACTGCCGTTCCATGAGCTTCTGAAAGCTTGCACACAAGAGCCTGCAACTCTTTGTCGATATCTGCAAGGTACTGCCCAAGCGAATTCTCCACAATATACCGAACTATATCCTCGGGTGTATAGTAACTCCCAGTCATCTTGCGCTCTTCGCTTGACTGCGAGAAATAAACATCACCCTTCTCGATCACTATATCAGTTCTTGTAATCTTCCCAGCCTGAGATTCAGGTATAAACCTGTACACATTCTTATCCTTGCGTCTAACCATTCTTTCCGGCGCAATGAATAGCTGATACTCAAGAATGCCCTCATACAGACCCCCCAGATGCCTGACCGAAAGATCATTGTAGTTTATCGGGACAACATTTCCTCTTTCTTCCCTGAAACCCAAACTGAACAAAGCTTCCGACAAAAAAGCATCGTTAATCGCATGATTCGCCAAATACGTCTTCTCACTATCATCGAACAACCCTCCATTGTAAGGAGGAATGCCCATTGCCCGATTACCCTGATTAACCCAACTGAACACTTCACGAAGAGCATTCCACATAGCTCTTCCAGTCGGGTTTTCAATTCCCTTGCTATGATTCTCTTTGGCGATCTCCGTCAATCTTGCCATGCTTTTTTCATAATACTCAGAATCTTGAAGGGGCAAGAACCCTCTTGCTTCAGCATAAAGAATGAAAAGAATCCTGTAAAGCAAATAGATCGAATTATTGAAAACAGCACGTTTCTCCTCTTCCGTATAGGACTTTCTGCCTTCCGATTGGATGAACCCCATGCAAAGCTTACCAAGTATATCTTCCATTTTGCCTTGAAGATGCTCTTCAATCTGCCTAGTAGCTTCATCAGACTCTCGCCTATTCGCGTCAAGGCGACACTTTCCTTTCTCGCCAACCACAAAAACTTGAACACCAAAGAAATCCGCAAAAAGAGTCATATCCACAGAATCCCGAGTCCGTACAACTTCACCAAGGTTAATCTGAAAGAAAGTCTCGAACGGAGCCTTCTCCTTCACACAGTACAAGCGCCAAAAACTTCCGTTCGTCAGAATCCCCCACCGCAAGCCAGCCTTCTTAAGCGCCATAATCAAGGACACAGCATAGTTCTTGCCCTTTGCAGTCTGATCTAGGTTCTCATCAAAGTTCACTACATAACAAAGAGACAGGGCCTTCTCACGGCTTCTATCCTCAAATAAAGCAATAACATTACCTCGCAGCTCGCTCCTCACAAAACCCAAAACATCAAGAACAGGACCCACGAAAGAAGCCACCAGTGACCCCAACGAACTTCTGTCAGTCCTCAAAAACCACTCTCTCACGGTCTCAAGAAGATGCAGCTGCTGGCCTTCCTTCACCGAGGCTACACACGAATCAAGATAAGCACGGGCAAACAAAACACCTCTATCTTTGATGCCGCCCACAACAGACACTGACAGTTGCCTCCATAGATTCTCAACTGATAACTAACTAGTATCAATAATCTCTTAAAACCTTCTATGCCATGATTTCTCGCATCTGACGAAGCTGTGCCTGAGGTTTTCTGCTCAATCACCTTCGATCCCATGATAGCCAAATCATTCGGAGCCTACTTGATCCAGTGTGGATTGGCGTTTGAAAAAGATTCTTGTGCAAGAATCGATTTCTCTTCTTTGATTTTCTCGTAGCACGATTCAATGACTACAATCGGACATTTCATCTGACGTAGGCTATCTTGAATGAGTTAACTCGCGAGTTACGTTCAGACTTTTTATATCCAGATTTACATAAGATGGATGGCTGTTGGTGACGATAATGGACGACAAGACTTTGCGTGAGTATTTGTTCAAAGAGGTCGAGATTGTTCAGGACATCATAACAAGGATGGGAACCAATTCGTTTTTGGTAAAGGGGTGGACGATTACTCTGGTCGTAGCTTCTCTATTAATCACAGGCTTCTCGTATCATCACTTTGTTGCTTTTCTGCCATGGCTCATCTTTTGGGTTTATGACGCCTATTTTTTAAGAATGGAGAAGTTGTATCGAAGGCTAAATAATTGGTTGGTGGAGAACAGACCTAAGAGCGAAGAGTTCTTATTGGATATGAACAAATCAAGTCTGGAAAACAGATTTAGAAAGGAGACTCCATGCCTGCAGCAAGTAATGTTTTCAAAAACACTGGTTGTTTTCTATGGAATGTTGCTTGCTATGATTGTCTTTTCCATATTTGTTGACCTTTTGTAGGTACATCAAGTTTAAGTATGGCTCGAACCTAATGATTAAGAGCGTGAAAATAAATGACAAGACGAGTTTTCTTCAGTTTTCATTATGAACGAGATGTCTGGCGAGCAAATCAGGTTAGGAACAGCTGGGTAACCAAGCCAGACAGAGAAACAGCGGGTTTCTGGGACACGGCGCAATGGGAACAGGTCAAGAAACAAGGAGATGATGCAATAAAAAGGTGGATTGTTAATAATCTAGAAGGCACTTCGGTCACTGTGGTTCTAGTAGGAGCAGAGACATCGAATAGACAATGGGTTGATTATGAGATACAACGAAGCCTCGATAAAGGAAATGATCTTCTTTGTATTTACATCCACAATATGAAAGACAAGGATGGTAACACCGACGTGAAGGGCGACAACCCACTCGATAATTTGTCTATTGAACAAAATGGGAAGGAGGTGCCTTTGTCACAAATTTACCCGACCTACGATTGGGTCAATGACGGTGGCTACGAAAACATTGGTGATTGGATTGAGCAAGCTTATCTAATCGCTTCTCGGCCTGAACTGGAACCGCCATCCTCACGCTCCGCATCAGGGAAAGGATGTATTCGCTGAACATTTAACTTGGCGCGCCACTTATTCATTACGAAATCAAGCATAACCCCTGATTGTTCTGTTGCCCGTTGATCAGACTCAATATATTGGGGTTTGTTGGTTTTCTCGTGAAGTGAATTGTCTTGCCTTTTGCGAACGCATATCCGAGTTCCAATGTCGTCCCAACACCATAGTACTCTTCTCCATTCTTTTCATTTACTATTATAATGAGGTCAGCGTGGTCAATCTGTTCGAAATAGATCTTCATAAGTCTTGATCTTGTTTCAATTGTAGCTTCTGTCTCTCCTTTCTTCCCATGATGAGCTTCGATGCAAGGACTCGAATGTTGGAGATGCTCCTCATCGGGGAACACGTTCTGCGCACCATGTTTCCGTCTGCAACTGTTCAGGGTTTCAATGAATGTTTTCATGTCGCCATAACTGCCACATACGACAACCTTCAAAATGCCCGCCTCTGCTTCACTCAATCGTACCGCTCTCATTATGTCGCTCTCAATTTAAATATGCTGTCTTGACTTGCGGACCCCTATAGCAATATCACGACTTTGAACTATGAATGGGCCCTTTACACCTAGGATCGGCGATCGTAATGCTACCATATTTGTAAAACATGATCACTCTGCATCCGGACATACAACTTCTCTGAATACAACACTTTCGACACTTATCTGGCGGGTTAGAATGAAACTTTCTGATCAATTGAAGCAGAGGTGACTCATACCACAGTTGTGACAGCGTGTAATCCTTGTCTCTCAGGTTTCCAGATGCGAAAATCTCCATCCCTGATGATGCTGTACAAGGAAAAATGATGCCGTAAGCATTAACATGTAAACGGTTTTCGGCCGCCAAACAAGAAGCATGTCCTGGGAGCGTTTTCAGCTGAGGATAAAACTGACCAGTGCAAAATCCAGCGAAGAGTTCAGCGGCGATTTCATTCTGAACATCCTCTAATTCTTGGTTTAACCATGCTAGTTCATCGTTGTTGAGAGCCATCTCGTCGAACTTTGCTATCGCTCGTCCTGTCGGCGAAATCGACAGGATTCTGATTCTCCTAACTCCTTTTTCAGAAACCTTCTTAATCAGAGGTATAATCTCATGGATGTTGACTTTCATTGGAACTATGTAGATAGATACGTTTGCACTAGCATGTAACAGTCTTTCGAGACCTTTCATTGTAGATTGCATCGAACTTTCGACTCTTGTTATAGAATCATGCGTTTTAGCGTTCGACCCATATAGGGCAACTGTTATTTCACTAACCGATTCGCTGACCTTCTTGGCATCTTCACTGCTAATAAGAATTCCATTGGTATGGATATGAATTGAAGTCTTCAGTTCATCGCTGCAGAAGTCGATGACTTTCATCAGTTTTTTCTTGCAGAGAAATGGCTCACCACCGGTCAGTCCGACAGTTTTTAGACCCAATGACTTGGCTTCATACAACAGGTTCTCAATCTCATTTAGAGATAGTTCATGGTTCAGAGTCTTCTGCCCACCCCTTGCAGAGCAATGGATGCACTCAAGGTTGCATTGCTTTGTAAGCTCGATATCGATATGTTCAAGATGATTTTTCTTCATTGCGTCAAGCCCATCGCTTCTGCTGCAACATCCCAACTAAACCCGCTCACTCTGTTCTTATAGAGCAATTTGTCTCTTTCCATAACGAGCTGTTCAACACGTTTGATTTCAGATATGTACTGCTCTGTAGCATCTGGAGTGTTATGCAACAAGTGCAGTAAACAAGTCGCGGTTTTTTCATCGACGTATTTGAAAGTCCTGAATCGTCTATCAAGTCGCACGCCATGCAGAAAGTCCGCCAAATCAGCCAACGGAAAACCTGGATCAACAAACTTGATCTGTTTAGCAGCTAACATATAATCATCCCTTACGTTGTTTTTGGGCTCTCTTCCGCTCGACGGAACTCTGAAGTACCAACCATAGCGATAGTATCCTGTCAATACGCGTATGCGACCTTGCTGACCACATCGACCTGTGCAGAAGAAGTGCAAATCGATCCCTTCCCTGACTATTGTGGCTCGCATTGCTTTGTCGCATCTGCTGAACAAGCCAAAGGTCATTGTCTCCAGATTTGGATCTGGTTTCGGATCATCCTTATGCGACACATCTCTAATGGGCGTTTTCGAGAGTCGATCGCTATAATAGAACGATAGTGCCGCTTTGCTCCCTGATATGACTGGTAGAGGAATCCATGGCGGATTTGGCGGGCGAACGTCTTGATAGTGGATTACTCCACGATTGTTGGGTTGATGGTTCTTAGGCATGCGTTACATCCCAGATATTATGCATTGTGGACCTTTTATCTGTTTCTTCAACCTTAACTAACCCCTCGAATTGAATACGTTTCATCTCAATTCATCGAATAGGCTAAAGCGGCTATTCGGAATCACACAAGACTCTGATTTCCGTATATTCATCCTATATCAAAAACATCAAAAGGCTGAGGATACTAGCGCGCATGCTTGTTCCTAAATTAGATTCTCACTGAGTTAGCGCTGCGGGTTCTGTTTTTCAGATCATATTTGGATCATATACTAGACCGAGGGGGTAGGCTGTCAGCACACACAAGCAGAAGGCGCAGCCAAAAACATTGTCCTTAAACGACGATGCCCCCCAACGCGAGAACCCGCAACCATAAGGCGCAACCCTCAAATGCTTGAAAAAAGGAATTTAGGAACACACATGCGCGTGTATTCTTGGAGATTTTGGGTGAGATGCTTTAATCCTCTCTTTGACGTAGCCTATTTTTCATATCGACAAGCCATAATCCGATTCCAGATTTACTTAACAGATTCTTAATGCCGCGTGCTGACACGTATGGACAACCATACGCACTCTCATCAACAGCTATGTAATCTCTGTAACAGTTGCAATGTCTGAAATTTTTGACATATCCTAATGGCAGCTGAATAGCCCTAGCAGGCGTTAGTAGACTCGTTGCCTCAAGCTTATTTGATACTTGGGTTTGCGGCACCCGTTCATGAGCCGCAGGACCTTCCGCCTCAACTTGCCAACCTTCTCCACATCCCAAAACGGGTGAGGATGCCTCCTCAACAGCCAGTACTCGCCATCTATTAGGCGGTATATCAGCCAAAGCTCGTCCGAACTTATCCGCGGCCTAACATACTTCTTCTCAACCCAAACAGTTTCCTCAACCATTCCCCAGCACCCTGTTCACTAACGAATAGGCACAGTTAAACATGTTTCAGCACCCTTTTACGGCAAGGTAAATGTTGTTTCGGCACCGTTTAACATTTCTGCGCCACTAAAA
>Ga0315280_10002313_pt1 | contig 31079 bp, 28 predicted proteins | sample YL17G06_40_MG_FD_203697 | JGI IMG/M metagenome (GOLD analysis project Ga0315280, IMG submission 203697) | Sediment microbial communities from Yellowstone Lake, YNP, Wyoming, USA - YL17G06_40 | ecosystem: Environmental > Aquatic > Freshwater > Lake > Sediment | place: USA: Wyoming | collected... | reverse complement strand
AACACCCGAGCGTATCGCACTCCCCGGCGGCCGCAAGGTTACGGTGCACTACGAGCCGGGCAAGATGCCCTGGATCGAATCGGCACTGCAGGATTTCCTCGGCATGAAGTCGACGCCCACGCTCTGCGCCGGCCGCGTTCCGCTCACAGTCCACCTGCTTGCTCCCAACAGGCGCCCTATGCAGGTGACGCAGGACCTGCCGGGCTTCTGGCAACGACACTACCCTGTGCTGCGCCGCCAGTTGATGCGCCGTTACCCGAAACACTCCTGGCCCGCCTCGAGTGACGAATGACGAGCGACGAGTGACAAACGATTTCCTGGAGTCTAAAATTCGGTGCCTGCTTTGAAAACAGACGGTGCAGCGGACGGGCTAAAGCCCGTCCCCACTATATGTTACCCTCAGAGATCTCAAGTGGGCACGGGCTTCAGCCCGTGCGCTTTTTCATGCACTTGGGTGCGCGAATCGCGCATGAGATACTGTCACCGAATTTCCAAAGCTCTGAAATGCCGGAAAGGAGAAGCCACATGTCCAGACCATTTCGAGCGTTCAAGGCGCTTGCACCGGCGTGCTGGATCGCTACCATATTCCTCACCAGCACAGTTTCAGGCCGGGCCGGAGAATCCCAGTACATCCGCGAGCATTACACGAAACACGAGTACCAAGTCGCAATGCGCGACGGCGTGAAGCTGTTCACTGCGGTCTACGTTCCGAAGGATAAGAGCTACAACTATCCCATCATTTTGATGCGCACCCCGTACAGTGTCTCCCCTTACGGACCGGACGACTATATCGTTTTACCAGGGAAGCAGAGAACGCGATACTTTCATGAAGGATACATTGTGGCGTACCAGGATGTTCGCGGCCGGTATATGTCGGAAGGAGAGTTCGTCAACGTCCGGCCTTATATCCCCGACAAAAAGGGCAACCGCGACATCGACGAAACCACGGATACCTACGACACGGTCGACTGGCTGGTCAAAAACGTTCCGCAGAACAACGGGCGCGTAGGAATCAGCGGAATATCCTATCCCGGCTTTTATACATCCATGGGAATCATCGACGCGCATCCTGCTGTGAAAGCCGCGTCCCCACAGGCCCCGGTTTCCAAGTGGATGGGAGGAGATGATTTCTTCCACAACGGCGCCTTCCTTCTTTCCCATGCTTTTGATTTTTTCAGCGGGTTCGGTTGGCCGCGCCCCGTGCCGAAAAAGGAGCCGGACCCGCGTTTCAACCACAAGACTCCGGATGGATACAAGTTCTTTCTGGAAATGGGCCCCCTGCCTAATGCCGACGCAAAGTATCTGAAAAACGGCGTGGCATTTTGGAACGAAATCATGCAACACGGCGCCTGGGATGCGTTCTGGGAAGCACGCAACATTCTCCCACACCTGAAGAACATCAGGCCGGCAGTCATGGTCGTGGGAGGATGGTTCGACACAGAGAATCTCTTCGGCGCTTTGCACACCTACGAAGCGATCAAGGAGCAGAACCCCGGAGCCCGGGATACGCTCGTCATGGGTCCATGGTCCCATGGAGAATGGAGCCGGAGCGATGGCCAGGTGCTGGGCGATATCGACTTCGGCTCTAAGACTGCGGATTATTACACCGACCAGGTGGAGGTGCCCTTTTTCAACTACTACCTGAAAGATCAAGGCACGCTGAACCTGCCGGGAGCTTTTGTTTTCGAGACCGGCGGCAACCAATGGCACTCGTTGGACAGCTGGCCTCCAAAGAACCTGGAGGCGAGGGATATGTACCTGCAGGTCAACGGCTCTCTGTCCTGGGAGCCGCCGACAGGGTCTGCTTCCAGCTACCGGGAGTATGTCAGCGATCCGTCGAAGCCGGTCCCTTATACCTCGGAGATCACCAACTGGTACAATCCGTCCTTTATGCTGGAGGACCAGCGGTTCGCGGCCACGCGCCCCGATGTGCTCGTCTACCAGACCGATCCGCTCAAAAGCAGCGTCACCGTGGCCGGACCGATCGCGGCAAGCGTCTTCGTCTCCACTTCAGGTACGGATTCGGACTGGGTCGTCAAAGTGATCGATGTCTTTCCTGATAACACTCCGGATCCAACACCCAACCCGCGCAACGTGCGGCTGGGCGGATACGAGATGCTGGTTCGCGGAGACGTCTTGCGCGGAAAATTCCGCAACAGCCTGTCCGCGCCACAGCCCTTTGTGCCCAACCGACCCACAAAGATCGAGTTCATGTTGCAGGACGTCTTTCACACCTTCAAGGAGGGCCACAGAATCATGGTCCAGGTCCAGAGCACCTGGTTCCCCATAATCGACCTCAACCCGCAGAAATTCGTCGACATCTATCACGCCCAAGCAAGCGACTTCCAGAAGGCAACCGAGCGAATCTATAGCACCCCCCAATACCCTTCACACATAGGGTTTGGCCTGCTGAGAAAAAGCTCGTCGGAAAAGTAGCTTCGGTGAACAGCAGGAAGAGCGCGGGCGTGTTGCCCAAATGTTTTCGCGGTTGGTCTTGGCACGAGCAGAGCGTGAAGAGTGGGCGACATTTTCGATGTCATCTCGAAGGAGCAAACAACTCAAGCAGGATCAGGGCGGTTCGGAGGGGGACTTCAGGAGATTCGCGCTGTTGAGTGTCTCGATGTCGGCTGCCTGCCTTTGCTCGAACCTGTCTTTATCCCAGATCTCGACGGCATCGATCATGCCCATGACGACGACATCTTTCTCAATGCCCGCATAGGCACGGATCGGGGCGGAAAGGCGAATCCGGCCAAGGCGGTCAATCTCGCACTCCTGGGCGTTCCCCACCATATGTCGCGTCAGCTTTCTGACTGCAGGCTCGAGCTGCGACATGGAGCGAACCTTCTTCAGCCAGCCTTCCCAGCTCGATTCGGGGAGGATCCAGACGCACGGATCGAAACCCAGCGTGACTACAACCCGCTGGCCGATCATCGTGCGGATTTTGGCGGGCAGGCTCACACGGCCCTTGGCATCAACGGTGTGATAAAAGGAGCCGTGAAAGTCCAGAAATCTCTCAGCCATGGTCTCTCGAGCAAAAAACGAACCGCAAAGAGCTCTAGGACTGCAAACAACCTAGGTCTTCTGTCCTGAGGACCCTGTGGGCGTTGCCGTCTCCATTTTTGATTTCAGCGCATCCAGGTTACGCGGCCTCCATTCGGCCATGTAAAGCCGCCTCGACGAGCGCCGAGAGGGCTTGCAAGTCGAAAGGCTTGGGGAGGACACCCAGCAACCCGTTCCGCCGGGCTTCATCCAATTCCGACGCAAACCAATCCGCAGAACAGGAGAAAATGACGGCCTTGGCGGCGGGCGTCATCGATTTCACCCGATTGAAAATTGCCAGCCCGCTCATGCCTTTCATGCACAGATCAAGAATCAGGAGGTCGTAGGACCGGCGCGAAACAGCCTCCAACGCTTCCTCGCCGGAGGCGCTGGTGTCGACTTCGTAGCCTGCCATGCTCAGAAACTGGACACAGATGTCGCGGACACAGGGTTCGTCATCCACTACTAGGATGCTGCTCATTCTGGTCCGAATCCTTGGCAAGGATCGAGGTATGTTACCCGCTTCCTTACGGGGTTCGCCTTTCGTTCAACACCCGGTCTCCATTGCCGGGGGCACTCTGATTCCCACTGATCGGCGAGTTAAGTGGCCATTGTTAGCATCTTATACCTTCGTTTACCACAATTTCCCACCAATTCGCAATTGGAATACCATGCCGCTGTTCGGCTGTCAACATAATTATGCGAATAATGTGAAGTTTATGAAATATGAGAGGGGGTGCTTTGGAAGCAACTTCCACCGGTGCGAAAGGGGATTTCTTCGAATCTTGGCGTCCTTGAGTCTTGGTGGTTGACTGCAAAGTCACCTCCAAGACTCAAAGACACGAAGGCAACAACCTATTTTCCGGGGACGATGACAGCCGAGTTAATGTAGTCAAGCTTGGGGAAACTCTTTTCCAGATAAGCGTACCCTTCACTGTAAGCGCGGCCTTGATTGGGGCCGATTCCATCAGGCGCGCCTTCTCCATATGCGGAATAAAGCGAATCAACAACTTTCATGCCATCGATGACCTTACCGAACGGCGCGAAGCCACCGCCATTTAGCCGCGAATTGTCGGCATAGTTGATAAAAATCTGAGTAGTGCGCGTATTCGGACCGCCCATAGCATAGGTGACATATCCGCGTGTATTCGACTGTTTGACCGGATCGTCCTTGATAGATGCCCGCATCCAGACAGCATTGACTTTCGGGTCCCCATTGATCCCGAATTGCGCCATAAAGCCGGAGAGCACCCGGAAAAAGGCGCAATTGTCATAGTAACCATTCTTGACGAGGTTGTAAAAACGATCCGCCCCGTTCGGCGCCCAGGCGCGGGTCACTTCAATCACAAAAGTGCCTTTCGTCGTTTCGAATTTTGCCTGATAAACATCCGGCGCCTTTTCCGTCAGGGCTGCGGGATTCATGAGCTTCTCCTTGCTTGATTGCCCGCCGGCCTGTTCCCATGCGAGTCCCAACGCAACGGCACAGAGCAATGACAGGACTGTTACAAGTGCTTTGGTCGTCAAACGCATCGATCCTCCTCCTTTTCTTTCGTCGGTTTTCGATTGCGGAGTCGGGCCACAACTCTCCGCACAAACCACAGCTCGTGGTGAAGTATATCATCAACCGCAACCTCACAAGGCAGGCGCCACGAATTGCGGCGCCACTGGGGTTCGCAGCGGCCATTCTCGCGCTTGGCTGTTGTGAAGCCCGGGGAGACAACATATACTTGGCGCCGATCAGCCCTGTCACCATCTCAACTGGAGGATTGGCCATGCGTTTTAGGACCGTCTTGCTCTCCTTGGTGCTCGTGACGATGTTGCAGGCGCAAGAGCCCGCTCGGCTCGACACCGCGCTGCTGGCGCCGCTCAAGTGGCGCAGCATCGGTCCAGTGAACACCGGCGGGCGCATCGACGACTTCGCTGTCGCCAGAGTGCCCGGCGCTCCCGATGCGATCTACGTCGGGACCGCGAGCGGCGGCGTCTTCAAGAGCACGAACGCCGGCACATCGTGGACGCCGGTCTTCGACAACGTCGACGCGATGATGTCTATCGGCGACGTTGCGATTGCGCCGACCGACCCTAACATCATCTGGGTCGGCACGGGCGAGGCGAACAGTCGTCAGAGCTCGTCCTGGGGCGACGGCGTGTACAAATCGGAGGACGCGGGTCGCACCTGGAAAAACATGGGCTTGAAGGAAACGCGGCACATCGGGCGGATCGTTGTCGACCCGACCAATTCCAAGGTCGTGTATGTGGCTGCGGTCGGACACCTCTGGGGCTCCAATCCCGAGCGCGGCATCTTCAAGACCACCGACGGTGGCCAGACCTGGAGCAAGATCCTGTACGTCGACGAGTATACCGGCGCGAACGACATCGTGATAGATCCTAAGAATCCTCAGATCCTCTTTGCATCGACGTATCAGCGCCAGCGAAAGGTATGGGGCTTCAACGGAGGCGGCCCAGGAAGCGGCATCTATCGGACAACTGACGGCGGCACCACCTGGACGAAGCTGACAAAGGGACTGCCGCCCGGGGACAAAGGGCGGATCGGATTGGACGTTTTTCTGGGCGACAGCCGGATCGTCTACGCGACTGTTGAGGCGGGTGGCCGACGTGGAGGCGCTGCTGGAGCGCTCGCAGGTGCAGCCGGAGGGCGTGGAGGGGCCGGCGGGGGCGCGGGACGAGGTGCTGGGGCCGGAGCGGTTGCAGCTGGGGGTGAAGCGGCGGCCCCGGCTGGAGGCGGTGGAGTGTACCGTACAACGGACGGCGGTGAGAGCTGGGAACTGCTTACGGCGCTCAATCCTCGGCCGAGCTACTACAGCCAGATCCGGATCGATCCAAGAGACAAAAACCGAATCTACCTGCTCGGATCGAACCGCGGATTCTACGTATCCGACGATGGCGGGAAAAACTTCCGCGATATCTTCAGCAACGTGCATTCTGAGGATCACGCCCTCTGGATCGACCCGGACGCTCCCAACCACCTGCTCGTCGGTGGCGACGGGGGTGTGTCGATCTCATGGGATCGCGGCCTGACGTGGGATTTCCGCCGGAACATGCCGATCGGCCAGTTCTACGAAATCGACGTGGACAATCGTGATCCGTACACCGTGTGCGGCGGACTGCAGGACAATGGCGTCTGGTGCATTCCCAGCGCGACCCGCAACCGCAACGGAATTGCCGATCGGGATGGATGGAACATCGGCGGCGGCGACGGCTTCCACGCCCACTTCGACCCGAAAGACCCGAACGTCATCTATGAAGAGTCGCAAAACGGAAACATTGCGCGCGTGAATCTAACCACGCTCGAGCGCGTCAACATCCGGCCGGGCCCGACGGAACGGCCCACGCCGGGCCAGGCGCGCGATGCGGGCTACCGTTGGAACTGGGACACGCCGGTCTTGATCTCGAGCTCCGATCCGAAGGTCCTGTATATCGGGGCAAACGTGCTGTTCCGCTCCCCCGATCGGGGCGGCAGCTGGAAGGTCATCAGCCCGGATCTTACACTCCGCATTGACCGCAACACGCTGGAGATGATGGGGCGACGGGTCACGGCTGAGACGCTTTCCAGGAACGACGGCGTGTCGTACTACGGGACATTGACCGCGATCGGCGAGTCGCCGCCTGATGCGCGCGTGCTCTACACCGGGAGCGACGACGGCCAGGTGCAGGTTACACGGGACGGCGGCGCGACGTGGACGAATGTTACTTCCAGGATTCCCGGTCTTCCGCCCAGAACCTACGTGAGCACTGTGCTGCCGTCGCGTCACATCGCAGGACGAGTGTACGCCACCTTCGACGGCCATTATGACGACGACTATCGCCCGTACGTGTATGTCAGCGAAGACTACGGGCAAACGTGGCGATCGCTCGCAGCCGGCTTGCCGGAAACATCGATCAATCGCATTCGCGAGCACCCGAAGAATCCGCGCGTGCTCGTGCTGGCCCACGAGCGGGGCATGCACTTCTCCAATGATGGCGGCGCGACCTGGACGTCGCTCGCCACCAATATGCCCACCGTCCCTGCGGATGACGCGATCTTCCAGCCGCGCGACAATGCGCTCGTTGTGGGAACCCACGGGCGAGGCATCTGGATCCTGGATGACGCCGGGCCGCTGGAAGTGTTGACGCCCGAGGCGGTGCACTTCGAGGCACTCCTCATGCCCATTCCGCGCGCGCGTCAGTGGTACATCTACAGCCCGCAAGCATGGTTCGGCGCCGGCGAGTCTTTCGCACCGAATCCAGAGTTCAACAATGCCGTTATCTCCTACTACCTGCGCGACGGTGCTGCCTCCCAGGTGCAGATTGACATCAGCGATGCCGGCGGCAATCCGATTCGCGCGCTGCGCGGGCAGGCCGCGCGCGGGTTGAATCGCGTCACGTGGGATCTGCGCATGCAGTCTCCTGTCGCAGAAGGAGAAACGCGTGCAGCAGCTGGCGGAGGCGGCCGAGGCGGCGGGCCAAGCGGTCCGCTGGTGATGCCCGGCAAGTACCGCGTCGCGCTCAAGGTCCCGGGCCTCGATCGCGAGCTTCACGGTGAGGTCGCAGTGGAAGGCGATCCCCTCGCGAACTTCTCCGACGCCGATCGTCGCGCCCGGCAGGCCGTATTGATGAGCATCTACGAGTTGCAGAAAACGCTGGCCGGCGCGCGCACCGCGGTCCGGACGCTCACCGGTCAGATGGACTCGATCAGGAAGGATATCACTGCCGGAGGAGCGACGGACGCGGCGAGCCGCGCGGACGCGCTGGCCGCACGCTTGTCGCAGCTCCAGACTGAGGCCGACCGCGAGCTCAGCACCGCAAGCGGCCTGTCGCGGCCCATCGAGAGCGTGTCCGGCTTTCCGACCGCGGATCAACGCCGGCAGATCGACTGGACCTTCGAGGATGCAGCGAAGACGGTTGAGGACTTGAACCGCCTGATCCAAACCGAGATTCCGGGATTGTACGCGCAGTTTGCCCGCCGGAAGTGGCCGGCGCCGATCCCGCCGATTCCACCCATTCGCCGCTAGCCCAGGCATCAGGCGCCGGCGCGAGTCGCCTCACGCGATTGCTTGCGCCATGGGAAGTGGCTCATTTCCGGCCTATACTGGGGCGTGCCTTTCCCTGGCTTCGGCAGAAATGATAATGAAATACAGGAAACGGCATTCTGAAGAAGTTCATCGTAACCCTTGATTGCCTGGGGCGGATGGTCACCTTCGAATTGCCGCCCTCGCACGCGGGAGGTGCAGATGCGAATTAGAGATTTGGTTGTCCTGCCAGTTTGCCTCGGCATTTCAGCCGGCTTGGTTGCGGTGCTTCGGCCCGGCGCCAGCCAGGATGCGCCTGATCTCGGGCAGATCTTCACGCGTTCGGAGGCGATGATCCCGATGCGGGATGGCGTTCGCCTGCACACGGAGATCTGCGTCCCAAAAAGCGCTGCGGGGACGCTCCCGCTTCTGATCACCCGCACCCCCTACGGCGTCAACGATGATGACCGCGGTTTCTCCCGAACATTCGGCATCTATCGCGAGCTGATTCCCGATGGATTCATTTTCGTGTTTCAGGACATTCGCGGACGCTTTCAATCCGAAGGGCGGTTCGTCATGCAGCGCCCGCCGCGCGATCGCAGCGATCCCAAGTCGATCGATGAGGGCACCGACACGTACGACACCATAGACTGGTTGATCAAGAACGTCCCCAAAAACAACGGCCGCGCCGGCCTGCTCGGCATCTCCTATGGCGGCTGGCTCACGGTGATGGGACTGCTTGAGCCGCATCCCGCGCTGAAAGCCGCTTCCGAGCAAGCTTCGCCGGCCGACATGTTCCTGGGCGACGACTTCCACCACAACGGCGCCTTCCGCTTGAGCTACGGCTTCGAGTACGCGGCCGAAATGGAAACAGATAAGACCAACTATCTCTTCCCGTTCGACATCGCCGACACCTTCGAGTGGTACCTCAGGCTGGGACCGCTTTCCAACGCCAACAAGCTTCACTTTCACGAAAGGATTCCTACCTGGAACGATTTCATCGCCCACCCGAATTATGACGAATTCTGGCAGAAACAGGCGTTCCCGCGCTATTTGAGGGACCTGAAACCGGCTGTGCCGAACCTCAATGTTGCCGGCTGGTGGGACCAGGAGGATTTCTATGGGCCGGTGAAAATCTACGAGCTGCTCGAAAAAAACGATAGCAACCACATGAACTATCTCGTCGCGGGTCCCTGGAACCACGGAGGCTGGGCGCGCGCCAATGGCACGCGCCTCGGCCCTGTCCAGTTCGGCAGCGATACCAGCATGTATTTTCGCGAAAACATCCAGAAGGCCTGGTTTGACTACTGGCTGAAGGACAAAGGCAGCCTGCCCCTGACAGAAGCTCTAACCTTCGAGACCGGCTCGAATCAATGGAAGAAATGGGATGCCTGGCCCCCGCAGAAAAACCTCGCCAATCGGAAGCTCTATTTCCATGAGAACAGCCGGCTCTCGTTCGACGGCCCCGGCAACGGGCCGGCGGATTCGTCCGACAGCTACATCTCCGATCCCGCGTGCCCGGTTCCCTATCGCCAGCGTCCCATCCAGCCGACGTATGGTCCGGGGAGCACCTGGTCCACCTGGCTGGTGGAGGATCAGCGGTTCGTGCACCTGCGTCCGGACACGGTTGCCTGGTCGACTGAGCCGCTGACGGAAGACCTTGCGGTGGCCGGAGACATCGTCGCGCGTCTGTTTGCGTCCACCACAGGCAGCGACAGCGACTGGATTGTCAAGCTCATTGACGTCTATCCCGAAACCTATCCGAACAACCCGAGGATGGCCGGGTATCAGCTAATGATCGCCAACGAGGTTTTGCGCGGGCGATTCCGCAAGAGCTTCGAAAAGCCTGAGCCGCTCGTTCCGAACCAGCCGGCCGAATTCACTGTCGATCTGCACACCAACGATCACACCTTTCTGAAGGGCCATCGAATCATGGTCCAGGTTCAGAGCACGTGGTTCCCGCTGATCGACAGAAACCCTCAGAAGTTTGTGCCGAACATTTTCTTGGCAGCTCCGGATGACTTTCAGAAGGCCACGCAGCGGATCTACCGTTCGGCCCAGTACCCCTCGAGCGTGGAGCTACGGATTTTGATTCGCTAAATAGTTTTTGTCGCGAAATTCGACGGTTGCATCGAAATGCCGGGTGAGCAACTTGGACCTGGACTTGGACCTCGACGTGGACCTGGATGGTTTTGTCCGAGCTGGATTTTCCAGGAATAGCATTTAGCAGATCGTCCTTTATCCGTTCGTGTCCACATCCAAGTCCACGCCCGGGTCGAAATCCAGGTCCAGGACGAATGATCATCGAGTTTCGCGAAAGTATCTCATGCGCGATTCGCGCACCCAGAGGAACGAAAACCCGTGTTTCTGGCTGTCGTGCGCGAAGTGCTTTGGAGTGCGGTGCCTCGGCACCGCTTTGAAGCGTGACAAAGCGGCGTCAAGCCGCCGCACTCCAAAGCCTTCGGCCTCATTTTCGGAACAGAAACAAATACGGCGACAGTCGCCGCTGCGCCGAGCCCCTTCGAACGAGGACAGCACACCCTGTCACGCTATTTGGCTAGTTCCGTAACGAATCAGAGCACGCGAATCCTTGTTGCGGCTAAACAGTTACCCTCATCTTTGATTCTTGTCCCGCAATACCAAATACGGTACCTTATTCGCACTGGCGGAGGAATTGCAATGAGCCTGAAGGAAGATATTCGGCCGGTAACCTATCTGAAGAGTCGCGCGGCGGAACTGCTTGCCCAGGTCAACCGGACCCAGCGCCCTGTGATCATCACCCAGAATGGCGAACCGAGAGGCGTGCTTCAGGACCCGGAGAGCTACGAACGCATTCGCCGAGCTCTTGGGATGCTGAAGCTTCTGGCCCAGGGTGAAGATGATATCCGTGCCGGCAGGGTCTCCCCGCAGTCTGCGGTCTTTGCGGCGGTCAAGGAAGAACTGACAAAGCGGAAGCGGAAGAATGACCAAAAGAAGGACGTTCGAAGTCGAGTGGGCTGATGCCGCGCGTACCGATCTAGCCCTCATTGTTGAGTACATTGCTGCCGACAGCGTCGATTCGGCCATTTCGGTGCTAGAGAAGATCGAGAGCAGAGCAGCTTCCCTGACGATCATGCCTCAGCGGGGTCGCGTGGTTCCTGAACTTGCAGTCGTCGGAGTTCACAGCTACCGTGAAATCATGTGTGTTCCTTGGCGCATTGTGTATCGAATTGCGGGCCGGAAAGTGTATGTGCTGACAGTGGTGGACAGCCGCCGGAACCTGGAAGACCTCCTTCTCGATCGGCTTCTGCGCTGACCGGAATGGGGACGCTCACGTATTTTGCAGCCCGAGCTCTACGGCCAGGATTGATCCTCGGACGCAAAATAGGTGAGCGTCCCCGGTTTTTTGGTTCTGGCTCCTGGCTTCTAACGAGAACAGGATTCTCGTTACGCCACACAAAACGGCCTAATGAATGGGCTTTCGCGCGAACACCAGGAATGCACAGAAAAAGACGATGACGCTGATTCCCAGGAGTGTGGATCCTGGGATGAGGGCATCACCCAGGATTTCCCGATAGGAGGGCAATCGCTCTTCGAAAACGGGCAACCGGTCGTCGGGTATCATGACGGTGCTGGAGAAGCTGCGTGAATTTTCGAAATCGGTCGAGTTTTTTGACTTGGGATCGAGCCGGTCCTGGGAAATCAGGAAATCCCGCCAGGATATGACAAAGCCGTTTAGCTGCGCGGTCAGGCGCCTGTAGCGATAAACACCGCTGCCGGCAAGGGCCGCCGCGGTGTACTTATAGAGCCCGTTGGGGCTCAACATCGCCATGCGCATCGCCAAGCCCAGCTGGGCTACGCGTTTGCGCTCGAGGTCCGCCCTGTAAAGCGAAATCTGCCTTTGCCGGTCGGCCCGCACTCTGTCTTGTTCTTCGTTGTACTTTTGCTTCTCTTCCGCGGTCATTTTAGACAAGTCGACCGTGTCCCGGCTGGCGTGCACGCCCGACAAAAAGAGAACAGCCGGCAACCCCTGGATCGCTGCCTCCTTCGCCTGTACTTCCTGGGGTGAATCCACACGCACCAGTTTGGCTCCCAGGGTGCCCGCGAGCCCCGGAATGACGAGTGCGGATAAGACATAGAAGACCAGGAGCACCACAAGGCTAGTCGAAGAACGGCCAAGCCAGGCGGAGACGAAGATGCAAATCCACGTCACCACGGCGAGGTAGAATGCGGAAAGCAGGGAAACGGAGCCGACCTGCAGTACGAGGCCCTTGTGGAAAGCCACCATCCCGGAATTCAGAACAATCAGCAGGCTGATGATGCAACCGGTCAGCAGCGGGACGAGCAGGACGCAAAAAGCACCGGCGAATTTAGACCAGAGGATGAGAGAGCGCGATACAGAGTTCGACAGTACGATTTTCAGAGTACCATCCTCGATCTCACTCGAGACCGAATCGTAGCACAGCACGATCACGGCGAAAGTCAGGACGAAGCTGACGATAAAGACCCAGTCCACGTCTTCAAACCTGCTCAGCAGGTAATTGTCTGTGCCTAGTGCCGTGGTGTATGTCGTCATTCTTCCGTTTGCCTGAATCCCTAGATATACAGGCAGATATCTGCTATCCGCATTTACCGCGAATTCGATGCCAAGAGGCCGGCGCGCGGTGCCGACCGGCTTGGATACCAGGTTGCGCACGCTCTGTTGCAATCCGGCACGAGAAGGCCCGCCCGTATAGCTCGAGAGCTTTTCCTCCAGAGCCCTTTTGTGCGCAGGCACAAAGGTAATTGCAGAAAAAACAAACACCACTGAGGAAATCATGAAGACCAGCAGGAATCGCCAGCGCAGCAGGTGATCAAGCAACTCTCTTCTTACGAGTGTTCCGAACATAGGTCAGCGCACGTCGAAGCGGGCAAAGGAAATGAAACTCAATAGGAAAAAGACCACGCAGGCAATTGCCATTCCGGCAATCCAGGGAAGGGACGAGGCGACATCCTCAGACCACTGCACGGCAGTCGCAGGATCGAAGCGAGGCAAAGTGTCAAGGCTCACGGGTCCCAGGTCCGCGTCGAAGTACCTGGGGGAATCGTAGGCGCCTTCATTCTCCAGCCAGAGCGAGATCTGCTGCTGGTAATTCACCAGGGCATGGAAAAAGTGTCTATATCCCTCTTCCCCGGTGCCTGCCAGAACGCAGGAGAGACGGTCAAAAACAAATGCGGGGCTGACCAGTTTGATCCACACTGCCACCGCCTCCTGGTCCTCGAGCCTGCGCCTGCGCGCCTCGATGCGGTCCTTTAAGGACTTTGCGTCGTCGGCCTGGGCATTGGCGATCTCGCGCATCCGGGATTGCAGGAAACGCCTGCCGTTGTCGTCTAATCCGGAGATTGCCATCGGGCCGCTGGTATTGATCGCGGAACTTACGTTCTTCGATTGCTTACGAACTTCTTTTAAAGCACTCTCGAGCAGCTGATAGCCACGACTGCTCGCGCTGAAAGTAGGAGCGGGGGGCATCGGCTTGAGAATCGCCACGTAATAGTCGACCGTGAGCGGGACCAGGACCATCTGGACAACCCAGAAAAACATAGAGGCGACCAGAGCCACGGAAGAGCGGGAAGATCGCGTCGAAATAAACAGCCCGATCAGGTATATCAGTGTCGTGTACAGCGAGGCGGCGAGAAAGAGCCAGCCGGTTCGAATCCATCCGTCCCTCCCGATCGGGATGCCGGAGACAAAGCGCACGATAAGCAGAAACAGCCCGAAGCCCACGGCGAGGAGAGCTTCCAGGGCGGCCAGGTTGCCGAGCACCTTGCCCATCAGGAATTTCCAGCGGGGGATCGCATAGGAAGAGACGAGCCTCAGTGTTCCCTGCTCTTTTTCCCCGGCAACGCCAGCGTAGGAAAATACCAGCGCCAGCAGGCCGAAAACAATCTGGATAACTAGCGCAAGATCGAATGCCGGGAAAATGCGGAGGAGGTCGGAACTGCGCGCGGTTGCAAAAAGTTCAGGGTAGCCCACCCGCCTGACAGTAAAGCTGTTGACCACCCGTTCCGACACACCTTTGTTGAGCAGATTCAGGGGGCTGGGAGGCTTCTCGACGCGGACACTGAGGGCGGAATAGGTCTGGGTTTCCTTCAAGGCGGCTTCGTTCTGCTGCAGGCGCCTCTGATATTCAGCGTAAGAGTCCCTGTAACGTTCGGAGAGAGTCCAGGTGACACTCGAAAAGAGGATAAGGATAAGAACCAGGCTGCCGGGAATGCGGAAGCTCCAGAACCCATCGAACAGTTCCCTTCGAGCGAACTGAAGCACGCGTGCGCGCATCGTTTGACCTCGGGGTGCGATTATACTCGAAACCTGCGTACAGGAAGGCAGGGATAGCTCGCCGAAACCGGGGAGGCTCACCCGTTTTGCAGCCCGAGCTCTATGGACAGGATTGATCCTCGGACGCAAAACAGGTGAGCGTCCCCGGTTTTTATCTTCGGCAGACACACAATGCCTGAAGACACCGTGGAGCGTCACTGTTTTTCTGGGAATCGAGGAAGCTGCAAGCTAATATTGGATAATTACTTGCCTGGCGCAGCCCGATAGATTGCTACCTTTCGGCTGCGGCTGATGGCCGCGCCAGGCATTTCGTGGTTGCTGTCTAAGCCCCGGGCTCTAAAACTCCAACTGGTCGTTGATCATCATGTCGGCAAACTTGAACTTGTACTTGTAAATGTGTTCGCCGATTCTGACGCAGAGCGTGACTTCCTTGTCGTCAGCGGTCAGAGTGGGCTTGCCATCGACTTGCCGCGCAAACTGCAAGGTCATGGCCTGACTGCCTGCGCGCGGTATCACCAGATTCGCGAGGGGGATCTTCTCCTGATTTTTCTTCTGAAGACAGGTGTCCGCCTTGAACCTGGCGAGTTGTGCCTCAGCGTCACGTCCCCTGCCCAGGGTTAAGCCCGATACGAAAAACTCAAAAGACTGCGGCTTGTAATTCAGGATCTGGTCGAGCTGCTGTTTGGGAACTTCGGGGTTCTGCAGCATCATCTGCCGCGCGAGGGCTTCCCGGATGGGCCGCGCATTCCAGTTGATGATGATCTCACCCGGGACTCCACCGCCACCGCCACCGCCGCTACCTCCGCCTCCTCGTCCACCGCCCCCACGTCCGCCACCGCCGCCACCGCCCCCTGAATCAGTTGAGCCTATACTGACTGAAGAGGTCGGCGCGTTCTCCAGCAACGTCCGGGTCCACGGTGAATTCTTGCGAAGGATCTTCTCAACCTCTTTTGCGTTCCATTCGGTGTAGGGCTTCGTCACCCAAAAATCTTTGGGTCCGGCGTATAAAAGCAAAGCAAACAATGAGCACGCAGCAGAGACGGCTGCGCACCCGAACCAACGATGTCTCATCGATGCCTCCACTTGCTCCAGACGTTCATCTGTAATGTACCAGCCGCATTGTAACACGATACGGGTAAACTCAACTTGTCTTCAGTCGAGGAAAGTCGCTCAAGTCAAAGGTTGCGTCCCGCCTCGATCTGCCGCGTGCCGGCAGAAACGCTACACCTTCACCTGCGGCGCGGCAGCTTCGACACGTTCAATCTCGAAGAACTCCTCCGACTTGAAGCTGAATGCGCCCGCGATAAAGTTGGAAGGAAACTGCTCGACACGGACGTTGTAGTCGCGGACGTTTGCATTGTAGAAGCGGCGAGCAGCCTGTATCCGGTCCTCGGTGTTGGCCAGTTCGCCCTGCAACTCAAGGAAGTGCCGGTCGGCCTTGAGATCCGGGTAGCGCTCGACGACAACAAGAAGCTGACGGAGTGCCTGGATGAGCTTGTTTTCGTCCACTGCCTGCGACGCTGGCGAGCCGGCGGAGGCCAGGGCCGTGCTCCGCAGCCGCGCCACCTCCTCCAGCACCTCACGCTCGTGCTTCGCATAGCCCTTCACGGTCTCCACGAGATTTGGGATCAGGTCGTATCGCCGCTTCAATTCCGTGTCCACATCCGCCCACGATTCCCGGCACTGGTAGCGGAGTTTCACCAGGCCGTTGTACATGGCCCAGATCAGAATCAGGATGAAAGCCGGGATTCCGATGATAATCCAGATGGCAGGGTCCATCGCATTCCCTCGAAATGAACGGTTACAGCGTTCCCTCTTGTAACGACCGCCGCAAGTACTCCGGCATCAAGTCGAGCAGCCCCTCGACCTGCGCGATCGCCGTCTCGAACTCCTTCGGCGACCACGTGGAGTCATCGGTGATCAGCATTGTGTCTCCGCGAAACTCCATCGCGAAGCGCTGCGGCTGAGCGAGCATGTACTCCATGGCGCGGGCATGGAAGAGGTCGAACGCAAACTTTCGGTTGTCCGACTTGACATAGAACGCCTTGCTGAATTCTGCCGACTCGAAGTCGATGTCGTCGAAGCCGACGAACTCGGCAACCTTGTCGAAGAATCCCTCCGGGCGAGCCGTAAGGTAGGGAAAGGGATACCCGTGACGGATGAACGTGCCGGATAAGTGATGGGTCGATTGGCTCTTCCCCGATCCTGTCGTATAGCGGTAGTCGAAGCACACCATTGCCCGCCCCTTGCGATTGCCGTGGAAAACATGGTAGGCGCGCCGGCTGTGTCCTCGACCGATGGCGTGAAAAGCCTCGTACCGGTGTTCGATCCCAAAGGGATCGCCGTCATCCCAAGAGAAGCCCCAGGCTGCCGCCAGTGCCGCGAGCTCCTTCTTCCGCCGTTGGGAAGAAAGGTACGAACAGATCGCGATCCCAGCGATCACGATCAAGACGATGATTACAAAGAATGGTTGCATGCCTGTTCCTCCCGCCCGGACTGTGCACGCCGGCCGCGGCAGCGTCAATCCCTTCCTCGTGACGCGTCTTATGTATCGAGCAAGTCTACGGCATGTCTCAAGACTGCCAAAACGAAATCTCAAGTCCTTGGAGCTGCTGCGCTCTTTCGCTCATTCCGTCCATGGTATGATAGATTGATCGCGGACGCCTGGAACGTTCGAAGTACTCGGAGGCAGTATGGACAGACAATTCAAGGTAATTGTCGAAAGACATCCCGATGGCTATGTAGCATATCCAATAGGGCTGAAGGGTGTGGTTGTGGGTGAAGGGAACACCTATGAGGAGGCACTTGCGGACGTACAGTCGGCGATTCAGTTTCACATCGAAACTTTTGGCCACGACGTCCTTGATCTGGACCAACCGATCCTGGAAGCTTTCATCGCCGAAACCCACGTGCCAGTCTAATGCCCAAGTTCCCGGTTGACGCACCTCAAGCAAGGGTCATCAAGGCGCTAGAGGCGCTCGGCTTTCGCCTCGTTCGGGAAGGTAACCACATTGCAATGGTGCGGAAAAACCTGGATGGAACGCAGACACCGTTGACTATGCCCAATCATCGGACCATAAAAGGTTCGACTCTTCGCACCATTCTCATCCAAAGCGGCATCTCACGCGACGACTTCCTCAAAACCTACGAGAAGTCTTAGGCGCAAGTATCGGTTCTCCTTCTTGAGAACCGTCTCTATTATTTGTGTCTCACTCTTGGGGTTCCACTCCAATAATTAGGCAGAGGAACCGGGGCGCCTGCGACAGTCCCCGATTTTTTCACGGCTCCAAAAACTCGAGGAATCAAGGAAGACCGGGAGAAGCTGCATTCTTCGAGCTTGGACTTGATTGCGACATAAGTTTTGTGTCCATGGAGTGTTTGTGGTTTGATAGGTGCAACTTTCCGAAATCCAGATTGAGGAGGAATACTGCGATGCGAAGCAAAATTACACTCTGGCTGGCGTTCTGTCTTTTGATTTTCGTCGGCACGGCCTTGAATGCTCCCCAGGAAAAACCCTTTACAGTAGGGACCGCAATGGCACAGCGGGGACATAGGGCAGCCGGCACTATTGAAGTTCCGGCCGGCAGCGATGCGGCGCTGAGCATCCCGGTCGTCGTCATCCATGGCGCAAAGCCCGGGCCCGTGCTAGCCATTGTTTCGGGATTACACGGGACCGAGTACGCCTCCATCATCGCCGTGGAGGGCCTCATCGAAAGGATCGACCCGGCATCCGTATCGGGGACTGTAATCCTGCTACCGCTGGTCAACGTTAACTCCTTCGAGCAGAAGATTCCCCACCTTAATCCGGTCGACGGCAAGAACATGAACCGGATGTTTCCCGGAAGCAGGAGCGGAACCCAAACCGACCGCGCTTGCTACCTCATTACAAAGGAAGTGGTGGAGCAGTGCGACCACCTGATCGATCTCCACGGCGGCGATCTCGACGAGAGTCTTCGTCCTTACAGCTATTGGACCAAGACCGGCAATGACAAGCAGGACGCAATCTCCCGCGAGATGGTTCTCGCTTTCGGCCTTGATCACATCATCATCTCCACGGACCGCCCGAAGGATCCCGCCGCATCGCGATACCTGGAAAATACGGCAACCACGCGCGGGAAGCCCTCGATCACGGTCGAGGCTGGATATGCCGGCACCGTTGAACCGGAGGACGTGGAGGCGCTCGCTCGGGGATGCCTGAGTGTGATGCGATATCTCAAGATGCTTCCGGGGCAGCCCGAGCGCATCGAGCATCCGGTCTGGATCGAGAGGATCGAGACGATTGCGAGCGAGAAGAACGGCATTTTCTTTCCCCTGGTCCGGCGCGGAACCTACGTGGCGGAAGGAATGGCAGTGGGATATCTGACCGATTACGTCGGGAACAAGATCCTTGAAGCACATGCTCCCGCAGCCGGCGTCGTCTTGTTCATCCGTGCAATTCCTTCGATGACCAAAGGGGAAACGATCGCCAACATCGGTGTCGTGGGCACGGCTAAATGAATTCGGGAATCGAGGACGCTCACATTTTTCCGACTGCCTCCGCTTTTCCCTTCACTATTGGACTTAAGAAACAGGTGAGCGTGCCCGATTTTACAGTATCCCCCGATCTTCAGGGCGCCAAGGCTTCAACAGGCCAGGAATGGCCGGCAATGCAACCTTACTTGCCGATGCCATGGATTTTTAAACTTATCAACTGGTCGATTGTAAGATCCTTCATCCCGTGGGACTGCACGCTTCGGATATAGTCCGGCGTCACATTGTGGATCCGCATCGCCACCAATTGGTCGATGGTCGGGGCATAGCCTAACGACTTGACCTGCTTCACAAAATCGGTATCGGCGCTATGGATGCGCATGGCGACCAACTGGTCGATAGAGGGATTGTATCCGAGCGTCTTCATCTCTCGCGCGAATTCCGGCGTCACACTGTGGATCCGCATCGCCACCAATTGGTCGATGGTCGGAGTATAGCCTGACGATTTGACCTGCTTCACAAAATTGGTATCGGCGCCATGGATGCGCATGGCGACCAACTCGTCGATAGAGGGATTGTATCCGAACGTCTTCATCTCTCGCGCGAATTCCGGCGTCACACCGTGGATCCGCATCGCCACCAACTGGTCGATGGTCGCAGTATAGCCTGACGATTTGACCTGCTTCACAAAATCGGTGTCGGCGCCGTGGATGCGCATGGCGATCATCTGGTCGATAGAGGCATTGTATCCGAGCGTCTTCATCTCCTTCGCGAACTCCGTAGTCACGCCATGAATTCGCATGGCGACCAGATTATCCGGAGAAAGTTCGGCATAACCCAAGGCCTTCATCTCCCTGACGTACGCGATCTCGACGCCATGAATGCGCATGGCAATCAGCTGGTCGGAGAAAATGTGCTCCAGTCCCAGGCTCCGCAGATCGCGGGCGTAAGAGCGCGTGACATCGTGAACGGCCATGGCAAACACCTTGTCGGTAGAAAGCCCGTCGTAGCCGAGGCCCTGCATTTCGGAGATGAACCCGGGATCCGGTGAAAAGGTGAATGTGCCTGAACCATTGCCGTTCTTGAAGTAGCCCTCGCATGTGAGGATGCCTGCATCACGTACGATTTCGAAGCGCACATTGGCGCCTGCCGATTCCATCTGTCCGGCGGCGAGGCCGCGCAACTGCTCCAGGGGCACGGTGGAAGAACTGCTGAAATGTCCGGATCCTCCGGTCTTCCCCTGCAGGGTGAGTTCGATCCTGCCGTTAACTGGAGGGCCCTCGATTATCCACTGGCCTGAGATCGGCGCAGCGCTCTGAAACGCAAAAGCCCCCATCAGGCTGCAGCAGGACACGACAATAGCGATAACCTTAATATGAGCCATTTTCCAGACCTCCTCAGTCTAAATAGGATCAGAAGACAGAATGCGGGCCTGCTTCAGCCGGATAAGCTGGTCGAGAGTCAGGTCCTTGAATCCATGCTTCAGCACCTCTTTGATGAACTCGGAGGTGATTCCCCGAATGCGTGCCCTGATGACATCATCGTAGCTGAGTTTTGTCAGGCCTGCGTCTTTCAGGCTGCGCACGAATTCCGGCGTGATGCCGTGGATGGCCATCGCCACGACCTGATCTGGAACCGGCGTTCCCAGTCCCAGCGACGCTATTTCCTTCACTTTCGCGGCATCCACGCCGTGAATCCGGAAAGCGATGAGCTCGTCGATCGTCATCCCGGTCAGTCCCAGGGCCTTGATTTCGTTGGCGAATTCAGGAGTGATGTCGTGGATCTTCGTGGCGATCAATTGATCGATTGATACCTCGCCGAATCCCAGGCTTTTCATTCGCTTTGCATACTCAGGAGTCACCCCGTGGATCCGGGCGGCGACGATCTGATCGGGCTTGAGTTTTCCCAAGCCGGCCGACTGCAATTCGGCGATCTCTTCTGGACCAGCCCCATGGATCCGAAATGCGACCAACTCATCGGGCGTGAGATCGGCCACCCCCACTGCGCGCAGTTGCCGGATGTATTCGGGCGTAACGCCGTGAATCTTAAACGCGATGAGCTGGTCGGCGGTCAGGTTCGGGTATCCGGCGTCGGCCAAGTCGCCGATAAATCCCTTGGATTCCGCCTGGGCAGGCGGCTTGGAGGCTGATCCCTGGCGCTGCGACGGCGCCGGAACCGCTTGCAACTCCAGTTCGCCGCCGTCAAATGACGCAGTTGCGAATGCGGGTGAAAGCCCGCTGGCTTCAGCCTGCCTTTCTGCCGAAACTCGCGCTCCGGCCCAGACCGCGCACACGGTGAATGCCGCGAGCGCTCCCGCCAGCCAGGGTTTTGCGCGGCGCACGGCAGGCTGGCCAGGCGCGATCAGTCGTCGGACGCGGGCGAGCAATGCGCCGCCGTCCGCTGCCATCGCATAAAGCGAACTGCCGGTGCGCAGTTCCTCCAGCCGGGTGAGGGCGCGGGCATAAGTCAACACATCGCCGCATGCCGAGACCGCCAGATCATCGCAGCAATTCTCACGTTCGATCCGGATTTTCCGGCTGACCCACCAGACCGCGGGATGGTAGAAGAGCAGGGTTTCGGCCGCGGTCTGAAGAAGATTTACCAGGTAGTCATGGCGGCGGATGTGCGCCAGTTCGTGAGCCAGCAGGGCCTCCAGTTGTTCCGGATCCAGACCCGCGAACGCGCTGACGGGCACGAGAATCACGGGACGAAGCCAGCCGATCGCCGCCGGTATCCGGGCCAGCATAGATTTCGAAAAACGCACGGGGCGGGACACCTTCAGTGCTTGCGCCAGTCGCAGGGCGCACTGCTCCCAGGCCGGATCGAGCGGCGTCAAGTTCGAGTGCTTCAGCCTCTGCGTCACTGTCCAGCCGAGAACCGACCGTGCCGATAGCATGAGCACGCCGGCAAGCCAGAGACAATCCAGCCACGGGAGCCAGACCGCCAGCCGGGTTTTGAGTCCGATGGCATGGATAACCGAGACCGCGTGGGAGGCTGCGAATTCTTCTGTGGCGGGAGTGGCGAGTCCCCCAGCCGCAGCCGCCGGTTCAAGCGGGGCTGTGAACCGCAGCCAAGTGAACGTGCCGGCCACTGCAAGCACCATGAGCGCCATCGCGCCGCACGCCAGTGCGTAGCGGGTGCTGGTGCTAGCCCTCGGTAACGACGCATTGGCCACGGCCAGAACAAGCGCGATCAGGGCGCCTTGCCACAGGAAATGCAGTAAAGCCCAGCCCAGAGCGGTCGTGAGAGGCTCTCGGAAGAACTCCGTGGGATTCATCGGATGCCTCGCTCGTATTCGTCCAGCATTTGCCGGATCTGTGCCAATTCCTCGGGCGACGCCTTCTGTGCGCTCAGGGCCTGCATTACCAGGTTAAGCGCGGATCCATTGAAGGCGCGGTCCACAAGGTCCCGCACCAGTTGTTTCTGAGTCTGTTCCTGCGGCGCCCTTGCCGCGTAGATGTGCGCGCGTTGGTCCTCGTTTCTAAGCACCAGGCCTTTTTCGGCCATGATCTGCATCAATTTCAAGACGGTTGTGTAGCCGGTCCGCCTCCTGTGGCTCAGGACTACGTGCACGTCTCGCACGGTCGAGGGACCGCGCTGCCACAGTACTCCAAGGATTTCGAGCTCGGCACCGGTTGGTCTTGGATCTGTTTTTTTCTTCATGCCCTAAACTCTAATACGAAGCGCTTCGTATTGTCAACGAAAATTTTCGTACAAAATAGAGGCTGGCCCCTGCTGGACCTGAAAGTCATGTCTCAGGATGCGTAAGATCCATTACAACGTGAACCTAACGACCAACTGCGCAGTAAATGATCTAAGGACGCAATGCTCATCCGTAGTCTCCGGTTGTAATGCCGTGGCCGAAGAAAGTAAGATGTTTGATACTTTCTGCAAGCGCGGAGGAATGGCCGAGTGGTCGAAGGCGGCGGTCTCGAAACGCTTTCCGGGGATTTTCGATAAACCGTTAAAACTCGACCAAGTCCCTTTGCCAGCCGCAACGCAGCTCGGTCTTGCTCTTCTCTCACTCTGCCCCATTTCGCCCCATTCTTGACGCCATAGTGTGACACTTCTGTTACAATGGGTCGATTTTGACGATTCAAAACAAGCGGACTATAACAGCAGCTGTCGTTCCGCACTCTGCATGAGGGTTTTGCACCAGATGAAATGTCTGTTTTCCGCAGTTTCCGAGTAGCGGATTAGAATGGTCTTACACTTGGAATTGCGGAAAGGGAGCAGAGGGTCTGGAAACACCGCCAGTTCCGGCCCGCGTATTTTTATGACTTGGAACTACATGATTCAAGTTCGCATCGATAGGGGATAGAAGATGGGTACCGAGATTAGATCCTGGCAAATCGTCAATGGCTCGCTCATACCCATTGACACGGTCCTGAAGGACGAAGGTCGCACAGAGCCCTACGACTTGGAGCCGTGGTTGGCCTCCAATCCTGAGATCATCGGGGCAGGAATCATGATCATCGGTCGACAGGTAATGACCAAGTCGGGGCCGATTGATCTGCTCGGCATAGACCGATCAGGCAACACCGTTATCATTGAGATCAAGCGCGCTGAACTACCCCGGGAGGCTCTTGCCCAGGCGATTGACTATGCATCTTGCGTCGCTGAATGGACCGTCGAGCGATTGAGCGAGGTGTGTTCAGGGTACACGAAGAAGACATTCCAGGAGGCATTCAACGAGGCATTTCCAGACGTCGACCTGGAAAACCTGAATTTGAACAGCAGCCAACGGACAGTATTGGTAGGATTTTCTATCGAGGCTTCTCTTGAACGAATGATCGAGTGGTTATCCGACACATACGGGGTCAACCTGAATGCCGTTGTCTTGAGTTACCTAAAGACGAAGGGTGGAGAGGAACTACTTACGAAAACATCCATTATCTCCGAGGAGATGGAGCAGGAACGAACCCGCAAGCAGAAGAAGTTCGAGATACCCATGTCGGATGAACCGGGCACCCACGATCTCGACAGCCTGCGAAGGCACTTGCTCGATTATCTCGCCCGAGACGAGGTCACCATCAAGCGAATCCGAGAGATTCTCTTCCCTGCACTTCTGAAAACGAAGGTACTGAGTCGCGACCAGCTGAAGAAGGCGTTTGTCGATTCTGACCCCAACCATGATGAGTCGAAGGTAGGGTACTACCTCATGCCCGTTTCTTCGCAACTTGGAATGACGAAGAATGACTTCCTTCGGCAGGTCGTTGCATACGAATACCCCCGCCATAAATGGGAAAAGGACAACTTCTCAGTCAGAGGACAGTATCGTGATCTGGTCAAGGAGGTCTTGGAGGAGTTGAATGTCATCCGGTCTTGAAACACTAATCGGGGGTTTTCGTTAAACCGTTAATACTCAACCAAATCCCTTTGCCAGCCGTGACTTAGCTTGGTTTTCCTCTTCTCTCACTTTGCCCCATTTTGCCCCGTTTTTGACGCCGTAGTGTGACAATTCTGTTACAATGGGCCGATTTCCACGCTCCCAAAATGGGTCACTATAACAGCGCTAATCCTGCGGGAGCGCGGTCACCAAAAGGTCGCTCGATTGTTACTTGGATAGGCAGACAGTGCTTGGGTGAGTCCAGATAGGCTGCGAGGATTGCTTTTCACGACCAAGATGTCGAATGGAGATCTTACGTGTCTATCCATAGCGAGTGTACTCGACATGCTGCCACCCACCGGGCAGCGCGTCCAGATACCAAGACCTGCATAAAAGTCGGGCTTGAAATGAAGGAACGCTAGTCCGCCAAACGCTTCAGGTTTGCATGGACCCACCACGGCGAGTACTTCAAGATCGTTAGGGATAACCATTCCCGGATTCAGGAGCTAAAGCGAGAGCATGATGAGTACCAGCGAAATATCAAGGGGAGGAAAACGTCTGACGATGACGTCGATTTCCTGGCGTCCAAAAATGACGCCATCGGAGAACTCGCGCTCGTCGTAATCGTCTTCTGTGCTTTCACGCTTGAGGCGTACATCAACCACTATGGCATCAGCCGTCTTTCAAAGAACTATTTCTCGAACTACCTCGACAAGCTAGATCTCCTGGCCAAGTGGATTGTCATTCCTCAAGTTGTCACAGGAAAGAACCTGGACCCAGGTTCACAGCCCATGCAAGAGCTCTCTTGGCTGGTCGCCCTGCGAAACCGTCTGGCGCACTTCAAGTCGAAGATGATCACCGTTGAAGAGCTCAATGAATCCGACTTGCTGTGGCACGAGGACGCGCAGAGGGCCGTCAATACGGTGATCGGCGTTGTCTCTCTGCTCAAGCGAATTGATGCTAAAGTTGAGACAGATTGGATAGGTCAGGAGAAATAGAGGACAAGGCCAACCAGACGGTCGAGCGGACGGCATCATCGCCGCCGCCCACCGCCAACGTTGGATCCCGAGAACGAAGGGAGGCAAGACGATGGCCACAATCGGTGAAAAAATAACGAGTATCGCTTTCGATCAACTGAGGAAGAACCCGGACGGTGTTCGCTATGGCGATCTGGTGCGCCTTATCGAGGCTGTCGACCCCTCCCTGAAGACCAACACGATTCACGGGACCATTTGGGATCTCGCGACTCGCCTTCCTGAGAAGGTCTACAAACCGTCGCGCGGGCTTTTTCGTCTTGCTGAATTTCGGGACAAGGACACCGATCAGCTGAAGGCGGATCTGGTTCCGAAACCGCCGAAGAAAACGAAGGAAGAAGATTTCTATTCCCCGTTTGCCGACTGGCTCGTAAATGACCTGGAAGAATGCACTAAAGCCATCCCGCTTGGCGGCAACCGCTTTCGCGACAAGTGGGGCACACCCGACGTAATTGGAAAACGGGAGTCCAAGAAGAGTGATATCTTGCAGGTTCCAGCGGAGATAGTATCGGCTGAAATCAAGACGGAAGTCTCGCAGCTTGTAACCGCATTTGGTCAGGCATGCGCGTACTGCTTGTTCAGCCACAGGTCGTACCTCGTTGTCCCGAAGGAGTCCCCTCAAGACGAAATCGCCCGTCTCGACTCTTTGTGTCAGGTGTTTGGTATTGGGCTGATTCTGTTCGACGTGTCCTCGCCGGAAGATCCAAAATTCGATATTCGCGTTCGCCCACGAAAACAGGAGCCGGATATGTTCTACGCCAACAAGTTTATGCGGCTAATTGAAAACGAGATGTGGTCGTGAGGTCTGACTAACGCGTGGAGCCGACGCGCGGCTGAGTGGTTTTAGTAAGACTTTACTATCTTGCGCGCGCTGCCCACGCGTGTCGCCGTGCAAACTTATAACCCCAATAAGTCGGGGAGGAGTGGGGATGGCTACGAAGGATGAGAAAAACCAGCAAGGGAGGCGCCGCAAGCCCCGCAGCCGCCGCACAGGTAAGGGTGCCCTGATCAAAGGCATGACGAAGCGCCTGCCGTCTGAGATCCTCGACAACCGCTTGTTCGAGCGCCGGCTTCGGGAGATCATGCGTGGCTATGCCGGGATCTACGCGCTGTACCGCAAGTCCAAGCTCTACTACGTTGGCCTGACCAAGGACCTCTTCGGACGTGTTCGCTGGCATCTACGGGATCGTCATGCAGGCAAGTGGGACAGTTTCGTCATATTCCGCATCAAGCGCGTCAATTACCTGAAAGACATCGAGACGTTGCTGACCCGGGTCGTGCAAACACCCGGCAACGGGGTGAAAGGCAAGGTTCCCCGTGACGCAGACATCAACCGCGTCCTCAAGGAGATTTTGCGCGACGAGAGCAGGGAGATCCGCAAGATCGCACGGGCGTTGAAAGCGTAGCAGCCCTGCGCAACAACCGCTCCCAGCTGCTGGCTGCTGACGCGAGAATGAGCCGTCGCTGGTGGCGCGGAAATGTTCGGACGAGCATGAAGAAACGACAGCAAGACAAGTTCTGGACCGGGATGATCACTCTAGGGGACGAACCCTTGCAGCCATCGCCGCCGTTCAAAGGCGCTGGCTGGAATGCCATGCTTGCCCCGCCGAGAAAGTCGTCCCCCTCTTTACAGGATGGGAAGGAGGTGGTTCTCCACGCCAGCTCGTGGGCATGCGCTCAGCGCGCTCTCGATTTGATTCGCGGCTGCCATCAGCTCCTCCTGGGAGATCCAGATGTCTTCAAGATCAGTCTCATAGCCAATAACGACGAACAGCCAGACTGGATGCGCAAAGAAGAACGGGAGGCTCTACTCAAGGAGGCCTATAACACATCCGGCTTTGCGTTGGCTTGTGCCGTGGCCGCCAAAGCGTCACGCCGGCGCAGATGGGTATACGCTGTTGCCAAATATAAGTTCAGTCTGTCGCTGTATTCCGTTCATCATGTGGATCTTGAGCCCTGGAGGTCACGACATCTTGCGGTGTCGTCTTTCCCCTGTGATCATGTCATGTTCGCGCACGCGATCATCTTAGCGTACTCGGTTGTGGAAGATCTCGGATTGACGGTGCGATCCTCTCCCCAAAATCCGAGTAAGATCAAAGGCAAGTGGAATCCTGTGGTGAAACAGAATCTGGAGGAGCGGCTGACCAAGGCCGGCGTGGATCTCGGCGAAACTGTCCTCTGGACCGTGCGCGGACCGAAACGGCGGATAGAATACCGCAAACCCCTCCCATCTGGCATAAAGGCTCCATGGTCTGCATGGATTGTACGAGACACTGAGATCCCAATGGTTGATGCCATAGCATATGCGGAGTGGCTCCGGAGTTGCGTCGCCTCTCACGGCATGAAGGACTTGACACAAGTCCTTTCTCCGTACGACGTAATCAACGTCCAACACGTTGCGAGACGGTTGCTTCTGGAAGCGCTTGGCTTCTGGCGTTGGCCAGAGAAATAGAGAGCCCGAACAAGTGGAGGCAGCTAACGCCGTATCATGGCCGCTCGTAGGACGTTCTGAAGATCTGGGGCGCAATCCTCATCTCGATGGATAAGGGAATTGGGGACGTCACCTTATTTCGCAACCGATCTCCGTCCTGCGCGGGGATTTGCCGAAGCCATGGGCGACGCGCGGTGGAGCTTGAAAATCGCATCACAGAAAGGCTATCTTTCCAGCAAACTGGGACCGCGGAGGAATGGCCGAGTGGTCGAAGGCGGCGGTCTTGAAAACCGTTAGGGGGGTAACCTCCTCGTGGGTTCGAATCCTACTTCCTCCGCCAGTTCCTCATTGCCCAAGTTCCATCGCGCCCGATCGCGTGTGGATTCCGGAGCTTTCACCAGCAGCTTGGACTCGAGAACCTCTGGCAGAATCAGCTACCACCTGCCGAAGAGGCGGTGGCTTGCATTCAAACCAGTTGCATTGCTCATCTGGGTTCTGTCTGCTAAAGGGAGCCGACCACCTCGAACCGCTTCTCAGCGCCGGTCGCGATAGTGACCGTGTCGTTATGCGCCCCGCCGAGCGTTGCAGGGCGGCCGTTCACGGTGACGGTTCGCACCAGCGTCTGTTTCGGCATCCGCAGTTTGACGTGGATCTCTTTGGGCGTTCCGGCGCGCGCCAGCTCTACTGTTGCAGTCACCGCCTGCGCGGCCGGCTTATAGATCATTTCGAAACTGGCCCGGCCCCAGCGGGTCGGAGCCTGGCTGATCCTGACCGCTTTCCCCGATGCGAGCCACGCGCGCGGAACCGCCTTGCCGAAATAGATCCGCTCCTCGTCAGGATCGTCGAGCACCAGCGCCCATTTCACCATGATGGGGATTGTCTGCTGCGCCGGTAGGCAAAACAGGGCCCTGCCACCGGTGATGCCGGAGACTTCGCCAGCCACCCAACTGCCTCGCGTGTGATCGTGGTACCGGTGCGCATACATGAAAAGCAGATACTCCTCGATGCGGTCGAGCCGCAACAACTCGTAGGCATATCCGTACGCAATAAACCCGAGGATCGACCGGCTCCCTGCCCGCGCGACGCCGACATTGGCAAGAACGCCGATCGTGGTCGCGCCGTATGCGCGCATGGTGTCGCAGACCATGTTCGCCAAATTCGGCGGCAGCACATCGGCGTGCACCAGCTCGGCATACAACCGGTGCGGCCACTGTTGCGGGCTCGGACGCTCTGCGGCCATGGCTTCGCGGAACATCATCTTGGCGCCGGGCAGAGGCGGCACATAAGCCGGAGTCTTGTCCCGCCAGATATTCTTTTCGATGCTGGAAACCACGGTTTGCTGCAGCATCTTGCTGCGCTTCGCCCAATCCCGCGCCGCCACATCCATGCCGGGAGCCAGCTTCAGCTTGTGGATTTCCAGCCAGACGCGGCTCAAGTCTTTGAGGCCGCGCACGCTGAAGGCGCTGTTGGCATAATAGGGCTTCCACCAGACCGCCGGCGTGGCGTTCAGGCACGCGTCCGACTCGCTCCAGCCCGCGATCAGCCCGAATGCCGGGTCTTCCGCCGGAAGCTTGAGGCTGACGTCGTGCATCGCGGTGATCACTCTTGCGGTCGCCTCGATCTTTGCGCGATGCTTCATCAGGAGCGCGCTGTCGCGCGTGTAGTCGAAATAGCGCGCCAGCAGCGAAAGAGTCAGCCCGAACTGCGCGGTTTCCGGGCCGCGCATATCGTTGACTCCCTGGACATCCACATAGTCGGTATAGAAGTTGTCGATGAACTGCCGGGCGGTTTCGAAGCGGCCCCACTCGAGATTGACATACACTGCACTCGTGAAGACGTCCTGGAATCCGTCGTATTCGTTACCGGCGTAATCGCGATCCACGGCGCCGTATTTCGGGTACAGTCCCCCGGGGCGCGCCATCAATTCTTTTGCAAAATAGTGCTTGGAAATCCAGGCCCAGGAATCATCGGGCAAGGCCAGGGGAGCGAAGTCCTTCAACAGTGTTTCCCAGTATTCCGCGAACACCAGAAGGCCGCGATAGAACTCCTCCGGTTTCGGATCCTGACGAGCCGGCGGATAGGCCGGGTACGTATGGCCATAGAACACCTTCGTCATCCTGCCGTTTTCGATGACCGCTGTCCGATGCCACGTTTGCACCACGAATTTGCCCCTGGTCTCGGGATCGCCGAAGACGATCACCTCGCAGTAGGAATGATCCGAAAGCGGAAACACCTTCCTGGGAGCCGGCACCCAGCCGCCCAGGTGGCCGTCGAACCGCCTGGCGATCACGTCCTGGCGCAATTCCGGAACGTACTGGACAGGGTGATAGGTTTTCGTGTTGCCGCCGGGGAACACGGGTTGCGTGTCGTAGCACTCTTTGGTCCCGACGTAATTGTCCCATTGGGCGCGCGCGCCTCCGCCCCCGGCGCCCGCTTGCGGACTCGGGTTCGGCGCGGGGGCGCCCTGTGGCGGCACCGCCGACTTGACTGTTTCCTCATCCGGATCGTCGCCATGCGCCAGGAGCTTGTCCGCCAGCAGATCCGGGCCCGACAGGCCGATGTCATTCATGCTCAGGCCCAGGTAATACGGCCGGTCTTCGCGGAACGAAGGCTCCGCAGTTTTCGGCAGCACTCGTGTCGCACCGGTTGAGGAGAGGTATGTAATCGCGCCGTCGCGCGCTCGCAGATCTTCATACACCCTCCAGGTTGCGGCCTTGTGCTGAAACTCGCACAGGAACGTGTGGCCTTCGATGGCTGCCGGCGCGGTCCGGGCTTGCGGTTCCGGACGAGCACAAGCGGCAGCTTGTTCCTTCAAAGCTTCGATGCCGGCGGCCGCGACCGCCAAATTCTGCAGGAATTCGCGACGATCCATAGTGTCTCCATTCGATGATGGACGGCAGTTTACACTGACAGAGGCTCCGGTTGCGAGTGAAGTTCTCAGTCGAAAAACTGAAGGTCGGTGACCGCCCAGCTGGAAAGATCCTGGAATATTCGGCGATCGCTCAGATGGCCCTGTCCGTTACCAGGGCGCTGGGCAGTAATGCCGGTTATCCCTTTGCTTACAACCCTGGAGTCTATCACTTTTGCACTCAGCAGAAACGTCCGCATATGTTCCTCGGCAGGCTGCAGCTCTTGTGCAGCAAGGGCCGAAGAGGCGCAGGCGAAGCAGGTCAGCAGCGCTGCCGCCATAATCTTTTCGTGCGGCGAACTCATATGCCCTCCTTTGGAGTGAACCTAGGAATCGGCTATGGAACAAGTTCTCCAGATGGACAATTGCGCAATAAACGGATGGCCCAGTCGACTGGTGCGCCTATTCTGGCGCGAGAGGCTAATCGTTTCTAGCGGAATACGAAGGCGTTTGCAGCGATTCAGATGAGCTTCGGTCGCTCAGCAGTTTCGGAACATCGGTAGTGGTCGTCACGCCGACACCTAACTGATTCGCCGTTTTCGATCCCTCCAGTTTGATTCGCCAAAT
>Ga0315280_10002312_pt1 | contig 31082 bp, 39 predicted proteins | sample YL17G06_40_MG_FD_203697 | JGI IMG/M metagenome (GOLD analysis project Ga0315280, IMG submission 203697) | Sediment microbial communities from Yellowstone Lake, YNP, Wyoming, USA - YL17G06_40 | ecosystem: Environmental > Aquatic > Freshwater > Lake > Sediment | place: USA: Wyoming | collected... | reverse complement strand
TAAATTAAATGTTGCGGAAGGTGCTGTATTAGAAGGCAGATGTTGTATGCTCCATGATTTTATGAGTACTGAAGAACTGGCGCATTATCTAGAGGTAGACTTAAATTCTATTCTGGAATGGGCGAGCTCCGGGAAAATTCCGGGATTAAAAGAGGGAAACAGCTGGAAGTTTGAAAGAAAGACTATTGATTCGTGGGTTGCTTCGGGTAAAGTAGGGAAATAGTAAATTCAAGATTGTTAAAGTAAGATTCGTAATTACAAATGACAAAGCACAAAATCCAAAATAAGCTTAAGGCATAAATACCAAATGACAAAACTTTTGTTTTTTGGGATTTGTCATTAACTCAGAGAAACAAAATAAGAGAATATGGCAGAAAAACTTTTAACCGTAAGGGATGTTTCTTTAATTTTAGGTGTTTCTGAAAAAGAGGTAATGGATTTAGTGGAGAATAAGCAGTTAGCTGCTTATAAGGTTGGCGGAGTATATTTAAGATTCAAAGAGCAACAAATAGCAGAGTTCAGGAAGTCATTTAAACCAGCCTCACATAAAAATAAAACTATTCTCTCGCATAAGTATACATTAAAAGATAGAGTAAACGATTTCTTCTATTTTAACGATTTCTATATATTATCTGTCATAATTATATTGCTGATTCTGGTTATTATATTCCAGGAATATTAATTCGGCCTGCAGTCACCCGTACAAGAAAATCGCTTCGCGACGACCGAAGGAAGTCCCTTTTTAGGGATAACTTCAATACGATTTTAGAGTGGTATAGGGAAGTGTTTTATACTTTCCTATACCATAAAACCTTTATAAATACAAAATGAATTATAAACGGAATTTTTGTAATCTGGGGTTTGCTAACATTGATATAGACAGGAAAGTACGTCGAGGTTATTCGGAAGTAATATATTCCCCCGGAAAAAGCAAAATTCAACTTAAAAGAATCGCCCAAGAACTAATCAGAAATAAGCAGGACTTATTATTTACGAGACTAGAGAAAGATAATTTTAATTATCTTAAGAAGTCGTTCTCTAAATTAAAATATAATGCATTAGCTAAAATAGGATATCTCGTAAAAAACAGTAGAGTTCGCAAAAATGGTTTAGTGGCAGTTGTTTCGGCAGGCACCTCGGATATACCGGTGGCTGAAGAGGCAGCGGTAACTTTAGAGTTAATGGGTAACCGCGTAGTTAAGTTATATGACGTAGGCGTTGCCGGCGTGCACCGGATTATGAATAATATGGATGTGTTGAGAAAGGTAAAAGTAATTGTTGTAGTCGCAGGTATGGAAGGCGCATTAGCCAGTATTGTTAGCGGCCTGGTTAGTTGCCCGGTTATTGCTGTGCCTACAAGTTGCGGCTATGGGGCAAATTTTGGCGGTTTGTCAGCGTTATTGACGATGCTCAACTGTTGTTCTGCGGGGGTTGCGGTGGTAAATATTGATAATGGTTTTGGAGCAGGGTATTTCGCCAGCATTATAAATAGGTGATAGGTCTTAGGTTATAGGTGATAGGTTTATGAGTAACAATAGGATTACATTAAAAGAGGCGGTAAAGTTTCACGGGCATTTAGGTCCTTATCTTGTCCTGGGATTTTTAGCAGGAGAGATAGCTCTTAAGAAACTTATGTGTAAAAAATATTTTGGCTTGGATGTTAAAGTCTGGGGCGCTAACAAAAAACCTAAATCTTGTTTAATAGATGGGCTACAGTTATCCACAGGTTCAACCTATGGAAAAGGCGATATCCACAAACTCAATGGCCGTAAAATAAAAATAGAATTTTGTAATTCCAATAACAATAAAAAATTTATTTTGAGACTCAGAGAGAGTTTAATACAAAGACTGGAAGAGACGAAGACACACAGAGATTCAGAATTATTGGCAAAGAGATTATATAAAACAGATTCTCATAAACTTTTTAACCTAACACCTAACACCTAACACCTAACACCTAACACCTAACACCTAACACCTAACACCTAACACCTAACACCTATAACCTAAATATGGCACTTTCAGGATTAGATATCTATAAATTATTACCCAAGACTAATTGCCGTGAGTGTGGTTTTGTCACGTGCCTGGCTTTTGCGATGCAATTGGCCAAAAAAGCAGTAAGTATTGATAAATGCCCTTATCTGAGCGAGGAGACAAAGAGGGTGTTGGAGGCTTCTAGTCTTCCGCCTATAAAATTAGTCACTATAGGTGAAGGCAATAATAAATTAGAGGTGGGTAATGAGAATGTGCTCTTCCGTCACGAAGAGAAATTTTATCATCCCGCGGGCTTAGGGTTTATTATTGACGATAGTTTATCGCCTGAAGTAATAAAGCAGAGATTAGAGAAAATTAATAAATTAAAGTTTGAACGCGTGGGTCAGGAGCTAAACGTAAATCTAGTTGCAATAAGGCACAATAGCGATAAAAAGAAATTTATTGATGCGACTCAGGCAGTTCTGAATAATACGCCTCTTGCCCTTATATTGATGAGCGATGACCCGGAAGCATTAAAAGAGGCATTGCAAATCTCTGCTGAGAGAAGACCTTTGATTTACTGTGCTACCAGGGATAACGCGGCGCAGTTTTCTAAATTAACTCAAGAGTTTAAAGTGCCTATTGTGGCTTCATCTTCGGACTTAGAAACACTTTCCGGTCTTACCAAGGAATTGAATAATCAAGGAGTAAATGATATTATCTTAGATACAGGGATAAAACCGGTTAAAGATAAAATCTGGGATTTAACTCAAATAAGAAGACAAGCGCTTAAAAAATCTAATCGTAGTTTGGGGTATCCGACTTTAGTGATAATAGATGCCAAAGACCCTTACGAAGAAACAGTGGAGGCAGCTACTTATATTTCTAAATATGCCAGCATTATTTTAATGGCAGGAATAGAGTCATGGCAGGTTTTATCGCTTTTAACTTTAAGGCAGAATATCTACACTGATCCGCAAAAACCTTTGCAGATTGAACCGAAACTTTATTCCGTGGGAGCTGTCAGCAGCAAATCGCCGGTATTAGTTACCACTAATTTTTCGCTTACCTATTATACGGTATTAGGAGAAGTAGAGGCGAGCAAAGTGCCGTCCTATATTGTAAGTGTAGATACTGAGGGTATGTCAGTATTAACTGCCTGGGCAGCTGAGAAGTTTACGCCGGAGAAGATAGCTGACTCGATAAATAAGTTTGCGGTAAAAGATACAGTTTCGCATACGCGCCTGATTATCCCCGGCTATGTAGCAGTAATGAGCGGAGATCTAGAAGAGAAATCGGGTTGGCAGGTAATGGTGGGGCCAAAAGAAGCATCCGGCATTCCATCGTTCTTGAAAAACTTATAATAATAGGACCGTTTCTTCCTCTAATCAAGGACCGTTTCTTGTGCTAAAGCAAGAAGTGTCCCCTTTTAATAATATTCTTTATTTAGGGGACACTTCTCCGATTTCCGCCGAAGGCGGATCCGCCTACGGCGGAGGCTGAAGAAACGGTCCTCGATTGGGTCGGGACCTGTCCCTAATAGAAGAGAATGGAAAAGTTCAAAATTACATTTTATCCGGATAATAAAACTGTAGAAGTGGAGAAAGACAAAACCATCCTCTCCGCAGCTATTTCTGCCGGAGTTTATATCAATTCCAGCTGCGGCGGTGATGGTGTTTGCGGCCGGTGTAAGGTAATTTTGAAAAAAGGACAAGTCTTTACTCAACCAACAGGAAGGATAAGCGTGGACGAGAGGAAAAAAGGAATTTATCTTGCCTGTTTAACTACGCTACATAGTGATTTAGAGATAGAGATTCCTGTTGAATCAAGGTTAGATTTAGAAAGACTACGCTCGGAAGAAATAGATTTAAGGTTAAAGGGGTTTTATTCAGGGTCCGAAGAGATAGAGCCGCCAAAATCGGTTTTAGGCGAAGAGATTTTCGTTCACTCCCCATTGGCCACAAAACTCTATTTAGAATTACCGCTGCCAAATTTAGAAGATAAAATCAGTGATTTAGAAAGGTTGCATCGCCAGATACGGCGTATCCAAGATATACCCGTTATGCAGACAGGCTTGAGTAATATCAGGCGTCTGGGAGAACTTTTGCGCTCTTCGGATTGGAAGATTACCGTGACTTTAGGCAAAAGAAACGGGACAACTGAAATTGTCCTTGTTGAGTCGGGCAATACTTCCCTTAAAAATTTTGGTTTGGCATTTGATATCGGCACAACCACTATATCCGGACAATTAGTAGATTTAAATACCAAGAAGGTTTTAGGCACAAAGGCAACCTATAACAAGCAGGCAAGTTTCGGTAGCGACATTATCACCCGCATTATTTATGCGCAGGAACAGGACGGCTTAGAGAAATTGCATCATGTAGTCATTGATGGCATGAATCAGATGATTCAGGAATTAATACACGAGCATAATATTGACCTTAATGATGTGAATTGTATTTTATGCGCAGGTAATACTACTATGGTCCATCTGTTACTGCGCGTTGACCCTACTTATATCAGGAGAGAACCGTATGTGCCGACAGCAAATTTTGTTCCTACTATTCGCGCAGCCGAAGCAGGCATAAAGATAAATCCGCGCGGACTCCTGTCCTGTGTCCCGGGAGTATCCAGTTATATGGGTGGGGATGCTACTGCAGGCGTTCTCTCTTGCGGTTTGGATAGTGCAAAAGATTTAAGTATCTTGATTGATATAGGGACAAACGGAGAGATAGTTTTAGGCAACCGGGATTTTTTGATTTCTGCTTCTGCATCTGCGGGCCCGGCGTTTGAAGGTTCAGGCGTGGCTTGCGGCATGCGCTCAAGCCGTGGCGCAATCCAAAGAGTAAAGATTATACCATCGGACTTTCAGGTTACTTATAGTACTATCGGCGAAGTTAAGCCGCGTGGTATATGCGGTTCAGGATATATAGATATAATTGCTCAGATGCTGCGTGCGGGCTTGTTGGATAAGAACGGTAAGATAAAGACGATAAAACATAAACGCATCCGCGACGGTGAATTCGGCAAGGAATTTGTAATAGCTTTTAAGGAAGAGGCGGATTCTACCGGTGATATTGTCATTACCGAAGCCGATATAGAGAATATTAAGCGCGCCAAGGCAGCAATTTATTCTGCAACAGCTGCTTTAGTCAAACATATGGATTTGGATTTTTCTAAGATAAAGAAGTTTTTTATTGCCGGCGGGTTCGGCACTTATATAGATATGGATAATGCTATAAGCATAGGGTTACTGCCGGATTTAGAGAGGTCCAAATTTATTTTTGTAGGCAATAGTTCCCTCGCAGGCGCGCGGCAGACACTTTTATCTTATGATGCGATGAAAACAGCAAATGAGATTGCTAAGAAGATTACTTATTTTGAGCTATCTGTTGAGCCAGGATACATGGATGAATATATGGCAGCCTTGTTTTTCCCGCATACGGATTTAGCAAAATTTCCAAGCGTAATAAAAGAGGGATGTTCTTCAAGCTAAAGCGAAGGGTGTCCCCTGCGGGGACACCCTTCCGATTGGCTCGGGACCTGTTCCTAATATTTGAGAGAATGGGCTATACAATTGCAATTGCAGGTAAAGGCGGGACAGGCAAAACCACCATTACCGCACTTATGGTGAGGTTACTTAAAGAAAAAAGACTCGGCTCAATATTGGCCGTAGATGCTGATCCAAATAATAATTTAGCGGAAAGCTTGGGTTTAGAAGTAAAGGAAACCATAGGTTCAATATTGGATGAGGTAAGCCTGCATCCGGAAAAGATCCCTTCGGGTATGCCCAAGGATAGATTTATTGAGTATCAGGTTCAAACTTCAATAACAGAAGGGGATGGCTTTGATGTGTTGGCAATGGGCAGGCCCGAAGGTCCCGGTTGTTACTGTTATGTGAATAATCTTTTAAGGAATATAACGGGTAAGCTTATTAAAGATTATGACTATATTGTTATTGATAATGAAGCAGGGTTTGAGCATCTTTCACGCCGCACAACCCGCGCTTGCGATACATTGGTAGTGGTTTCGGACGCGACACCCGTAGGACTAAAGGCAGCGCGAAGGATTAGTGATTTAGTCAAAGAATTGAATATAAAGGTTAAAAAGAATCTTTTACTCATAAATTATTCTGATAAAATTATAGAAAAAGAACGGATAAAAAAATTGGGATTGGATTATATAGGTAATATTCCCAAAGACCCTCGGATAAGCGAAATCAGTTTAAATAGTAGTTCGCTTATGGCACTTAAGGATGATGCGGTAAGCCTGAGTTCATTACGTGCATTAGGAGATTATATATGGCACAAGAATTAATGTTAGAGAAATGGTCAGGTGTAGTTTCAGTGGTGAATATCGGTGCTCTTCGAGAAGAAGGCGGGACGCGCTCTAAAGTTATTCAGGTGGGTGGCCAGGCCACCTTACCATTTTTATTTGCCGAAGGCGGCCTGCCTCATAAGCCAGTCATTGCTTTTGAAATTTGGGATATTGCACCTAGCGATTGGTCGCAAGAGTTAAATAAATCTTATGCTGATGTCTTAAAAGAGCCATTTGCTTGGGCCCAGAAGTGTATAAAAGATTATCAGGCAGAACTACTGTGCGTAAGATTACAGGGAGCGCATCCGGATTTTGGCAATAAAACTCCTGAGGAAGAGGCAAAATTTATCAGCCAGTTATTAAAAAAGGTAGACGTACCTTTAATTATCTTAGGCTGTGGCGACGATACTAAAGATAATCTGGTATTACCTGCTTGTTGTGAAGCAGCCAAAGGAGAACGTTGTCTTGTAGGCAGTGCGGTGCAGGATAATTATAAAACCTTAACTGCTGCAGTTTTAGCAGACGGGCATAATATTATTGCCGAATCACCCATTGATATAAATATTGCCAAACAATTAAATATTTTGATTTCCGATATGGGTTTATCTTTAGAGCGCATTGTAATAAATCCCACTATCGGTGCATTGGGTTATGGACTCGAATATGCCTATTCTATTATGGAGCGCGCCAGGCTCGCTGCTTTAGCGGGTGATAAAACCGTGGCATCGCCTTTTATATGTCTGGTGGGTCAGGAAGCCTGGCGGGCCAAAGAGGCAAAGGCGCCTGTTGTTGAGTTTCCCGCTTGGGGGCCGGAATCAGAACGGGGAGTTATCTGGGAGACAATCACTGCCACAGCCCTTATTCAAGCAGGAGCAGATATTTTAGTCATGAGGCACCCGAAGGCAATAGAAAAAATAAATACATATATCGAAGATTTAATGACAAATGGCAAAATCAAAAATTCAAAATAAATCCTCCGCCACAGGCGGATCCGCCTTCGGCGGAAAAATTCAAATGTCAAATACCAAAACAAAAGTTTTGTCATTTGGTATTTGTGCTTTGACATTATTTTGTCATTTGTGCTTTGGTATTTGTCATTAATAAGGAGGATTTAAACTGTGTTTATAATAGGTGAATTAATCAACGGGATGTATCAAAATATAGGTAAGGCCATCAAAGAAAAGAACAAAGCTGTTATACAAAAATGCGCTTTGGAGCAAATTAAGGCAGGCGCAGATGCTTTGGATGTAAATTGCGGGCCTGCATCGCGTAGGCCCATAGATGATATTCAGTGGTTAGTTCAGGCCATACAAGAGGTAACGGATAAACCTTTAGCTTTAGACTCCAGCAAGTCACAAGTTATCGAATCAGGGCTAAGTGTCTTAAAAAACAAGGCAATTATAAATTCCACTACTGCCGATCCTGAAAAGCTGGATGTATTAGTGCCTTTGGCCAAAATTTATAATGCCAAGCTCATCGGCTTGACCATAAGCTCCAAAGGTATCCCACAAAATAAAGACCAGAGATTAGAATTAGCAGCCACTATTGTGGCTAGTTGCACCGAGCAAGGATTTCCTATTGAGGATCTTTATCTTGACCCAATAGTTCTTCCGGTTAATGTTGCCCAGGCACAGATGAAGGATATTCTGGAGGTGATACGTGAATTTAAAATTATTTCCGAACCTTCTCCTAAAAGTATAATAGGCTTGAGCAATGTATCTCAGGGTACTTGCGTGCGTAGCCTAATTAATCGCGCATTTTTGACGGTGGCAGTGGCCTCCGGCTTAGATGCCGCAATATTAGACCCTCTGGATAAAGACTTAATGGACGCAGCCATTACTGCAGAATTAATTTTAAATAAACATATATATTGCGATTCATATTTGGAGGCGTATAGAAAGAAATAAAATGTCAGCCAGAAAATTTCTGAGGCATATTTTTAGATTTCGCGGTTTCAAAGATAGCCTTAAACTGGCGATAAACGGCATTGCTTACCTATTTTTATACCACCGCAATATGCGGATAATATTTATGTTAGGCGTTGCCGCGCTTCTTTTAGGGCTGTATTTTCATCTCAAAGGGATTGAATTAGTAGCCCTATGTATCACCATAACCTTGGTATTTATGGCTGAGATTTTTAATACTGCCATTGAGATGATGATGGATATGATTAAGGTGAAGTACCATACCCTCATAAAGCTGATTAAGGATATTGCTGCAGCTGTGGTTCTGCTTGCTTCTTTAAATGCCCTTGCCGTAGGGTATATCCTTTTTGTAAGAAAGTTTTTTAGGTAAATAGATTGAAATGGCGGAGTAGCTCAGCCTGATAGAGCACGCGGCTCATACCCGCTTGGTCGGTGGTTTAAATCCACTCTCCGCCACCAATTTTGTAACTGTCGGTGGTTTTCCCTCTAAACCAGTTAATAAGCGAAGGCGGGATTTCGCTGGTAAGAATTTAAGGAGAAGCCAACTCAAAATCCATCCGCCGCCACTTCAATATAAACTTAAGGGTTTTAAATGAAGAAAAATAAAAAAATAAATAATATAGACTACTTAGATATTTTTAACAGCCTTCCTGATCAGGCTATCCTTATAAATCCCAAAGATCACACAATAGTTGATGCAAATAAAGCTTTACTTAAGAAAGAGGGCCTATCGAAAAAAGATGTCATAGGCAGAAAATGCTATGAGATTACCCATAAAAAGCTTTCTCCCTGCAAGGGTGCTCTTGAGGAATGTCCTTTAAAAGAAAGCTTAAAGACACATAAGGCCGCGACAGCTGAACACGTTCATTATGATAAAAATAACAACTCTTATTATGTGGATGTAATTACTTCATTTACAAAGGGTTTATCCGAAAAAAAAGAGCTTATATTGCACATTTGCCGCACAAGCCCATTAATCAAGAATTTTAATAAGGTGATAAACGAAAAAAGCAAAAGATATATTACGCAACTAAAGAACCTGGCTATTAAAGACCCTCTTACCGGCGTTTATAATTATCGTTATCTTATGGAGAGATTGCTCATAGAAGTATACCGGGCAAAAAAATACAATTATCCCTTTTCTTTAGCGCTCTTAGATATTGATTATTTTAAATCTATAAATGATTTATACGGGTATCGTATAGGCAATAAGCTCTTAACAGAATTCGCTAATTTTATCAGGAATTCTTTAAAGCAGGGCGACCTTTTCGCAAGGTATGGAGGAGGAGAGTTTGCAATTTTGATGACGCATACAGATAAATTAGGCGCGCAATATTTAGCTAATCGGCTGATAACTAAATTAAGCAGTCATATTTTTAAGATAGAGAAAACAGAAATTAAGCTTAAGATGGGGATGGGTATTGTTACTCTTTCTTCAGACGAATATTGCGACACTTACGATAAATTACTAAGCGCTGCAGATAAGGCTTTGCAGAGAGCGAAAGAATCAGGAAGCAATGCGGTTTTTACTTATAGCGATTTATATAAAGATAAGAAGGAGGCTACTCGTAAAATAAGCCCCTATGAAGAGGTGAATGTTTTAAAGCGCAAGATTAGCAGATTATCTGAGCACGTAGACCGCGTGGCGTTAGAGTCAATGTATGCCTTTTCAAAATCTATGGAGGCAAGGGATTATTATACCGCAGAACACGCCGAGGAAATGGTTAGCTTTGTTTTAAAAATCGGCAAAGAGATAGGTTTGAGTAAAGAGATGCTTAATAATTTAGAAAGAGGGGCAAGGCTTCATGATATAGGAAAAATAGGTATAAGTGATTCCATATTAAGAAAGAAATCCAAACTTACTCCTGAAGAATATGAGATAATTAAGATGCATCCTAAGATAGGCGCGGAAATAATCCGCGCCATACATTTTTTAAAAGAAGTTGTGCCCGTTGTGTTACATCATCATGAGAGATGGGATGGCAAGGGTTATCCCTCCGGTTTAAAAGCAAGAGAAATTCCTTTGCTCGCCAGAGTTGTCTGTATTGCCGATGCCTATCAGGCGCTTATTTCTGATAGGTCATACCGTAAGGCTTACTCTAAAAAAGAAGCTTTAGAGATATTGAAAAAAGAAGCAGGTACACATTTTGATAAAGATTTGGTAGATATATTAATAAGATTAGAGAGTAATCAGAAAAATAATACAAAATGACTGCGCCTTAAAGCAAAATTTGAGGGATGGGGGGACACTTATCCGATTTCCGCCGAAGGCGGATCCGCCTACGGCGGAGGCTGAAGAAACGCCCTTGTAGTATTTATGGTATTAGATAGAATAAGAAAGACCATTAAAAGATATAATCTAATAGATAAAGGCGACAAGATCATTGTCGGTGTTTCGGGCGGCCCGGATTCAGTAGCCATGCTTTATTTATTAAATAGCCTAAAAAAAGAATTAAAGATTAATTTACACGTTGCGCATTTAGACCATATGTTAAGAAAGGATTCTTCTAAAGATAGGGAATTTGTAGAAAGATTGACCCAGAAGCTAAAATTACCCGTAACTGTAGCCAAGATTAATATTAAAGGATTAGCCAAAGTCGGCTCTCTTGAAGAGATTGCCCGAAATGCGCGCCTGGGTTTTTTATTTAAGGTAGCCCAAGATATAAAAGCCGAAAAAATTGCCCTGGGCCATAATTTTGATGACCAGGCCGAAACCGTGCTGATGCGTATTATAAGAGGCGCGGGTCTATACGGGCTATCGGGGATTTTACCTAAGAGAAACATCGCAGGTTACCAGATTATCCGGCCTTTGATAGAAGTAAAACGCCGGGAAATAGAGGCGTACCTTAAGAGAAAAAAGATCAGGCCGCGTATTGACATATCTAATTTAGAAGATATTTATTTCAGGAATAAGATCAGAAACAGGCTTCTGCCTCTATTAGAGAAGGAATACAATAATAATATTAAAGAAGTATTAAGCAATATGGCGCAAAGCTTAGGCTGCGATTATGATTATTTAATGGGCGTGGCTAAAAGGACTTTGAAAAGCTCTAAAACTAAGCTTAATCTCAAGCTGCTTATAAGATTACATCCCGCAATAAGCAGACTAGCATTGCGGATGGGTATCGCGAGAGTAAAAGGCGATACACGCAGGATTACATTTGCGCACATAAAAGAATTAGAAGACTTGATTTTTAACCGACCGGTTAATTCCATAGTTGACCTGCCTAAAGGGGTATCGGTAGTTAAGAAGAAAAATCATCTCTCGTTTTACCGCCAGTAAGTGAGGACATAAGTTATGGAGTTTTCTAATAAGATAAGCGACATAACTTATATGTCCGAACTTACCCCCGCCGCTTTGTTTCGCTTTGTGAAGCAAAGCGGAACAAAGCGAAACAGCGGGGGTTTAATTCGCACAATAACTTATGTCGTAGCAAACTAAAATAACTGCTCCATAAGTTATTGCTTATTTAAAATACTTGATTTTGTAAATATTTAAATATATAATAAAATTTCTAAAAGAAAGGAAAAAAATGGCAAATAATAAAGTTCCTAAGTCTAAGAAAAACAAGATACTTAGACGTTTTTCCTGGTTTTGGTTACTTATAATTGTTGTGTTTTATCTCTTAATTAATTATTTAACCATACCAATTACCGGTGTTCCGAAGGAGATATCTTACAGTGGTTTTTATGAAATTTTAAAGACTTCTCCTGAGAAGATTAAATCTGTAACCAAGATTGAGACTGTGCTGCAGGGCGAATTTATTGACAATAGTAAATTCTTTGTAAATATTCCTGATAATGATACAGAATTGCTTAGTCTTATGCGCCAGAATTTAAAGCGCTTTGATGTTAAACCGCCACGCACCTTATGGGCAAATTTATTGTATTCATTAGGTCCGATAATTTTATTGATATTCTTCTGGTGGATAATGGCTGCGCGGGGAGAGCAACTGGGAAACAGGATTATGGGTTTTGGCAAGGTGCGCCCAAAGATACATAGTGAAAAAGAAGGAGAAAAAGTTACCTTTAATAATGATGTAGCAGGCGTAGATGAAGCCAGGGAGGAACTGCAGGAAGTTATTGAGTTTTTAAAAGACCCAAAGAGGTTCCAAAAGTTAGGCGGAAAAATACCTAAAGGCGTTTTATTAATAGGCCCTCCGGGTTGCGGGAAAACATTAGTCGCTAAAGCTGTTGCAGGAGAGGCGGGCGTGCCGTTTTTCAGTATATCCGGGTCTGATTTTGTGGAGATGTTCGTAGGCGTGGGAGCTTCACGCGTAAGGGATTTATTTGAACAGGGCCGTAAGGCAGCAAAGATTTCCGGCAGAGGCGCGATTATTTTTATTGATGAAATAGACGCGGTAGGGCGTTTACGTTTTGCAGGTATAGGCGGCGGGCACGATGAGAGAGAACAGACTTTGAATCAACTATTGGTTGAGATGGATGGATTTGCAACAGAGCAAGGATTAATTCTTATTGCTGCAACTAACCGGCCGGATACCTTGGACCCGGCGCTTTTACGGCCGGGAAGATTTGACAGGATTATTGTGGTAAATCTTCCGGATATAGCAGGTAGAGAAGCGATACTCAAGGTGCATACCAAAAAGATAAAATTAGCTCCTGACGTTAATCTGAAACTCATTGCGCAGCAGACTTCTTTATTTTCAGGGGCAGACATTGCTAACTTATGTAATGAGGCGGCACTCTTGGCTGCCAGGCACAACAAAGAAGCAGTCCAACAGCAAGACTTAGAGGCAGCCATAGAACGCGTGATTATGGGGCCCGAGAAAAAGAGCAGGGTAATGTCTAAACGCGAAAAAGAGTTAACTGCGATTCATGAGGCAGGGCATGCCATATTATCCTTGCTCATTCCCGAGGTAGACCCTGTTACAAAAGTATCAATTATACCAAGAGGAATGGCAGGCGGGTACACCTTAACTCCTCCCCGGGAAGACAAAGGATATCATTCGAAGCAAGAGCTTCTTGGCGATATTGCGGTAGCATTGGGTGGAAGGGTATCGGAGGAACTGAATTTCGGCGATATTACAACAGGCGCAGCCCGTGATTTGGAAGCTTCCACCCAGATAGCCAGGCAGATGGTTTGTGATTTTGGAATGAGCGAGCGCTTAGGCAATATTACTTTGGGTAAAAGCCACGGCCCGGTATTTTTAGGCAGGGACCTTATCGAAGAAAAGAACTACAGCGATGAAACAGCCAGCATCATTGATGAAGAAATAAAACATATTGTCGATGAGTGCTACAGCAGAGCAAAGAAGTTAATCCAGGAGAATCAGGAAAAACTGAAATTATTAGCCAATACCTTACTTGAGAAAGAAGTGCTTAGTGGCGAGGAAATCAAGCGCATGCTTGGTTTGGTAACACCCGATACCTCAAATGCGAATCCTTCAACCCAGCAATCATAAAGAATTAAAAAAATTGATGCAGGATATTAAGGTTGACCCCTATGGCATTGAGATTATGCTGCCTAAGGCGGTTAACCATCTGGTGAGAATAAATTCCATATCTTGTATTGCGGCAAATATACTCAAACAAGAAATGCTTTCTTTAGGTGGTGATGTGGCAGTAGCCAGAGATGCTCTTACTGGTAAGGTAAAAAAGACAGATTGCCTCCTGATGGCAACGTTATCTCAATTTAACCGCCTCACTGAAAAGTTAAATAGACAGCCTTTCGGCCTGAATAGATTGGCGCATGATTTATCCGATAACCTTACCAATTATCAAAAGGACGAGTTTAATCTTGATTTGGGTAGATATAAATTGATTTTAAGGCAAGGCAAAACTTATATTATGGGTATTGTAAATCTTACTCCGGATTCATTTAGCGCAGACGGGCTCTATCGTACAGCGTATAGCGTACAGCGTATAGCGGATAGTAAGAGAGTTGTTGAGTTTGTTGAGAGAATGGTAGATGACGGCGCGGATATTATCGATATAGGCGGCGAATCAACCCGTCCGGGCGCCGAACCAATTCCCGTCAAGGAAGAATTAGAGCGCACAATACCGATAATTAAAAAAATTGCCAGGAAAATCAAAGTTCCTATTTCCATTGATACTTATAAACCCGAAGTGGCAAGGCAGGCTTTGGATAACGGTGCGGTTATGGTAAATGATATAACCGGTTTAAATAATAAAATGGCAAAGATAGTTTCCAAATATAAAGCAGGCGTTGTGCTCATGCATATGAAGGGGAATCCGCGGACTATGCAGAATAACCCTGTTTACAAGTCTTTGATTGATGAGATAACCGAGTATTTAGATAAGGCAATAAGTGAGGCTGTTGCCTGGGGTATAGATAGGGAAAGAATTATTGTTGACCCTGGTATCGGCTTCGGAAAAACGCTTGAGCATAATTTAGAGATATTGAAGAGATTAAGAGAATTTAAAATCTTAGGCAGGCCTATGTTAGTGGGCCCGTCCCGGAAATCCTTCCTTGGCAAAATATTAAATGCAGGACCTCAAGAGAGAATTTTTGGCACTGTATCTGCCTGCGTATTAGCAGTAAAAAACGGCGCAAATGTAATCAGGGTCCATGATGTCAAAGCCGTAAAGCAAGCGTTTAAAGTATTTGATGCTATTGCATTGATAGATTAATGACAAATGTCAAAATTCAAAGCACAAAATAAATCCTCCGCCACAGGCGGATCCGCCTTCGGCGGAAAAATTCAAATGTCAAATACCAAAATAAAAGTTTTGTCATTTGGTATTTGTGCTTTATGCTTATTTTGTATTTTGTGTTTTGGTATTTAAATTTAAACATGTTATTTTTTTACTGGAAGCCTATACTTGAAATAGCGATACTCTGGTTTGTGATATATCACATTATGTTTTTCTTTGAGGGTACGCGCGCAATACAGGTTTTGCGCGGAATAATTATTCTTTTAGTTGCCTTTTTTGTATTTCAGAAGTTAGGCTTAGAAATACTCAATTGGTTACTGACAAAATTATTCGGCATATCAGTTATCGCTATTCTTATTATTTTCCATCCGGAGATAAGGCAGGGATTGGCGCGGTTAGGCCAGCGCCACCTGTTTGGTACAAGCTTACGAGAGGAAGAGCTGGATTATGTATTAAAACAGATAGGTAAAGCAACTGAAGAACTATGCAGGCAAAAGACCGGTGCACTTATTGCTATAGAGAAGAACGATCCGCTTACTGCCTATATCGAAAGCGGCGTTCTTATTGATGCGCGCGTATCTTCGGATTTAATTGAGAATATATTTACGCCTAATAGTTTACTTCATGACGGAGGCTTAATTATACAGCACGGCCGTATTATTGCTGCCGGCTGCCTATTCCCTCTTACGGAAAATCAGGATTTAAGCCGCATATACGGCACGCGGCACCGCGCCGCTTTAGGGTTAAGCGAAGAAACTGACGCCGTAGTGATTATCGTCTCCGAGGAGAGGCAGGATATGTCTTTGGTGTATCGCGGTAAGTTATACAAAGATTTAAGCAGGGAAGATATGCTTTCCAAGATTAAAGAGATTATAAAACTTAAGAAAGACGATGTCTAAAGAGAAGATTAGCATTGGCTATCGCATTGGACACTGGTTTACATATCACCCCTGGCTTAAGCTTATTGCGTTTATATTGGCGATTATGGTCTGGTTTTATGTTAAGGGTGAGATAAAACTTTTTGATTATTAAGTGAGGCCACAACTTACGGAACAAGAGTGAACGTAAGTTGTTTGGCCGAACTTATCCCCCCTTCTTGCTTTCGCAAGAAAGCAGGGGGGATTAATTCGCACAATAACTTACTCACACTATCGTGTTCGTAAGTTATGTGCTCATTAAAGATGCTCAATTTAGGCGTAAATATTGACCATGTGGCAACTTTAAGAGAAGTGCGCCATGGTATCGAGCCGGAGCCGGCATTCGCTGCTTTAATTGCTCAGGCAGCCGGAGCTGAAGCAATAGTTGTGCATTTAAGAGAAGACCGCCGGCATATTAAAGAAAGAGACCTGTATATTTTAAAAGAAATAGTTAAGGTCAAATTAAATTTAGAGATGTCCATTGCCGAGGAGATTGTTGCTATTGCCTGTAAAGTAAAGCCTGACCAGGCAACGCTGGTGCCTGAAAGAAGGCAGGAGTTAACTACTGAAGGCGGTTTAGATGTGGTATCTAATTTTAACAGGATAAAGCAAGCATTTCATAAATTAGACAAACAGGCAATTATGGTAAGCCTGTTCATTGACCCTGACAAGAAACAGATTGACGCTGCAAGAAAACTAGGGATAAAGATGATAGAGTTGCATACCGGCCGCTATGCCGATGCCAAGAATAAAAAAGAACAGGATAAATATTTTAAAGAATTAGAAACAGCAGTTAAATATGCCAGGGATAAACGATTGCATGTTTATGCCGGACACGGCTTAAATTATTATAATGTGTCGAGGGTGGCTAAAATAGAGGGGATAGAGGAGTTAAATATTGGTTATTCTATCGTGTGCCGTGCTGTGCTGGTGGGTTTAGAACGGGCAGTACGGGAGATGAAGGCATTAATGATATGATAATCGGAACCGGAGTAGATATAACTGAAGTAACGCGCCTGCGCCAGGCAGTGGAGAAGTGGGGTGAGGATTTCTTAAACCGCATATTCACTAAAGAAGAATTAGAGAATGCGAAAACCAGGGGTAGTTTATATCAGCATCTTGCAGGCAGATTTGCAGCTAAAGAGGCAGTATTTAAGGCATTAGGCGATGCAAAATTAAATTGGAAGGACGTCCAGATTTTAAATGATAAAGAAGGTAAACCTTCTTGTGTGATTTTAAACGGTAGGGGTAAAAAGATAGATGTGCATATATCTATTTCCCATGTGAAAAATTATGCGGTTGCCAACGCTATTATTACGCAGAAAACCCAACGCACATAAAGGTGACTTTGGGCATATTTTTATTTTAGCAGGTTCCGGAAGATTTTCAGGAGCTGCGGTTTTATGCAGCGAGGCAGCTATGCGCTCAGGTGCCGGGTTAGTTACCCTGGGCATTCCTAAAAGCTTGGCGGGGGCGATAATAAAAATAAAACCTAAAGAAATAATGACATTTCCTTTACCCGAAACAAGCGATGGCACGCTAAGCCTGAGTGGCTATAAAAAGATTAAAGATTTTGTGAAAAATACTGATGTATTAGTAGTCGGGCCTGGCCTTGCCCAGAATAAATCAACGCAGGGTTTAGTGCGGAAAGCAATATCTAAAATAGGCAAACTTATGGTTATCGATGCAGACGGGCTTAATGCGTTAGTGGGGCATTTAGAGATGCTGCACGCTGCACGCTGCACGCTGCACGCTAAAATATTGACGCCGCATCCGGGCGAAATGGCGAGGTTAATGGGTATCAGCATAAAAAAAGTTCAGGAGAACAGAGAAGACATTACTAAGAAATTTGCCAAAGACTATAAAGTAACTGTAGTTTTAAAAGGATATAACACTGTAGCTGCAGATTATCACGGTAATCTATATATAAATAAAACAGGTAATCCGGGAATGGCTACTGCAGGAAGCGGCGATGTTTTGACAGGAATGATTGCGGCTTTTTTAGGTCAGGGCCTAAATCAATTTGAAGCATCGAAATATGCAGTTTATCTTCACGGTTTAGCCGGAGATTTAGCAGCGAAAGAGAAAACACAAATTGGAATGATTGCTTCGGATATAATAGATAAAATTCCCGAGGCAATAAAGAGGTGTAGTTAATGCCGACGTAGCTCAATGGTAGAGCAAGTGTTCTGTAAACACTAGGTTGGGGGTCCAATTCCTCTCGTCGGCTCCATTTAGATAATATGAAAATAGAGCCAAGATCCATTACCTATGCTTTGGCGCCCGATAGAGTTAAGATGCTTTACTGGGATAAAAAATATACCATAGAAGAAACTGCTAATAAGTTAGGCGTTTCCTTTTGGAAATTATACGATTTTATGAATAAATACGAGATAAGTCGCAGAAATAGCTCCGAAGCAAATTATTTATTAAACAGATTAAAACCTCAATTTAAAGTAAAATCAAATTTATTTATTGAGGAAGAGAAGTTAAAAATCGCTGGCGTCATGCTTTATTGGGCAGAAGGGACATTAATAGGCAATACGGTAGATTTCGTTAACAGTAACCCACAAATGATAAAGATATTTTTAAAATTCTTAAGAGAAATTTGCGGGGTAAGTGAAGAAAGGTTGAGAATTTATCTTTATGGTTACTCTTCTCACAATCTAAAAGAATTAAAAGCATACTGGCATAATATAACCAAAGTCCCTTTATGTCAATTTACTAAACCCTACATAAGAAAAGATAATCCAAAGCTGAGTAATAGAAAATTACCCCATGGTTTAATTCATGTTCGTTATAACGATAAACGTTTACTCGGAATAATTAAAAGCTGGATAGATGAATATATAATATGGGCAGGTACCCAAGTGGCCAAAGGGGACAGACTGTAGAGAATGCAGCGCCCCGCCGAAAGGTGGGGTGGAAAAGTAGGTGAATTCAGGGAACCCCTTGATCTATATGCGTCAAGGGCAATCCTGAGCCAAGCCCGCCAGAGTTTTGGCGGGAAGGTGCAGAGACTAAGCGCCTGCTACCTAAAGCTGGTAGCCTGTTTATAACAGGCAGGTTAAGGTAATGAGATAGTCCAAGCCTCAGGGTAACCTGAGGGCACTTGAAATCTGTTGCGCTTGCGCTTCGAAGGTTCGAATCCTTCCCTGCCCATGAATTTAACAGAAGGATTTTATAATTCAAATATTACCAAAGAGTTATGCGACATTGAAGTTTTGGAATTAAGTAGAGTTTAAGGTGACTAGGTAATAACGGCTTCCCGTATGGGAAGGCGTTAACTTCCTGAAGGCATTTCCAAAAATGAGAAAAGAACTACAAAAAAAATTATTCCAAAAATACCCAAAGCTGTTTAGGATAAAAAACAGGAAAAGGCATTTTAAAGCCATAGCAAAGTTTCATAGGGATATGGCCAAGATTCCCTTTGAACAGAAAATTGATATTTTGGGATCGATGTGCGAGGAATCAGCCATGCCACGGGGTATTGAGATTCAAGGGGATGGCTGGTATTGGCTATTGGATAAGCTTTGTGGATGTATCCAATCATGTATTGATCGTAATAAGCTTGAGCAAATCGAATTCAAGCAAGTTAAAGAGAGTTTAGGCCGCTTGGTTATTTTCACAAATTATGAAAACAAGATAATAAACGGCATGATTCGGCTTGCAGGGTATCTAAGCTGTTCCATTTGCGAACGTTGCAGAAGCAATGAGGGAAACATCACTCAGACGGCCGGCCCGCTAAAGACATTATGCGTAAAATGTAGATAAGGCACAGAATATGGGGAAAATAAATATTTGGTATGACAAAGAAGCGGGTCTGCTTGAGATCATTTTTAAGAAGAAAATTGGCTACTTCAGGGCGACCAAAAATGCGGCCATAATGGAAAGAGTAGACCAAAATGGCAATGTGATAGGCTTTATGATTGAAGAGGGCCTGCTAAAGACAAAAGAAATAATATGCGAATTCATGTTGTGATTGAAAAAGCAAATGGTAACTATTCTACATATTCTCCTGACCTTCTTGGTTGTATTGCTACCGGTAAAACAATCGAAGAGGTTAAGAAGAGCATGGAAGAAGCTGTAAAGCTGCATATTGAAGGTTTAGTTGAAGATAAATTACTTGTTTCTGGGTCTGAGATTTATTTAGAATATATTTAATTAGAAAATCTTTTAAGGGAAAGGAGAAACAAAGAAGTAAAATTTGGTATATTGATTATTCTGTCTTTGGCAAAAGAATAAGAGAATCAGTGGCAGAGCAGGTGACTCATAAAGAGTTCAGGGTTATTTGCGTAACTTATTGAAGGTTAAACAAATACTTTATTGTTATAAGGTTATGGAAAAATTTTATAGTGCAAGAGATGGTAAGAATTAGTAAAAATTAGACAAAAAATGCAGGAAATTTGCAGGAAGAAAATTTATGCTTGACTTTATAGTTTTAATTTATTATACTGAAATATGTCTGAAATGCTATTGAAGAAGAAAAATTTATATGGTATACTCGATATAGGAGAAAGAAATGGATAAAAAGAAAGAAACCTATATACCTCACGAACCCAAAAGGGATGGTGTTTCAGAAGAGAAAATTACTGAATCTACATTTAGACCTTCTTATCAAAAACCACGCCCTTATACATACACAGAAATCGGGACTCCCAATTCCGCTTCGGAAAGTGTAACTAATTCCCTTCCTCTATAATCAACTTATTCAGTTTGCCAACCATCTCTTAATATTGTAATTTGAGCTTGTCCTCTTAATCGAGCTATATCTTGTGCAGGTGCTTGCCCTTGAGGTGTAGCAGTAAATCGGACAATCTCTATTTCTGAATTAAAAATATCTGTTCTAAATTGGCTTTCAATATAGACACCTTTCACATTAATTTGTAATCTATCTTGATTGGCTTCATTTAACATATTTACTGGTTTAAAAGGCGCTAACATTTCCATTTCTTTTTCATATTCTAAATAAAGTCTCCACATTAAATCTTCAATTTCATTATTGGGTTCTTCCACCTTTAATCCAAATTCTTTAGCCTCTTTCCTATTTATAGGATGGCCATGGTAATAAAGTTTAGCTGTAAGATTATCTACGATTTCTTTTATCTTACGTTTTTCTTTTTTAGGAGTATGTAGTAAAAGTAATTTTTGTCCCATTAACCTTGCTTGTGAATAAAACCTATGAACATTACCTAAAGCCAAGGGATGAACTTTATTACCCAATAAAGTAAGGGCTTGAATTAAATCTTTCTGATTCTTTATGCCAGCATCTTTAATAAATGAAATATAAGATGCAACATCTTCTACATTAATTCCGATAGTCCTTCCTTGGGTGTCAATTGGATTAAATTCGTTTGCAACTTTTGGGTCAACCGGGCCTAGTTCTCCCATAGAATGCATCCAGATTTTATCTGCTCCTAAGGCAACCAAAGTTGCTGCACTATATGCTTTATAAGGAATTAAAAGCTCAAAACTTGAACTAAATTCCCGCACTAGATTAACTAATCTCCAAGGCACTGTGCCTGCACCACCTGCACTGTAGAGAAATAAATCTATATTTGGTTTGGAGTCCTTAGGTATTGATTGTAAGTGTTCGTATATTAATCTTATCGCATCATCTGCCATCTGATAAACAAGATTTGGTTTGGTGCTTGTTACATAACAAATAACAATAGTATTATTTCTGGCTTTTTGTAACTGTCTGATTAATTCTACTCTATTTTCTTTAGCCATAATATCCCCCTCTTTAAGACAATATTTATATTATTTCGGAATTTATTATAACGCTTTTTATTAAGTTTAGCAATTAAAATTTAACTTTATATTAAAAGTAGTTCTTATCTTTACCCTTTTAAATCTCTGGTAGGCGATGCTTGGTTTCATCCAAGGACTACAAAAGAGGTGGATAGATGTCCTTGGTTAAAAAGACCCCAAAATAAGAAGTATATTTGCACAATTCAAAATACCAAACCGGAAGCGTGTAAAGAATTTCCTAAATCCAAAGAACACGCTGAAGAATATAATTGCCCCGGTTTTAAAAAATCTCATTAATTTACCCCATCCCTATACAATCTTTCTGAATTCCATTTGCAGATATATTTTTGAAAAGCACAATTATATACTTGACAAATTATAATTTTATGATAATTTGATTAAGACTTAACTTTAAAAACAAATTAGAAAAACGAGCCTGTATATGACTCAGAAAAAAGCAACAGGAAGATTTAGAAGTGAGGTAAAGAAGAACTTGTTTAGAATTCCAATATCTATCACAAAAGATATGGAATCATGGTTGCAGAGTTTGAGTAACACCATGAAGGCAACTGGCGGCTATAAATTGCCTAAATCCTATGTATTAAGAAGTCTTTTGAATGCTGCTATGGAGCTTGGCATAGATGCATCAGGCGTAAAGACAGAAGAGGAATTAGAAGAGCGGATCTTGGAGGCAATAAAGAGATATAAGAAAGGATAGTAGTTTTAATTTTTTTAACCTTGAAAAGCACAATTGAGCATTACAAGATGAATCAAGAAAAATAGGGAGGAAATAATGGGCAAAACAGAAGAAAGATCCTGGACAACTGTAGCTATAGATAAAAAACAAGCTCATTTTCTCGACAACATCTCAAAGAATGCTCGTTTTACCGGTGGCAGAAAATTATCAAAGACAGCTATCATGAGAACCTTAATTAGAGTGGCTGAGAGATTAGATGTAGACGCTAATGAGGTTAAAAGCGAGGAGCAATTGAAGAAAAGCTTTTTAGCTGCTTTTGAAAAATACAAATAATTTTTTTTACTTTGAATTGCACAATTCAGTATTACAAAAAACAATCTGCCCGAGAAAGGGGGTGATAAAGCAAGAGACGGGGTTTTATATTTGAGGTTTGATTTTAAAGTTTAGAGGAAAGCTTAACAGGTTAAAAGGAGGCCCAAAGTGAGAAGGTTAATTCTTTTAAGTTTAGTAAGTTTTTTTGCTTTGTCTATTTTGATTTGTTTAATTGGAAGTAGTAACAATCTAAGAATAGAAACTGCTTGGGCAGAAGAAATTGCTCAAAAGAGATTCCTGCTGGGTGAAAATATATATACAACTTTAGGTCTACAATCTGGATATATTACTGGAGATACTACCTATCATATCAGCTTTTCCGGTGGAGAAAGTGAGTTAGAATTTCCCCTGGATAATTTTTTGTTAGGTATCGAAGGAGGTTTGGGTTACAAAAATATTAATAACGATAAGCAAGATAGAGCCAGATTAACAGTAAGCTGGTTTACTGATATTACTAACGATGCCGGGAAGATGAAGGATTCTGATTGGGTCGATGGCGATGGTCATGAAGGATTGGATATCTATTCTGAATCAGATGCTGATTTAGATACTAATATAATCGATATAAACGGTGTATACAATTTTTGTCCTACCAAGAATATAAGCATCGGGCCAATGGTAGGATATAAATATCAAAAATTTGAATACGATATTAGTAATCTAAACCAGGTTGGCTATGGTCCATATGATCCTGGCTATACAAGTTCTGTTTCGGGAAAGGTATTGGATTATGAAGTAAAATATAAGATTCCCTATTTAGGATTAAGCACAGATCTCTTGCTCGGGGATAAATTTCAGATGAATTTGCGATTTGGTTATTCTCCTTGGGCTGAGGCAAATGATGTGGATGACCATCTTTTAACATATGCACTTCGTAAGGCAGATTGTGATGGAGATGCTTATCTTATAAATCTGAACGCTGGTTGGAAATTTTTGCCGGCTTGGATATTACAAGTAGGTGGCGAATATGTAGATATTGATACCAAAGGAACACAACATCTATCTTATTATGCAGGTCCTTATGCAGGATTCACTGCCGACGTAGATGATAAGATAACCTCCTCTTATTGGTTAATTTCTGCAGTTGTTAAATATAAGTTTTAGTGCCAGTGGAGAATGAAGAAATCTGGGTTTAGACTGAGAAATAGCATTTAAATTATAATTCGCTTCTTTTGGCAATAAGGAACGATAAAGATGGAACGGTCATTGGCTACGATTATGAACCAAAAAACAATTCTACAGAGATAGGAGTTAAATTAGCAGTAAAATTTTAATATATTAGTAATATAAATAAGGCATATTCGTAGACGAAGCTGCAATGAGCTTTGCCTGCACTTACAAATTCTAAGAGCCAATAGGAGAACTACAGAATACCTCTTAATTTTCTTATAGGAGACTTATAGGAGATCCCATAAGAAATAACAGAAAACCTCAAGAACTAAAAGGAAACCTACAAGAATTATATAGGACAACTTGCAAGACAACATACAGGAGAACTCACAGGAAATCCCAGAAAAAGCTCAGCAACTAGAAGAAACTGACCCCATAGAATAAGGAAATCTAAGACTTTAGGAAGAGCTTCTTATAAAATTAGGACTTCCCAATTGTAGATTATTTACAATTCTTAAATCTAGCGGTATAGCTTAGAAAAAACCTTTACAACAGCAGATAGAAGGTATAATATAAGAACAAATACAAAGGAGTAGCATTGAGGCACATTTATTAAATCTTAAGAGAGTTTCTAATTAAGGAACTCTCTTTTTTTAAAAGAAGGAGGGGTTATGCGAAAAATATCTTATTTATTTTTGAGTCTGTTATTTTTATCTGGTTGTTCAACTGCTGGTTCTCACCTAAAGTCTGTTAAATCAGACGCAACTGATAGGATAACTGTAGGAAAGGTTCAGCGTGAGATTCGTATAGGGATGTCATCCGCTCAAGTTATTGAGGTGTTAGGATCGCCTAATATAGTGTCAACCGATGAAAATAGGCGAGAAGTTTGGGTTTATGATAAGATTGCTACAGACGTGGTTTATTCTAAAAATGATGGAGGGGTTTGGTTAATACTTGGAAGTGTTGGTGGGTCTTCAGGAGCAGCTTCTACTTCTCAGAGAACGTTAACTATAGTGATTAAATTTGATGATGATAAAAAAGTTCGTGACTTTGCATATCATTCCTCCAGTTTTTAAAAGATAGTAGCATGATAGAAAGACGTCGTTTTTTAAAGTCTGTTCTTGTCGTATTCTTATGTTTAGGTATAATTGGTTGTGTCAGCGTCCCGAAGGGTTTTCTAAAGCCAAGCGAAGGTTACTTAGAAAAAAGACAATTACAGATGAGGCAATACGACACGACTAATGAAGAACAGATAATAACGGCTGTTGCTGGAGTTTTACAAGATTTAGGCTTTACTTTGGATGAGAGTGAGACTAAATTAGGCTTGGTTTCTGCTTCTAAAAAAGCTGACGCAACGAGTAAGGGGCAAGTTGTTGGTGCGGTCTTGCTTGATATGTTAGCCGCTTTAGGTGGCAGTTCTTCTAATAATACTGCACGGTGCGATAAATCCCAAGTAGTTAAAGCTTCAGTCATTACAAAACCCAGTCTTGATAGAAAAAAAATGGTTGTGCGAGTTACGTTCCAGCGAATTGTCTGGAATATGAGTAATCAAATAAATAGGGTAGAGACTATTAACGAACCGCAGATATATCAGAAGTTTTACGAAGGTTTATCAAAGGCGATATTCTTGGAGGCCCAGAAAATATGAAAAGAATAAGAAAATATTGCGGTATTTCCGTTATTCTATTTTCAATCTTTATATTGTCTGGTTGTGCGACTACGGCTGGAAAGGCTTTTGAGACTAATGAAAGCCAGGTTAAATTAAGAAGCATTCAGACAAGAGCTTTTGATACTACAGATAAGAAAATTATGATGCAAACTGTAATTAGCACAATGCAAGACTTAGATTTTGTGATCGGTAAAGCTGATTTTACGCTTGGTTCTGTTACAGGTTCTAAATTTCTCGGGCAAACAGTCGTTACTATGACTGTAATTGTTAGGCCGAGGGGAGAGAAACAATTATTGGTAAGGGCAAATGCTCAGTATGGCATTACTTCTGTAGAAGATCCTGGAACTTATCAAGATTTTTTTATTGCATTGGAAAAGGCTTTATTCTTAACAGCACAACAGGTTGATTAGACATTAAAAGTAAATAGTATAATAAAATTAATTTGGTTATAAATTTCAAAGCTGGACTTAACCGTTCAGCCCTTTTTGTTTGTGATAAAAAATCCCCGTTAGATTCTCCCACTTCTTATGTCTATTATAGTAGAAGCAGAAAACGCTTAAATGATACTTAAAAAGTGGTATAATATGCCTATGCGACAAAGAGGTAGATATTGGGTTAGGATAAGTTAATTTTAAAAGCAACTTTCTAAATAAGAGGTTGCCTTTTTTATTGAGAGGTGCTGCAATGAAAATGAAAAAGATAGGCAGATTATTACTTATATTCTTTTTATCACTAACTTTATTCTTTAGTGTAAGTGATATTGCTCAAGCAAGAGGCGGGGGTAGTTACGGAAGTTATAGAAGCAGTAGTTATAAAAGTGGTGGATATAAAAAAGGCGGATTCGGAGGATATAAACCCAAATCGTATAAAAGTTCTCCCTCTTCCTTAAAAACATATAAACCCAAATCGTATTCTCCGAAGATTCGCACGCCTAAAAGTTATAAGAAATACAATACAACTACCTTTTCAAATAAACCAGAGAGGTCTACTGCGAAGAAACGGGAGTTTCTTAAAAGCAGAGGTTATAAGAAAACTCCGCCTGGCTATGAAGTTGACCATATAGTTCCCTTAAGCAAAGGTGGAGCAGATGAGCCGTATAATATGCAATTATTACCTAAAGAGATGCATAAGCAAAAAACAAAGATGGAATAGGAACAGAGCGGTAATAAAGGCTACTTATTTAAGAGATAAATATAGCAACTCTCTAAAATAGGGGGTTGCTTTTTTTGGTTTAATAACCGTTAATTATACATAGCGGAGGGGCGGAGAAGTTTATAGAGTTTTAACAAAGGGGCGAAAAATGAAAAAGTGGATAGCGGTAATAGTATTGATATTGTGTCCGTTGTTGATAGTAGGTTGTGCCACAGTTGGGCGGGAAATGCACCTGTCTGAAGTTAATCAAATTCAAAAAGGTATTACCACAAAAGATGAAATTATTAAAGTATTTGGTCAGCCAGATACAACTTACTTTGGAGCAGATGGAAAACTTGTATTTTCTTATTTTGCCTCTAAATGCCAAAATACGATTTATAACTTTATCCCAATAGTTAATATTGTTCATAGTGAAATGAAGATGAAAAATCAAATGCTTGTTATTGTTTTTTCTAAAGATGGTGTTGTTGAAGAATATTCTTTTACAAATTCTGATAAACCGCTTAAATATGGAATAGTCCCATAGGGGGCATATAGAATTTAGCGGAAAAAAGATAAGGGCAATAAAGGAAGTGGACATTAAGGGGGGGGATATGACTTTATTGTGTCTTTATGGCGTAGCATTTATTTTCTTCGGGTTTAGTTTTTATTACCTACTCAAAGGCATAATAATACATTCAAAAGATTATCTGAAAGCGTCGGGTATTAAGTTTATAAAGGCGATTGTCTTATGTGTTTTGGCATTTTTCCTTGATTTATTTTATAGAGTGGGGGCAAAGATTAACGCAGGCGAGGGCAAAACAATAATTAACTTATCCTTGGTAGATAATATCTTATTTGGCTTAATTATTGCTTTAGCGATTTGGATAATTGTCAAGGGCAAGAAGAAAAAGAGAAATTAACCGATGAAAGAAACACTTGAACGCAAAGAGGTAGAGAAGTTTATAACATTTAAGGGGGAAATATGAAACTTAAGCCGATAGCATTTCTAAAATCATTAAATTGGAGGAAAGAAGATGTTAAGAAAATACTAATGTTTGTTATTGTGCTTTTAATTGGCTGTTTTATCGTTAATAATTTCTTGCTTGTTAAGGTTAAAATAATTCCAGAGGAGTTAAGACCCATATAAGACAATAAAAAGAGTCTCTAATAGCCCCGTAGCGACGATAAAGAGGTAATATGAAAGAGGGAAATCCAGGAGTTAAGTCTATTTTACAGGATAAAGGGGGTGGAAAAAAAATGAGGCCGGAAAGTTTTAAGGTTGGGAATGTGGAAGCAGTGATTTGAGTAATAGAAGTTAAGTCTAAAATAGTAAAGAAGTTTGACTTATAGTTTTTTTTGAAATGTCCATAAAAAAGGAAAGATATCTTGGGATAGTAAAACTACAAGTCAAGCCTTTTTTCAAGTTTTTTTTTTACTTTAAACTTAACTCATTAACTATAAGACAAAATCCGCCCCCATATACTTATTCTCTTGGCATTAGTTCTTAAGATATTTACCTTATTTTCTATAGAAGAATTAAAAGAATTTAAGGTGGTTAAACAGGAAGAATTAAAAGAAAAATAAGGAAGCTCTATAAGAAAAACAAGAAAAGCTATAGGAGGAAAATAATAAAAGCTATAGAGAAAATAAGAAAAGGTAGAGAAAAAACAAGAGGAAAATAGTAGAAAAACAAGAAAAGCTAGAAGAAAATAAGAAAAGTAAGCTCCTTGATTTATTGATAGTCAAGAATAGATACAAGGCACCGACTAAGATAAGACTTAACTTTAAGGGAGAATATAGCGAATTTAGGGAATACAAATACATTATTGATTATAAATAAGAGATAATTTTCCGGAGCCTATAAAAGAGACCTTAAGAAGATGTGAGGAAGAAGTGGGGAAGAATAGCTACTCATCGCAAATTGGGAAAACCACTAGTATTGAAATAGAAAAGGGCATGCCCATAGATTATCCAGGTGCATTTAAAATGCAATTAAATGAGAATTTAAATTTAGGAGAATATAGTATTTATATTTTGCCCCCCTTCAGCAATTTTAAAGATTGTATTTTTTTATTTCCAGAAAGCACCTCCAAGTGTATTTCTGATAACAAAGTTGTTTCCCATGATCATAATAATTTTGTATTTTATAAAAATAAATGGCATACTCCAGAAGCAGTCTTTAAAAAGTTTCCGAAAAATTTTACTATCTTTCCAGAGACTATAATAAATTATTGTGAAAGACATCTCCGTAATAAGAATTATTTTAAAATTCCTTATAAATATTTTAATCAAACTTCTGCAGAGCAGATCGAATTTAAACAAAAAGCAATACAGCCGGTCAGAAATTTATTTTCTAAATACGGTTTTTTAAAACAAGAAGGCAGGGGAAGGGGTTCTGATGAAGAAAAGCGTATAAGAAGCATAAGGCGTAAAACAGTTGTTTCTGCATATAGGAAAGCTAAACGAAAGAAGCCTACCCCTATAAAATTTATTCAGGAGCAATGGCAAAAGAAATTGGAAGAGATGTTTCCCAATGATAACAAGTTATACGAAAAATATCTTGTTGCAGATGGAACAATTAGAAAAGATCTTAAACAGGAGGGGCTGATTTAATTTCTATAATAAAATATTTTTTTATAAAAATAAATATTTTTAGTTAAAGCGACAAAATTAAATTTTTTGTTATAGTGGCTCTTAGTAAACCTAAGAGCCTTTTTATTTATATGGAGCAGTATTAGATATCGAACTGATAACAATATTAGAATACGAAGAGACCGAAAACTCCGATTTTAGATTTGAGTTTTTGCTTGAAAAAGTTAAGGAGATGTTTGAAGATGGAAAAAATAATAATTACAGAGCCTACTTTTCTACCTCTAAAACCAAACAATAAAGGCCTCATAGGCATAGCATCAGTTGTTTACAATAATTCCCTTTCTTTAAACTGCATTTCAGTTTATATAAGGCCTAATGGAGATTTAAGGTTAGTTTTTCCCATCAAAGTTTTACCCAACTCAAAAGAAATAAACGTATATTACCCAATTAACAAAGAGGCCTATGAGGCTATTAAAAAGGCCATAGTTGATAAATATTTAGAAATAACAGCAAATATCGCTGATTCTTAATAATTTTAAGATGTATTTGAAGCTGTGAGGAAAACGTAAAGATGGGGAGAAAGAAGCACAAAGCACCGCCTTTCGTGATGGTAAGAAGGGATTTACTAAAAGATCCTGAATGGCGGAAGTTATCAAGTTCAGCAAAGGTTCTCTACATTTATTTAAGGGCAAAATTCAATTACAAGACCTTTCAGGAAGTAACTTTGGCTTATTCAGAGGTTAAGGATATGATGAGTTCAAAAACAGTTAGTCAGGCGTTTAAAGATTTACAGCAGGCAGGTTTTATAGAAAAAACTAAACACGGTGGTTTATTTGGCGGAGTTTGTGCTTATAAGTTCACTGGGCAGTTTAAGGACTTCTACTATAAAGGCTATGCTATTTAACCCTACATATTGCCATAATATATATGTCTTTATAAAGTAAAGAACTCCGTTAAAGATGGTTAAACACAATGATATGGAGAAAGTAAAGAACTTGCTACCTGCAAGCAGGCAAAAAGCAGGAAAGTTCTGGAGAAAGTAAAGCGAAGATATGGAGAAAGTAAAGTTGAGTTTAAGCAAAATAAGGAACAAATATGAAACGCTTAACACCCATAAAAGCCATAAGAGCCAGATGCATTTTTTGTTCCAATAATCAGTTTGATGAGATAAAAAATTGCCTTGTTCCGGAATGTCCTTTGTTTCCTTTACGTTTTGGTAGAAGAGTAAAAGGAATTTCATCTTTGAGGAGTATTCGGAAATATTGCTATGGTTGTGGCGAAGGAACGGCCTTTGATATTAAGAATTGTGAAATTACCGATTGCTCATTGTATCAGCTAAGGTTTGGCAAAAATCCTGCCTTGAAAGGTAAAAGAGGTGGGGGTAACCCAGATAGCTTAAGAAGGTATAGGCTGATTCAAGGAAACTCATCAAAAGTGGGCTTTGTAGAAGCCGATGCCAATCCAAAATTATAGTTTCAGAGAAAAAGGCTTTTTAAACCAAAAATCTGAGGAAAAATGAAGATAATAAGATTTAAGTGTCCCTCATGTGGCCTTATGGCTGAATGGTGGAATGAGAAATATCCAGAGAGAAGTTTAAAAAATAAATCTGGATATGATGAATTACGGATATTTGAGCAAACCATCGGTGGATCTAGAAGCTTGGGCATCCCAAAAGGCAAAAAATATTTAAGAAGGAAAGATTATCCGGCTGGTTCAACGAAGAAAATTAAAGGAATAATGAGTTATAGAGACATAACCGACGAGGATAAAGAACTGTATAATGAGATAAAAAAGTTTTTGATTCAAAGATCAAAACATCTTACAATCTGAAATCTGACGATTATATGCTTAATCGATATATCGATTAAGCATATTAAATGATTATTGAGTCTTAAACAAGAAAAAATCAGAAAACAAGGAACTCAAAATTTTTGTATTTTAAGGCACAAAGTAGGCACAAGAAGAGGAGAAGATAAAAGAGC
>Ga0315280_10002311_pt1 | contig 31084 bp, 29 predicted proteins | sample YL17G06_40_MG_FD_203697 | JGI IMG/M metagenome (GOLD analysis project Ga0315280, IMG submission 203697) | Sediment microbial communities from Yellowstone Lake, YNP, Wyoming, USA - YL17G06_40 | ecosystem: Environmental > Aquatic > Freshwater > Lake > Sediment | place: USA: Wyoming | collected... | reverse complement strand
AACTCCTTGAGGTGGCTGCAGGCCTCGCTCAACTTCTTGAAGCCCTTGCCACATTCCGAACAGGTGAACATGCATTTGGAGACGTTGGTTCTTCATCATAAGGTTGACGGAATGAAAAGTACTGGAGGGGTCGGTGAATATGGAGATGGGATTTTAGTGAAGAGGGCGATAAATGGTGATTTAGGATGAATGGAGCTTAAATGGTTCCTATATGGTAGTGAATGATAATTTATATTTGCTGGAAAAGCTAATCTATAAAGCTCCGAGATCTGCCATATCTACAACAGAAGCTTCTTAGTACGTTTAGCTGATAGTGCTAGCTTGTTCGGATACAATCTTCTTGAATTTCGTTATTAGGTCATAGTTCAGCACAAATGTGATCTTGGAGTCCTTCATGGCTCTTAATAGTGGTTCTTGCATCTTTCTCCAAGCGGGACCATCTGTCACCCACACAAACTTCAGACCACGCGTTTCTGCCTTTTCGCTCATCTTCATGTAGCTCTCTGCTATGGATGTCGGTTTACTTCCGCTTGTGTTATAGAAGTTGACTTCCAGTACAAACATGGCTTTATTAGAAATATATAAGATGATGTCATGCGTCTTGGCCTTCTCAGTCCTTGCCTCGCCCACGACATCATAGAGTGATAGTTCAGAGTCCTGTTCAACCAATCGTACTCCTGAAGGCAATTCTTTCTTTAGTAAAGTTGTTACCATTCTTTGGAAGATGTCGCCACTCCGGTTCTTCCTTGCATTCGTATCGAGGCCAACTTCGACGCCTAAGAGATAATCATGCAAGTCCTTGGTCTTTGATATCAAGTCAAGAATTCCAGTCTTCTCACAGAAGAAGGCGATCTTTTCGTAATTATTCTCATGTACTCTAGATTTCCTACTGAAATGGTATTGTATGAAGATGCTCTGTTCTGGATCGTACACATCAATCACTCCTTTCTTTGCCCTTTCTGCGATCAGGAGCGGAATAGCTTCAAGCACACTCGGGTACCTCTTCAATAGGCTCACCATTCTTTCCTTCATCTCATTAGGATTCTGACACTCCCTTAGGCTGTTTAGTAGGAATATCTCCTCCCGTTTCCTCTCGATGGCGTTTCTCACCTTTCTCCAATCAACAAAATAGTCGTACGTCCTGTTGGATGGTAATAGATTATGCATGAAATAAATGTAGTATTCGTCAAAGCTGGTAAAGCCCAGGGACGCGTAATCTATCATTATTTTTCTATATTATTGGCTTACTCGAAACCGTATATAAATAGATATAGGCCAAGATAGGCATAGATTTTGAGCGAAATAAGCAATATGTGGGGACGAGGTAGTCATTCATGAAACAAACATCCATCTCGGAAGATAAAGCACTTTTATGAAGCAGTCATCCATTCTGCATACAACAATACCGATTACCACAGCTCTTCAGATGGCAGGCTACGTCATAAGAGGATGAATTAGGGCAGTCGTTTTCAACATGTATGTAACACTAATATTTCAGCTTGATGGACCGTTCATCAAAAATGGTTTGGTTATATATTGTAGCCTAGCATTGTTCAGTTAAAAACATTAGGTTTATTCTATGGCTAACGAATATAAGGCAAGTCTTATATTGCTTAGATCATGTCACTAAGGCGATGAAAATGGCTGAGAGGATTCGAGGCGAAAAGAAAAGAATCTACGAGATAATTAAAAGTAAGGAAAATGTCTCGCTTAAGGAAATAAGAGTGACAACAAACATTAATCAAAATACGATAAGGAGTGCGGTTGTAGGACTAACGAATGCTGGCTTAATAGAGCGAGTCGGAAAAGGCACGTATAAGGCAAAATAGCTTTCTCATATTAAAAGTCATCTTTTCTATTGAGTACTACTCTATTTGTAGAGCTTGACTTTATACATATTTTAAACGGTGTTACTACCATTTAATGCTTAATTTGAGCTCCTTGAGTTCCTCAGGATTTAAAGGCTTTCTGAAGATATACAGGTGCTCATGCGCAATCCTATAAAAATCCAAGCTATCACTACTCCACTTCTCTCGTGTTGTTTTCGTCTTCCACTGTTGTTTAATGATATCTTCTCTGAGAATGAATCCTGCATTGAGAAATTCTTGCATGACCCTAGTCGAGATTAACACATAGTGTTTATGTTTCCTAGTGTCCCCGATCAAGATACCACAATGTTTCCCAGGCTCAAGAACTCGCATGCACTCATTAGCTATTTTCCTCATTTCAAACAGATAGTCCTCGATCTCAGTAAGGGCAGATAAGTCTCCATTTATTTTATTTTGACTATAATTAATTATATAGGCGTATGGAGGATGTGTAACTACTAAGTCCACACTTTCATCTTTCACTTTATCGAGTTTTCTTGCATCTCCTATGTATGTAATAGGGGGATCAGTACGGTCTTCTGACAGTAGTTTGTATACAAAGTTAAGTCTATCTCGGGTTACCATTATGGCATCGGGATTTATATCGACACCAATTCCTTGACGCCCCAATAGCTTACATTCTACTAAGGTTGTGCCACTGCCAACCATCTGGTCAAGAACAATATCCCTAGGGCTCGTAAATCTCATTATGAGGTTCCTAGGGATGAAGGGAGACCAGTTACCCCTGTAATTTCCAATGTGAGTTGCCCAATCCCCTCTCTGTGGAAAGCTCCAAATTGTCTCTTTCTCATATGAGTAATTCTCAGGTGCATATCTTGTTATATTCCACTCATTTCCTATTGCTACTTTTTGGTCTTCTATAACTACATATCGATGAACCTTTGCATATTTTATAAAGTCTTCCTGAGTTACGAGTTGCATCTCCATGTAATTGTTAGGCTTTAGAAAACCGTTTTCGTTTGTGAGACTACTCAACTATCATCGAATTATTCCTTAGAAAATCCCTTATAAGCACCACTAAATCTTGGAGTATTTAGGTAACAGTTTCGGATGAAGCCTGAGATAGTCTAACAGAGGACAGTACTCGCAAGTCTTAAATATGATTATTCGACATCGATTTACAACATGAAGTATTGGCTCTGCATTACTAATCAAGATAATTGGGAAGTGATAAGAGAAAAGGGAATATGGGGTGTGTCCGAGAGACACAAAAGTACTATTCAGAAAGTTAAACCCGGAGATAAGTGTTTGATCTATGTCGTATCGTCAAGACTAGAAAAAGAGATAATCCCATCCAAGGTTGTCGCAGCCTACGACGTTTCATCTGAGCTATTTGATGATCGAACGGAGATATTTAAGTCCGTTAGGGAGGGTGAGTCCTATCCACTAAGAGTGAAGCTCAAGGAGGTTAAGATATTTCCTACTCCAGTGGAATTTAAGCCGATGATCCAGAGGCTCAGTTTTATCAAGAACAAGAGGAAGTGGACCGGGCATATACAAGGCAAGGCAATGAGGGAGATACCAGCGGAAGACTATGAACTTTTATTAAAGCAAGTTAAGGCTGTTTAAGGGAAGTTATTACTTAATAGGAGCTGCCTTCTGAGATATAGCAATGGTTGCGTGAACTGATAGAGATATCTAAGTAAAACATTGGATTTCCTTTTTGGCAAAGAACAAGACTGAGGATTCGTGACTTGTATGATTAATTCTCTGGCTCTACCACCACTTGGTACTACCTTTTAATTCCGACAAATCTTCATCTGTCCCTGGTTTTCTTAATATGAATAGATGTTCATAAGAAAGCAAGAGAAAGTCGGTATAACGCCCCTTTCTACCTTCTTTGTCTATGTCAACCCAGCAACTTTCTGCTGCCTTTGATAAACCTTGCCATTTCTCTCGTGTAACCTTGGTCTTCCATTGATATTTCATTATATCCTCTCTAAGTATGAAGCCAGCATCTAGAAAAACTTGCATGACTCGGAAAGCTATAGGTACATGATGCCTATGCTTCCTAGTGTCGCCTACCAAGATCCCGCAGAACCTCCCGGGTCTAAGGACGCGGTAGCATTCCTTTGCGATCTCCCTCATCCCCTCTATGTAGCCCTCAAGAGTTCGGACCCTTGAAAGATCGCCACTTACCTTTTTCTTTTTACTCGAGTAGGAAATTATGTTGGCATAAGGCGGATGTGTTGCGATCAGGTCAATGCTACCATCCTTTATAAGGTTCAAGTTCCTAGCGTCTCCAGCATAGGTCTTTATCGAAACCTTGGGTAATTCTGATAAGAGTGGTTTGTATCCAAAGTTTAGCCTATCGCGTGTTAACATTATACTATCAGGATTGATATCAATCCCTATCGCATTCCTGCCGAGTAGTTTGCACTCTATTAGGGTAGTACCTGAACCGCACATTTGATCTAGAACCGTTTCTTCTGACTTGGAATACCTTGATACTATATTGCGAGCCATTTGAGGTGGCCAGTTTCCCCTGTAATTACCCTGGTGAGTTGCCCATTTACCTCTCTCAGGAAAGGACCAAGCGTTTGTAGTTTCGAGTTTAAAATGTTCTGGCTGATACTGTTTAACTAACTTTGGATGTCCGATCTTAATCTTGACTTTCTCGATATGAATTTCCTTATGTGATTTCAGAAAGTCTTTCAAATCCCTGTCAGTGATTTCCCTCATAGCAGCATATGTCTCAGACATCCTATCTCCCTCCTCTATTCTTGTTAATCCAATCTCTGATAGCCTCTTCTATGGCCTTTTGTAGAAACCCCTTTCGTGCCCCAAATTTTTCGGCAGCTGCTTGACGAAATACTCTCTCGAGTTCATCTTCTATTTTCAGATTTACTTGCCCCATTGAGATTACATAGCTAGATAAGTAGTTATCTACTTATAAATTCATGCCTACAAAGTTTTATCAGCTATATATTCTCTAACTATAATGGGGTTGGTTAGGATCGTTGTTGATGGTGTGCGTTAATCTGTTAAGTAATAGTCTTTTTTTAACTCTTTATAACGATGGACCTATTCTCTATCTAAATAGGGACATTTATGGATTTACCATGTCTTCCATTGATAGCGTTGGGGGTTTCTATCTATGAAAATGTCCATGATGGCCTCTTCGTTAAGAAAGCTAAAGAAAAACGAGAGGATCATAGCATATAAAAGTGCCTTAAATGTTGAGGTCACAGCTACTAGAACGGATAAAATTTGCCCCCACGATTTTGCGGTTGGATTATTGATACCCGGCAAGGCAGAATTTAACCCCACTCATATTAGGGTCTTAACCGATTTATACCTAAAGCGTCTTAGCGATAATAAAAAGGCACAAAACGTTTTCTTAGCGATTGAAAGAATATACAATGGATGTGACCCCTCTGTATTGGCCCAACCCTTGAGAATGAACAGCTTCACGATGCAGTTAGATGATGTTGAGGTTAATCTATTTTTGTTACAACTCCTCATGATTGAACAGGATTTCAACTTTGGTGAGGGAGGTTGTAAAAAGAGCAAATTAAATCCTCCTAGAGAATTCTTAATGAGGTTTGTCAGATGGGTGGCATCAGGTGAAACCGAAATTGATAAAATTGTCACAAACGCTGTTAGAAACTGGCCTCCACCAACAAAATATGCGGCTCCAATAGAGGCTCAAACCGATTAACATAGGTGACCAAAATGACTAGTATAAAAGTGTCAGACGAGGTATCTATAGTTTCCAAAGATTCCAGATATATTTATAAATTCCAACGTGTTCTTCATAATAGGGAAGATTTAACTGGGACCACCAAATACGTAGATGCTTTGAGGCTTGCGTATTGGAAGAATGGGAAATACAAACAAGACCCCCCTATAATGCTTGAAGAGGAATTTATTGCTCTGGTTGCCAAAGCAGCAAAGCAGGGGTTATTTAGAAGAGAGAAGATAAATAAAATTCTATTAGAACTAGCGTTGTATCAGTCCGAGTCTGGTTTCAATGGTGAAGATCAAACTAACATATCTGATTCATAATATTACGCAAAGTTCTTATGCCACCTTTGAATAGTTATATCACTTGCTATGTAATCCATATTATATCTCATTTTCTACTCCTAGTGTAGGCTCCTACCATCCCCCAAAAACGTGGTGTATGCTCTAGGATTTCGGGATGTTTAACATGTAAAAGCTCTTCGCATATGACCTTGGTCAAGTCTTTCATTGTGGCATCGGGGACGAAGACTTCTATCTTTACCCTCTTCTCATCCGGGAAGGCCTCCCCGTAAATCGGCTCGTTTTCTATGGGCGTCATATTCAGGAATTCCAAATCGAGGGTCGCATTCACTCCTAGCTCTTGTTTCTTTCTTTTAAAAATGGTCTTTATCAAAAACCGACGAGAATACTGCAACCGTTAGGTTGCAGATGAATCGTCGATGAACTACCTCTCAAATGCAACCGTACAAGAACGTTCTTCTAGGAGTGTACCGCACTCAAGAGGTGTCTTTGGAGCTGCTATGCCAGTCATGGGGCCTGCTATCCACTGCCCGAAGATACCGCAACCGTAAGGTTGCGGTCGTTCATTTCCTCCCTAGCTTCTTTCTCTACTTGTAGTTGCTCCCTCGCCTTACGAATCCATGACATTGGACCATCACTCTCCCTTTTTTAGGAAACGAGAAACACGAACGCAGTATAATCTTTAGATTTGGACACCATTTTTTTCATCGCCTATCCTAATTAAAAATATATTTAAGCTCCCATGAATCTTCACCCGCCTAATAAGAACGTACGACCGAAGATACGCCAACAACTGCAGGTGCTGAGGGACCATGGGATCATCAAATTCCTCGGAAATGGCAGATATATTATAAGGCAGTAGGGCGTCAAAATCACGATGATGGTAGGCTCGAATCCAGCACGGGTGAAGTGCGGCTTCTCTGACGCCCGCCCACCTCTATGTAAAATCGTATTAGACTGTAGAATAAAAATTGTCAAAGAATTACCCACAGATGGCTTTGGAAAAAGCTTATGTATTGAATGAATTAAAAGATAGATAGAGGAGAGAAAGTATGATATCAAAGGATCTTGCTATATTAGGAGGAGAGAAAGCGGTTAATCTGCCTACGCCTAAGTGGCCTCGCATAGCTGAAGAGGAGATTGCTGCAGTGGTGAAGCAGATGCTGCTGGGATCATTGTCAGAGGTCAGCCGAGCTGGCATAATAGCCGAATTCGAGGACGAGTTTGCTGCCTATCAAGGTAGGAAGTATGCATTGTCGTTCTCCGATGGGACTGCGAGCATACATGCAGCGGTCTTTGCAGCAGGAGTAGGACCCGGTGATGAGGTACTACAAACCTCAAACACTTGGATTTCCGCCATTAACGCCATCATGCACGGCAATGGGATACCCGTTTTCTGCGATGTAGCGCCCAATGGCTTCGCAATAGATCCAGAGGAGATCCGTCGTAAAGCTGGGCCGAGAACCAAAGCTGTGATCGTTACCCATCTTTGGGGTGTACCAGCAAAGATGGATGAGATATTGGAAGCTGCCGAAGAGAAGAACTTGGTTGTCATAGAGGATTGCTCACACGCTCACGGCGCAACATACAGGGGTAAGAAGGTCGGAAGCATAGGCGATATGGGCTGCTTCAGCCTTCAAGCAAGCAAGTCTATAGTGGCCGGAGAGGGTGGAATCATGGTTACCGATGACAGGCGGTTCTACGAGAGGGCGATGCTTCCAGGGCATCACGACGTGAGGTTACAGCAAGAGCTTACCTTGGAGGAAACCAAGCGCTACGCTACTGCTGGCCTATATTGGAAATATAGGGCATCACCATTAGGCATAGCCTTAGCCAAAGCTCAACTCAAGCATCTGGACGAGTGGACCCGCAATAGGCGTGAAAACAGGGAATACCTACTAAGGCAGATTAAGGATGTGAAATTTGTAATCTGGCCTGAAATTCCCGACTATGTGGAACTCGGCTTTTACGGCACACCGGCTCTTTACGATCAAGTGGCTGCCAATGGCGTACCGAGAGAGGCATTCATGAAGGCAATGGCGGCTGAGGGTGTTCCCATCTCTGAAGGATATGCTTTATGGTACGTAGAGCCTCTATTCCAAGACCAGTTCTTCTACGGACGTGGGTGCCCATGGTCGTGCCCATATGCAGATCGACATATCAAGTATAAACCCGGTGACCTACCTCGCACCGACGCGTTGGTTAATAAACAGATGGTATTGTGGATGAGCCAGTTCATAACCCCCGCTAAAGAAATCTTGGATCAATACGCTGAGGCTTTTCATAAAGTCGCCGAAAACATGAATAAGTTAAAATCGATAAAGGCATAGTGAAACATTAGACGTACACATAACTTCGATTCCTCAAATCGTAATTATCACTTTATCTTACTTAATAATGTAATGTATCGAGTCACGATAATTTAGAAGGGATAGAAGAACCTAATTGAACCGGCTGTGACTCCAATGAGGTTAGCAACAACGACGCCACCCATGAAGCCACCGACGATGGACACGCCATAATTTTCGTAGAGCTTGCTTCCACCTACTCGGAGAGTTATGGTCTTTACAATCCATGCTACAACGAATGCTGACCAGACCGCCATGTGAGCACCCGAAGCAGAGGTTGTGATGACGAAGCCCAGTGGATCGAGAGGCCACCAGATGAATCGTGCTCGGAGGAGAGATAGAACAATCACAATGATGAAGCCAACCCCCCCAATCATAGTAAGTGTGTCAGCTGGGGGCGTGCGAGTGTACGCACCTCCGATACACCACATCTCCCCTGAAAGCTCACAACCAGCTGCTAGGTTTCCATAAGTTAGGACGGTTACACCGAATACGTGTGATATCCAAATCCTCGTTATAAAGACCGTCGGAATGGCAAGGAGCCAACATAAGAGGGTTACTCGGAGGACTTTATTATAACTCATATTTGTTAGACTTCCCATCTTGAATGACATCATGGTCGTAAACAACCCATTTGAGGCCCCATTATCAGGCACGTCAGTCCAACATTCCGTTAACCAATTGCTCATTACGAAGTTCTGGCTAGTCGGCCGCGGACCAGGTCCTTCTGAAAATCGCAGGGTCATCGCCCACGAACCCCACCAGCCTCCACATTCATTTATGGTTGGGAAGCCAGTGTGGGCGTAGATATAGACGCTAGCGATCTGGTTAACGAAACAGGTAACCGTCATAATGATCAGGGCTGTAATGAGATCGATCCCCGCCGAAAGCAAGTAACCCAATAGAACGATTATGCCCGCAATCAAAGTGATATATGCAGTCCTGTAACTCGTCGCCTCCCCCTTCTGAGTTTCAGAGAGTGTGGACGGTCTGTTCAAAGCTGCCTTAAAGGTCTCCTTCAAGTAAGTTCTACTATGATAGAAGACCATTATTGTTAGTGCGAACGCCCCTCCGATTCCGCTGACCCAAGACCAATAGAAAGGAGGCCCAGTGAACAAAGCTGGGGGGTTCCAGATTCTGGCACACCCACCACAAACGAATATGCCAGTATAGTAGCCCGTGATGTATGCGATCTGTTCAAGTATCATCATAGCAAACGTGAAAATCATAACGCTGAAGGAGACACTAAGGGGAGCTAGGTAGAACATTCCGAATGCTATGGGATCCTTATTATATAGGAAGAAACCTACCACGTTATCACCGATTGCATCGCCTGGCATCACTCGCTGTATACCGGGGGGACAGGTGTTAATCCGCCAGTTGTAGATGTCGGGGAACCAGGGGAAAATAAGTGCCATGAAGATTGGCAATTCAAATATAAATCCGAGTAGGATGCCCAGAATGAAGGGCTTCATGTTCCGTATCTCCTTAGTCTGCGGGATTCTCCTTAGGATCTCGTGAGCTGACAAAGCGAGGGGGAACGGAAGCCTTTCAACGTCGATCCAACGCTGCCTGAATATCAGGGATATGCCTAAACCTAGGATGAAGTTAGCATAGAAAGCCCATGACCAGAAGAAGAGCGATGGCGCCCACGCGATCCAATTGACCATCATGCCGCCTGCCCTCATGTTGAGGATCTCACCCTCCGGTGGAATCCACCACCACTCCCACATTGATGGCGTGACAGCACCCTCGCTGTATAGGGCGTATTGGGCCCACGATGCTGGTAACATTGGATTCTCATTACATCCCAGGGTCCAAGATGAAACTAATCCCGATATGTATAGACATGTGAGAAAAATTGGGCTCATGTTAAACTTCTGACGCAGAGGATATGCCAACATCAGAAAGAGAAATGAGCCGACAGCGAGCATGGTTGTGTGAGACATAATGCCTAGGTTATACATGCACTGGAAAAGGCCGCTGACCCCAGGGCCCACCACAATGTAGACTATAGCTCCGATGAAAGAGAATAAGACTGTTACAATCGCGATTGGTATCCAGTTAATTCTCTCTTCTCTTAACTTCTCGGTTCCCCCACTCATTTCATGCAGAACTTAGTATAAATATTATTAAGGTTTTCCATAGGTCTAATTCGGCCTATAATTGGATGATAAGGCTACTTTATTTAATGACCTAGGTTGGAGAAGGTTCTCTAAGTTCTGCCTTCGAAACGCTTGGATATGCAACCTAAGCGACAGCATTTAACTAAAGGCAAGTCTCTCTCCAGCGCTAATTGACAAAGAGCAGGATTCTTCTCCCAGTCATGGCTGAGCAACAATCCTTCTTCATTAATATACGGCCACACCATGCGAAACTCCAACAGCATGTGCCTGTACCTGTGAAGATCATCTTGTAGGAAAAGGTCGACTGAGTCGAGTCGATCAAGCAGGGGGCCGAGTAAGTCTTCCGTATTACCTTGAAGTAGTTCCCATCGATTGCGAAGATAATCCGGAACCATCCACCCCGGTCGCAATCCTTTAGGTATTGGGTAGATCTCTTCGGGGGGTAATATAGAACGATTCGATCCTTCTTCATAGAAAGGGAGATCGATAGAGAAGAGCTGCCCTTTCCCATTATCATGGAGACCCTTGAGTAGAAACGTCGTCGATACTCCTTGTCCAACGCCAGTCTCGACAATGATTTTGGGCTTATGGAGTCGAACCAGTAGATAAAGCAAGACAGCTTGGTCGCGGTCTATGGCTCCGGGCGAACGACGCATCTTCCCGACATATTCGGTGACCTTCGACGCTGTGTCGATTATAGTATCTTTAAGCCCATCCCCAAACGATGCAATTATTGTTGGGTCATGTCCTAGTGCTTCTATAAACTCCTCAGGCTTAAGTTCCCTTGGATATCTGGAAAGCCAAGCGTACCAAGGGCGCAGCCCATAGACGAGTATCCAACTCGGCCTTAGCCTTTTCTTCGCCACAGCAGGTCGTTCTTCTTGGAATTGATAAGACAACAGATAACAGTCTTCAATGCCTATCTGACTATATAAATTCCCATTATAAGATAAGTAGATTGCTAGTTCCTGCAGCAGTAGGACGTCAAGGTCCCGAGGATACAGCATTACTTTTTATGGTCGGGTAAGAGAGAACTGAAAGGATGTCTAGACTCCGACCGATCGCTATTCTTCTTTCTTCTCCTTATTCATGCGAATTAGGGTTTTTTGACCCTCTTTCTTGACATCCTGCCCCGTCGATTCGTTGAGCTTACTTTCATCTCCTTGGGGTTCTTTTATCCGCTCCTACTCACTAATGGCTTTTTCAGCAGCTCCCAGCAGCCTATCGTATGATGCGACGAGTTCCTGATGCCGCAGTATCATTTAGGATTGTTATTAACCCGAGTAAACGAGTCCGTGGGCAGAGCCCAATCGCAGAAAATACTTTGACGATCTCTGCCTAACCCCTTGATTAGACCGACCGATCAAATTCATGACACTATGCGCAGTTAACATTGAATGACCGAGTAGAACGATGACGAACCATTGATCAGGACCAGAACATTACCAGCATAAAGGATTATGCTCTTCTTGTATCTCCTGACCTATTCTCATTCCTCCATGTAAATTCGTATAAGCTCCCATGAATAACTATTCGTCATATAGTCTCGATGGCGTCCCGTAAGTCTATCCTGTAAATAGCGTTTGGAATGATTGGATTTCTCCTTAGAAACTGGATAGCTGAATTATGTTTTAAGTAGTGATGATATGAGTCTTTTCACGAGCTGTCTTTCTCTGTGAGCTTTAGAATCATGGACAATTTTAGGGAGCTGGTCGTCAAGGTCATTCAGGAATGTATACTGTTTAACCACTGTTTTAGTAATAGTTTCTTGAGAAGGTAGGTCTCCTCTTCTCACCAGCTGTTGAAGATCATTCCAATTTTAGTCAGCGTTCATTATCTTGCTAAAAAGCTCTCTTGGAATGAAAGGTTCTCTAGTATTCCAACATTTTATCACGACGAGCTTCTTTACTAAGTCCCTGTCGAATGGCCTGTTGGAGAACAGGTAGAGATCGTACAGATCCCGACTGCGAATCCGCTGCATTGCAGCCCTTAGCTTTTCGGCCAGTAGCTCCTCCTTCTGTAAACATCTAATGTGAAATCTTGTAAACTCGCAGAATTTGAAATACACCTCATCAAAAAGAAGTGGCTCTTGAAGCGGTAAGGTTGGTTCCTCGCGGTAACTGACTTCCAGCTCAAACTCAGAGCCAGGATTCCAACTGTGTGTATACTTGACAACTGCTATGTATGATTTACCAATTGTGTCAGGGCTTGTGCTGATATGTTCTTCAAGGATATAGAAATTTATCCCATATGCTGTCTTGTTTCCCAGCAACTGCCTAAGTCCGTTTTTGAGCTCTTCAACTTTTATCCCATAACTTGTGAAGTCAAGGTCCATCGAGAACCTTCCTGTATTCCCAAAGTAAACCTTCTTCAGGCATGTGCCGCCTTTGAAGGCCAGTGCTGGCAAGACATTTTCTGATAAGATCTTTAAAACGTAAGTGAGAACCACATCGCGTTCCGCCACATCCAGCCTCACATTGCTGGACCGGGCATAGAGAGTGACATACTTTTTATCTAACATCTAATTTCACCTCACCCCAACCTCACTCAATAACTGCTTCCTTGGCACATTGTTGACGATATTCCATTCCTTTGAATACTCGCCTCCCTTCGGCCTGTGCGGATCTAGGTAAATCGCTGTTTTACCGACATGCTTCAGCATTAAGTTCCTTAATTTTTCAGAGAAAGGATTCGCCAGCTTTTCCTTAACGAGGAAATCGATGACAAACCCGAGCCTTTGTACAAGCGCACTAGACTTCATCCTTAGGGTGTAATCTACTAATCTATTTTCAACAATCCTGGGAAGCCCGCGCCAGATTATACCAACAAGCTGCTCTATTCCCCCGGCATAACGTGGCTTGTCGAACGAGTCCACCAATGATTTTTCCGGGCTGGCCATGTTCACGTCTGCGTCAAATACCTTCTCCCGCTTATATCCAAAGAATTTCCGATTCGACAATGTTACAAACTTGAAAACATTGCCCACCCATTCGACATCGGGTCTTTTCTTAGTGGTTGCAATAAATAGCGTAAATGGCATCTGCGTGGTGAAGCCGTAGTGGCTATTTGAAGTGTAATAGCTGAAATAATATGGCTTCACTAAAGCCGAACCGATAATGAAGGCGTTGACGGGAGGGATCCTTTCCGTGTAACCGTAACGTGCCGGTATGAACTGGTAGAGCCCGGTGCGTATCCTTTCGAGCCATTGCTTCCGCTCCAGGTTGTGGAGTAAGAAGTAGGCGTAATCAAGCGTACAATTTAGAGTATGCTGGACATCAGGTGCTCTGACCGTTGTTACCTTTTCAGCCTCCCACTTCGCCACCAACCTTGCTTGTTCCGGAGATAACCGACGCTGCCACCGCCTCCCTCTGGCTTCTCTCAGTTTCTGGCGGGTTATCCCTAGCTCTTTAAAGGTTAGTAGCTTTATGGGAAGTTTCTCTAGGCTCTTCTTCGCTTGTGGGGCCACTTCTGGACCCACAATTATCAGTTCGAACTTCTTGAGCGGCGGCTCAATATTGGAGATGGAAGAATAAAGATCGAGTATTTGGCTGAGCTTGGCATCTCCTATCTTTCGTGCTGATATTTCTATAAACACGTCGCTACCATCTTTGCTCCTAAGATGGAAATCGACCTCGACCTGCCCTGGGAGCGTTTCGTTTACAGCCACAACTGAATGCTCTCGGAAGATGTTTAGGACCTCACGTGAGATGTAAGCTTCCAGGTCGAACCCCAACGTCATCACCTGACCCAATGATACACGTTACCTTATTATATTTTTTCCCTTTTTCCTTAGTATTTCAATAGAAATCACTCAGCTTTTTAGAAACTTCAATAGAACCAGACATCTGCCGAAATATTCCACCTAGGTTCAACTTTAACGGCTCTCAACAATCCACTTCTTGGAAAATCGTTTCGATCTCCTTCGGAGTTATCCTCTTTTCGAGGGTCATGGCTTACCAGTGCTACATTACTACTAGAAGCTTAGCCAAGATCCACCAGCAACTGCAGGTGCTGAGGAACCATAGGATCATCGAATTCCTCGGAAATGGTAGTTACTATAAGGTAGTAGGGCGTCAAGGTCACGAGGATGGTAGGCTCGAATCCAGCACGGGTGAGGTGCGCCTTCTCTGACGCCCGTCCACCTCTAATAAAAATCCTATTTAATCCCCTATGAATCGCTATTTGTCATATAGTCTCGATGGTATCTCACAAGATTATCCTGACAATACCATCGGGTATCGATAATAGCGGATATTCCTTTATAGTATACATGTCAATCATTAGTAGCAAGTGCGATGAGGGGGTTTCAATTGCATTGGATCTCGAAAAGACGGTTAAGCCCAATCCTACTATCTTTAATTATACTCTGTTTTACTTTCGCGCATTAAAGGCAACCAGAAGTTGCGTTTGCCGATGGTAGCATTAGACAGTTATGGATCGTAGCACGGGACGCTCCTTACAGCTTGAGTGTGATACGGGATGTGGATAGCGACGGACTTCCGGAGGTCGTCATAGGTTACAACGGTGGTGTGTTGGTCGCTGATGGCCTCAGCGGCGAGGCCATTTGGGAGGTACAAAACTTTCCAGGTGTTTGCGTGGTGAGGACGATATCCAAGGGCACTGCAGATTATATTATAGTTCGATATTGGTCTTCGAGTGATGGCCACATGCTCTCAATGCTCTCTACAGCTGATGGGGGAGTCGTATGGAGCTGTGGCGTCGGGGTGTCAGGATATCCCGAATTAAATACCATCGTAGTTCCCGATATCGATGCTGACGGATGGCCTGAAGTCTGTGTGGCCGGTACTAGTGGCACCAATTCTACAGGAGTTACTTGCATAGCCGGTGGAACGGGCTACGTCCTTTGGTCCAGCGTCCTGCACGATGCGATTGGGCAAAATTACACTTTAACTGGACGAATTATTCCAGTCAGGTCACCTTTGGGGAATATGATCGTCGCTTCCGTTGGAGCCCCACTTACAAATGAGTATTCCTTATTTCTCCTTAATGGATCTACTGGCGGGGTCGTCTGGCGTAGCGATACGCCGGCCTTCGCCGAGGACGTCGTATACTCCGAATCACTGGATACTCTATTCGTAGCTGAATTGAAGGTTGATACTGAAGCGACATTCACATTATTAGCAATGGAATCCACGAGCGGGAGGGTGGTCTGGGATCTCGCCTTCCCCCATGAGATCTGGCGAATATGCCCATTTACAGATTTAAATGGCGACGGCCTTGACGATATCCTCGTAACCGTCTGGTATAATGGGGGGCCTGTAGTTGCACTCAACTCTGCTAACGGTTCCACTATCTGGTCAACTCAGTTGCATCCTAATTATAGGCCTGAGTCCATCGCCCTTGTAGGAGATGCTGACGTCGTACAAGCATGATGGCACAGGGTACTAGAACGGGAAGAAGAACCGTATGAAGCCTAACGCGCCACCGAGGACCAGGGTTATCATGTAACCAACGACGAAGCCACATCGTAGAGGCGATCATGATCTTTAGGACATTGGGATTGCTGGTGCTTGTGATTCTGGCCATCTTATATGATCTGAAGCTTGACAGGATCGAGCCGCCGCCTATCGAGTCCGGGCTGTCTATGGCCCTGCTCGAATAGTAGGCTGCGAGGACGTATTCCCTCGTGGGCGGACTAGAGCGGAAGTAGCAGTTTTACGTTTCACATCAAGGAGTCTTGAGCCTAGAAAAAAGGGGATTGAAGTAATACCAATGGAATACCATTCTTCTCCATAAGTTAGTCTTTTAGGTTCTTCCTACGTTATAATAGTGTAAGCTTTAACAAGCCGTTCATAAACTTCATCGGTCATCGTCTATCTCGATCTCAGGCCGTGAGTAATTTCTTCTTCGCTATTATCTTCTCTACGTCCCCTTTGGCGCCAATTTTTTAGAATATCTCCAGTTCTTCATCGAGGAACAGAGTTAAATACATATTATGAAAGTCTGTAGGAAAGGAGGACGTGATGAGGGGGATAAAAATGAAAGAACTGGATTCTATAAAGAAATGTGCGATTTGTGGTCGAGAGATAGACAATCCAATAGCATACATTGAAAATCCAGACAAACCGGATACTTATATCTGTGAGTCATGTTTTTCAAGTAGATTGTCAGAAGCCATTTTATCTATTCCTATCACTGGTGAGGAAGTAATAAATCAACTCTAGTGGGCACCGGCCGTGGCGTGGGCATTGCCATCATCGATCTGACGTTGCTGGTGGACCATCAGGAATACTCGGGCCAGTTGCGCCTGTACGAGGAGACGGACGACATCGTCGGCGGATGGTTAGAGAAGCCTTTTCTTCATCGAATGTGTAGTGGCGATTCTCTCGAATCCCATATTGCTAAGTGCCTCGATTACCGCTGAATCGTTTACATCGATCCTCATCAGCTCGACGACATCGGCTCCTAATTGCCTGGCTTTCTCCAGCAATGCTTTTAGAAGGCTCGACGCCACTCCCTTCCTATCCTCTATCCATGCCTGCACCCCTATGTCTTCGATGATGAGAAACGCCCTGGGGTAGAGCTCCAGTTCTTGCTTTTCTTCATTCTTTCCACTCAAGGCATCATTCATTCTTCCCACCCAGGATATCCAATCCCTCACTATGGCCCAACCGATGATGATGTCTTTGTCCTTTACTAACAAGGTCATCGAGCCTTTCCATGATTTGACCCCTTCTGAGAATTTGGCAATTTTCTCCCTTTGGGGGCTTTCCGGTAATCCCTCTATCGTTGGCATCTCTAGGGTCATATGAGCTTTCTCTCGCGAGATTATTTTAGCGCTGACACCGGTCTCCTTGTCCGGAAATTCGCCCTTCTCTTTCTTGAAATCAATCTGTGCAAAATCCTTAGTGTCGATCCATTCCGTCTCTACGTCTTGGCTAACCATATTTCTTTCACCTCCTTCGGTTCGTTCGACCAAGAGGAAGGAGCATTCCCTTTCGAGGGAGCTGAGCATATCGGCTATCTTCTGGCCGAAACCCGTAAGGCGATAGGCATTGCCGTTCTTCTCGACTATTTGTCTGTTTATTAGTTCTGAAAGGTGGTAGTTGAAGTAACCCGTATCGTGATCGTAGTCCAGGTCGCAGGATGCGAGCAGCTGGGAGAACCTCATCTCCCCTTGGTTCAGAGCCTCAATGGCAGCCTTACGTATGGGATTGCCAATCGTATGAAGTACTTGAACTATGGGTTCCTGGTATTGCTGGCTCATCGCCCCTTCTCCTGTTGGCAATCGGATTACGAGATAAATTAACATTCTGTGTAGAAATTAGACAATCATTACTTCCTTAAAGCAGAGGCCTTGATGTGCTAGACTCGCTTTTGTATGCCCCAAGATGCTTCTCAATTAGTCAGTCTTATAGGCTATTGACAGTATAGGCAATAACACTAGGGGATAGATGGGATGAGGCCCTTACCTTTTACTGAGCTAAGGAGAATGAACGAGGAGATAGATGACAAGGTAGATAGGTTTCATGAGGCCCTTATGAGCCGATTCACGAAGAAGGCGTTGGCAGCGGTTGCCATAGGGATCGTGCTGTTCGCCTCTTGGTATGTTTATGCGACGTACAAGGAATACGATTTTTGGAAAGGAGGAGATAATTGGCAACTCATCCGCGAGATAGAGATAGTAAATGGAATTGTAACTAAATTCAATATCTCGATGGCAATTAATATGGGATTTCCATTGGAATGGAGTTCACAAGATTTGAATATCACGGCGATGACCTGGACGATAGATTATACATACGGGAACGGCACCACCTATTACCGGCAAGTGGCAGTCCTAGCAGATGCCAGATCTGAAGAACTTTATCGCCTAAAGGATCTCCTCGGTTATAGGCTCTCCGAAACACCCTTGGGGGATTGTAGGATGAGTTTCCGTTGCTATCCGACCTTGTTTAAATTAGGTTTCAATTACAATATGACTGGTACGATAGAGACGGATAGCCTATACCAACTTCACTTGATAGCACTCAATAGGTTCGTCAAATTATATCACGAGTTGATGCAGCTTCCTAGAGAGATATTGATGAAACCATAATTTCAGGGCACTGGTGCCTGAGGAGATAATGGGCATCCCCGTGGAGGAAGAAGTAACTGGCGAAGGGTAGTTTATCTATTATTATATAGGCAAGTCATGGCCATAAATGACAGCTCCTATCCCAGTTTCGATTAATTTACCATTATGCCCCGAATTGCTCCGCTCCACTAAAACTCTTAACCCAATAAGTCACCGCACCATAATAACGGCCACATATGACCTAAAAATGATCGACGTCAGTGATCGCATCTTCTGGATTCGAGACGGCAAAGTGGACAGGATCGAAACCAGAGCAGAAGTAGCAGTCGGCGCAGTGGTAACCTTTGCCTATACACACTATCCCTTCTCTTAGAAAAAGTTATATAGAAATATAATACCTGCGAGGTCAATGAATTCGAGTTCTACAGTAGGAGGAGTCGCTGAGAAGCAAGTAGAAGCAATTCCATGGCTTCCCCTCGTCATCGTAATGGTTTTGTCCGCACTTGTCGGTTCTCTGTGGATATACTTTGGGGGCACCGCTCAGTCACCATATAGCGAATTCGGGGGTCTGACAAACTACGCGCAGCCACTCACGATAACCCCCTTCCTGATATTCCTTCTCGCATGGCCTTTGACGAAGGTCAATTACTTTAAGAAGAAGATCAATCCTCGAACGTTGGGGTACATCTACATCGCAACTATCTTCATCTCCTTTGCCTCAAGTCACCAATATCTGTACAGCTGGCAAACCTTCATCTTCAGCAGGTTTAATGATCCGGCGGAGTCCCTAAATTACGTTTCATGGATTATGGCACCTTCGTCTGAGATTACCGTCCTATTTATGACTGGTAGGGGAATTCCCATACCTTGGGGTGAATGGCTACCGAGGATAATATTCTGGTGGTTCTTCTATACGATGCCCGTCCTATTCCTGATGTCAATAGACACACTATTCAGACATCAATGGATAGACGTGGAACAAATTCCCGCCCCCCACACCCTCATTGCGCATGAAACCATAATGCAAACCACAGGTACTTCTTCGTTGCTTTCGAAACGCGCCCTGTCGCCATTCATCATTGGTTTCATCTTGGGAGCCGCTTTCACCTTTCCGCTCATGATGATAAAGTTCTTTCCATGGTTTCCCGACATCTACGGATGGAGGGAACGTACCTGTTGCGGTGGCGTTTGGTACACACTAGGTAGCGATCCATGGGCAGGCATAGTCGGACTCTCCACTTTGCAGAAGAATCCACTGCAGGTATCGATTGCGTACCTAATCCCTTTGAAAATTCTCTTTAACGCGTGGTTCTGGTACCTGGTTTACATGATCTTAATGCAAATAGCATACGTGATGGGCTACTACACCGGCATCGAATCCGAAGGCGGATGCGGAAGGGCATGGTGCGCGCCGACGACCGGCCTAATGGGACCGCCTTACAAGTTCCACGCGATTTCGCTTGTCGGTGGTCTAATCGGCATAACCCTGGGGACGATATGGCTCAGCAGAAGGTATCTGCTCACGACGTTTAGGGCCGCCATCGGAAGATTGGACAAGGGCCAAGTCTCCGAAATGGAGTCGAAAGAAGCTATGTCTTACAGGTCCATCTGGCTCATGGTCGCGTTGACGTCCATTGGTTTCGTGGCGACCTTCATGTCTGCCGGGATGGGCCTTGAGGCAGCGCTGGTCATGCTGTTATCTTGCTTTGTCTTTCAACTCGCCTGCATACGGATGTACGGGCTTGCCGGTATCAATCCCTTAAGCTTCGAACATGGCCATTCGCTCTACAAGATGATAATGTGGCCAAAGGCACCCAGCCCCTTTACAACCGATTACGTCTTGGCACAGCCAGTCGTGAGGGAGGGCATGACCGGCGGTACCACTCACGCCGATGCAACGGGCGGAGGGATGTCCAGCGGACTTGCCTCTTACAAGATGGCCCAGCTTCTCGGTATAAGCAACAAGAGCGCGTTCAAGATCACGTTGATTTCCTTCGCGATCATGCCAATCGTAGCCTTCGTGACGTTTCTCTGGGTCGGCTACACCTATGGTTTGAGTAACGTGCCAGTCATGCTTCCGGGCCAATTGAACTTTAGGAACAGGGCCATAAACGCGGAAACGTGGAATTCTACTCCTGCCGGGGATCCTTGGGTCGAATATGCCCTCATTGGATTGGTTATCACCGTCCTCTTGAGCGTACTCCACGCCAGGTTCGTATGGTTCCCATTCGAGCCCATAGGTTTCATATGTGGCACTACATACATAGACGTCCTCTTCGGCATGTGGTTCCCATTCCTGGCGGCCTGGATCCTCAAGACCATAACTCTGCGTCTAGGTGGAAGCAAGGCCTACGAGCAGTACGGCGTGCCAGTGGCCGTTGGCTTCACGGTGGGATACCTTGCCATTACCGTACTGTCGGGGATTGTAAGCATAGATCGATTCTTCTATCCCTTCTGAGTCGCTGACGTCATGGAATAACACTCTTATACCAACCTAGCATGTTCAGTCAGTAAACGGGCATCGAGACACTCATGAATTGAGGGTGATATAATGGATAGTCGAGAGCGCGTCGTACGGGCGATCGAATATGATGGGCCTGACCGCATCCCTTTAGACTGGGACGATCCGCTGATCACGGATGTATCGCACGTTGGATTCCGTCAGTCACGACAGTCAATTACCAACTACGGAGAACTCATCAAGGACGAGTGGGACTGCGTCTGGAAAGCACCCCTTGAGCTCAGGACGTTCGGGGAAGTCACGGGTCATCCCCTAGAAGATCTAGACGACCTAAATCAGTTCAAGTTTCCCGACCCCCACGCCAAGGACCGGTTCGCCGGAGTAAAGTCCAGGATTGAGGAACTCCACGCGCACGACGATTACCACCCGAAGTACGTCGTCGGGGGTCTTGGTAACGGCCTCTGGGAACGCCTTCATTTCTTACACGGCATACCCAACTGCATGAAAGATCTCTACCGCGATGCTGTACGGCTCGGTCAGTTAGAGGACCGCATCCTCGAATTCTTCATTGCCCTGATCGAGGAATATGCGGCGCTTGGGGTGGATGGGGTCGGCCTGGCTGACGACTGGGGATCTCAGCGCGAGTTATGGGTTCACCCCAACCTCTGGCGGTCATTTTTTAAGCCGCGGTACGCGAAGCTGTTCAAAGCGGCGCACGAACATGGATTGCATGTCTTCATGCACAGCTGCGGCTACATCTATGATGTAATAGGCGACCTGATAGAAGCTGGCGTCAATGTGCTGATGCTCGACCAGCCAGATCTGATCGGCGTCGAGAGGCTTGGCAGGGAGTTCGGGGGCAGGGTCTGTTTTCGCTGCTCCCCCGATATCCAGCGAATACTTCCGAAAGGGGACCGTAACTTAATCGAGGTAGCTACCCGCCAGCTGATCTGGCACCTAGGGCACAAGGACGGTGGTCTAATCGGTGGCTCCTATGGTAGCCCGTCACATAATCCACTTGAATGGAATGTCATGGTCTACCAATGGTCGCTCGATGCCTTCCAGCGATATGGAGCCTACCCCGTCAAAGCCCCTTGAATACTCCGATTATCAATGAGATGATACATTTTTAGGAAAATTCCATATATGGATAGGATGACTATATATAAAGAAAATGAAAGGCAAGCAGCACGATCGCCCTCTCCCTATCCCCAGTGAACACCACCGTTGAGGGGAGCGTGGTCATTCAGGGTTCCATCTCTCCCTTCCGTGCAGGAGCGACCTTGACGATTCAACACAGGCCATCAATGGGCGAATGGAGCACGCTCGCGACCCTGACAACCGATGCGCTCGGAGCTTGCACATATACATGGATCCCAGAGGCCGTGGGAACCTATGAAATCAAGGCCAGCTGGCCAGGAGACGCCTCGACCCTTCCGGGTGAAAGCAACATCAAGACCGTGACGGCCGTAAAGGCGAGTAGTGCCCTCAGGATCTCTATATCACCAACGACCGTCGACGCTGGCAGCGACGTAACGATCCAAGGTTCAATCTCCCCCGTCCGCGCAACAGTGACTGTGACGGTTCATTATAGGCCCAGCGGAGGAAACTGGAGCACACTTGGTACGGCGATAACGGATGCTGCTGGGAGCTACGCATATACTTGGACCCCGGAGGCTATTGGGACTTACGAGATCAAGACCCTCTGGGATGGAGATGCCCAGACCTTAGCTGACGAGAGCGATGCGATGACACTTACGGTCAGAGTGGCTAGTAGTACCCTTACTATCACAGCGTCACCAACGACGGCTACGATAGGCGACAATGTGGTCCTCACAGGGTCCATCTCCCCTGTCCGCGTGGGAGCGACCATAACGATACAGTACAGGCCTAGTGGGGGGAATTGGGACACACTCACAACAGAGACGACGGATACTACTGGGAGTTACACATTTACTTGGACGCCGAGCACGCAAGGAAGCTACGAGCTTGAGGCTCTCTGGGAGGAAGACGCGACTGCTCAAGCCGCAGAGAGTAGCATAGTAACGCTTGTAGTTCAATCCCCGCCCCTCATCCCTATGGAGCTACTCATCTCTCTTACAGGCGTGGCTGTCGCAGTGATTGTAGTCGCTGTTTTCCTGAAGAGGAAAACGAAGAGACCTGAACAATCTGGTGAAGAACCTCGGCAAAAGTGATAACATAATGTCCGAGATGAATCAGGTTAAGATCAAGCATCTGATTGAGAAAAAGAAAAGGTGTCGTATACTAGACTCCGACCGATCGCTACTCTTCTTTCTTCTCCTTATTCGTGCGAATTAGGGTTTTTTGCCCCTCTTTCTTGACGCCCTGCCCTGTCGATTCGTTAAGCTTACTTTCATCTCCTTGGGGTTCTTTTATCCGATCCTTCTCACTAATGGCTTGTTCAGCAGCTCCCAGCAGCCTATCGTATGATGCGGCGAGTTCCTGATACCGTCGGATATCACTGTGCTGGCGCTCTGTCTCATTTAGCTTCTCGGTCGTCACCCTGAGCCTTAAATGCAAATCTCGGTTCGTCTGCCTCTGCGCCTCCACTTCCGATTTCAAGCTCTCGAGGTTTTTTTCCGCGTCCTCATTCCTCTTGCTCAGCTCTGCATGGGTATCGAGTAAAGCCCTATTCTCCTGCTCAAGGCTTGAGTATTTGCGGTGTTCCTCTTCATATGTGCTTTTATTCTTCTCGCGTTCCACTAGGAGGTTCTTCCTATCCACTAGAACCGCCTTATGTTTTTCATTAAGTTCTACATAATCCCCCTCGTAGACCTTGACGACGTTCGTCAGCTTAGATATCTCTTTCTTGTGATCCTCGATCTCCTTCCTATGGATGTCTATCTCCTTTACAGCCTTATCGTACTTAGGTACCAGCTCGTCATACTTCGGAGCTATCTCATTGTAGGCTTTGTTGGTCATCTGGAGCTCCGCTAGGAGGTTCTTCCTCTCCGCCAGTACCGTCCTATGTTTTTCATCAAGTTCTTCATACTTCACCTCGGAGACCTTGATGATATTCCTCAGCCTAGAGATCTCCTCTTGATGCTTCTTGTTATCCTCTGCTGTGGCGCGTCTCGCCTTCTCAATTTCTTCCGCATGGGCGTGCCTGACCATTTCAAGCTCCGCCTTAATCCCCTCCATCTCCTTTACAGCCCCGTCGTACTTCAGGGCCATCACATTGTGGGACTTTACAGCCCCGTCGTACTTCAGGGCAATCTCATTGTGGGCCTTTACGGCCTCATCGTGCTTAAGTGCCAGCTTGTCGTAGGCTTTACGGGCGTTCTCCAACTCGGCCTTTATGTCATCTCTCTCCTTTACAGCCGCGTCGTACTTGGGTACCAGCTCGTTGTACTTGTGAGCTATGTCTTCGTACTTTGGAGATAGCTCATTGTATGCTTTACTAGCTCTCTCGAACTCGGCCTTGATCCTCTCCCTCTCCTTTACAGCTGCATCATACTTGGGGACGATCTCGTCGTATTTCGAAGCTATCCCATTGTAAGATTTGTTTATAATCTCTAGTTCGGACTTTATCCCCTCTCTATCTTTCACGATCTCGTCGTACTTGTGAGCTGTGTCGTCGTACTTCAGAGCCAGCTCATTGTACGCTTTACTAGATTTCTCGAACTCAGACTTAATCCCCTCCCTCTCCTTTACAACCTCGTCGTACTTGGGGACCATTTCGTTGTATGCTTTACTGGCGATCTCCAACTCGGCCTTAAGTCCATCCCTCTCCTTGAGCACGCCGTCGTACTTCGGAGCGATCTCGCCGTAGGCTTTGCTGACCTGATCCTCCTTCGCCTTCAGGGCCTGGTACTGCTGTTCCATTACGGTGAGCATCTCACCCCTTTCCTTCAGCGACAACTCGAGCCCCTTGGATGTCGCCTCAAGTACCTGATCTTTCTCCTTCACCTTCTTGAGTTCTACTCGGTTGTTATGCAGTGCCAAGTTCAGATCGACCGATTCTGCAATGACCCTTTGGTTGTCCCTCTTCAACGACTCGTTCTCATTCGTAAATTTATCCCTCTCAGCCAGAAGGGCTTTACGGGCCTTGTCCTTCTCCTCTGCTATGGCGCGTTTCGCCTTCTCAATTTCTTCCGTATGGAGGTGCCTTGCCATTTCAAGCTCCGCCTTAATCCCCTCCATCTCCTTTACAGCCTCGTCGTACTTCAAGGCCATCACATTGTGGGACTTTACGGCCCCGTCGTACTTGAGTACCAGCTTGTCGTAGGCTTTACCGGCGTTCTCCAACTCGGACTTTACGCCATCCCTCTCCTTTACAGTTGTGTCGTACTTGGGGACGATCTCGTTGTACTTCTGAGTCACATCGTTGTAGGTCTTGTTGACCCTTTTGAGCTCCTCCTTAATTCCATCCCTCTCCTTGAGCATGTCGATGAACTTCGGGGTGATCTCGCCGTAGGCTTTGCTGACCTGATCCTCCTTCGCCTTCAGGGCCTGGTACTGTTGTTCAATGGCGATGAGCTTCTCGCCCTTTTCCTTCAGCGATAGCTCTATAGACTGATGGGCTTCGGCCATCTTCTTAAATCCTACAGAATTCTTCTGCAGCTCTACATCCCTATTCTTCAGCTCAGAACTCAGATCCCTCTTCTCGATGGTAAGTCGTTGAACATCCCTTTTCAAGATCATATAATCTCTGAAGAGACTATCGTGCATGACGCGCGCCCCTTCGTATTTCGTAGTGAGATCCTTAATCTCGGCACTTTGATCCATCTTGCTCCCGCACGCAGGACAGTAAAGCTGCCCTGTTGATTCCTTGCCACATTGGCTACAGAACACCATTTTACTTCCCCCGATCAGGGAATCTATATTTTATTCAGGGAGTGTATTTAATCCCTTCGGAGTAGATGACATTGGTAGTAATTCTGCATAGATAACCCTGTTTGAATACAATTCTACATCTTTTCGGGAAAATGCCCCCAAAATGAACTTAAAATCTCGATAGGTCTAGATTTACGCTTGAATTTCCAATAAAGTAATTGCAGATGCCATTCTTCGTTGGAGTTGTCAACGGATGCTAGGCCAAGATCAAAGGGAACTCAAAGACCCTGGCGTGGCTGTGCGGTTCATCGAATATCAGATAGTTCCAGACAGGCAGAATTGTCAACTCAGGATTAAAAAACTACGGCAATGAACACAAGAGAGCGGATGTTGGCTGCGATAGATCACGAGACGCATGGATTGCATCAAATCTTTGCAACGAGGTACACGCTCAGAATTAGGAGCAGCGTGGTGGCCAAGAACGGGTAAGCCGGACTGAAGGTGTAAAGGTATCCACCTATCATCGGCATCGGCCACGAGACCAAGGCTGGGAAGGCTATGATCAACGACATGACCTTCGCCCTCAGGAGCTCGTTCGCCTCGTCGATCGTATTGACGAGTAATGTCCTCAGGATGCAGAACACCGCTATGAACCTTGCGCTATCGAGTATGGCGGATAGAATTGCCAAGGCAAGGGAACCTTTGGGCGCCACAACTAACGTCACGAGACCCAGTATGCCGCACGCGTAGCAAAATAGCAAGGCTTTCCTGATGCGCGAAATACCCAACTTCGGGATTACGTAGAAGAGCGCTATCAGGCTCGGTATGGAAGAGGCCATCGGCACCACCGATATGATGCTCTCGTCAAGAGCCAGCGCCCTCGGATCGCTCAAGTAGAGGGGCTTGAATATAGTGGACAGCTCGTATTGTACGGTCCCGATGGTAGTCAAGGCAAACACGATCAGTAGTTTCTTGTGTTTCGCGATCGCCCTCAAAACCTCCACGTAACCAACTCCGGGCAACGAGGATTCCTCGGTGCCTTTCGACGAGAGGAGCACACCTATCCTTGATTCAGTCAGCAGGGTTTGGCGTGTGGCAAACATGGCGATGAGCGCCAACAGATACGCGAGGAATATGTACCTGCTACCTTGTTCAACGCCATACATGGAGACCAACGCGCCGGCTCCGGGGGTCAGGAGGCCCGAGAATACGTACATCATTTGGATGGTGCTGTATATGGTCGCCCTATGATGCGGTTGGGTGTCTTCAACGAGGAGGGTCTCCCACACGCCATATATCGTGGTGCTGAGTCCTTGGAGCAACGCCGCTACGATCACGTGGATCGGCTCCCGTGCCACGACCCATGCGACTGTGGATCCGATCCATCCGACGCTGTCGAAAACCATCAGGATCCTTTTCCTGCCAAAACGGTCGGCCATGTACCCGCCCAATATCGGCAGAAACATTTGGGGTAAGAGCGGCAGCATCAACACGAATCCGATGAAGATCTCGTTAAAACCGAGGCTCCTCATGAAGATCGCCTTATACAACTCTACCCAAGACATGAATATGGCAAAAAGGATCTCCGTTGCCACAAAGACCTTGGCATTCCTGCCCCACAGCTTCACGTATTCGAAGTTCCTAAAGATCCTGTTGCCAAGTCCGGGCATTTAACCTCGCCACGCGCGCGTTACTCGTGCCTCGAAGATTAAAGCTTCGCTTCGAAGTCTCTCACTCATGGAGGCCACAGATGGGGGACATGTCCGTATATAGCAGCATCGGAGTGTGTGTGGGCAGTCTGTAGCTTTGCTCATCAGGTCCAACGTTGTAGCTTCGAGTGAAGCGAAATCCATGTTGTGTCTTGGATGGGGTCTTAGCGAGGTATGGGGCCATCTGCCCTTTTCGAAAACCCCAATAAGTTGATAATAATGCTGAAATGCTTCAGGTTTTCTCATACTTTCCGTACAATATAATCCCAATAATCAATACAGCGACACTAGCTAGTGTAACGACCAAAATGTCAAGCAGTATCGAAGGGCTCGTCACAGGCGCACCCCTCAAGAAAAGCGACGTCAGCGCGTCCGTCACATAATAGCCGGGCACGAATCTCCCAGCTTCTTTCGCGATTGCCGACAGACCAACCGAAACAAATGTGCCCAAGAGCATCTGTGGCATTATGAAGACAAACGCAATCCCAGTGGCAGCCCCGGAGGACTTTGCCAAAGTCGCAGCGATCAAACCGAAACCAACGCAGCAGAGTGAGAAGATCGACAAAATCAGGAAAGCCGAAACGAAGCTAGTTGCGTCGCCCAATGGACGATATCCCACGAGAATGGCGACCAAGAAGACAATGGCGACCTGAATAATGGCAATGATCATGTTCGAGATGGTGTGGCTTGCTATGAATTCGCTTGAGGAAGTCGGCGTCGTCCTTATCCTCCTGATCAGGCCTTTATCTCGTTCAAAGATGAACGACTGGGCGACCGTCATTATCTGGAAGATGGCGAAAAACGCGAAAAAGCCAGGGGCGAAATAGTCGAATGTCGTTAGCTTGCTTACATCTACCAAAGAGGGACTGCCCATATTGACAGGTCCGGAAATTGCAGTTGGTCGAACTCCATAGACCGCCTTTGCGAGGGTTTGCTGCACGATATTCGGAATCGCCTGAGTCGCGATCAATGATCCGCTGTCCAAATACAACGTAACCGTCGTGTTTATCCAAAGGTTTGGATTCGTTGGCGAATCCCAATACGAATCGCAACTTAATCCGTAATTTTCAGGAATGATCAGAACCGCCTGGATCCTGCCCTGAGACAAATCGCTTTGTGCTGCACCTCTATCCGTGTAATTTTGCACACTCAAAATCATGGTTTCGGAGAGATTCCCCACGAGGTATTGTGACCATCCCAATCCTGACAGATCTTCGTTCACTACGCCAACTACGCCATACGTTGACTGCCCACTGACGGTCGTTCCAAAGGCCAAACCGAAAGCCATTGTGGCGATCACAGGAAATAGGATGAGCATGAACAGTGCTTCAGGTTCTCTGACTAATAATAGGAGATTCTTCCTGGTAAGGGCTGCAACGCGTTGAAGTGTCAACCTATACCTCCTCCCTTATTCGCCTGCCTGTGAGTTGAAGAAAGACCTCCTCCAGGTTTTTGACCTTAAATTGCTCATTAAGCCCTTGCGGGGTTCCGAGAGAGATGAGCTTGCCATTGTCGATTATCCCAATCCTGTCGCAGAGCTCTTCAGCTTCTTCCATATAGTGAGTTGTGAGTAAAACGGTCTTGTTTTGTTTTCTAAGTTCTCTGATGAAGTCCCAGACGGCCCGGCGAGACTGCGGGTCCATGCCAACGGTTGGCTCGTCGAGAAAGGCGATCTCCGGATCATGGACCAACGCCATGGCGATGTTTATTCGTCGCATCATCCCCCCGCTATACTTTCCCGCTTTTCTTTTAGCGTGGTCCCGAAGGCTTAGCCTTTGGAGAAGTTCATCGACATTTCTCTTCAGTTTCTCTTTGGGCATCGTATGAAGATTGGCGAATAACTCTATGTTCTCCCTGCCCGTCAGCTGGGGGTACACGGCCGTTTCTTGCGGGGAAACGCCTATCAGTTCCTTGATCATATTTGGCTCCTTTTGAGCATCATGGCCACCCACTTTAACTGAACCGGTTGTTGGTTCCAGCAAGCCACATAGTATGTTTATCGTCGTCGTTTTTCCAGCGCCATTCGGCCCAAGCAACCCGAAGAGTTCCCCCTTATCTACGACAAGGCTAAGTCCATCAACTGCAGTGACATCTTCGAACTTCTTGGTCAGGTTCTCGATGACTATTGCAGCCTCTTTCAACCTTTAACACACGCCTCCAACCTAGAGAGATCGGCCATATAATCTCCACATCGGAATCAGCATCTAATCTAAGCTTGGTGGGCCTCCACGAATCCTGTCTTGGAGCTTACGGGTGCGTTCGAGGCAATCGGCATGAAGCTCCAACTCCAGCTCACGTACCATCTGCATGATCGGTATATTTGGGTCATTGGACCAGAAGATCCCCCTATCCTCGGATTCCCTATAGCGATATCCCGCAGCCTCGCCATACTTCTCATCAAACGCCTTTCCATTTTTAAGCTTGGGTTGCCAGTCGATGAGCGCATACGTAAGATCGAACTGTTCGACCAGAACGCTGGAAGGCTTGTTGGTCTGCGCGATGATGTTTCCGGTCGGGTCGAAGATCGAGGCGTTGTCCTTCCAAGTTGAGGAGACGATGTAATAGTTGTACTTGTGGGCGCGACACCGTGGCTCAACCGTGGCGGACCACTGAGAGGGCCAGGCGACGATCTCCGCCCCCTTACGGGCCAGGGTCTCCCAACCATCATCGAAGGCCATGTCAAAGCATACCTGGATGCCCAGCTTGCCGAAATCGCAGTTGAAGACGGGGAAGCCCTTGCCCGGCATCAATCCCCCTTCGAGTTTATCGTCACCCACGAGACCAGCGAGGTGGACTTTCCGGTAGTTCCCGACCTCCTCACCATCGCGATCCAACAGGACGTTTGAGTTGGCATAGATGCCGCGACTCCGGTCTTCTGTTAACGTCATGGGGGTGATCACGTAGGTGTGGTTCCTTCGGGCTGCGGCACCCATGATTTCAAGCACTTTTCCTTCAATCGTGAAGGAGATTAGTCCTGGTTGGCCTGGTTCACCTGTCACGGCACATTCAGGTAGGATGGCCAGATCGAGTCTGTCATTGTATTTCATCTTTGCCTCAGCAACCATGCGGTCGATGAAGCTGACGAGGGCATTGAGACGTGATTCTAGCCCAGGATATGGCTCCCACATAGCGTAGATCATGGTTCCAATGATGACCTTGCGAGGAAGTGCGTCGACGGCGGAGCGCATATTTTCATACCTCTTATTTTGGGATTATATGGATTTCTTGGTATAAACGCTTTTAACAATCTTCATCTCGCTGACCACTACGCCCCTTTCCGTGTCTGCCCTGAATTCCATTACAGCGTGGTCGTCGTCTCCCACCTTGACCGTTCCCACCGAGTCGATGTACTGCACCACAATTGTGAACTCTGGAACTTATGATCCTCCTATCTTTAATATTTTCAACATCCCGTCCACTGTCAATATCTTTATCTTCCTAAATTCCCCCAATGATAGTAAGTGCTTATCTCCCGATACTATGTAATCTGCCTTCCCATCATACGCGGTTCTCAGTATGATGTCATCAGTGGGGTCCTCTTTAACTACTTTAAACCTAGATCTGATTTGTGTAAATTTTACTGTTCGATGTAAAGCCTCTAGGAGCTTCATTTCATAATTATATTTGCCTATTTTCCCAGTTCCCTTCGGTGATGATGTTGGATGGAAGATGCCCTAGTGTCTGAGTTCCTGATGGTGGCGGTCCCCCTGGTGAGGAGCCTCCCGCCAG
>Ga0315280_10002310_pt1 | contig 31090 bp, 26 predicted proteins | sample YL17G06_40_MG_FD_203697 | JGI IMG/M metagenome (GOLD analysis project Ga0315280, IMG submission 203697) | Sediment microbial communities from Yellowstone Lake, YNP, Wyoming, USA - YL17G06_40 | ecosystem: Environmental > Aquatic > Freshwater > Lake > Sediment | place: USA: Wyoming | collected... | reverse complement strand
AAACGCCCTTGACCAGGTGGTAGATTATGCCGTGGAGAACAGGGTTGACCTTGTTCTCTTCTGTGGCGATGCCTACCGGAGCCGTGAGCCAACCCAGACTCAACAACGGGAATTTGCCCGAAGAATAAATCGTCTCTCCACCAGTGGCATCCCTATCTTTCTCCTGGTTGGCAACCACGACCTTCCCAATGCCATCGGCAGGGCTACCACTACTGAAATCTTTGATACCCTGGCGGTGAAAAATGTTTACGTCTCCAACCGTCCCCAAATTTACCCCATCCCGACAAATAGCGGCACGGTTCAAATAGTCTCCTTACCCTGGCCGAGGCGCAGTGCTTTATTAACCAAGGAAGAGACTAAAAGCCTTACCTTCGACCAGATAAATCAGAGATTGCAGCGGGCATTGACCAATATCATCGCTGCCAAAATCTCAGAGCTTGACCCGGGGCTGCCCACGATACTAGCTGCCCATGTCTGGGTCTCCGGTGCTACGGTCGGCTCAGAGAGGTCAATGACCATAGGGCAGGAGCATGTCTTGCTGCTAAGCAATGTTGCCCATCCTGCCTTTGATTATATTGCCCTGGGTCATATTCATAAGCACCAAGTTTTAAGCCAAAGTCCCCCGGTTGTTTACTCCGGTAGCCTGGAGCGACTGGATTTCAGCGAAGAGGAAGATGACAAGGGTTTTTATCTCCTCGAAATTGAGCCAGATAAGGAAGCAGGCAAAAGGCTGGTCTCCTTTGACTTCCACCGGCTAACCGGGCGCCGCTTTCTCACTATTACTGTTAATATCGAGCCGCAGGAAGCCGAACCAACATCCACGGTGCTCAAGGCTATCGCTGAGCAGCAAGACAAAGTTAAGGATGCCATAGTGCGGCTAAACATTAGCCTGTCGGCAGAGACTGAAGGTCAACTCAGGGACAATGACATCAGGAATGCCTTGAAACCGGCTCACTACTTCACCATTGCCAAGGACATTAAGCGGGAGACCCGCCTCAGACTGGGCAAGTGGACAGTCGAAGAAATAAGCCCCCTTGATGCCTTAAAAACCTACCTGCAGTCGAGAGAGGACATAACCCCGGAGCGAGCCAAGCTTTTGCTCCAGTATGGAGAGAAATTGATAGAGGAACAGATGACTAAACAGGGGAACTCAACAGGTTGAGACGGCAGGTTTACAGAAAATCAGCATGAAAGGAGGGTAGCGATGGTAAGGATTGTAATAGAGCGTCACCTGAAGGAAGGTAAGAAGGGAGACCTCCTGCCGCTGCTCAGGGAACTCAGGGCTGTGGCTATGCATCAGTCTGGCTATGTGACCGGTGAGACCTTATCCAGTGCTGGCGACCCGTCTATCATCTCAGTGCTAAGCACGTGGCGAAGCCTGGAGGACTGGAAGGCGTGGGAAAAATCAGAGCCGCGAATTAAGCTATATAAAAAGATTGAGTCGCTTCTGGTGGAAAAACCCAAGGTCACTATCTACCAGGTAATGGCTACGGAGGAGAAATAACAGTTGACGTCAGACCCCGGTTAGTTAGCCTGGGCTGAATTATATATCAGCAGCTATAATTGCTTGACTTCTCATTCACCGTAAGATATACTACTTACAGTTTAAGACCTGAAGGTCTAATACCTGCGACATACGCTTATTTATAGTCAGCGGGCAGCAGGATAAAGCTAAGCTTGAGAATCTCCCCTAAAGTCTTAGCTTTAATTGTGCCCAAAAGCAAGATTTTGATGAAGATTGCTATTAGCGGTAAAGGCGGAGTAGGGAAGACGATATTAGCCTCTCTGCTTGCCAGGACATTTGCTGAGGCTGACTACTCCGTTTTAGCCATAGATGCTGACCCCAATTCTAACCTAGCTGCCACCCTTGGCTTCCCTCATCCTGAAGAGATAACCCCCATATCTGAGATGAGTGCCCTTATTGAGGAAAGAACCGGGGCACCACCGGGTCAGGCTGGGGGCTTTTTTAAGCTAAATCCCAGGGTTGATGATTTGCCAGAAAAGTACTGGCGGGAATATAATGGCGTCAAGTTAATGGTAATGGGGCGGATTAAAAAGGGCGGCAGCGGTTGCTATTGCCCGGAAAACGCCTTGTTACAAGCCCTAATTAGCCATTTACTCCTGGAAAGGGATGAAGTAGTTATTTTGGATATGGAGGCTGGGGTAGAGCATCTGGGACGAGCCACAGCCAGGGCAGTAGATAAACTGATTGTAGTCGTGGAACCAGGCAGGCGAAGTGTTGAAACCGCCTATAGAATCGATAAGCTGGCAAGGGAGATTGGTTTACATAATATTGCAATAGTAGCCAACAAAGTCCGCAGCCAATCTGATAGGAAATTTCTAACTTCCAGCCTACCAGATTTTAAATTCCTCGGTTTTATCCCCTATGACCAGGCAATAGTTAATGCTGACCTTGCCAATCGTCCCGTTCTTAATGCCAGTAAGCAGGTTATTAATGAAGTAAGAAATATCTATAACGCCTTATTACCAACTGCGAGCGCCGTAAATCAAAAGCTAAAAATTAAATAAAAGGAGGTTTCTGTGGCTTACGATGCGGTCAAGATGAAGGATTGGCAGATTGCCGAGGCGGCGGAAGCCAACATGCCAACCCCCGACGAGTGGCGGGAGAGACTAAACCTGGAGAAGGACGAGATTATTCCCTACGGGAGGCTATGCAGGCTTGATTTCTTGAAAATCATCGAGCGCCTCAAGGATAGGCCGGACGGCAAGTACATTGAGGTGACGGCGATAACGCCGACGCCGCTGGGGGAAGGCAAAACAACCACCACCATGGGTATTCTGGAAGGCATGGGTAAGAAGGGATTGAATGTCGGTGGCTGTATTCGCCAGCCCTCTGGCGGTCCGACAATGAATATTAAGGGGACGGCCGCCGGCGGTGGTAATGCCCTGCTTATTCCCATGGCCGAATTTTCCCTCGGTCTTACCGGCGACATCAACGACATCACCAACGCTCACAACCTGGCGATGGTTGCGCTAACTTCCAGGATGATGCACGAGCGCAACTATAATGATGAGCAACTGGCTAGGCTCACCGGGATGCGCCGCCTAGACATTGACCCCACCAGGGTGGAGATGGGCTGGGTTATGGACTTCTGCGCCCAGAGCCTGCGCAATATTATTATCGGCATGGGCGGCCGGATGGACGGCTACATGATGCAGTCCAAGTTTGCTATCACCGTAAGCTCCGAGCTTATGGCGATGCTAGCCATTGTCAGAGACCTGGCTGACCTGCGGGAAAGAATGGATAAGGTTACCGTAGCCTTTGATAAGAAGGGTAACGCCGTTACCACTGGCGACCTTGAAGTGGGCGGGGCTATGACCGCCTGGATGCGCAATACCATTAACCCCACCCTGATGTGCACCGTGGAGTATCAGCCGTGCATGGTGCATGCTGGACCGTTTGCCAATATCGCCGTAGGGCAGTCTTCCATCATCGGCGACCGCCTTGCCCTGAAGATGTTTGACTATCACGTGACTGAGAGCGGCTTTGGCGCCGACATCGGCTTCGAGAAGTTCTGGAATGTCAAGTGCCGCTTGAGTGGTCTCAAGCCGCACGTCTCGGTGCTGACCACCACAATTAGAGCGTTGAAGATGCACGGCGGTGGACCTAAGGTAGTAGCTGGAATACCCTTGCCTGATGCCTATGCCAAAGAAGACCTGAAGCTGCTGGAGAAGGGCATTCCCAACATGCTGCACCACATCAACATCATCAAAACGTCCGGTATCAAGCCAGTGGTATGCATTAACTCCTTCCATACCGATACCAAGGCGGAGATTAACATGGTAAGGAAAGCCGCCGAAGCCGCCGGTGCCCGCTGTGCTGTATCTGAGCACTGGGCTAAGGGTGGTGATGGTGCTCAGGAGTTGGCTGACGCTGTCATAGACGCCTGCAAGGAGAAGAACGATTTCAAATTCCTGTATCCGATGGAGATGAAACTACGGGAGCGGGTGGATAAGATTGCTAAAGTGGTCTATGGGGCTAATGGTGTCTCCTGGAACCCTGAGGCTGAGGCTAAGGCTAAGATGCTTGAGTCTGACTCCAAATATGATGAGTATACCACCATGATGGTCAAGACCCATCTCTCTCTCACCCATGACCCAGCCATTAAGGGCGTTCCCAAGGGTTGGGCTCTGCCCATCCGCGATGTGCTGATTTTCTCCGGGGCGAAATTTCTGTGTCCCTGCGCCGGTACCATCAGTTTGATGCCGGGAACTTCGTCCGACCCTGCCTTCAGAAGGGTTGATATTGACGTAAAGACTGGGAAGGTTTCGGGGCTGTTCTAATTCAAAGCAGAGGTTAGCTATTTGAGTTTCAATATTGCTGTAGCTGGAAAGGGCGGCAGCGGGAAGACGTCTGTTGCCAGCCTTGTCATTCGTTACCTGATGAAGAACAGAGCCGGACCAATTCTGGCTGTTGATGCCGACCCTAACGCCAATCTGGGGGAGAGCCTGGGACTTGACATAAAACAAACGGTTGGCAGGATACTTTACGATTTCCAGAAGGAGAAAATAAAAATTCCTCCCGGGATGACCAAGGAAGCCTATCTGGAATATAAATTAAACGAGGTCATAGTTGAAACTAAGGGGCTTGACCTGGTGACCATGGGCAGGGGTGAGGGTCCGGATTGTTACTGCTATCCCAATGTTATCCTGAAAAAATTCATTGACCGCCTGGCGGAAAACTATGCCTATATGGTTATGGATAATGAGGCGGGGATGGAACATCTGTCGCGGAAGACCACCGAGGATGTTGATGGGCTACTCATCATCTCCGACCACTCGGTGAAGGGTGTTCGAACTGTGGCACGGATAAGGGAGCTGGTTGCTGAACTGAAACTGTCAGTGAAGCGGCAATCGGTGGTAATCAATTTCGTTCCTGCTGGGCTAGACCCTCTCGTCATTGAGGAACTGAACAGATTGGGAATCAGCCCGGTAACTACTATTCCCTTTGATGAAGAAGTATATCAGTATGACCTGAAGCTAAAGCCACTTCTTGACCTGCCTGATACTTCCAAGGCAGTGAGGGCAGTTAACGATTTAATGGCTAAGCTTCTTAGTGAAAAATCGGAAAGTTTAACTCGTTAAAAGGGGGTGAAAAAATGCCAGCACAGATTATCAGTGGCACTGAGGTTGCTAAGCAGATTCGAGAGGAGCTAAAACAGGAGATTGCCGAGCTCAAGGAGAAGCATAATCTCGTGCCAGGGCTAGTCACTGTCCTGGTAGGTGAAGACCCGGCGTCCCAGGTCTATGTTGGTCAGAAGGTAAAGACATGTGAGGCGCTGGGTGTGTACTCGGAAAGGTATGACCTGCCCGCTGATACCAGTGAGAAAGAACTGCTCAAGCTAATTGACAAGCTAAACAAGGACCCCAAGATTCATGGCATCCTAGTCCAACTACCCCTGCCCAAGCATATCAATGAGACCAGGGTTCTCTATGCTATTGACCCCAAAAAGGATGTTGATGGCTTTCACCCGGTGAACGTGGGCAAACTGATGATAGGAGAGCCAGACTATTTGCCCTGCACCCCTCACGGCATCCAGCAGCTTCTAATCAGGTCTGGGGTCAAGATTGATGGGGCAGAGGTGGTAGTTGTGGGTAGAAGCAACATCGTGGGCAAACCTATTGCCAATATCCTGCTCCAGAAGAAACCGGGGGCTAATGCTACGGTTACTGTGTGCCACACCGGAACCAAAGACATAGCTTTTCACACCAGACGGGCTGATATATTGATTGTTGCCGCCGGCAAGCCAAAGGCAATCACCGCTGATATGGTTAAGGAAGGGGTAGTGGTGATTGATGTCGGCGTTAACCGAATGGGCAAAACTGCCGAAGGTAAGGATATTTTGTGCGGAGATGTTGATTTTGAGGCAGTTAAGGAGAAGGCTAAAGCCATCACCCCGGTTCCTGGCGGGGTTGGACCTATGACCATAATCATGCTGATGCTAAACACAGTAAGGGCGGCAAAATTAGCCGCTGGCTTAGTCTAGGAGGGTCAAGGAATGGAATATAAGATTGAGAAGAAGAAGGCACCGGGCAGGGAGGAGGTGGAGGTGCTTGGGGCAACCTTTGAGGAGGGTAAACCTGAGGGTGAGGATTTGGGCAAGTGGAGACAGAAGCTAGATAGCCGGGAGGAGAGGCTCAAATATCTACAAACCGGCGAGCGATACTGGTATGGCAAAGAGTGGTTTGGCAGTGAGAAGAGGAAGGCTCCGGCTTAAGTAAGGGGGCATGAGAATGGCGTTTGAAATCCCTAAGACGGCGTATAGCGGCAAGATTAGGCAGATAAAGCTGGGCAGTGGTAAGAGGACGGTAACCGTTGGTGGTGAGACAGGTTACCCATTTTACCTTTTTGAGGGCGAGATGCTGAACCGACCCCGGATTGCTATGGAGGTGTGGGACATGCCACCTAAGGAGTGGGCTGAGGCTGCTCTGGAGCCGTTTAAAGGGGTAACCGACGACCCCGTTGCCTGGGCAAAGAAGTGCGTTAACGATTACGGGGCGGAGATGATTTGCCTGCAACTAGTGAGCACTGACCCCAACGGGCTTGACCGGAAGGCAGATGAAGCCGCTGAGGTAGTCAAGAAGGTAGCCGATGCTATTGATGTCCCATTAATTGTCTGGGGGACGGCTAATCCTGACAAAGATACTGAGGTGCTAAGGAGGGTATGTGAGGTCTGTCAGGGTAAAAATCTGATTATTGGACCGGTTGTGGAGGGAGACCACAAGAAGATTGGTGCCGCAGCTATTGGCTACCACCACACGGTGATTTCGTCAACGCCTATAGACATAAACCTGGCTAAACAGCTTAATATTCTGCTGGGTAATCTCGGTGTCCCTGATGAGCTGATTGTAATGGACCCGACCGTCAGCAGTATCGGCTATGGTATTGAGTACTGCTACTCAGTAATGGAGAGAATGAGAATGGCAGGACTGACTCAGCAGGACGAAAAGCTGCAGTTCCCTCTCATTTGTAATATATCTAAAGAGGTATGGAAGACAAAGGAAGTGCATCTGGCAGATGATGAGCTTAACATGGGAAATGCCAAGAAGCGGGGAATCCTGCTGGAAGCAATGTCAACCATGGTTCTGCTTCTGGCTGGGGGGGATGTGGTAGTTATGAGACATCCCGAGGCAATAAAACTGGTTCGGGAGATGATAGCTGAACTGACAGCTTCGTAAAATAATTAAACATCGGAAGGGGTGATGTCAGGATGGCAGAAGTAGAGCCCAAGAGCATTGATAGCGCCAGTATTAAGATGATTGAGAAAGCGGCTAGGGATGGGGTGAATACCGCCTTTGATAGAGCTGAGATGATGAAGCCCTGTCCCATAGGATTGGATGGCAGTTGCTGCAAGAACTGCGGTATGGGACCTTGTCGGGTGCCCTTGCCCAAGGGGAAGAAGGAAACCCCGGAGGAGAAGCAGAAGAGAAGGGGCATCTGTGGCGCTACTGCTGAGACCATTGCGGCTCGTAATTTTATCCGGATGATAGCCGGTGGGGCAGCTGCCCACTCCGACCACGGTCGGGGGGTGGCTGAGCTCTTCCTGGCGGTAGCCAAGGGAGAGGCTCCGGGCTATCAGATAAAGGATGAGCAGAAGCTGATGCAGGTAGCTCTGGACTGGAGCGTTGAAATCGGCGACCGCAGTAATACCGAAATAGCCATTGATATCGGTGAAATTGCTCTGGCTGAATTTGGCAGGCAGGAGGGCGAACTCCTTTTCCTGAGAAGGGCGCCACTAAAGCGTCAGGAGCTATGGCGCAAGTTAGGAGTTGTCCCCCGAGGCATTGATAGAGAGGTTGTGGAGATAATGCACCGAACCCATATGGGGGTTGACCAGGATTATCGCAACCTGCTCAAGCAGGGAACTAGAGCTGCCCTAGCTGATGGCTGGGGCGGCAGTATGATTGCCACCGAGCTCCAGGACATTCTGTTCGGTACGCCGGCACCAGTCCTGGGCAGGGTAAACCTGGGTGTGCTCAAGGCGGATGAGGTGAATATCATCATCCATGGCCATGAGCCGCTGCTTTCCGAGATGATTGTGGCTGTAGCTCGAGAGCCAAAGATGATAGAGCTGGCTAGGTCCAAAGGGGCTAACGGAATAAACCTGGCTGGGATATGCTGCACGGCTAACGAGATACTGATGCGCCATGGGGTGCCACTAGCCGGCAATTTCCTGCAACAGGAGCTGGCTCTGGTCACGGGAGCAGTAGAGGCTATGGTAGTGGACGTCCAGTGTATTATGCAGTCCCTGCCTGATATTGCCCAGTGCTACCATACCAAGATTATAACTACCTCACCCAAGGCTAAAATCCCGGGTGCGCTCCATATTGAGTTTGATGAGCATAACGCTATTGAGTCAGCCCGGGCTATAGTCAAGACAGCCATTGAGAATTTCCCCAAGCGGGGGAAGAACATTGACATCCCTGAGGAGCAAAAAGACCTGGTGGCTGGATTCAGCCATGAAAGTATCAACTACCTGCTGGGTGGTCTATTTAGGGCTTCCTACCGACCGCTAAACGACAATATCATCAACGGCAGGATAAGGGGGGTGGCTGGGGTTGTCGGCTGCAATAATCCGCGGGTTACCCATGATGCCATTCATGTGGCAATGATTAAAGAACTGATAAAAAACGATGTCCTGGTTATTCAAACCGGCTGTAGTGCTATGGCGGCTGCCAAGGCAGGACTGATGACCCCGGAGGCAGCGGCAGAATATGCCGGTGAGGGGCTGGCTTCGGTCTGCGAGGCAGTTGGTATTCCTCCGGTGTTGCATATGGGCTCCTGTGTTGATAACAGCCGTATCCTCATGGCGGCTACCGCCATGGTAAAGGACGGCGGCCTGGGCGATGACATCAGCGACCTGCCGGTAGCCGGGGCTGCCCCTGAGTGGATGAGTGAGAAGGCAATTTCTATCGGCCAGTACTTCGTTGCTTCTGGAGTATTCACTGTGTTTGGGGTTAACTGGCCTACTCTGGGCAGTGAGGAGGTAACCAAGTTACTGTTCCACGACTTTGAAGATATGTATGGTGGAATGTGGGCGTTTGAACCTGACCCAATTAAAGCCGCCCAGCTTATGATTGCCCATATTGACAAGAAGCGCAAGGCTTTGGGCATTGATAAAGCTAGAGAGAGGATACTCTACGATATGGCGATGAGACGGGAGCTGGAAGCAGTTTAAGCACACAGTTGAAGACAGAGGAGAGCTTTTAGGCTATGTCTAAGATTATTGCTTCGGCAGCAATTAGAGGGGCGTATAAGATTATAGACCAGGCTGAGAAGAAGTGGCAGGAGGCGATGGACAGGTGGGGAGCCAATGAACCAGTTGGCTTTCCCAATACTGCCTATTATCTGCCGGTAATCTATGGAATTTTAGGAATCAAAGTGGAAAAACTGGGTGATATGGAGCAGGTACTGAAAAGGTGTAGAGCCCTGCTCCCACCCCCGGTGAGAGAGACCTGCCCTCTGCCCTACCTGGCACCAGCCCTTGATGCCGGGATGGCAACCTTCTTTGCTGAGGAGTTACTAGAAGCCATAAGGTATCTGGAGCAGCCTGACTTTTATACCAAGCAGGAAGAGCCAACCGACACCAATATCTGGCTGGGTGCTGCCGATGATGTCACCCTGAGAAAGAGGGGGATTGAGTTTGTTGATGGCACTGCCCCAGGTTTTGCTGCCATCGTTGGTGCTGCTCCGACTAATGAGATAGCAGTGAATATCGCCCGTGAACTTCAGAAGGTCAACCAGTATGTCTTTATGTGTGCTGAGTATAACGGGAAGAGATTCTCGGAGCAGCTGGTGGGGGAGGGGGTGCAGATTGGCTGGCCAACCCGGCTGGTCTCCTTTGGGCCTGATATTACCGCTGCTGTCTTCGCTATGGGCTTTGCTACCAGAGTAGCTATGTCCTTTGGTGGCATTGAGCCTGGTAATTACCGGAAAATACTTATCTATAACAAAGACCGCGTTTTTGCTTTCGTTCTGCCCCTGGGCTATGTTACCGATGAGTGGTATGCCAATGCCGCTGGGGCAGTCAGTTGGGGATTCCCCACCATCGCTGATACCCCGATACCCGAGGTTTTGCCTACCGGCATCTGCACCTATGAGCATGTTGTCTCCAACATCCCCCACGATAAGATAGTGTCCAAAGCCGTAGAGGTAAGGGGGCTGAAGGTTACCGTGGCTGAGGTGCCGGTTCCGGTAGCCTATGGTCCCGCTTTTGAGGGTGAGAGGGTTCGGGGGGAGGACATCTACCTGGAGTGTGGCGGTGGCAGAACACCGATGGTGGAGTGGGTTACCACCAAGCGCATGGACGAGGTTGAAGATGGGAAGGTTGAGGTGATTGGTCCTGAGATGACCGATGTCCCGCCTAATTCCAAATTACCCCTGGCTATAGCCGTTGAGGTGGCGGGGAGGGAGATGCAGGAGGACTATGAGCCTATTCTGGAGAGGCAAATTCACCAACTGATAAACTATGCTCAGGGGCTAATGCACATCGGGCAGAGGGATATTGCCTGGCTGCGAGTGGCTAAACAGGCGGTGGAGAAAGGCTTCAGGCTGCACCACATCGGCGATATCCTTCATGCTAAGCTACACCAGGATTTTGGTCGGATATTTGATAAAGTACAGGTAAAACTTTATACCGAGGAGGATAAGGTAAGGGAGGTAGTAGAAAAAGCAAAGGCCACTTATGCGGTTCGGGATGCCCGAATTGAAGGCATGACCGACGAAGGTGTTGATATATACTATTCATGCACCCTGTGCCAGTCTTTTGCCCCAGGACATGTTTGCACCATTAGTCCGGAGAGAACTGGTCTTTGTGGTTCCTATAACTGGATGGACTGCAAAGCCTCTTACGAGATTAACCCCACCGGACCCAATCAACCGGTGGAGAAGGGAGAATGCCTTGACACCAAGCTCGGGCAGTGGAAAGGGGTAAATGAGTTTATCTATAAAGCCTCCCGCCAGAAGATAGACCATTATAACTTCTACAGCATTGTCTATGACCCGATGACCACCTGCGGCTGCTGTGAGTGTATTGCCGCTGTCCTTCCCCTGTGTAACGGGGTAATGACGGTAAATCGGGAGTATACCGGAGGCACCCCCTGTGGAATGAAGTTCACCACCTTGGCTGGGACTATTGGCGGTGGCTTGAGCACCCCCGGCTTTGTCGGGCACAGCAAGTATAATATCTGCCAGAGGAAATTCGTTGTAGCCGACGGGGGTATAAAAAGAATGGTCTGGATGCCCAAGATGCTGAAGGAGGAGATTGCCGAACGACTTAAGGCGAGAGCTGAGGAGATTGGCATCCCCGACCTGCCTGATATGATTGCTGATGAGACCATTGGCATAACCGAGGAGGAGATTCTTCCCTTTCTGCAGGAGAAGGGGCACCCCGCCCTTACTATGGAGCCAATACTGGGTTAGGAAAGGAGCCGACAACTCCCATTACCGCGATGACGGGTGATAAGCCACTCCTACTGCCGATATCACAACCGGCGGGGAAAGGAGAGTACAAAATATGCCACTTATTGGGATAGAGATATTTAAGTTGCTCTCCAAGACCAACTGTAAGGAGTGTGGAGAGCCGACCTGCCTTGCTTTTGCCATGAAATTGGCTGCCGGCAAAGCGGAACTTTCTGCCTGCCCCTATGTCTCCGAGGAGACGAAAGCTAAACTGGCTGAGGCAGCAGCCCCTCCCATCATGCCGGTTACTATCGGCACTGGTGACAGGGCATTAAAGGTGGGTGGGGAGACAGTCATGTTTCGTCATGAAAAAAGGTTTGAGAACCCCCCCGGCTTTGCCCTCCTTATCAGCGATACTATGGGTGACGCCGAGATTGACAGTAAGCTGGGAAAGTTCAACAAGCTTCAGTATGAGAGAATAGGTCTTGTCCTTCGTCCTGACTTGGTGGCGGTAAGGGATGACTCGGGTGATGCCGCCAGATTTGAGGCTGTAGTCAATAAGGTAAAGCAAAATAGTCAGGGTGGCATTATCCTGATGAGCACTAACCCTGATACCCTGGCTGCCGGTTTGAAGGTCTGCGCTGACCGAAAACCATTGCTCTATGCCGCTACTGAGGAGAATTTGGACCGCATGGCAGACTTGGCTAAGGCAAGTTCCTGCCCGGTGGCGGTAAAAGCCCCCAGCCTGGAGAAACTTGCCGAATTAACCACTAAATTGACCGGCGCCGGGGTTAAGGAAATTGTCCTTGATTCCGGCTCAAGAACCCTGCGTCGGGCATTTGAGGACCAGATAATCATCAGGAGCGCTGCCTTAAGCAAGAAGTTCCGCCCCCTGGGCTTTCCTACTATCGTTTTCCCCGGCGAGATGACCGATGACCCGATGAAGGAAGCGGTAATTGCCTCTATTTTTGTGGCTAAATATGGCAGTATTATCGTTCTCTCCGATTTGCGGGGGGAAAGCCTTTTCCCCTTGCTGGTGGAGAGGCTGAATATCTATACCGACCCCCAGCGACCACTGGCAACCAAGGAGGGAATCTACGAGATTGGCAAGCCGGATGAAAACTCCCCGGTGCTTATTACCTCTAACTTTTCGCTTACCTATTTTATTGTCTCCGGCGAAGTAGAAACAAGCAAGGTTCCCAGCTACCTTCTGGTCAAGGATACCGAGGGGCTTTCAGTGATGACCGCCTGGGCGGCAGGGAAGTTTGTCGCTGATACCATTGCCCCCTTCGTTAAGAAGTGCGGCATTGCCGATATGGTTAAACATCACAAGCTGGTAATCCCGGGTTATGCTGCCGCCGAAAGTGGTGGCTTGGAAGAGGAGTTACCTAGCTGGGAGATTTTGGTTGGTCCCCGGGAAGGAGCTCACATCCCGGCTTATCTCAGGACATGGAAACCATAAGGGGGAAGAGATGGTTCTCATTGGCGAAAATCTAAATATAATGTCGAAAACTATCGGTCCGGCACTTAAGGAGAGAAACCCCAAGCCTATTCAGGAACTGGCTAAGGCTGAGGCTGGCGTTGATTATATTGATCTTAACATTGGTCCCGCCAGGAAGGCGGGGGATGAGTTGATGCAATGGGTGGTGAAAATAGTGCAGGAGGTTACCGATAAGCCGTTGTCTCTTGATACCACCAACCCGGTGGCTATGGAGGCAGGGCTCAAGGTGTGCAGGAGCAAGGCGCTGATTAATTCTATCTCTCTGCAACCGGACCGGTTGGAGCAGGAATTGCCCTTGGTTAAGAAATATAATGCTGCCATGATTGGACTGTTGTGGGGGGTGGAAGGGATGCCCCGCGATGCTGCGGAAAGGGGTATTCTTGTCGCTGAGCTCATGTATAAAGCCGGTGAAATGGGTATCGCCAATGAGGATATCTGGATAGACCCCATCCTTACCCCGGTGTCTGTGGAGATAAACCAGGTAAAAGCCTGTTTTGAGTTTGTGAGCATGCTGAAGGATATTGCCCCGGAGTGTAAATCTACCATAGGGCTATCCAATATCTCTAACGGCACCCCGCCTTACCTCAGACCTTATCTTAATCGGACTTGTCTGATAATGCTTATGAAGTACGGTCTGTATTCGGCAATAGTTGATGCCTTTGACTCTGAGTTAATAGGCATTGCCAGGGGCGAGAGGCCAGAGATTGTTGACCTGGTGCATCGGGTGATGGATGGCGAGAAACCTGCCCTCTCCTCTTTGACTAGGGAAGAGGTGGAGTATGTGAAAACAGTGAGGGTTATTACTGGTGAGATTCTCTATTCCCATTCCTGGCTTGAGATATAGTAGTAACCTTTTGAGGGTAAGCGGTGTGGCAAATGACCTTCCACAGTGATTGTTCTATTAAACCAGTCCCACCGCTGAGAATTATATTTAAACTACATAACTTTGGGAGAGAGATAGATGAGCTTGCAACCACTCTTTGAGGCAGGGAGGTTTGTCGTCACCGCAGAGGTTGGTCCACTGAAAGGAACCGATGTCAGTGAGCTAGAGGAGATAGCTGAGCTTCTACGAGGGAGGGTGGATGCCACCAATGTTACCGACCAGCAAAGCTCGGTGATGAGACTGGGCTCACTGGCAACCTGTCATCTGCTGAAAGAGAAGGGGCTTGACCCCGTATTCCAGATAACCTGTCGGGATAGAAACCGATTGGCGCTGCAATCAGACCTGCTGAGTGCCTATGTCCTGGGGATTGAAAATGTCCTGGCTATCACCGGCGATTTACCTGTGCTTGGTGACCACCCTCAAGCCAAGCCGGTTTATGACCTGGACTCGGTGCAGCTCCTATGGGTGATAAAGAGATTGAATGAGGGTTATGATATGGCTGGCAATGAGCTCAAGGGGAAGCCTAATTTCTTCTCCGGGGCAGTGGTCAACCCAGGGGCAAACACTGAGGCTGCCTTCGAATTGCAGCTTATAAAGATGGAGAAAAAGATTGCCGCTGGAGCCAGGTTCTTTCAAACCCAGGCTATTTACGACCCCACTGCATTCGCCAGGTTTATGAAAAGGGCGGAGGGATTTAAGGTTCCCATCTTAGCCGGGATAATACCGTTGAAATCCGTTGGTATGGCCCGGTTTATGAATAAGAATGTGGCTGGAGTTTTTGTTCCTGAGGAGCTGATTGAAAAAATGGCTGCCGCTGAGGACAAAGCCAAGATGGGGATAGAAATAGCCGCTAACATAATCAAGGAGCTAAAGGGCATGTGCCAAGGAGTGCATATTATGGCTATCGGTTGGGAGAAAAAGGTGCCGGCAGTGTTAGATGCTGCCGGGCTTTGACTGCCATCGGCCAAAAGGCGGTGGTTAAGCTGGTTGCGGGATGAAAAATAGTCCATTGTCATTGCCCGAGCAAAAGAATTATGAATATGGCTATGAGCTGGCTTATAAGCTTGCCTATGAACAGCTGGCTAAGGTTGATGTAGAGAAACAATGCCGCAAAAGCGGTGCTAGATACCTGGTAATAGATTCCCAGCAAGTAATCATCGTTAAATATTTAAATCAGTCGTATCAAATCACCCTCCCCGATATTGCTATTTCGCTGGTGGATGGTGGGGAGGAGGTGGCAATAAAGGATAAGATTCTCATTTTTCACTATTTAACCCTGGCCAAGGGTGTGCCTATTACCAATAAATTAATTGCTTTCAAGGAACTTCCAGAAGGGGCTAACTATTTCCCGACATTTTCCAAGCGGGCGATAAAGCCACTGATAGACCATTTTGGCAAACAGCCTCACCGGCTAGTGGATACGGCGGCAAAATTAGGCGGTCAGAAGGTTGATTACGGTGATGCAGCAGTAACTATTAGCGCCTTCAGCCTGGTACCCATAACTCTAGTCCTGTGGCAGGGTGATGAGGAGTTTCCCCCCCGAGGCAATATACTATTTGATGCCACCATCTCTGATTACCTGTCTACCTATGATATCACTGTGGTTTGTGAAACCATCGCTTGGAAGCTAGTCAAATTGTTGAGAGAAGGAAGTGGCCATGCCGGTGGAACCTAATATTGTTGAACAAATAGATGAAATCCTATCACGATATAGCGAGGAGAAGAGCGACCTTATCCCCATACTTCAGGAAGCTCAGGAGAGGTTTAGCTACCTGCCCGAAGAGGTGATGCTGAAGGTCGCTAAGTTTCTGCGGTTGCCAGAGAGCACCGTTTATGGAGTGAGCACCTTTTACGCCCAATTTAAATTTACTCCCACCGGCAGGAGGCTAATTAAGGTGTGTCGCGGGACTGCCTGCCATGTGCGAGGAGGAGCGCGCATCCTCCGGGAGGTAGAAAAGCATTTGGGTATTAAGCCGGGAGAGACTGCCGCAGACATGAGGTATAGTTTGGAAACAATTGCTTGCTTCGGCTCATGTGCCTTAGCCCCGGTCATGGTGATTGATAAGACCGTCTACGGGCGAATGACAACCACCAAGGTGGGGCAAATCCTGGCTGAGGTAAAATAGCGGGTATGAGGGGGTGTGATAATGACCTTTGATGAGATTAGAAGTCGGGCAATATCAGATTGGGAAGCCTTAGAGCATAGCGATAAACCCCGCATTCTTATCGGGGCGGCAACCTGCGGTCGAGCGGCAGGTGCTATGGCTGTGCTTGAGGCTATTAATCGGGAATTGGCCGGGCATAATATTGAGGCTATTGTCACCCAGGTTGGCTGTATCGGGCTTTGCTATGCTGAGCCCTTGGTAGACATAATTAAGCCCAACCGCCCTCGTATCTGCTACGCCAATGTTACCCCGGAAATCGTCGCCCAAATTATAGACGACTATCTCATTAATGATAACCCTCGACCTGACCTGGCTCTGGGCACCATAGGTGAAGATGGGGTTGAGGGTATCCCTAAGCTTTTCGAGTTACCGATGCTTAAACCCCAGGTGCGCATTGCCCTGCGTAACTGCGGGTTTATCGACCCTGAGAGCATTAACCACTATATTGCCAGAGGGGGCTATAGTGGTCTGATTAAGGCGCTATCAATGGCGCCAGAAAAGGTGATTGAAGAGGTAAAGAAGTCGGGCTTACGTGGTCGTGGTGGTGCTGGTTTCCCCACCGGTGTAAAGTGGGAATTATGTCGGAAGTCCCCGGGCACGATAAAGTATGTCATTTGCAACGCTGATGAGGGTGACCCCGGTGCCTTTATGAATCGGTCTCTTTTGGAGGGAGACCCCCACGCTGTTCTTGAGGGGATACTCATCGGCGCTTATGCTATTGGCGCCGGCGAGGGCTATATCTATATCAGGGCTGAGTATCCTCTTGCCATTGACCGTCTAAAACTAGCCCTCAGCCAGATGGTAGATTATGGATTGCTGGGCGACAATATTCTGGGTTCCAATTTCAGCTTTCAGCTAAAGATTAAACAGGGGGCGGGGGCTTTTGTCTGCGGTGAGGAGACGGCGCTGATGGCATCTATTGAGGGCAAGCGAGGCATGCCTCGCTCCCGGCCTCCGTTCCCGGCTCAGGCCGGACTTTGGGGCAAGCCAACTAATATCAATAACGTGGAGACCTGGGGTAGTGTATCGGCAATCCTGCAAAAGAGTGCCGAATGGTATGCTGGCTATGGCTCGGAGAGGAGCAAGGGAACCAAGACCTTCTCCTTAGCCGGCAAGATAGTGCGCACCGGGCTGATTGAGGTGCCAATGGGCATCCCACTCCAGGAAATTATCTACGGGATTGGTGGTGGCATCCCTGATGGTAAGCGGTTTAAAGCGGTTCAGACCGGCGGTCCCTCCGGTGGCTGCCTGCCAGCAAGTCTGCTAAACCTACCTGTTGACTATGAGTCGCTGACCCAGGCTGGTTCCATTATGGGCTCAGGTGGCATGGTGGTAATGGATGAGGATACCTGTATGGTTGATGTCGCCCGCTACTTTCTCTCCTTTACCCAGGCTGAGTCGTGTGGCAAGTGCGTCCCGTGCCGTCTGGGGACAAAGCAGATGCTGGATATCCTTGAGGACATTACCAATGGTAAAGGCAAGCTGGAGGATGTTGACCTGCTTCTAAATCTGGGTGAACAGGTTAAAGCCGGCTCGCTTTGTGGTCTAGGGCAGACAACGCCTAACCCAGTCCTGACTACCATTCGCTACTTCCGCAACGAATACGAAGAACATATCAAGAGGCACCACTGTCAAGCAGCGGTGTGTGAAGGGATAGTCAGGGCACCGTGTAGCCATATCTGCCCTGCCGGTGTGGATGCGCCCCGCTATATTCGCTTTATTGCCGAGGGTAAGTTTGCCGAGGCAGTGGCTGTAATCAGGGAGAAGATTCCCTTCCCTTCAGTTTGTGGTTATGTTTGTGTCCATCCCTGTGAGGCTAAATGCCGGCGTGGTCTGCTCGATGAGGCTATCGCTATTCGGGTGCTCAAGCGGTTTGCCGCTGAGCATGATACCGGGCTATGGAAAGCAAACTCCACGGTCGCCCCTGCCACCGGTAAGCGGGTTGCCATCGTTGGCTCCGGACCGGCGGGGCTCACTGCTGCCTATTACCTGGCCAAGCTGGGTCACTCGGTGACTGTCTTTGAAGCCTTACCTGAGCCGGGTGGCATGATGCGTGTTGGTATTCCTGACTATCGGCTGCCCAAGGATGTACTTAGGGCTGAAATCAAGGAGATAGAAGATATTGGCGTTGACATAAGGACAAATACACCAGTGGCGTCGCTAGACGGACTGTTTGAACAGGGCTATAATGCTGTCTTCCTGGCTATCGGAGCCCACCGCGGCATTGAGATAGGGGTTAAGGGGGAAGACAGCCCCAGAGTGATGGAGTGTGTATCCTTTTTGAGGGGCGTGAGTTTGGGCAAGGAGGTAAAACTGGGAGAGAGGGTGGCGGTTATTGGTGGCGGTAATGCCGCCATAGACTCGGCACGAACTGCACTTCGCCTTGGTGCCAAAGAGGTGACCATCGTCTACCGCCGGACTAGAAGTGAGATGCCAGCCAGTGCTGAGGAGATTGATGGGGCTATCGCTGAGGGGGTGGAGGTTCACTTTCTGGCGGCGCCATCAAGAATAATCAGTCGGAATGGGAGGCTGGAGTTAGAGTGCCTTCAAATGAGGTTGGGCGAGGTAGATGCCAGTGGCAGACGCCGACCTGAGCCAATCGATGGCAGCGAGTTTGTCTTGAGCTTTGACACTATTATAGCCGCTATCGGTCAGCGCCCCGAGATTCCCGCTCCGTTTAATCTAACCCCCGGCGGGGGCAATACCATCGAGGTTGCCCCCGATATTTTGGCTACTAGCCGGGAGGGTGTTTTTGCCGGTGGCGATGCAGTAACTGGTCCGGCTTCGGTGATTGAGGCTATTGCCCACGGAAGGCAGGCGGCAATCTCTATAGATAAATATCTGGGTGGCAAGGGAGAAATTGATGAGATACTGGCACCACCTGAAGAGGTAGTGGCTCCGCTTGAGGAGCCAGTAGAGGGGAGGCGAATCCAGGTGCCTGCCCTCCCGGTTGCTAAGCGGCTTAAAGGCTTTAGCCAGGTAGAGCTCAGGCTGAGTGAAGAGATGGCGATTAAAGAGGCAAAACGGTGCCTGATGTGCGACCTTGAGGAGCGAGAGTAATATGGGGAGGTTACCTTGGATGCAATCAGGCTAGCCATCGATGGTCAAGAGGTTGAGGCCAGGGAAGGGATGACCGTTCTCGAGGCAGCCCAGCTAGCTGGCATCTATATCCCCACCCTTTGCTCTGACCCTGACCTGGAGCCGTACGGGGCTTGCCGCCTTTGTGTTGTTGAAATTGAAAATATGCGTGGTTTACCCACCGCCTGTACTACCCCGGCTACCAATGGCATGGTAGTGCATACCACTACGCCAACAGTTAACAAGGTGCGCCGTACCACTGTTGAGTTGCTCTTAGCTGACCACCCCAGCGAATGTCTGGTATGCGATAGAAAAGAGCGGTGCCAACCTTTTGATATCTGTCTGCGTAGTGTGGCGGTAACCGAGCGCTGCGTAACCTGCTCTAAGAATGGCGAATGCGATTTGCAAGAAATCGTTGACTATCTGGAGATTAAAGAGTTGCCCTTCCGCAGGACGGATAGGTCGTTCCCTGTTGATGCCAGCAACCCCTTCTTCGACCGTGACCTGAATAAGTGCATCCTTTGCGGGAAGTGCGTGCGTGTATGTGATGAGCTCCTTGGGGTAGGAGCTATCGCCTTAACCTACCGGGGCTACGTAAGCAAGGTCGCTACCTTCGGCGATAAGCCGATAATAGACTCAAATTGTGTCTCCTGCGGGGAGTGCGTTGCCCATTGCCCGGTGGCTGCCCTTATGCCTAAAAAAGCCGAGCGGCCGACAGAGGAGGTGGCTACCACCTGCCCCTACTGCGGGGTTGGCTGCGGGATGTATTTAGGCGTTCGCAATGGGCAGCTAGTGTGCGTTCGCGGCAGAAGAGACGGCATGGTTAATAATGGTCTTCTCTGTGTCAAAGGTCGCTTTGGCATTATTGATTTTATTCATCACCGGGATAGGCTGAAGGCGCCGCTTATCAAGAAAGACGGGGAGTTTGTTGAGGCGAGCTGGGATGAGGCGCTGGAGCTGGTTGCCAGTAGGCTTAGGAGTTATAGAGCTGATGAGGTAGCGGTAATCTCCTCAGCCAAGTGCACCAACGAAGAGAACTATATTGCCCAGAAGTTTGCCCGTGCGGTGCTGGGGACGAACAATGTTGACCACTGTGCCCGGCTGTGCCATGCCCCTAGTGTAGCTGGGCTGGCGCAGAGCTTTGGCAGCGGGGCGATGACCAACTCGATAAGTGAGATTAGGGACGCAGGGTGCATTCTTGCCATCGGCACCAACACCACTGAAGCCCACCCCATAATTGGGCTGGAGATAAAGAAGGCGGTAAGTAACGGGGCGAAGCTCATTGTTGCCAACCCTCGCGAGATTGACCTTGTCCGCTTCAGCCACCTATGGCTCAAGCACCAGCCGGGGAGCGATGTTGTCCTGGTTATGGGGATGGCAAAGGTCATCGTGGACGAGGGGCTGGTTGACCGGGCGTTTATTGACCAGCGGTGTGAGGACTTTGACGCCTTTTTGGATTCACTAAAGGGCTTCAGTCTTAAATTTGTGGAGCAGGTTACCGGCGTAACCAAAGACAAGATAGCCGAGGCTGCCAGGGTCTATGCCACTAATAGACCGTCCACCATTCTCTATGCCATGGGCATAACCCAGCACTCTCATGGCACCGACAATGTTATCGCCATCGCCAACCTGGCTCTGCTCACCGGGAATATTGGCAAGCCATCGTCGGGGGTAAACCCGCTTCGGGGTCAGAACAATGTCCAGGGAGCCTGTGACATGGGTGCCCTGCCCAACGTTTATCCTGGCTACCAGGCGGTGGCTGATGGCAGTATCAGGGGTAAGTTTGAGGCTGCCTGGGGCGGCTCATTACCCCCCTCCCCCGGGTTGACCATCACCGAGATTATTGATGCTGCCTACAGTAAAAAGATAAAAGCAATCTACCTCATTGGGGAGAACCCGGTATTAAGCGAGCCGGATATTGCTCATGCCAGGGAGGCGCTGGAGAGGCTGGAGTTTCTGGTTGTCCAGGACATCTTTCTTTCTGAGACTGCCCGGCTGGCGGATGTTGTTCTGCCCGGGGCGAGCTTTGCCGAAAAGGACGGCACCTTCACCAATACCGAGAGGCGGGTGCAGCGGATAAGGAAGGCAATAGAGCCTATAGGTAACTGTCGGGCAGACTGGTGGATTACCGGCGAGCTGGGGAAAAGGATGGGGGGCAGAGGCTTTGACTTTACCCACCCTTCCCAGATTATGGAAGAGATTTCAAGTCTCACCCCGAGCTATGGTGGGATTACCTATGAACGACTTGAAGATGGTGGTTTGCAGTGGCCGTGTCCGACTAAAGACCACCCCGGGACGCCAATCCTTCATACCAAGCAGTTCACCCGGGGCAAGGGGCGGTTTATTCCCCTGGAGTATAAACCGCCGATGGAACTTCCCGACGATGAATATCCGCTGGTCTTGACCACGGGGCGGAGCCTGTACCAGTTTCACACCGGCACCATGACCAGGAAGGTAGAAGGGCTCAACGTATTACGAGGGGAAGGGCTGGTGGAGATAAACCCTGAGGATGCCTCCTCTTTAGGCATCAGCGATGGTGAGATGGTGAAGGTCATCTCGCGGCGTGGTGAGGTAGTCGCCAGGGCGAAGGTAACTGAGGCATCACCGGTGGGGGTGGTGTTTATGACCTTCCACTTTGCCGAGAGTCCGGCTAATCTTCTGACCAATCCTGCCGTTGACCCTGTAGCCAAGATACCAGAATTTAAGGTCTGTGCGGTTAGGATTGAGAGGATGTAGCTGATGCAGGCATGAGGGGTGAAAAATGAAGACAATCACAGCACAAAAACCCTTTGATGAAATAAGTGAAGCTCTCAGTGGGGTGGAGAGGGTGTATTTGGTGGGATGCGGCACCTGCGCCACTATGTGCCACACCGGTGGCAAAACCGAAGTTCTAGATATGAAAGACAAGCTTGAGGCAGCCGGTAAGAAGGTTACCGGGTGGATGGTAGTGCCTACAGCCTGCGATGAACTGACCAAGGATGCCCTGGGAGAGAGTGCCAAGGAGGTTGAAAAAGCTGACGGCATCCTGGCGATGACTTGCGCCTTCGGAGTTCAAACCATTATCATATATACCAGTAAGCCGGTTTATCCAGCATTAAACACCTTATTTGTCGGCAAGGAGGAGGCGCCAGGGCATTTTACCGAGGTCTGCATGCAGTGCGGAAATTGCATTCTGGCCAAGACGGTAGGCATATGCCCTCTGGTCAGGTGTGCTAAGAGCTTGCTGAACGGACCGTGTGGGGGCTCAGTAAAGGGCAAGTGCGAAATATCGCCAGATATCCCTTGTGCTTGGCAAATGATTTACGACCGTCTTGCCGCTCTGGGTCAGTTAGGTAAATTGGAGGAAATTATACCCCCTCGGGACTGGAGCACCAGTTCCGCAGGCGGACCCCGCCGGATTATAATATCGACTTAAAGGAAATTTTTACTGCCGAGATGGACACCAGTAATAAGGACAGCAATTTTTTAGCTGAAGAAGGCGAATCGGGGCACCATCCTGAGGAAGCAGCCATAAAGATGTGGCTCAGGGTGTTCGTCACCGTAAGGTGGATTACCATTCTGGGCATCATCACCGCCACCTTGGTGGCGTCAAAGATATTGCACATTGGGTTTCCAACCGTCTCAGCATATGGAACATGTGCCTTTGTCGCCTTGTGTAATCTGGCGCTGCTATTTCAGGTTCGGAGCCTGGAAAAAGTGCCGACCGGCTTGATAATTCACAAGGCTAGAACCTATGGTACCGTCCACCTCCTGCTTGACCTATTGGCGTTCACTGTGCTGCTTCACTTTACCGGCGGGATAGAGAACCCCTTCATCTTCTACTTTGTGCTTCACATCATCGGGGCTAGCATAATACTTCACTATAAGGCAGTGTATATGCTAGCTGGCTTAGTGATTGTTATGGTCATGCTGCTGGTAGGCTTGGAGTATGCCGGGGCAATACCCCATGTAAATCTGGTAGGATTTTCTGACCCTGCACTATACAAGCAAGGAAGCTATATCCTGGCGGTTCTTATTGTCCTGGCAACTGCTCTGTTCGCTACCACTTATATGGCTGCCTCAGTTTCCGGCGAGCTAAGGAAGAGGCAGCGGGAGGTGGTGCAATTGAGCGAGAGCCTCCTTGAGAAGAGAGCCGGGGAACTGGAGTTGGCTTCCATTGAGATAGCCAAGCTGGAAGAGGAGAAGAACCGCTTTCTTCGCTTTCTTGGAATAGCCGCCCATGACCTGAAAGCTCCTCTTACTGCAATTCAAGGTTTCTTCTGGGTAATGTTAGGTGGGTATTCTGGCGAACTCACTGAAAAACAAAGAAACATGCTGGAGAGGAGCAGCTACAGGATTCAGGAGCTGCTGAATTTGATTAGTGACCTGTTAGATATTCCACGCATTGAGACGGGGCAGCTTGTCCAGGAGATGAAACAGGTTTCTTTAAGACAGATAATCAAAGCTTCTTTGGGGGATTTGCGTGACCTGGCGAAGCAAAAGAAGCTGAAGTTAAAGGTAGAATTACCCCCCGGTCTGCCTAAAGTTTATGGCTCGGCTCCCAGGCTCCAGCAGGTGATAACCAATCTGGTGAATAATGCCATTAACTTTACCCCTCGCGGCAGAGTAACCCTCAGGGTAAACGACGGGGATAGCGAGATACAGGTTGAAGTTACTGATACTGGTATTGGCATCCCGCCACAGGACTTGCCCCGGATGTTTGAAGACTTCTTCCGCGGCAGCAATGTGGAAACGAAAGGGACGGGTCTGGGGCTATCCATAGCCAAGAGGATTGTGGAGGCTCATGGTGGCAGGATATGGGTTGAGAGCCCCTGCCCAGAGACCAATACCGGGAGTAAGTTTACCTTTACCCTACCCAAGAAAAGCGGAAACTGAACGGAGGTGAGGGTGATGAAAGCGGGAACAAATCTGGAGAAGGTCTTGGCAAGCGGAAGGTTTGCCGTTACTGCTGAGGCTGGTCCGCCCAAGGGGACTAGCGCTACAGTAGTGCTGAGGAAGGGTGAGCTACTTCGCCATTGCGTTGATGCGGCTAATGTCACCGATAATCAAACTGCCATCGTGCGCATGTCTAGCCTGGCTGGTTGTGTGCTTTTGAAGCAACAAGGCGTTGACCCGGTCATGCAGATAGTCTGTCGAGACAGGAACCGAATAGCCATTCAGAGTGATGTACTGGGTGCCATAGCTTTGGGCATCGGCAATATCCTTTGCCTCTCCGGTGACCATCAGAAGTTTGGTAACCATCCCACTGCCAAGAACGTGTTTGATATTGATTCCATTCAGTTGATTCAAACCTTGAAGAAAATGCGTGACGAAAAGAAATTTATGTGCGGCGAAGATATCTCAGGGGAGATGCCGTTATTTATCGGGGCGGCAGCCAACCCCTACGCTGACCCCTTTGAGTTCCGGGTGGTAAGGCTGGCTAAGAAGGTCAGGGCAGGAGCCGACTTTATTCAAACCCAGGCAGTCTACGATATGGCTAAATTCGCCAGGTGGATGGAGATGGTTACTGACCGGGGGTTGGATAGGGAGGTACATATTTTGGCTGGGGTGATACCCATAAGGTCAGCAGGCATGGCGCGTTATATGAGAGACTATGTTTCCGGCGTAAGCGTCCCTGATGAGATAGTCACCAGGATGGAGCAGGCTAAGAACGCTAAGGAAGAGGGGGGGAGAATAGCCATTGAGATTATCGAGCAGCTTAAGGAGATACCCGGAGTTCACGGTGTCCATATTATGGCAGTAGGCTGGGAAGAGATTGTCCCTGAAATTGTAGAGCGGGCTGGATTATTGCCTAGACCTATACTATAATTTGCAAAGGAGGAGATATGGGGAAGAAGATATTGGTAGTTGATGATGACCCTGATATCTTAGAGGCGTTAACCATGATTCTTGAATCTCAAGGCTATCAGGTGGTTACTGCCCAGGATGGAGTGGGGGGTCTGGCTAACCTGAAGGCGGAAAAGCCTGACCTCATGATTCTTGACCTGCTGATGCCCAAGATGGATGGCTTTGCTGTCTGTAAAGAGCTCCAAGACCCAAGATGGGCAAAGTATAGAGGTATACCTATCTTAATTCTAACCTCGGTGAGAGAGGAAGCTAGCCGCCGACGTTATGAGCTGGAAACCGGACTGGAGCTTGACGTGGACGACTATGTAGAGAAACCCATCTCCCCTGATATCCTGCTGGAAAGGGTGGGAAGGCTTATTAAAAAGTAAAAATAAGGAAAAGGTGTGAATTTAGCGGAAGCACCTTAAAGGGGTGATTAGGAAATGAAAAAGAGAGCCAAAATCCTTCTTGTTGACGATGATATTGATTTTGTGGAGGCAACCAAGGTTATTTTGGAAAGTAAGCCCTACGAGGTAATCGTGGCCGGCAATGGTGATGAGGGATTGCGAAAGGCAAGGGAGGAAAAACCTGATTTAATCCTTATGGATGTAATAATGCCAGTTAAAGATGGATTTACCGCTGCTGAGCAGCTTAAAAAAGACCCCCAACTTAGCAAAATTCCAACCTTGATGCTAACCGCTTTTGCCGCCAAGGTTACAGAAACCTCGATTCCGGTTAGTCGAGGCTTCACCCTTGAAGCCGAGGATTATATTGAAAAGCCGGTTAGCCCTGAGGAGCTACTAGCCAGGGTGGAGAAGTACCTGAAGAAGGTGGGCTTTTAAAGGAAGGCAAACAGTTATCAGCTTGTTATTTAAGTGACTTTGGTTTTGTCTCCTTGTTCACGGTTCACGGGCTCGTAGCTCAGTGGCAGAGCGGGCGGCTCATAACCGCTTGGTCCCAGGTTCGAACCCTGGCGAGCCCATAAAGTCGCAGGTTCTAGCCGAGGAGTTGGGCATAAGGGAAATACTTGAGCTGCTACTCGGCAACGAGGGGAGGAGGAAATTGACACTGAGGACAAAGACAAACACAGAATTGTTTAGCCTCTATGACGGTGAGCTTGTCTTTCACAACCGGTCCAGTAGGGGACTACATGAGGCGCGGAGGACACTCCGACACTTTCACGCCTTCCTGGGGGAGTTCCCGCCCTCGGTCGAGCTGGCCAAGTCGTTCCTAGGCCAGTTTAGCAGCCGCAAAGCAACAACACTGGCTAGATACGCCCAAGTGGTCAAGAGCTTCATGAAGTGGTACGGTGAACCGCTAGACATAAAGATTAGAATACCAAAGATACTACCCGAGTATGTTCATGTAGGTGACATTGACAAGCTCATGGACGCTATGAGGGAGAAGAAAACCCACAAGCGGAGCATGAGGCGGGACCTACTCCTAGTAGATGTAGCCACTCACACCGGGCTGAGAAGGCAGGAACTGGCCAACCTCCTGATAAGGGATGTAGACACTGAGAGGCAGCTATTGATTGTGCGCCTTGGCAAAGGGCAAAAGGATAGGTCAATACCACTGGGCTATGAGATGGCAACAAGACTGGCGGACTACTTAAGAGGTAAGCCGGCGGATGACAGCCTATTCGGACTAGCAGCGTCCACGATCAGCGGGAAGATAAAACGCTTTGCCGACAAGGCGGGGGTCAAGCTACATACCCACTCGCTACGGGATACCTTTGCCACTAACCTGTTAGAGTCAGGAGCCAATATACGGGAAGTCCAAGAACTGCTAGGCCATGCCAATCTTGCCAACACTGAAAGATACACTCTATTAACAGGCAAACACTTGAGACAGGCAATAGACCGACTGGAAGACCACAAGCCACAGCCGACGATGAGTGCCGAGACTGTGACACTCACCATGCCACGACTTAAAAAACAGTCAAAGCGGCAACAAAAGAAAGCTGAGCGGCTGGAGCGGGAACTCTGGCCGGAACTGTTCGGCGTCAGGAAGTATGTCGAGTCGGTCACTGTGGACGACAGCAAGTAACCTAGTCAGCCACACAGAGACTAAGGGGGTATGGTGATTATCGCCATACCCCCCTTCTGTAGTGTTAACAGCACTCTAGCCCCCACGCACTAGAATCAAAATCTAAGCCCCTCAAAATGTTTTTGAATAGTTAGAATACCTTGAAACGACTTCTCAGGTTTTGCCGAACTGGTATCGCCAGAGGGCGGTCGCCAGTGTCGGCTTTTGGGTGCCGAAATACTTTAGCCGGTTCTGGACAACCTTCTTCCCCTCCCGGTGGGACTCACAGAGCCACCAATACTCCTTGCCTTTTCTTTTGTCAGCCCGAGAAGATATTGGCTCATGCCTTACTCCTTGTGGTGCGTAGTAGAATGTTGCACATTAGGACAATGGGTGTCAAGACTGTAGATATGGAGAAGACAACCATTATTACGGATGAAACCGGGATGAAGTAAGAAAAAAGAGGCTAGAAAGCCTTTGATTTGAAGCCAAAAATAGGGCTTTCCAAAATTAAACATCCTCGAAGTTTGAAGGAGGTGTAGCATATAGTTACCAAGGAAGGAGAAGTTCCGCCCGGTGGCAGAAGTTACTGCAAAGGACAAAAGGAATTAACCCAGCTTTGAGGTATTTTGGGGGTATTGGCCTTTGCATATCTGAGCCTATAGGTCAAAACTTAGCTACAGCCCTTGTTCTTCCACCATGAGCGGTGGTAGACATTGGAGGCGGCGAGACTGAATTGAACTAGCCTATTCAATCACAGAGGGTAAAAATTGTCGTCCAACATTCCGGTAGTTTGTTATTCCATCATGAATATTTCATCCTATTATTAGGAAACAAAATACAAGCCATAATGTAGAACTTCAGGTTTGATGCGGTTGCGCGGGTTACGGTAGGTTGATAAGAGACGCTGCGTCCCAAACCTTATCCTTTTATTGAGTGCACTTACCCCGCTTTGGCCTTTTTAGAAACGCCGGTAGCTCGTGGGGCATAAGGGCATCCAATTTTTCTTGGAGCTCATGTAACTCACGGCGCCAACGCTTACTCCTGTCTCCTTTGTCGTAGGCTTCAAAGATCCTGTCCGCTCTCGTCATGAGCTCCTGTAAATTCTTATCCATCCCTCCAACAATCATACCACAGCGCGCGAGTGAGATAAAGAGCCTCCGAAACTCTCGCCTAAATCCATCATTTCACAAAACGGTCTGTTGTTCATCCCGACACCCAATCGCTGTCCCATGTCCCTGATCAGGTCGGCTTGGGAAGCTACTGTAGTTATGGCCTCCGGTGGTTGTGACACGGTTCCTGTGACAGAACCTGTCACAGGTGACTGTGACGGGGATACCTTCTCTATGCTGTAGAGGTATCTCGCCCCCTTTTCTGTGACAGGGTCACAGTAACAATTCCTGGCGTCTTGCGCTTGCGTCTCTATAATTCTATGCCCGATGCTGTCACTGTGACCTGTGATTATAGCCGTCACCATTTACAATGGACTTGAAAATGTCGGACTGGGTTGGGATAGTTTCGGCAGTTTCTTTCCTTTCGGGTTTCTTTCTCTTTCCCTTTCTCTCCCTTTTCTCTCCCTCCATCGCCCTCTAGCCACTCCCTTCCCTTGTCTGTTATTTCCCATTGTCCCCTCTCTGGGGGTCCTTCCACCCAGGAAATTACCGGGAAAATGATAGGGAAAAGGGAAAAGAAAGAGAGAAATCATAGTCCCCGTCCTTAGGTGCTGACTCTTCCATAATCAGCCGTCATGGTCGCCTTGCCGTGCCTCGTTACAATCTTGACTAGCTCTGGCAGGAAGGGATGCAGCCGCTCAGAACACAGGCAATCAGTGACTCCCCAGACTATCGTTAGCACCTCAGCTACGGCGACGCTTACACCTAACTTTCCCCCAATCGACCTGAAGAGGTCGGATTTGTGACGGGACGGTTTCAGGACGAGTTTCCCCTGCTGGTTTCCTCTGTCATACCTTCAGTCATATCCTCTGTGGTTCCCCTATGTGGTTCCACTCTGTGCTTCCCTTGTGTCGTTCTTTCTAGTTCCTCAATCTCAACTTCTTCAGGTGGATTTTCCAAGTACTGCCTGCCTTTGTCGGTGGGTTGCCCCCATTTTTAGTACCACTTACAATGAGACAGTTCCTGCCTCCTCCTTTAGTAGCTTGTTCTTGGGTCACATCTCGGCAGTTGGGTATCCTTCAGATAACTCGCGGTGACGGACAGCATGAGGGCAAATCTGTTAAGATCGCCCCTCGTAAGCACGTAACAAAGTGACAGGTTGTTGGGTCACAAAAAGATGAAATGTGACCCTATGTAGCTCTTCCCTCGTGGGCTACCAATTATCCCCTTGTCATCCTTCTACTATTGCGCTAGACTGAGAGTAATCGAAGGGTGTTACCCTGACCCACCAACAGCGATATGAATCCATCTAGGGGGAATCTATGGTACGGCTCACATTCTACAGCGGCATCAATGAGATTGGCGGAAACAAGATACTCCTGGAGGATGGAGACCAGAGGCTATTCCTGGATTTCGGTTTTCCCTACAAGAGACATAAGCTGTTTTACGAGGAGTACCTAAAACCTCGTGGCGGTGCCGGGCTACTTGACCCTTTGACGATGGGCTTAATCCCACCCCTTGAGGGGATTTACCGGGATGACCTGGCAACACCAGGGCTCTGGCAGCAGTTTCAAGATGCCACCCTTTATCGCAAGCTTGCCCAGCTAGATGGGGTGCTGCTGTCTCATGCTCATCTTGACCACTCGGGGCACATTTCTTTCCTAAGAGATAATGTCCCAGTATACACAACTGTGACGACAGCATTTATCGCCAAGGCGATGCAGGATTCAGGAAAATCTGACTTTGACCAACAGGTGTGTTATTTCAACCCTACTATGCGCGAATGCCCTACCGACTGGAAACAGGCAGCCTTCCTTGCCAGTAGCTCGGCAAAACAGCAGCGGCAATTTTGCATTGCCAACACCGACCGGGAAGTCCTGAGTCCGGAGGCAATTCAATTCTGGAACCGGGGTTTCTGGGAGAAAACGGCTAAACAGAAAGAGCTTGTCTCCTGTCCCCTATCTGGTCATAGTAGCTGTAGTTTTAATCTGGGCTGCTTTCCTGTTGACCACTCTATCCCCGGTGCCTGCGCCTGGGGTATTGAGACCAGCTCGGGTTGGTTCATTTATAGTGGTGACCTGCGGCTACATGGCAAACGGGCTGAGCTTACCCAGAGATTCATCGAGGAAGCGGCGCAGCTTCACCCCAAGGTGCTTGTCTTAGAGGGAACCAATGTCCTACGTGAGGCAAATGTTGCCGAGCATGAAGTATATGAAAACGGGCTAAAGGCTATCGTTAACTCAAGCGGTCTTGTTATTGCTGACTTTTCTCCCCGAGATGTAGACCGCTTACTTACCTTTCTACAGATTGCTAAGGATACGGGTAGGAAACTGGCGATACTGCCCAAGGATGCATACCTTCTAAAGACTATGCGTCTTCTTGAACCGGAAACACCAGACATCGCGTCGGAAGACAGCCTCTTCATTTACCAGGAAACAACCGCTAGTAGGAGCCCGGCTCACTGGCTACGAAACATCTTTAAGGAATATGACGGCAAGACTGTCTTGGCTGACGATGTAAAATCAGCGCAAGACCAATTTATTCTTTGCTTTAGTTTCTTTGATCTAAATGAATTGCCCAGCATTTGCCCTAAACCGGGCGGCCTCTACGTTTACAGCTCCAGCGAGCCTCACGATGAGGAGCAAGAGATTGACTTCCGCCGTCTGCATAACTGGCTTAAGCACTACGGGCTCAGGGGTTTTGGCCTACCGGTAGAAAGTAACGGTGAATGGCAAATACCTGATGGTGAGAAGGGGCTACATGCCTCGGGCCATGCCTGCGGCCCAGACCTGCTAAGGATTGCTCAGGAGATAAGGCCTGAGGTTCTCATCCCTGTCCACAGTGAATATCCGGGCTTCTATATTGAGCACCTAAGTGGCAGTGGAGTCAATGTCATTCTTCCGACTTTAGGTGGGACAATAGAGGTTTGACTCTCTAAAACATGACCAATATTCTGGCTATTTGTTTGATACCAACCTGTAGCTTCGCTGAATATCTAATCTAGCAGGACTTTATCCTGATACTCTGGAACTACTGTATTATAGCCGGTCTTATCTCGTGCTGAAAGAGCGAAAT
>Ga0315280_10002308_pt1 | contig 31105 bp, 37 predicted proteins | sample YL17G06_40_MG_FD_203697 | JGI IMG/M metagenome (GOLD analysis project Ga0315280, IMG submission 203697) | Sediment microbial communities from Yellowstone Lake, YNP, Wyoming, USA - YL17G06_40 | ecosystem: Environmental > Aquatic > Freshwater > Lake > Sediment | place: USA: Wyoming | collected... | reverse complement strand
GAGCGCGGTTGATATTGTTGCTCCGCTTCTTGAGAGGCCGTGGAATGCTGCGAAGCCTTGTGCTATGCCCATTATGAGGGCTGTTTGATAGGTTATGTTGTCGGTGTTTTCTTTTCCAAGTTTTGATGTGTAAACCACGGTTGCGCCGACGATGAAAGTTGCTCCGATCGGTAAGATTCCTTCAAGGCTGTTTTCGAGGAATTTGGCGTAGAGCAGCCCGATTATGCCTGTGGGGATTGTTGCAATGATTATTAGCGGTATCAGCTTTCCATATTCGGATTGGAAGTCTAGATGAGCGAGAGACGAGAGTATGTTTTTGACTTCTTCCTTGAAGAAGAACAGGACTACTGCGAGTGTTGCAACATGGAGAATGACGTTGAAAAGTGGTGTTGTTGTTAAGCCTAGGAAGTGTTCGGCTACTTTCAGGTGTCCAGTGCTTGATATTGGCAGCCACTCTGCTGAGCCTTGGATTAAGCCGAGAATCGATGTGTTTAGCAGCTGTTCAGACATGGTCTGTCTCTCTTCGTTTTGGGTTTGAAAGATTAATTAGCGTAGCTTATTAATCCTTTATTGCTGGTGTCAGGGATTGAGTGAGTATCCGTCTGGAAGCCGTGAAGACCGAGAGATGCTGGCAAGAATGCCTGCGGAGAAGCTGCTGGATTGTTTCTTTTTGCAGATTCGGAACTTGTGGCGGGTTGACGGCTTGTACTTCTTGGGCATAGAGAAGAAGTTTGGAACTGACGCTGCGACGGAGGTTGATGCTGGTGTTTGGGAGGTGATGGCTGGGATTGAGGCTAAGAATTTGCAGAGAATGTTCAAGGTGGGTGAGAACCCTGACGTTGGGATCATTATGGATCTTTTGCGCAAGTCAAGCTGGGCTTTGGACCAGCCCTTCAAGAGTGTTGAAGTGAGCGGCAAGCGGGCGGTTTTACGTATAGACCGTTGTAGGACGCAGGAAACTCGGTTGAGCAAGGGTCTCTGTGAGTTTCCGTGCAAGAAGGTACGGTTTGGATATTTGAAGAATTTTGTGAAGACGTTAAACCCAAACGTGGAAGTAAACTGTCTGGTTTGTCCACCTGACAAGCATCCCAAGGATTCATGGTGCAAATGGGAATTTACAATGTAAATATTTCGTTTTTGTGAAGGGAAAAATTCAGGTTCTTGGGAGTGTTAGCAAGTCTTTGAAGGAGAGCCTTTTTAAGCCAAGTTCATCGTAAATCTCGTCGTTTGAAAGTATTGACAGGTTGTTGTTTAGAGCTACTGATGCATGCAGTCCGTCAAAGAATGTTAAAGAATTATGTTGCACCAACAGATGTTCACATAAGATTAAGTCGTTGGAGGAAAGTTCTATTTCCTTGAGGTTGAACGACATGGCCTTTGCCTTTATGAACGTAAGTGCGTTAAGCCTTTTCGCAGCATCTTTTTTGTGGCTAGCCATAACTTCACGAACTTCAATTAAGGCTGAAATTGGATAGTAAAGAGAAAAAGGTTTTGACGTAGCATATGCTAAGATGTTTGATACAACATCGTAACGTTTGTCTTTTGGCTGAAAACCGAAAAGGAACTCCGTCTCAACCATGAAATCTCTTTCCAAGAAAAGTTTTCTCCTTCAAAAGTTGTTCTTCAGCCTGTTTTCGTTCTTCTCTACTGTACGTTATATCGCCCAGAAGTTCGGCTAAGGCTTCGTCGATTTTTTCCGGGATTGGAATTAGAATAACATAAGGAGATCTGGCTAACAAATAGATTTTCTGTCCAACCTTTACGGGAATTTTTTTCCGCACAGCCTGAGTAATCGTCACACGGTATTTCGGGCCTACCTCCGCAATGGACATATCATTTCACCTAACTTTCTATGTAAGTTAGTGTGTTAAACGGATATAAGTGTTACGAAACGCCAAAAAGTGCCACCAATCGAAATAAAGGGGCTCTCCTGTTACGATTATCCCCCAAAGCCCAGCGCGCACCATTCAAGGCTCTACAGTTTTTGGTGTGCGTGTGCGCGAGGTTCTACCCTCCGGTCTAACATGTGATTCAAATATGGTTTAACAAAAAACGCGCGTTTTGATTTCTTTGGCAAAATCCTTAATGTGCAAAGCGGAAAGCTGAACATTTGGCGCGTAAAGGAAACTTTGCTAGGACTAGCTTGTAGATTCGATCGCATGTTAGTATTCATGACGCGGAAAAGTCTATTGAAAGCGTCGTTTGTCTCGCTTTGAGAGTTGCCAAGAATGTTACTTCAATAGGCTTCTAAGTGATACATTTACGGGCGGTTGGGTTCTTGGACCTTTTGATGTTTATTTGTTTGATGAAGTTTTTTAGTGTGTTTTCGTCCGTCTCGCACATTATGTGCACTGAGTCGTCTTTTTGGTTTTCGACGTAGCCTTTAACGTTTAGGCTTCTGGCTATTTCTTGGACGAGGTCTCTATATCCTACTTTTTGAATTTTGCCTTTGACTATTATTTCAGTTTTAGCTTTTGTCATTCTTTTCAACTTTGTATGAACTTGTTGTATGATAGTTTGTAGGTGAATTTTAATTTTGTGTTGTGGTGGAGTATTGTCTTTTGAAAGTGCCAGTGGCGTTTTTAGCATTTGTTTGGGGAAGTGCATGTTCTGGTTTTTAGTTTTCTAAGGCACGCGTTTTGGAGTTATCTGAGTCCAAGCAGTTGGAGGTATGTTGTGTGTTCCCATCGGTCCTTGACATTTTTGTTGGTCTGGTATATGGGTTTTCCCTCCTTGAGGGTTCTACACTTGAGGGTGGTGTCTGCATCGTTTAGGGCAGCTATGTAATGTGGTTATGGGGCGTGTAGCATAATGTTTATAAAAATGTTTTACATAAACGTTTATGGTGATGTTTATGGCCAAGAAGACGACTGTTATTTTAAGAGAGGATGTGTACCAAGTTCTCAGAGAAAAAGCTGGAGCCAAAAACGTTTCAAACTTGATTAACCAAATTATCATTGAATATTTCGCGAAAAGGGGGAGCATGTTCGGAACCATGAAAAAAGTGAATACTAGTGACCTCAGAGACCACAGGGAGCGATTGTCAGGGACCAGTGGCTGAATTCGTTGGCTTGTGATGGTGATTTTGGTGAAGTACGTGATAGACTCTTATGCATGGATTGAATATTTTATGGGAAGCGAAGCTGGGGAGAAGGTTAAGCCGATAGTTGAAGGCTTGGAGGAAAAGTTAACTCCAACAATTTGTCTAGCGGAGGTTTACGCAAAAACCCTCAAAGTTCAAAGCAAGGGGCTGGCTGAAAAGCAGAGAACCTTTGTTAAGGAAAGAAGCGCCCTCACATCGCTAGACGAGGCGATAGCGATAAAATCTGCTGAGGTGGATGTGGCCATGAAAAGGAAAATTGAGGGTTGGGGGCTAGCTGACTCTATAGTTTACGCAACAGGCTTGATAAAAGGGGCTGAAGTAGTAACGGGAGATGTCCATTTCAAAAACCTAAAAAACGTTATTTTCATCAAATAGGCACTCTAGGTGCGCGCAAAATCTGCTGTGCTTGTTCAGGCTTTTACCCATTATTGGTGGACCTTTATAATTACGGCTTATTGTTTCACAATAAATCACGATGGGCTTGCTTAATTTTTGCTTTTAAGCCTGCTTCTTGCATGCGCGCATATCACAATTTGGATCTGGCAAACAAAGTTTTTGATATGCATGGAGGCGAAGCAGCTTTTAGGTATGAAAGTGAGAACTATTTCGATTGGGTCATCACCATTTGTTACTATGCAATGTACCTTAAAGTGGCATTAGACAATCATGCGGTCTTAGTGTCTTTGGACAAGGAAGAATTCATAGATAAAGTGAACTTCAAAAGGCCAAACATTGAAGCATATCATGTGTCCAAGTTTCCATACTGACGGTATAACCCGAGTGCAAGGTTAAGAAAAAGCAGACAAAAGAAACGAAAAACGGAGAACAAGCATTCAACAAACAATTTCTAAACAGGCTAGCGCGCTTTGCGGGTGTTTTTCGGCTCAGCTACTGCGTCTTACTCTTCAAAATAGTAGCAGACATTAGGTAAGTTTTATATTTCATAGATACTAAATCTGTTGGTCAATGATTGATGGCTGTTCATAAGAGGCAAATGAGCACATGAGATTAGCTAGGATCAAGATGTTCCTTGTTGTAAACCCTGGAGCAGTGCTTATAATCCTTTTTGCCGCACTTGTTTTTGCGTGTGCTTGTCTGCTAATTCTAGGAAGCCCAAACAATCCCACCATTGACTCTGTAGCTCTTCTTGCATATTGTTTCTTGGCTGTTGGCATCGTCTTGCAAGCAGTGGGTTTCATTAGAGCAAAGGCTCTGGGAGAGCGATTATAGTTGAAGCATATGATTGATGTATCTGTGATTTTGTGTGCGTATAATGAAGGCGATGTCATAGAGGAGTCCATTGACAAAGTTGATAGTGTGATGATGAAAACTGGTTGGAACTATGAGATCGTAGTTGTTGACGATGGCAGTGTAGACGACACTAGAGAGAGAGCCTTTAAGTGCGGACGTGAAAGGAACAATAATCATTTGAAGGTTGTCGGCTACAACAAGAATGCTGGCAAAGGAGCCGCCATAAAAACGGGTTTTGCACATTCCGAAGGCAGATTTGTCGTGGCCATAGACAGTGATTTAGACGTTGACCCTTATCTCATTCCAAACTATGTTGAAGCTTTAAAAACGAATGATATTGCGGTTGCTTCGAAGTGGGATCCCAAGTCACACACGGTGATGACGTCTAAACGGAAAGTTCTGAGTTTCGGTTTCAACGCACTTTCTAGATTGTTGACAGGAATAAAGTTGAAAGACACTCAGACCGGATTGAAGGCGTTCAGAAGGGCTGTATTTGAAAGAATGGCGCCAAAGTTTATGGTGGAACGTTATGCTTTTGACTTGGAAATGATGTCAGCGTGCAACCACTGTGGTTTCAAGATTGTCGAGTTGCCTGTTAACATTCGCGTTGAAAGCATGGTGGGCTTCAGGGAAATACTTAGAATGGGGTTGGACATGCTTGAGGTTGCATATAGGCTGAGAGTCAAGAGATATTATCAGCGCAGCTAGTTCGGTTTACCGTGTGTTACGGTCTGGAGAACTGATGCAGAAACTCAAGATTTTAGTTTTTAATTGGCGATGCTGGATGAACCCTGAGATGGGTGGAGCGGAGGTTTTCACTCGTGAAGTGCTCAAGAGGTGGGCTGCCGCTGGGCACAAAGTCACTTTGTTTACGGCCAAGTTTAGAGGCGGCAAGGAAAACGAAGTTGATGATGGAGTCAACATCGTTAGAAGTGGTGAGAGATACTCTGTCTATTGGAAGGCAAGAGAATATTACGATAGATACTTCTCAAAAGAACAATATGACGTCGTTATTGACGAAATCAACACTAAGCCCTTTATGACGCCAAAATTCGTTAGGAAAGGAGAGAAAATCATTGCTTTAATACATCAATTGGCTAGAGAATACTGGTTTTACGAGACTCCATTTCCAATAAGCTATTTAGGTTATTATTTTTTTGAGGAGAGATGGCTGAAGAATTACAGGATGATTCCGACGGTGACTGTCTCAGAGAGCAGCAGGAAAGACTTGGTCGATTTGGGGTTTAGAAGAGTTTTTGTCGTTGGTGAAGGCTTGAATTTCAAACCTATAGAAAAAATAGGGGAGAAAGAGCCCTATCCAATTATAGTTTTTGCGGGAAGGTTGAAGAAGGCAAAGAGACCTGACCATGCAATCGAAGCGTTCAAGATTGTTAAGAACAGAGTTCCCAACGCAGAGCTTTGGATGATTGGAGATGGCTACTTCAGAGAAAAGTTGATGAGAATTGCCGTTGAAGGCGTTAGGTTTTTCGGCTCTGTTTCTAGTGAAGAAAGAAGGCAACTTATTAAGAAGGTTTGGGTCTTGGTTAATCCAAGTGTTAGGGAAGGTTTCGGTTTGAACGTGGTTGAAGCCAACGCTTTGGGCGTACCATGCGTTGCTTATGATGTAGCTGGTCTGAGAGATGCTGTTATTGATAACGAGACAGGGCTTCTGGTCAAATCGGGCGATGTAGAGGCTTTGGGAGAAGCAATCCTTCAGGTTTTGACAAGTGACGCTTTGAGGGTCAGACTTTCAGAAAAGGCCTTGACGTATTCTAGGGGTTTTAGTTGGGATAAAGTAGCTGACGAGTTCCTGAATGTTATTAAAGCCGCTTAACGTGAATCCGAATGCAGAAGAACGGCATAGAACAGCCACTCGTTTCTGTCATAATTCCAACCTATAACTCTGACAGATTTCTGGTAAAATGTCTTGAATCATTGGAAAGACAAGCATGGAAGAATTTGGAAGTTCTTGTTGTCGACGATGGCTCGACGGATTCCACACTTGAAATTGCTAAGAAACATAAATGCAAGGTAATAGGAAATCCAAAAAAAGGGAGAGCTGAAGCAAAGAACGAGGGAATAAGACGTTCGTTAGGAGAATATCTGCTCTTTGTTGATTCAGATATGGAACTTACTCGCAACGTAATAGGCGAATGCGTTGAACTTGCAAATGAGGACCCGTACATAGGGGGAATTGTGATACCTGAACACTCTGTCGGAAGTAGCTTTTGGGTGAAAGTCCGCGATTTTGAGAGAAGCTTTTACTCTGGATCGATTGTTGAATCTGCAAGATTCTTTCCAGCAGAGCTTGCCAAAGAAGTTGGAGGGTTCGAAGAGGGACTAGTTTTTTTTGAGGAATCCACTTTACCCTATAAGATTCAAAGAGAGAAGCACGTCATATTTCTGCGGATTAAATCCGTGATACTTCATCATGAAGAAGATTTCTCACTTACGGCATGGCTTAGAAAGAAGTTTTACTATGGGAAAACCGTTCGTTTGTACAGACACAAGTACAGCGATTATTCAACGGTGCAAACAAGCGTATGGTCCAGATCTGCGCTTTTCATGAAAAACTGGAGAAGATTTTTAAGTAGACCAAAGCTAGCCTTCGGTGTGACTGTCTTGAAAAGTCTAGAATATTTTGCGACGATTTCGGGTCTAGTTTATTCCAAGCTGAAGTTGTAACCACGAAGGTTGTTTGCTTGGAAGCATTTCAAATTTCCTGTTTCGGTTTCACTTTCATCCGCTATGAGCGCTATAAAATCGATCTAAAGGCGACTCAAGTGAAAAAGTCGAATGAAAAGCAGTCATTGGTCTCCATTATTATTCCAACAAGAAATTCGGAAGCGACAATTAGAAAGTGTTTGAGCTTACGGTGGGAGAGACGCTCGTAATCCTACAGGTTTTGAAAAAACGGTTTATGAGCAAACGGACGAGAGCAAAGAGTTACCATGACCTGCGGCTCCTGTAATCATGGAGACTTAGGCGCGCTATTGATACAGGTATTGAGACGTCTCATTTGTTTCCTTCTCTTTCTCACGTACGAACGAATATTTTCTATGATCGGTTTTGGAAAGGATGCCACAACAGGTAAAGCAACCATGACTGCCATGTCAGCATAAAGGAGAAGTTGGTATTTATTATCGCGAGTATAGCATATGTTTATTTCATGAGTGCCCTGAGAGGTATTATTTATTACCCATCCGTTTCCATAAAGGTTTGCTTGGCTGTGGCCATCAAGAGCAAGGCCATCGATTGACGCTTCCCACCCAGAGTCATAGCCCTCGCCTAAATAGAGCACAGACGAGTCTTGAGTTTGATTATATGTTAGTGAATAGTCGTCAGGGCTCGTTTTAAGGACGGTTATAGGTATTTCTTGCGGCTGATTTGTAGGCAACAGGAAAACTCCAGCCACTGTGTCGCGGCTTACGGTAATGTTTTCGAAGTCAGTCGTAGAACTGTCAGAGCCAATTCCTATTTTTCCTTTTCCTCCTACAGACTGGTCGCTGTAAGTTAGAACGTTCTTGCCATTCAGATAGAGCGTAAGCATGTGGCCGTTATTCATCACCCTTAAATCGTTCCAATCTTGTGTGGAAAAGGACGATTGAACGGTAACTATTCCAGGCAGGTAATCGTAATTCGTCTCTTTGGCAATTTCTATCTCCCCGTCCTTGTGAAAGATTATGCGGAAATAGCAAGAGCTATTCCAGCCGAAGAAGACGTCTGGGCTGTTCCAGCCTTCTTTACCGAACGTTACAGGCTTAAATTTCAAGTTAAGGTCAAACTTGCCGTATTCCTCGGATGTTAGAACCTCTCCGTTTACAATGGTCGTCTGGCCGTCTTTAACGTTCCACGAACCTTCTCCCACAAACTCTTTGCCTATGAATGAGGCAGTATCGTTAGGCACTAACAGCATGTTGTGACCACCTGAGTTCAGTTCAATTTGGCCGAGCGGTTGAAGGACTGTGTCCGTTAGGTTCAGTACGTCGTTAGCAATTTTTCCTCCGTCCAGTGCGTAGAGAATGGGAATTTTATTATTATCGCTGTACGCAACGGCATAGACGTTATACATTCCTCCAATTGGCGATTCCCATTCGTACCGTCCGCTGCTGCATTTCATTTTGAAGAAAATTGGCTCGGCTTGAAAGATAGAACTGTTCAACAATCCGAGTGTTTCGATGTTGGAGTAAAATACTGGATAGTTGCTCAGGTACAGGTGAGGAAGGGCCGTATCGATTGTGAACTTGGAATAGCTTCCAAAGGATTCCTTGGTCACGTTTTCTGCGGCTAATTCCCTCGCTACGTCTGTCAAGTTCGCTGGCTCTACGATGGGAAAGCCCGTGTCAGTCCACTCGTTATTTACGTACACGTATTTTATTCCCAGTAGGCTAAACAGAGATTTAAGGTCAGTGTCCGTCGCTAACGCGGCGTTCAATACGTTAGTAACTTCAGTAGTGACGCCGAGGGTGCCTGGGTACAGGAGTGGGTTGGTGAATTGGACGTGTAATTCTGCGTTATGGTCAAAAGGCAAAATGATGCCTCTGTAGTTTCTATCGCCGTACCATTGCATAGAATCGTTTACTATTCTCAGCAGCGTTCTGTTAGGGGTGTAACTACCGTAAGTTACGTTAAGGCCCATGTATCCTTCAAACGCAAAGGCGTTGTAGACATAGACCTGCGATAAGCCTAGAAGTACCAGTGAAAGAGTCAATGCAGCGGCCATTAAATTTCTTCTTCGAAGGAAGGATATGGCAGAGAGTGCGGTCTTTTCGATTGAAAATATGAACAAGGGTATCATGCACACGGCGAGCATCAGTTGCAGCTTTATGGGGTTTCTCAGAGTCCATAACGGAGGAATGTTCGTAATAATCCAGCTCAATTGACTGTGGGCAACGTAGCTTATCAGAAGCGTAAAGCTTGCTATAAAAGCCAGCGACACGAGCATAGCGACGACCCTTTTCTTATGCATGGGAAATTTCCTGAGCAAGAAGATGCTTGCAAACGCCATAATCGGTATTATTAGGCTTATCTCGTTTTGAATGCGTGAAGAATCGAGATATCCCAGTGGAACTTGCGGAGAGGCTGCATTACCCGCAAATGTGAGCATATTAGGGAGTGACATCGATTGGTACGTGGATTTGAAGTCATTTAGTACGCTCGTCGACTGATAACCGAAGGAGGGCGACTGGTAGTTGCTGTATTCAGCGTACAGGTAGGAAGCGTTACACAGGACTACCACGGCTAAGAAAACAACGAGACGTGGAAAGACCGTTTTCAAGAAGCCTGATTTCTTGCTGGCAAGAACGATATAGCTCAGGGTTATGGTACCGAGGGTGAGGATTAGGATAACTGAAAGGTGGGGGAATACCCACATGGTCAAGACTGTAAAAAAGGCTGCTTTTGCAATATTTCTGTTCGTCTGTTTCTCAAGTAGGCCTACGAAAAACGATAGCGATAGCGGTAAGAAGACTAAAGCCCACATGAACCCTCCAAAATTGTAGTACGTTATGACTATTGGGTTCACTACGTAAAATACTGAACCGAATATTCTCGTCCAAAAGTTGTCACTGAATTTCTTGGAAAAAATGTAGAATGAAATGAAGCTCAACGGAATGCTCAGGCTCATTAAGAAATTGAAGAATGCGATAGTCCCCACGTAAGAGGCTGACTGGCCAAAGATGTACAGAAATAGGTACGTCAAAGGCGAGGGGGAATTTTCTCCAAACGCGGCCATGTGCCAGCTATCGAACACGTATTCTTTCAGTATAGCCCCAGAGTTCAGCGTAACAAGCGGGTTGTCTCCAAAAACGAGAGTCTTGAAAAAGACCTCGCGGACGACGAAGAAACTTATCGCAGAGGCACAGAACAGCACTATAACAGCTTTCAGCCATTTAGATGCGGCGCATACGCCATACATTCTGCGTAGTGTTCCGTTTTTCACTCACATCGCCTCAGCGAACGCTGATAGTATTTCTTGATTCTTGGTCGATAGACGAGTTTAACCTGTCTAAGCCAATTCTGAGGATTTCCTTTAGACCTATCATGCCATATACGCGAGCATCATCTGGCATCTCCACAACGTTAATTAATTCCAAGTCAAAAGTGTACCGCTCTACTGTGAATTTGGTTGCCATTCTCTCGAATACAGCCCTATTTTTCTCTTCTTCTTGGCACACTTTTTTGTCCTCCCTTATCCACTGTACTTATTTTTTTCTCCTCTTCATTAAGGTTTCAACAAAATGCTTTTCCCTGCCCTCATGGATTTCAGTAGCGGCTTCTAAGAACCTCTCTTGCATAATCATTGGCCTCTTTTTCTTCTATCTTACTAGGCATATCCAAACCTCTAACACGAACAAGGCGATGATGAGCGCGCCCCGAAATCCGTTTCGTCCCCATACATAACGCGTTTTATGAAAGCTTGGATTATGGTGGCCTGAAGTCTTCAGTAACCATACATATGGGTATCCAAACCAGTTTATAACGCGCAAGCTGAACATAAGAAAGAGAACCACCACCAGTATCTCCACGTGCTTCACATGAAGCTTCTTTCTCAGTCTGTCTAGGCTCAGAGGTTTAATCACTAGACCTTAGTACTTATTATTTTATTCTAGGCTTTGTTGGTTCTTAGTGCTCGTTGACCAGATTTTTGTTAGGTTTCAAATAATCAATGTTTCAGCAATACGAAAGTTTACCAGTCCGCATACTACGTCAGTCATGATATCGTAGTGTTTAAGACGGTTCCTAAACTTATCCCCAAATATACGAAACTTTTTCACTCGACTATTCGTGTGCTCCACCACCACTCTCTCCTTAGCAAGCGCCTTGTTGAAGGCTTTTTGCTCCACTGAAAGATCCTGTCCCTTCATTCAATGTTTGCCGCGGCCAGGGCTTCGCCTCTTAAATGGTACCAAGCAGTTAAGCTTGGGATAATCACTCTGAACTCCATCATAGCCAAGATCCATGCTCAGAGGCACCTCATCGGGCAAGCTAGGATGATTATGCTTGAATAAAGTGTAATCATGAGTGCTTCCTACGGTATGAGTTGTCTTGTGGACGATCAAGCCTGCTTTGTTTACGGTTATCTGAGTCTTGACGGCGTGCTTTTTCTTCTTGCCACTGTAATGAGTTTTTCGCTTACGCTTGTTTTTTGGTCTTGGAATCTCCTGTTCAGTTGCGTCCAGAAATGCCTTGAAGCCTGGAAACATTGCCTCGATCTCATCTATGCTCTGCAGCCGCCTGACCTTCTCATACTGCTTTTCTGGCAGAGGCAAGACTTCTCGCACAAGTGGTTCTAGCTTTCTAATGTCTTTGAGCACGCCAGTTTGGCTGAGACAGAAGAGGTAGCCTAGCAAAGTTGATGATGGGTACAGGTGGTAGTACAATAGCAGCATGAGCAACCGGTCTTTTAGAGAAAGGGTGAAGGGGTGGCCGGCGCCGACTGCTCTTTTTCTGTCTTCTCTTGCAAGCCTCTTTTGTTCGTAGGCAGGGTATTGCTCTTGTATTTTCGAGTTTAAGATGTCGAACTCTTGCAGCTGGAGGCCTGAAAAATTCCTAAAATGCGAAGGATTCTTAGATAATACGCTGTAATTTAGCATGCAAACAGCCCAAAAGGGCAGTATTACGCTTGAAAGCTAATAAAACCTTCGTTTCAGCGCTAAAACCCTAATTGGTACTAAGGTCTACTGTACATTCCAGAATAATCCGCCGGTTAGCTTCAACTCCCTTCAAACGTTTCCTAAACTATCTTTCAGGTTTGCATAACCTACTTTGAATGGTGCAAAGGACAAGTTCCATGTACACTCGGCATAGCCGGGAGAAGTCTCCCACTGACATTTCTCTTTTTTCAACGATAATATTAACTATTTTTTCTTGGCGTCAGGCCGGCGTGTTGGTCGTAACCCGCCAGGAAGGGGAGAAATCACTCGAAAACCCTCCCTTTTTTCTGTTTGCCGCCAATGGTTGGGGGTACACTTAGATTCTCGTTCTTGGTTAGAAGAGAATGCGTTTTGGCATGAGGTTTTTTCCACAGCGTTTCGATTAACATATGCAAAAACTAATTAGCGGAGAAGGTTTAGCCTAAGTTAGAGGAAGCATGCATGAGAAGGCTACATTCTGAAAAGGTGTCAACTGGCATAATATTGACGTTGCTATTAGTTTACTTCTTTTTCTCGTTTAACGTTCAGCCTGCAAGATGGCAAGCCGCTCCTTTGACCATCGAGAACGCGTACCTTGTCGTTCGAGGAATGGACAACAGGATATATTATCGAACAGATAGCGCTTCCCCAAACTCTTGGGCTCAACTGCCTTCTGGATTTACGTGTGATGGCCCCGCATCAGTCTTGGCTGGCAATAAGTTACACGTGGTCGTAAGGAGCATCGACGGTTCAAGTATTTGGCACTGCTACGTCAACATTAATGATGGAAGCTTCTCAGGTTGGACTTTGCTTTCAGGATTAACGCCTTCAGCGCCTACGTTAACTACAAACGGCACCCATTTATGCTTGGTAGTTCGCGGATTAGACGACAGGATTTACTACAGTTTCCACAATTTGGCGTCGAGAATTTGGTCCGGTTGGACGGCTTTGCCTTGGGGATCAACGTGTGATAGCCCCGCTGCAGCAATATTAAATGGCGAGTTGCATGTAGTTATCCGAAGCACGGACGGTCTCAGCATTTGGCACAGTTACGTGGACCTTTCCACGGGCGCTTTTAGCGGATGGACACTCAACGACGGATTAACCCAGTCATCTCCAACCCTCACAGAGTGCAGTTCACGCAACGAGGTAATATTGGTCGTTAGAGGCCTAGACAACGCTATTTACAGGGATGCATGGAGTGGTTTGGGCTGGACGGGATGGGTAAGGCTTCCAAATGGGTTTACATGCGACGGGCCTGAAGCCACTGTCATTGGAGAAGAGTTGCATGTTGTCGTTCAAGGCATCGAAGGCTTAAGTATCTGGGAGGGAAGCGTAGACTTGGCCACAGGCAGCTTTTCAGGCTGGACACCGCTAAGCGGATTAACGCCGTCCAAACCAACACTACTCCCTGAATCAGCCGCAAACATCACAAAAATAATAAGCCTAAAACAACCAACAGCGCAGTGGGCACAAGTATTTGCTATGACTCAGAATAACGGCAAAATCTACTTCAGCTTAACACAGGGGTATGAAGCAGGCTACGCTGGAGAAGGCGGAATATACAGCATCGACCCCGCCACGTTAAAGGTGAAAACCGAATTCTACTATTCAGCTCAGGGTGCATGGTGGGCAAACTACCCAACCTACTCAGCCATAGGCGGTTCATGGGGTGTTCTATCAGATGGAGATAATGTGTACTTTGGAGGCTACGCTATTAACGACATTAACGGCGACTTCATCAACCTCAAAGACAACTCCGTAAATTACCTTCCAAACTACACCTATGAAATCTGGAGTTTAGCAAAAATAGGCCAGACTGTTTATGCGGGAACCAGCTTCAACATTTATACTACAACCGACTTGCATACGTGGACGAAGCTGCCTGGTACAGACCGCCGAGTAGACATTGACGAAAACGTTATCTGGGGTATGGCTGTCTATAGTAACACTTTGTATTGCGTATCGAACTTCCTATACCGCTACGACACATCTCAGCAGAAACTTGTAGAATTGTCCTACTTTGAAGACATGAACACTTTGAAACCCATCTGCGTGTGGAATAATAAAATATGGTTCAGCGGCTACGGCGCATCGGTAAACCAAAACTATACTTGGCTAGTAAGCTACAACCCAGAGACAACACAAATAGAGAAGTACAAGGTAGATGCAAACAGCATCGTGGATATTATTGCGTACGAGGGAAGTTTATGGTTAGCAGGATACACAGGACCACGGTTGATGGGCGAGTATCTGCGCGGCGATAAAGGACTTCTATTCAAATTTGATGGGCAAACACTACAGAAGGTTGTAGAACTTGACTCAAGTGAGGGCCTTGTGGGGCTTGCCGGATACGGTGACTACATTTACTTTGGAACCTTCACCGGCGACGTTTACCGAATGCCTGTACCGTGAGCAAGCGAGAGGGTGCCTCCGCTAACACTTTTTTTGTTTTCAATTTAGAGAGAGCGGCTATGATAGCCGGTGATTAGGGCGTTTAGAAAACAGAAAACTTTAAACCCTTTTTTGTTCTTAGCTCCGAGGCCGAGGTGAGGTAGGGAGACTCGCATCAATTTTTACACAAGTATGGTTGGCTCGCACGCTTGTTACCAAGTTCCTCTATAAGGTGGCCTATGCTTCTCGCCTTGGGTTAACTACAAAGGGTGATAAGCTTTACCATTTTGGTTCCTAAGCGGGCGCGTCCGCCAAATTATTGCCTGATAAAGTCTTTAGGCGTATGGTGCGTTTGTTTGGGACAATCGAGTGGCTTCTTATCGCGGGCTACAAGCTTTATATTAGATGCCTAGCGATGTAGCGATATGTGCAGACGCGTCGTAAACTTATGAAGAGCCCTTCGTCCACTTTTCAAGAGAACATCTACGACACAGAGGTGCCTCGAGGAACAGTTGAATTGAAAGATGTGAGAGTCAGAGAAATCGTGAAGGAATTGATAGGCAACAATAGATGCAGAGTCTTGGATGTCGGATGTGGTAATGGAAGCCTGCTGGAACCATTCTGCAACTCTCAAGAGTGCTATGGGGTGGACGTGTCTGAAGCACAGCTGAAAAAAGCCCAGACGAGAGGAATAAAGACTTTCCGTCTAGACTTGGAAAGAGAGAGACTGCCGTTCGCGAATGATTTCTTTGATTTGGTGATTTGCTCTGAAACTATTGAGCATTTGCTTGACGCAGACAATCTCTTGCAAGAAATACACAGGACACTGAGGTTGGGGGGAACTTTCATTCTGACGTTTCCAAACGTGAACCAGCCCATTTCCTGGCTAATGCAAATCCTATTTGACTTACCACCAAGATATTCCGCACGTTATAAATCTCCGCACGTAAGGGACTACACTCTTCGAATAATCAAGAACGTTCTAGTGAATTTCGGGTTTGAAATATCAGACGTGACTGGAACGTACATATATCCATCCGAAGACAGAGTCTCGCAATGGCTGGCAAGGAGTTTTCCTCGACTCGCAGAAAAAATAATTGTTGTATCCAAAAAACGTCTGAAGACCACGAGAATGCATCCTAGAAAAGTAGTCTGGAACGTTTTGGAACTCGTAAAAAGGAATAAGTAAACCATGATAGTCTAGGGGAAACTGGAATGCTCGCGAGTTTTTGGGCACGCAATGTTCTTTTTGCCCTACGCAACAAATGTGCTTGTAAGCATCAAGACATCCCCTGTTCTGATTATCAATGATCCGCATGACAAAGACAACCCAGTTTGAACCAAAATCATCGTTGAAGTAAATGCAGCCAAGGCAGAGGCCGCTGCTGTCAGCTGTGCTGTGGGTTTTTAGTGTAGCGAACGGTTTCTGATATGTGCTGCTGAGAGGGTGGTGTGATTGTCGAGTTTCAGCCTTAACCGTGGTTTTATGTTGGGTCAGCTGTCAGTTCAGCAGCTTTGCTCGTTTGCGTTGCTCTCATATTCTATGCTTGGTGGAAGAAAAATCCAGCTAAAGCGGTTTAGAGTGTAGAAGTGTCTTCGGATTCTTTCTGCTCTTCTGTTGTTATTTCTATTTTTATGTTTGCAGCGGCTGTGCCTGCTATTGTGAGGATTCCGCCGGTCACCATGATCAGCAGTCCCCATGATGATGTCCAGCCGGTTTGGATGAAGATTGCTGCAGAGGCGAAGGCTAGTATGCTTGAGGTGATTGTTGCTAGTTGTGGTGTAACTTTTTTTGTGGTGTACAAGTGCATGGCGATGCTTGCCCAAGCCAGGATTGCGGTTGCATGTGCTATTAGGCTTATCGCAGCGAAAGTGGATGTTGACGTGAACGGCCCCGAGGATTCAGTTAGTGCTGATGGAAGGCTCAAGGGCAAGTATATTTGTGATCCTGAAAATTGGCTCCACGGCAGGAAGACTGAAGCCAAATTTAACATTGCGCCTGCAAGGATTGCGTAGAAGGGTTTTTTGGAGAAACCGCTTTTTACTGCAGCGTTTTTCGGTTGCTGTTCGCGTCGCCTTCGTTTCTGGAATGCTTTGCGTGTTTGGTGAACCAAGGTTGCCACGGGAGTGGCGAGGGCTCCTGCGGGCAAAATCAAATCGAGGATTGTCTGTTGTGTTCCCGGAGCGTTTGTTACGGTCATCAGTGACAGCGTGATGATGTCGCCGTAGGTTGGAGTCCACTGTTCATAGATTAGTATTCCAGAGTTTACGTCGTAAATGAAAGTGAGCGTTCCAGAGTCGAGTCCTGTGAGGGTTAGGGTTAGGTTGAGGCTTTGAAAGGTTCCTGCCTGCAGTGTGAAATTCAGGGTTTGGCTTGTTTTCTCAGTTACGGTTGCCAGCGTGTGCGTGTTTATGTGGGTTGTCCAATTCAGGTTTCCCAGTAAGCTTTCAGCCAGGCATTCTGGAGGCAGGTAGATTAAGGCCGTTAAATAGTCTATGTAGGTTGGAGTGCCATCTTGATATTTTGCTGTGACCTTTGAGCTTGTGGAGCTGCTTTGAAAAATAAGTGCTGTCTCATTGAGGGTTAATATTTTGAGTGAGTCGTCCCAAGTTTGGTAGCCGCTGATTCCTGAGCTGATTCTTGCGCATTTGTAGAACAGGGTGGAGCCTTCATTTAGCCCAAGCTGACTTGCATAGGCTGGAGTTAACATCAGAATGATTAGGATGAATGACAATTCAATTGAGAGAAGGTTTAACATTCTCAAACGTTAACACCATCTTCATAACAAAAAATGTGGAAATAAAAAAAAGAGGTTGTTGTGTTTACGGGTCGAATTCTACTTCTGCTGTGGTTTCTGTTGGAAGTTTCTCGTACCACCAAACGTTGTACTCGTCTGTTGGAAGAGCCGGAAGTAATAGTGCAAATGATCCTGTCCAGGTTACTCCTGCCTTGTCGAATCCGTAGGCTGTATCTGATGCGAATGCGTTGCTTCCTAACTCTGTGATTGTGCCGAGGGCCTTGACAACCGTGAAGCCTGTTGGTTCAAGATTCGCTCCTGCATAGCTTATGTGTAGCACAAGCGCCACAGTGCCGCTAGGTATCCAGCTATTGAACGTGCCTAGATACTGGGAAGCCCATGCTGCGGCCCAGAACGTGTCTCTTCCGTCCCACCCGTATATTGCTAAGCCTCTTGTTCCGTTAATGTCCCTTACTAGGCTAATGACAGCGTATCCTTCCTTGTAGCCGAATGCGGTCGTGCCTGAAGCCCATGTTGAAATTGGGAAGTAATCAAATGTTCCCAACGCAAAGTCGCTTGTCGGCGCAGAGCCTGTGACAGTGCCGCCGTTGATAAGGGCGTAGGCTGATGTGCCTTCACGGCTTATTGCACAGCCGAAGTCGTTGAAGTATCTTGTTAAGCCGTTGGCTTTCATGCCGCCGAGGCTGAGGATACCGTTCGGACTCCACCACACGTTGTCGTAGCCAACCATAGACCATGTCGCTGTTACGTTATTGTAGTACCATCTTTCAGTCAACGTGTCTTTTGAGGGATACCAGTAGTAGCCTGTTCCGTCATAGGCTGACCAGCCTCCTGCAATCGGCTGCGGCGGGCTCTCAGTTACGTCGTCGTAGACGTTGAAGGCGAAGCCTTTGAGGCCGGTTCGCTTGTAAACAGTTGGGTCTGTGCCTGTTCCAGCTCCGCTGTTTGAGAACGTTGCATAGTAGTTCCCGCCAAAATCGTCAAGTCCGTAGGGTATTGTTCCTTTCCCTGCATAGCCGCCCGACCACGTCCATGGAAACAGCGTGTCGTTTCTGTCGAACAGCATAAACGGCTGTTGATTGCGGAACAATGGCGGTACTGATACGAGACCTGCGCCCGCACTGTCTGTCGTAGCCGCACTTTGTCCAAGGCCAGTCCACATGAACCAGTTTTCGCCAGCGCATGTTGTCAGGTCTTCTGGGTTGAACACTTGGTCAAGCAGATACCAGGCTTCAGTGTCAAGCTGATTTGTTAAGTCGGTGGCGTTCACATCTAGTGCTGGGTGTGGGTCAGCGTTGTAGTCTGTCATACCCATGACCTCAACGAACCTTATCTCACGCTGTGGACTCTCTTTTGCAAGCCACGTCAGCATATTAGGCCACTGTGCGTAGTTGTAGCGCCATTGGGCTATAACCCATGGTGTGCTAGGTTCTGTAGGCGGCGAGGGTATGTCAGCTACTGCGGTGCCGGGATCTAAGACTTTTGTGTAACCATGGGGCACGTCTGGAACTAGACCTCCAGGGTTGTATACGGTATATTCGGTTGTGTTGGGCCAGTAGCCCGCGAAGAATATGTAGTTTCTGTCCATATCGAAGGCTTGTACAGCGTCGTATGTGCTTTCTCCTGTCAGTGGGTGCTGATAAGCCGTGTTCTCATAGTTGTGGTAGTAGTGAATGTAGGCTCTGTTCGATGGGTTAATCCACCTGGCCAAGTCTAGTTCGTAGCGTTCAGAAAATGCGAAGTCGACGATTGCATCCAAGACTTTGGGGTCGAGGAGGATCTTAACGTCTTTGTAGACGATCGCGTATTTTGTGTCTTTGTTGAAAACCAGTGTAAAAGTGATTTTTGCAAAGTCTTCATCATAAAAGCCGTCGTGTATGGTTACGCTGGCTCTTGCTACAAGGAGTCTTGCACTGTCATATAGAACCATAACGCCTGATGGTGTAAGACTGCCATTCGTGAGTTGTGCTAAAGTATCGCTGGAGTTGTAGTTTGCATACCAAGTGTAGACTTTTCTGCCTGCCTCGGCTGTTGTCATGTCACTGTAGATACTATAAGCCATTAGAGCTCTGGGGACGCCGGCTCGTGTATAGTTCACGAAGAAAGTCCACCCCTGAATCCAGTATTTCGGATTAATTGCGCTTGAAGCCCATGACTCGGTGAGGTTCCATTCGTCAGCGTCCGCGCCATAGGCTATGCCTGCGTTTGCGGGTGTGGCGAACTCGCCGTATTCTGTTGCGCCGACTCTCAAGCTTTTAGATGCATCAAAGTATGTATCATCAGGATTGTATGTGCGATACATGTTGTGGTCATATGCCCACTGGTTTATTTTGTAAGAGTACTGCATACTACTGTAGTAGTCGCTTGCTGCAACTCCTTCGAATGTCGCATAGTCTGCTCCTGCAGGCGTCTGCCCCTTCATGAAACCGGAAGTCAGTGCAACGAAACTTGCACAAAGTAGTGTCAAAGCTAAAAGTGTTAGTCCAATGTATTTAGGATAATTCTTCGTATTCAATTTTTCATTCCTCTCATGTTTAATTTCGTCCTTCTCTATGTTTTACGTACCCTATTTAAAAGGTTTTCCATATTAGAAAAAGAGGAAAGCGATATTGGATCCATGAACTATTCTAAACAGGAAATGCTAGTTACGTTCTGGAATGATCACGCATGATTCTTCAGCCGTGAACGTCGCTTCTGGAGACCTGAAAAGAAGTCCGAGTGTACTGCACTTTGCAAGCAAAAAAGCAGAGGAAAACATGCGCGGGTTCCAAGACTCTGTTTTTCATAGGCCATCTTCGATAACCCTTCAATGTTGCCGTTGTCGCGCAGAGCCACAAAATCCTCCAAGCCTCTGAAAATAACAGCAGGTCTTGCCTCCTTCGCTTGGCGCATCAGCAACTTTGCTACCGCTGCGATTTCGTCTACGACTGCGATGTTCTCCACTTTGAGAGTTTGCCCGAACAGACCTCTCTTTCCCTTGTAGTTTTTGAAAGGCTCAATTCCAGCTAAGCCAACCGCGTAGTTCACTTGCCCCCTTCTGAACGGACGACTGGAACATTTTTGCCAGTCAGCTTCCGAGTTTCTGAACGGCATTTTTCAGCTGGTTCATCTAGCCTTTCCGGCAGCAGCGAAGTTTCCGTGGTCTTCAACATTCGATTTGTCAATTCCCGCGTTTACGCATACCAAACCCCGCGTGCGTGAGTCAGTTAATTATTTATCTTGTTGTATGGATAAAACATTGCACGCAGTTGTCAAAGGTGATTGGAGATTGACTTTTTTCTTCAAAGATAACGTGAAGTCGCGTCTCGCCAGCTTCTTAACTGGAGGTTTCATTCTTTTTGTTCTGTTCGAAGCAGCCTCTTTTGTTTGTCGGTTGCTCATTCCTTTTTTCCCGTTTATTCTGGATGAAAGTGAGAAAAGCATAGTTTTTTCGTTGTTGAATGCTGAAACATGGCTGTTCTTTTCGTCGACAGCCATTGGTCCGGTTTTTGCCTTGATCTGGATGTTTTCCTGGGTGGTTTGGCCTTTCTCGGTTTTTCTTGGTCTTTTTGGGAAGCATAAGCGCGATGATTTAAACGTTTGTAATAGAAGCGTGCTTTTCAAAGAGTTCGTGAAGACCGCACATTCAGGTCTGGATAGGGCTTTTCGGCCTGTGCGCCGCGGTTCAAGTTTTCTACTGGTTGTGGCTGTTTCTCTCATGTTAGTCACTCTGGTTACGGTGTATCCTTACTTTCCGAGTTTGAATTCATCCGGAAAATTTGTGGGAGTCGATGTGCCTTTTTATGAATGGCAATTGATGGAACTCAATTCGCTGGGAAACCTCAACAGTGTGGTCTTCAGGGCTTTTCAGTTTCCAGATCGTCCGTTAAGTCTGCTTTTCTTGTTCCTTGGGTGGAAGGTAACTGGAGTTTCTATCAGGCAGGCAACCGTCATTTCCGAGGTTGTGCTCGGTTTACTTCTGCTTTTGGCAACGTACTTCTTTGTTCGGACCGCAGGCTTCAATTCCTTCTATGCGTCCTTGGCCATGCTTTTCACGGTTGCTTCCTATCACGTGACTGTAGGAATGTACGGTGGACTGTTCGCTAACATGGTCGGCTTGGTTTTTATGTACTCTTTTCTGGGGCTGGTCTTCGCTTGTCTTAGGACTTGTTCTTGGCGTTTATGTTTAATGGCTGTAGTGTTTCAATCTTTGTTGTTGTTTTCCCACGCAAACACATGGGACATGAGTATGGGAATAGTGGGGCTGTTCTTCCTTTTCATTCTTCTGGAATGGTTGATTAAGAGGAAAAACTCTTCCAGACTTTTAATGTTGTTTGCAATACTGGTTGCTGGTGTTTCGTTGAACTTTGTGAGAAATTCGGTTTTGCACATTGGAATAGGAACAGTTGAAGCGGTGGGTGTTGCCAAAAGCGGTGTTTCTTTGTTTAACCTGCTAAGCGTGTGGCAAACGCTGGGGGCTTCTCTTGGAAGCTTCATGGGGATAGGGTTTGTGAACCCTGTTTTGCTCTTTTTCGCCGGCTTGGGGGGGATAGCTGTGGCCCTTGATAGTAGGCTAGTGAGTCGGTTTCTTACAACCTCTCTTGTTGCGGCGTCTGTTCCGTTCATTCTCGGCGATTATGTCGTGCAAACCCGCATCCTGTATAACTTGCCCGTTCAGGTTTTCGCGTTTTTAGGTCTCCTCGCACTGTTAAGCTTCGTTGAGCGTTTTTTCAGTGCTAAAGAGGCAAAAAGGATCGGTTTTCTGTTGGTTTTGTTGATTATTATTGTTGAACTTAATTATGTCTTTCGCTGCTCGTTTTATCTGACGACGGTGAATTTCTTTCCAGTGCATTGAGCCGTTTGCCAGCTTTCTTTGGTTTGGCCCGGGACAAGTTTCATATCTTTTAGGTTAATGCAAGAGAGCACGCGTGTTTGCATGGTGTGGGCGCTAAAGGGGGACTGTGCCTGGAAATGCGGTGGGTGGAAATGTGATGTTCTTGTTTTCGACTGTAGGTGTTGGGTTTCAGTTTTGTAGGCAAAATTCTTATAGTGAGAGGCTGCAGAGCAGATTCCTTTAGAAGGATCATGGCTATGATTTGGAGTCCTTTCCTCGGTTTCGGACCCCGCGTTTCCCTCTGTAGAGCTGACCTGATTAGGGCTAGGACTAGGGCTGTTCGACGTGGCGTTTGGTTTAAAGTGTTGTCGAGGGTTGAGCGTGCGGAGGTCGATTTGTCGATAAGGCTTGTGGGGAGGGTCAGGAGTTTCCTTTTGGCCAGGGTTCTGGATTCTATTTTGGGGAAGCTGTTTGAGGCTATGGAGAGCAGGGTTTCTCGTTTGAAGAGGGCAGTTGGTTTGCCCCTTGCCAGAAAGCTAAGTACGATTGCTCAGAGCTGGGGGTGCAAATCTGCTGACGGCTGGACGCGAGATTCTGGCTTCATACACTTCTTGACTGTGAATTACATGAACGCTTGTGGGTCATGCAGGGTTTAAGGGTTCATGCTGAAAGTTTTGGTTACTGGCGGCGCAGGTTTCATCGGCAGCCACCTGGCAGATAGGCTGGTAAGCAGCGGGCTGGATGTTGTCGTTCTGGATAATCTTTTCAGTGGAAGCACGAAGAACATCAAGGATTGTTTAGGTGTTGCCGGTTTCCGTTTTGTCAATGGTGACATGTGCGATTACGAGGTTTTGAAGGCTTTGGTTGCAGATGTGGATTGTGTTGTTCATTTGGCGGCTGTGACAAGCGTCCCGCTTTCAATGAAGGATCCTTCCTTGACGCATGAAGTCAACGTGACGGGCACTTTGAATTTGTTGAGGGCTTGCTTAGAAGGCGATGTGAAACGTTTTGTTTTTGCTTCTTCATGCGCGGTTTATGGTGAACCGCGCTATCTGCCTGTTGACGAAGAGCATCCGACTTCGCCTATTTCTCCTTATGCCGCTTCAAAACTGGCTGCGGAGCATTATTTGCAGGTTTTTCACGAAGCTTACGGTTTGCGGACGGTTGTTTTGCGTTTGTTTAACGTTTATGGGCCTCGTCAAGGCTTGAACGGTGAAGGCGGAGTTATATCCAGGTTTATGGAATGCTTGCGTTGCAGTTCGCCTTTGCCTATTTATGGTGACGGCTCGCAGACGAGGGACTTTGTGTGTGTAGGCGATGTTGTGGATGCCTTCGTTTTAGCTTTGAACCGTATGAATGCGGTTGGCGAGATTTTTAACGTCGGATCTGGAGAGAGTACAAGTGTGAATACTCTGGCTGAAACAGTGTTGAGTCTGGCAGATCATGATTCGGGCTTGGTATATAAAGAACCGCGTCTAGGCGACATTAAGCACAGTTTCGCAGACATTGAGAAGGCCAAGAGAATTTTGGGTTATGAGCCTAAGACCGAGATAAGAGCGGGTTTAAAGAAGACTTATGAATGGATTGTTGAAAATGAGGATAAGATAGAAGAGTCCGCAAATTTTTGATTGCTAATGGGTGTATGTGGTGTTTAAACAGGTCAAGTCTACTGCTCATGCAATGGTCAAGCTTCAGGTTCTAAGGAAACATGGTTTCATGGTCGATAAAGATGAGGTAGTTGATGCAGTCAGGCATCCAGATAGGATGATTAGCGGTAAAAAGGGTAGGTTTGTGGCGCAGAAGGTTTATGATGAGAAGCACCTGATAAGAGTTATATACGAGGTTAAGGATCAGAATGCTTTGGTGGTGACTTTTTATCCGGCTAAGAGGGAAAGGTATGAAAGTTAGATATAGCAGAAGTGAGGATGTGCTTATTATCGAGTTTTCAGACGAGAAGGTGGATTACGCTGAGGAGATGGGGCCAGTTATTGTTCATTTTACAAAGGGCGGTAGGCCAGTGATGTTGGAGATATTGGATGCTAGCGAGTTTGTAACTGAAATCAGCAAAGTTGCGATGAGAGCCGAGGAGAAACCGATAGAGGTTTCTTGAAAGGTTGAATCTAAGAAGGATTAGTTTATCATTTTGATCTGTTGATTGCGGAATGGGCAAAAGTTCTAAAGGAATGAGGTTGGAGTGCTTTTAAAGTCTAGGAGAGATTGGGACAAAGTGGTTAAAAGGAAAGCTTCTATAGAGAAGGCTAGCTATGAGCCGAAGATGGAAATGAGAGCGGGTTTAAAGAAGGCTTACGAGTGTATCTCGGGAAACAAAAGCAAGATTGAGCAGGTTGCAGGATTTTAACGTGAGCCTTACACCGTGTTAGGGTCAGAGAAAAGTAAGTGAAGATGACAATTGCAATCCCGGAACGTATAAGAGAAAACTGTTGTCTTCCGTGACGTTGACTTGAGAAAAAAGTTTATGAACAAGCGTTTTTATTACTGGCCGTGCAAGGTTCGTTGAGGGCGAGCCTTTTGTTGTTGTTGTTGGTAGTCCAGCTTTTAATGAGGAGAAGGCTATAGGAAAGGTTGTTTTGCAGCTTGTTTGCTTTGTGAAGTTTGGTGAAAAGGGCGGCGACAAAGATTAATGAGTGAGGTTGAACTCTCGTTTGTTATGCCCGCCTATAATGAAGGCGATTCTATTGAGGGTGTTATTGATACGCTGGATCGTGTTGTGAAGGATACGAGGCTTCGTTATGAGGCTGCTGTGGTTGACGATGGGAGCATAGATAGTACGCGGGTGAAGGCGGTTGAATACGCTAATGGAAATGAGCAGGTGAGGGTGATAGGCTACGATAGGAATGCAGGGAAAGGATACGCGAGTGAACTACCCTACCCTGAAGGGTAAGGGCTTCCTGTTTCAATGATGGTGCTTGCGGATATTTCTATCAGTAGAGACTTCACCTCAACAGGCTCAAAGGGTCGTCCCAACCCCGCTGAACCCCTCTCCAAAATGTTCAGAGAGGCATCATAGTGTCGGTCAAGTTCTCCATACCTATACTCCCGCGGCGTCCCTCTTGGATTCACCCTCACAAGTTGCCTGTTAAGATTCAGATGCGTGGCGGCTTATTTAGCCTTCGCGAAATTTGGAGGATGCTCTTGGACTTGCTTGGAATTGCATATAGACTTAGAGTGCTCCGATGGTATCAACGGACCACAAAATAGTTATGGCTGATGCAAGAAGGTTTTAGTGATAGACGGTTTGACAATCTAAACGGCGGTTCAAAACCAAAATGTAATTAGGGATGTGGAATTTTGAAGATTATCGAAAGGATTGATAAACAAGTGAATCAGGTAACGGAACTAGTGAAGGAGTTGGAGAAGGAGAGGAGCTATAGAGGAACGGAAAGGCTGGTTCAGCTTGTAATTCAATCAGTGCTTGATTTGGGACTTATGGTGATTGCGGCTGTTGGGGGTAGGACGCCTAAGGGATACTCAGAAGTGGGTGAACTGCTTTCAGACCTCGGTACCCTGGGTGAAGGCGATGTGAAGCTTTTGAAATCTATGAGTGGCATGAGAAACATGTTGGTGCATGCCTATGCAACCATCAGAAGGGATCTAATAGTTAGTTCTTCAAAGAGCCTTAGGCAAGATGCGCCTAGGATCGCGAGGGCTCTTAGGGGCAGTTTAGAGGGAAAGGTTATTGATCCGCCGCCTCTGGTTGATTTGGCGGAAAGCTTAGGTAACGTCTTTAAGGGCAGGGTTAGGGCTGCGTTGCTTTTTGGTGGCAGGGCTAGAGGCTATTCTATGAAGGGTGATTATGATATTGCTGTGTACTTTGGAAGGCCCTATGACCTTTACGAGTTGGGAGAGCTCGCGGTAGACATGGCTGAAGCCCTTGGAGTGCGGCAAGATCAGTTAGATGTGTTGAGTTTAGATTCGGCGACGCCGGAGATGGTGTTGGAGGCGCTGGACGGTAAGCCGATTTACGTGGAGGATGATTTCATATTGTTCGAGCTCAGGCTTAAGGCGTTCATGGAGTGGCTAGACCTACAAAGCGGAATCCAAGTCAGCCTAGGTGTCAAAGTCAAATAGGCCATTAGCATGGAGAATCTTATTTTCTTTCTTAATTGGCGTTGCTGGCTTAACCCGTATATGGGTAGGAGTGAAATTTGGAGGCAACATTAACAAAATTGGAATCCCTCGTTGATATGTGTTTCTTGAGGTTAGTGTATGCTTTCGATGGAAAAAATTGCTGACATCGTCGTTGAAGAGATGGACCTAGAAAACGTCGAGTACAAATTCAAAGGCGGCGTAGACGGCGGAAGAGGCTGGAGCTGGTTTAGAGAAGACTGCTACTGCTGTTGTTGAGGCTGAACCATTCGTTGTTGTCGGTGTTCCAGCGTTTAACGAGGAGAAGACCATAGCGAAGGTTGTTTTAAAGGCGCAAGAGTACGCTGATAAGGTTGTTGTTTGTGATGACGGCTCAACGGACTTGACGGCTGAGATTGCTGAGAGGCTTGGGGCGGAAGTGATAAGGCATGAGCGTAATCTGGGTTATGGCGCCGCTATTCAGTCCTTGTTTAGGCGTGCTAGGGAGTTGGATGCTGATGGTCAGCATGATCCAAGTGAGATTCCGGATGTTGTTAAGCTATAGTTGATGGTGTGGATGGCATGAGAGTTGAGGTAGAAGTTCATTTAGAAGCTAACGGGCATAGCTTAAGGATTTACGAAGTTCGTAGATAAAGTTAATAAAAAGGGATTATTAGCTTAATAGTGGTGTATCCTGAGGTTTACCCTATGCTTTCGATGGAGAAGATCGCTGATATTGCTTCCAAACTTGGTAGACCTGAGAATGTGCTGGCTGACGCGTTGAAAAAGTATGTTGTGACGAGGATTATAGAGTTTGAGGGTGTTTATAAGAGAATGGAAGAGAAATATGGTATGGCGTTTGAGCGGTTTGAGGATCGTGATGTGCTGAACAAGCTTGGTCACAGCTGGGAAGTTGAGCAGGATTATTATGATTGGGATAGAGCTGTCACGGAGCTTAAAAAATTTAAGGAAATACTGAAGTCACTAGAATGAAGAAGAGCACGAAAGATTTTCAACGGGAAGTTTTTGAAGCAGTTAGGGGGAGAGGTTACGTTGACCTTCCCCCTGTAATTATTGAAAGCTACGTTTTTACAGTTAAACTGTGCTTTAGAATTAGAAAAATCCGTGAAAGCTTCATACAGTTTTACTACAATGAAGATAACGGGAAGACATCTATGGCCCTCGTTGTTGAAGGAAAAAGGATGTATGGACATGACTACACGCCAAAGAGAGGTTGGCATCGTCACGTATTGCCTAACGGTGAGCATGATTACAGTGAAGAAGGAAAGAAGCCTGCTACAGTTGAGGGGTTTCAAAAGAAAGTAGACAAGATCGTTAGAGGTTTTCAAGGTGCAAGATAGCTGACAAGTTCGATGGAGTTTGGAAAACGAAGACAGGATGGAAGCAAGCGTTACGTTTTGAAGAAAGGCATTCCTAGAATTTTTGTTAGTTAAATTTGCCTTCTTATGTTTTTCGAGGAATTGCTTCGTGAGGTGCGGGGTGGTTGGAAAAACCTTGTTCAGAATCGGACATTACGTAAAGTTTTAAAGTGTAGTGTGTTGATAACGTGTTTTGACGGTTGTTGCTATGATAGTGACTCGGGACGTGTTGGTTTCGATTAGGCGGGTGGCTATGCGTAAGCATGTTTGGTTCAGCGTTTTGGGTCGAGTGGAGCGGGCTATCGTCAACCTCACCATCAGATGTGTCGAGGAGATCAGAAGCGCAAAGTTGGCTAGGATAGTGAAGGCCATTGTTGATAAGCTGAATGAGGCTGTGAAGAGTAGGGTGGAGAGGCTGATGGTTACTGTTGGAAGCTCGCTTGCTCGAACGATTGCGGAGATTGCGGTTTCATGGGGGAACCTTGAAGCTGTAGAGTGGGCTTCAGATAGGGGTTTCGTAAGGTATGTGACGGTTATGGAAATGAATCGGTCTTTTTCACGTTTTTGAACAGGATGAAATGGTTTGGATAAAAGTAAAGGCGAGTATTCGACGGCGCTAGAGTCTGGAGCTGGTTTAGAGAAGACCACTGTTGTTGAGGGTGAACCATTCGTTGTTGTCGGTGTTCCAGCGTTTAACGAGGAGAAAACCATTGCCAAGGTTGTTTTAAAGGCGCAAGAGTACGCTGATAAGGTTGTTGTTTGTGATGACGGCTCAACGGACATGACCGCCGAGATTGCTGAGCGTTTGGGTGCGGATGTTGTTAGGCATGAGCGGAATTTGGGTTATGGGGCGGCTATTCAGAGCTTGTTTAGAAGGGCCAGGGAGCTTGACGCTGATGTTTTGGTTACTTTGGATGCTGATGGACAGCATGATCCACGTGAGGTTCCTAAGGTTGTGAAGCCTATTCTTAATGGTGCGGCTGATGTGGTTATTGGTTCAAGGTTTCTTGGTGAGTGGGCAGCGTATGCTATGCCATGGTATAGGAGGGCTGGTGTAAAGTTTATCACAAGGCTTGTTAACAATTCAGGAAAGCATGCTGTTGGGGATGCTCAAAGTGGATTCAGGGCATATAACCGTGAATCCCTAGAAAAATTAACCTTGTTAGAGAATGGCATGGGCGTCAGCGTTGAAGTTTTAGTTAACGCTAGAAAGCAGGGTTTGAGGATTGTGGAGGTTCCTGCAGCGTGTAGTTATAGTAGAGGCGTGAAGAATAGTACGCATAATCCGATTAGGCATGGTGCCAGCGTCATAATGTCGATTCTTAAGCTTGTTATCGAAGATAAACCCTTAATCATTTTGGGAGTGCCAGGAATAATATGTCTACTAGCTGGAGCTGCTTTTGGAGCTTGGATGCTGCGCACTTACGCGGCAGAACATCAGATAGCCACAAATATTGCGTTAGCTTCCATAGCGTTCATTTTAATCGGACTTTTCGCCTTATTTACTGCCATAACGTTATACGCGATCTCTAGGCTTGCAAGAAAAACAAACAGCAGATAACGACGTTTGCTGAATAAAGGAAGCAGTTATGCTGAAGATTGAGGTCTGCGAAGTGCGCGGGTATTGTCCCGTCTATAAGGTTGGCGATAAAATGGTGATTGATGACCCTAAGATAGTTTTAGAAGAGACTGATGCTTTGTGTGTTCATGCGCTTTCTTCGTTATTGCATTATGTGCTTGTTTTGGATAGGGGTGGGGATCCTGTGGAGTTGGGCTTAAGCAAGCCTGAGGATAGAGAAAACGCGTATATTCAATGCGTGGATCCTGGTGAACCCTACACGCATGGCGGCACCGTGATTTTTAAAATTCGAAGAATAAAGGAAGAAAGATCCAAAAAGTGAAGACTTCAATAGTTTTGGGCACTCGTCCTGAAATCATCAAGTTTTCTCCGATTATTCGTAAATGTGAACGTTTAGGCTTAGACTACTTTATCCTTCACACGGGGCAACACTACTCCTATAATATGGATAGGGTTTTCTTTGAGCAGCTTGAGTTGCCCGGGGCAAAGTATAATCTTGATGTGGGTTCTGGAACGCATGCGGAGCAAACTGGGAAGATGCTGATTGGAATTGAGAAGGCTCTACGTGAGGAGAGCCCGGATATAGTCTTGGTTGAAGGCGACACTAACAGTGTTCTTGCTGGGGCTTTGGCTGCTGTGAAGCTTGGCATTAAGGTTGGGCATGTTGAGGCTGGTTTAAGAAGCTATGATAGGCAGATGCCTGAGGAGATAAATCGGGTTTTAGCGGATCACTGTTCAGACTTGTTGTTTGCACCCACTCAGAAGTCTAAGTGCATATTGCTTGGTGAAGGAATACGCGAAGACAAGATTTTCGTGACTGGCAACACGATTGTTGACGCGGTTTACCAGAATCTGGAGATATCAAAGAGAAAAGGGGATTTCCATGACAAGTTAAACGTAGAGAACGGTGGTTATTTTCTGGCAACTGTTCATCGGCAAGAAAATGTTGACGATGAGAAAAGATTCAGAGGCATTCTGAAAGGATTAGAAATGGCACATGAAGAATTCGGGTTTCCTGTGATATACCCGATTCACCCGAGGGCTGAGAAGCAACTTAAAGTTTTCGCGATTCAAGCCAACGGCATTAAGATAATTGAACCTTTGGATTATTTGAGTTTTCTGCAGCTTGAAGGCAACGCTAAGCTGGTTTTGACGGATTCCGGCGGAGTGCAGGAGGAAGCTTGCATTCTAGGGGTTCCATGCGTAACTTTAAGAGATAACACGGAGAGGCCTGAAACTCTAGAAGTTGGAGCAAACGTTTTGACTGGCACGAATCCTAACAAAATCGTTGACCGTATTAAGTTTATGCTTGGTAGGAAAAACGACTGGAAAAATCCTTTCGGAGACGGCAATGCTGGTAAGCGAATCATTGAAGTATTGAGGCATGGATTTGACTAAAGAAAGCAAGAAGGTTTTGGTAACTGGTGGTTCGGGTTTCATAGGCTTAAAGAAGGTTTATTTTGAAGCAGCGAATTGCACTAGATGTGGAGAAGCTCATGCAGGTCTCTAACACTCTGGAGCTTTCGGCGGTTGTTCGGAGAGAAGATAGGATTTATGTGGCTTTATGTCCTGAGTTTGATGTGGCAAGTCAGGGCAAAAGCGTTGAAGAAGCTTTGCGGAATCTTAAGCAAGCACTTGAACTATATATGGAAGATGAGGATGTTGAAAAGCCTTCTAAAACAGGGGCTCCAATCGTAACTATAGTTAAAGTGGATGTAAGTGGCTCTACCCGTAGTCTCAGGGCGCAAAGTAATTAAGTCATGTGTATGTTGGGAAGTTGCTGTTGTTGACAAAAAAGTATATATTTGTCGTTTTTCAGTTTATTTGTCGGTGACGTGTTTGTCTGTTGAGGTTGGCAAGTATGGACGCATCGTTCTTCCTAAGCAGCTTAGGGAAAAGTATGGTGTACAAGAAGGGTTCAGGCTTATTGTCACGGATTTTGTGGGTCGAATTGTTCTTGTTCCTGTGAAAACTTATGAGAAGCCGACTGAGGCGTTGTATGGCTGCGTGAGGTTGGAGAAGCCTATTGAGGAGCCTAAGCGTGTGGCTAGAGAGTATGTTCGAAAGAAGCTGGCTGAGGATCTGCAGTGATGCGGTTCGTAGATAC